>ERZ1645187.1538-NODE-1538-length-21185-cov-5.976810_pt1 | contig 21185 bp, 14 predicted proteins | sample MGYA00575352_ERZ1645187 | MGnify/ENA primary metagenome ERZ1645187 (study PRJEB40837, sample SAMN11349314) | freshwater sediment metagenome | isolation source: river sediment | host: Sediment | place: India: Wazaribad , New Delhi | collected 2017-02-21 ... | reverse complement strand
CGTGCTGCGAGAGGCTGCGGAACCACATCTGAGCCGGGGCAAGCAGGTGGAGTTTCGGCTTGGGCCGGCAGATGGCTCGGTCTCGCGCGAGCCGACGATCCGCCGCTCGCCCGAGATCATCCACGGTTTGCGCAACCTGATCCAGAACGCGGTGGATTTCTCGGCCAGCACAGTCTGGGTGGATGGGGAGTGGACCGGCGACCGTGTCACCATTCGCATCGTCGATGATGGGCAGGGCTATCCGCCGCAATTGCTGGGACGGATCGGCGATCCGTTCATGCGCGGGCGCGACCCCCGCCCCGCCGATCCCCGCCGCCCGGGATATGAGGGGATGGGACTTGGCCTGTTCATCGCCAAGACCCTGCTGGAGCGCACCGGTGCCGAACTCAGCTTTGCCAATGGCACGGACCCATTTCTGACCATGTCCGAAAGGCCCAACCGCAGCGGCGCCATTGTCGAGGCGATCTGGCACAGCGCGGACCTACTGGTCGCTGATTCGGGCGGGCTGGGAGAAAACCTGCCAATCACTGGCTGATCGCGAACATTAAGAGAACATACTGATTTTCATCGCATTTTATCCCGAAACTGCACCGGCCGCTTAACCAGCCATTAACCGATCTCTCGCGAAGGTTGCGTCACGGGCAGCATTTGCCCCTGACGTGGAGTGGCGGCAATGCAGATTGACTGGATGGCGACCTTGGGGATGGCGGCGGTGGCAGTCCTGGCCGCGATGGCGGGCCTGTTGCTGATGGCGGCTCTGCAGCCCCGCCTGACCAGCCAACGCGGCACTGTGTTCGCGGAGCGTGATCCGGGCGCCTCTTTCCTGTTCGACGGAGAGGTGTTGGTCGATGCCACCCCGGATGCGCGGGCGTTGCTGTCGATATCGGGGATGAAAGGCGCGCCATGGCCGCGGCTTCTGGCCTATCTGGTTCCGCGTTTTCCCGGGCTGGAGGCGCGGCTGGCCCGGCTGGCCGAAGATGGGCGGATCACGATGGCGTCCGACAGCCCTGACCAGCCTTTGATGCTGCGGGCCGAGATGCGCGGCGGCTTGACGCGGATCACCCTGATCGACCCAGAGGAGGGCGCCGCCCACCCCGGCCAAGATTCACTGGGGTGTCGTGCCCTGGAGGAAGTGCTGACCTTGCTGCGGGGCGTCGTCGCGCAGGCTCCGCTGATGATCTGGCGTGAAACCGCAGCCGGCGACATTACCTGGGCCAATGCCGCCTACCTGATCCAGGCGGGCCAGATGCTGGAACCGGGAAAAGACCTCACCTGGCCCCTGCCCCGGCTGTTCGACCGCACAGCAATCCAGCAGGGCGCCCCCCGGCAGCGCCTGCGTCTGCAAACCCGTGCGGGCGAAACATGGTTTGACCTTACCGCCCTGCCCGAGCAGGATGGCCATCTGGTCTTTGCCCAGCCCGCAGATGCCCTTGTGCAAGCAGAAACCGGCTTGCGCGAGTTCATGCAAACCCTGACCAAAACTTTTGCCCATCTGACCACTGGTTTGGCGATATTTGACCGCCAGCGTCAGCTTGCGCTGTTCAACCCTGCACTTCTCGATCTGACGGGCCTGCCACCGGACTTTCTGACCATGCGACCGACGTTGTTTGCGTTTCTGGATGCGATGCGCGACCGCAACATGATCCCCGAGCCGAAAGATTATCGCAACTGGCGCAAGCAGATGATGGAGATCGAGGCCGCTGCCGCCCAGGGCACCTTTGAAGAAACCTGGAGCCTGCCTTCCGGCCAGACCTATCGCGTGATCGGGCGCCCCCACCCCAACGGCGCGCTGGCGCTGTTGTTTGAGGATATTTCGACCGAGATTTCGCGCATCCGCCGGTATCGCGAAGATATGGAACTGGGTCAGGCGGTTTTTGATGCCGTCGATCCGGCGCTGGCGGTCTTCTCGCCTGCGGGCAAGCTGGTGATGTCCAATGCTGCCTATGCCGCCCTGTGGGAAGATGATCCCGGCACCGCGCTGGATGAGGGCAGCTTTGCCGCGCTCTGCCGGCACTGGCGCGCGAAAACCGCACCAAGCCCGATCTGGGAGCAGGCGGATGCCTTTGTTGCCTCCCTGTCCCGACCCGAGGCGCTGACGGGCGAGGCGCGGTTGACGGATGGTCGGCTGGTGCAGTGTCGATTTGCGTCGCTACCTGGCGGGGCGACTATGGCCGCCTTTCATCTGTCAGGCTCGGACCAGCCATTCCGGATTCGCTCGACGGAGGCCGAACCCATCGCGCTCACCGCCTGACACCGGCTTGCAAGCTGGGGACTGGCCGGGCAAACTGTCGTCATCATGGCCGGCCCCGCTTCGATTTCCCTGTTCCTGCCTTCGGAAGAAGACACTGCCCGGCTTGCCGCGCACCTCGCGCCGCGTCTGGATGCGGGCGATGTGATCCTGCTTTTCGGGCCGATCGGCGCGGGCAAAACCCATTTCGCACGGGCACTGATCCGCGCAAGGCTGCAAAATCCTGCCGAAGATGTGCCCTCGCCCTCCTTCACCCTTGTTCAGACCTATGAGGGAGCGCCCGATATCTGGCATGCCGACCTCTATCGTCTGGGACATCCCGACGAGGTGTTGGAACTGGGGTTGGAGGCAGCCTTTGCCGAAGCGATCTGCGTGATCGAATGGCCGGACCGTCTGGGCCGTTTTCTGCCGGATGAAAGCCTGAAACTGACCTTTGCCAACGAAGGCGAGGGCCGTCGGCTGACCGCCACCGGACCAGACCGCTTGCTGGCACTGCTTGAGGGCTTTCATTCATGACCCGCAACGACAGCAAACTGGCCTTCCTGCGCCGCGCCGGCTGGTCCGACGCGCATCGAACCCCTTTGGCAGGTGATGCATCTGACCGCAGTTACGAGCGCCTTGTGATGCCTGAAGGGCGCGCCGTGTTAATGGACGCCCCGCCCGGTCGCGGCGACGACCCGGCTGACTTCATCGCCATTGCCCGGCATCTGCTTGGGTTGAACCTCTCTGCGCCGCGCATCCTTGCAGACGATCTGGCCAACGGCTTCCTCCTGTTGGAGGATCTGGGCGACGGCATCTATGCCCGGTTGATCGCCGCTGATCCGACACAGGAACTGCCACTTTACACCGAAGCGGTTGGAGTGCTTGCGCATCTGCAATCGCGCCCAGCGCCGGTCGGACTGCCCGATCTGACCGCTGCCGACTGGGCAGAGGCCGCAGGTTTTGCGACCGACTGGTATGCCTTTGCGATTACGGGCCATCGGCCTGACCGCACGGCTTTCACCAAGTGCCTCGCGGATCTGCTGACACAGTATGCCGACGGCCCACGCGTGCTGATCCTGCGCGATTACCACGCCGAAAACCTGCTCTGGCTGCCCGAAAGGGCCGGTCTGGCGCGCGTTGGCCTGCTGGACTTTCAGTTGGCGCAGATGGGACAGCCGGGCTATGACCTTGTGTCCCTGTTGCAGGACGCACGGCGCGACGTCGTCCTGTCAACCGAAGCGGCGATGATCCGGCACTTCCTGACCCTGACCGGGCAGGAACAAGCCCGTTTTGCCCCCGCCTATGCCGTTCTGGGCGCCCAGCGCGCGCTGCGGATCCTCGGCATCTTTGCGCGGTTGTGTCTGATCGCGGGCAAGCCGGGCTATCTGAAACTGATGCCCCGGGTATGGGATCAGCTGCAACGAAACCTCGCCCACCCGGCACTGGCGCCGTTGCGGACGATATGCGACGGCCTGCTGCCCGCGCCGACACCCGCCAATATGGCAAGAATAGAGACGCAATGCGCCAAACACCTGATGCCGTAATGCTGTTTGCAGCGGGGTTCGGCACCCGCATGGGCACCCTGACCCAAACCCGCCCCAAGCCGCTGATCGAGGTGGCTGGCCGGCCGCTTCTGGATCATGCGCTGGCCTTGGTGGATGCAGCGGGGCTGCGCAGGGTGGTGGTGAACACCCATTACTTGGCCGATCAGATCCGCGGCCATCTGGCCGACCGACCGGAAATCGCAATCTCGCACGAGCCCGAAATCCTGGAAACAGGCGGCGGTTTGCGGCAGGCGCTGCCGCTTTTGGGGCCGGGGCCGGTTTTTACCTTGAACACCGATGCCGTATGGACGGGCGCCAACCCCCTCCGTCGATTGCTGAAGGCATGGGATCCCACGCGCATGGACGTGCTGCAACTTGTCTTGCCAGCATCCCTTGCGCGCGGATACCGCGGAAACGGTGACTGGTTTTTGGATGGCGATGGCCGCATCACCCGTGCGGCTGGTCGACCTGGCCTTGTCTATCTGGGCGCCCAGATCATCAATCCGGTGGGGCTGGACGAGATCCCGGACCGCGTCTTCTCGCTCAACCGGCTATGGGATCGGGCCATCGCGTGCAGGCGCGCCCATGCCGTCATCCATGACGGTCTGTGGTGCGACGTGGGCCACCCCGACGGCATCCGCGAGGCGGAGGAGATCCTGCATGGCGCTGTTTTCTGATCCCGCACCGCGCGTTTTTGCCCTGCCCCCCGGCGCCGATTTTGCGAAGGCGTTGGTCAAGGGTCTGAAGGCCAGGCTGGCGGGTCAACCGCCCGAAGCGATGGCGCGCGTCACGCTGTTTCTGAACGCCGAGGGAATGCGCCAGCGCGTGACCGAGGCCTTCGTCGACGCGGGCACCGGTTATCTGCCACAGATGCGGCTGGTGACGGATCTATCGACCGAGGCCGCATTTCTGGGCATTCCGCCCGCCGTTCCGCCGCTGCGCCGGCGCTTGTTGCTGGCCCAGCTGATCGCGGCGCTGCTGGACCGCGACCCCGATCTTGCACCGCGTGCGGCGCTGTATGATCTGGCAGATAGCCTCGCCGCCCTTCTGGACGAGATGCAGGGCGAAGGCGTCTCGCCTGAGGCGGTTGCAGAACTTGATGTGGCCAACCACTCGGCCCATTGGGCGCGGACGCGGGCCTTCATGTCGATCGTCGCACCGCTGGTCAGCGATCCGCAGGCCCCGGACAGCCAGACCCGTCTGGCCCGCACCATTGACGGCCTTGCGGATCTTTGGGCAAGCAAGCCGCCCGGGCCGGTGATCGTCGCAGGGTCAACCGGGTCGCGCGGCACGACACTACGGCTGATGCGTCTGGTCGCGGCGCTGCCGCAGGGGGCGCTGCTGCTGCCCGGTTTCGATTTCGACCTGCCAGACCATGTCTGGGACGGTCTGGCTGATGCGATGACCGCCGAGGATCACCCGCAATATCGCTTTCGCCGCCTGTTCGACATGCTGGACTGCGGGCCGCACGAAGTGCAGCCCTGGCTGGACCGCACCGCCCCGGATCCTGCGCGCAACCGTCTGATTTCCCTTGCCTTGCGGCCAGCGCCAGTGACGGATCAATGGCTGGCCGAGGGTGCCGCCCTGCCCGACCTGCGAGAGGCCACGCAAGGCATGACCCTGATCGAGGCCCCCTCACCGCGGGCCGAGGCGCTGTCGGTTGCACTCATCCTGCGCCATGCTGCCGAGCAAGGCCGCCGCGCCGCACTGATGACCCCAGACCGCAACCTTGCGCGGCAGGTGACGGCAGCCCTGGACCGCTGGGGCATCCGGCCGGATGATTCGGCAGGCCGGCCCCTTTCCCTTTCCGCGCCCGGGCGATTGTTGCGCCATCTGGTGCGGTTGATGGGCCGACGTCTGACCGCCGAGGCGCTGATCGTGGTGTTGAAACACCCGCTGACCGCCAGCGCCGGCGGACGCGGCCCGCATCTGTTGCTGACCCGCGATCTGGAAATGCGGCTCCGTCGGCATGGACCTGCTTTTCCTGACGCGGCCAGCCTGCAAGCGTTTGCCGACCGCAAAGCCACGCCCGAGGCCCGCATCTGGACAGACTGGCTTACGGCGCTTTTCGGCGGATTAGAGACGGTTTCGACGGCGCCGCTGGCCGATCATCTGGCGCGGTTGCGGTCTTTGGCCGAGGGGCTTGCCGCAGGGCCGGGAGTGATGGGCAGCGGGGCGCTGTGGCAGGAAACGGCTGGTGAAAAGGCGCGCGCGGTTCTCGACAGTCTCGGCGCCGAGGCCGACTATGGCGGTGACTTTTCAACCACAGACTTTGCTTCGCTGATCGACGCTCTGCTGAGCCGCGAGGTCGTGCGTGAAGCGGCTGAAACCCATCCGCTGATCTCGATCCGCGGCACGATCGAGGCACGGGTCCAGGGTGTCGATCTGCTGGTGCTGGGCGGGTTGAACGACGGCAGTTGGCCGCGCCTGCCGCCGCCCGACCCATGGCTGAACCGCAGGATGCGGCAGGATGTGGGTCTGCTGCTGCCGGAACGGCGCGTTGGTCTTTCGGCCCACGATTTCCAGCAGGCTGCGGGCGCAGCAGAAGTTATCCTGACACGCGCCCGCCGTGATGCCGAGGCCGAGGCCGTGCCTTCGCGCTGGTTGAACCGGTTGACCAACCTTCTGTCCGGCCTGCCTCAGCGGCACGGACCCGAGGCGCTGGCCGAGATGCGGCGCAAGGGCGCGGACTGGCTGCGCCTCGCCGCACTTCTGGATGTGCCAGAGGAACGGCAATTGCCCGCGCCGCGCCCCTCGCCGCGACCGCCGCTGGCAACCCGGCCCAAGGAACTGGCGGTCACAGGCATCGAAAAGCTGATCCGCGATCCCTATGCGGTCTATGCCCGCAACATCCTGCGTCTTTATCCGATGGACCCGCTGCATCAGGCACCGGATGCGCGGTTGCGGGGCTCGGCCCTGCACAGCATTCTTGAGGTGTTTGTGCGGCAGCGGCGCTTGTCCGAAAGCCGCGCAGAAGCGCGTGGCAGGCTGATGGCCACCGCTGCGCAGGTATTGCTGGAGGAAGCCCCCTGGCCCGCAGCGCGGATGCTGTGGCTGGCCAGGCTGGACCGGGTAGCAGACTCTTTCCTTGATGCCGATGCGACGGGCGGAACGGCGGTGGTGATCGAGGATCGCGGGCGCGTGGCGCTGGCCGGCCTGGACTTTACGCTGACTGCCAAACCTGACCGGATCGACGAAATGCCGGACGGACGCCTGCATATTCTGGATTACAAGACTGGCACCCCGCCCAGCGAAAAGCAGATCCGGCATTTTGCCAAGCAACTGCTGCTTGAGGTGGCGATGGCGGAACGCGGCGGATTCACCAAACTGGGCGAGCGTGATGTCGCGCAGGCGACCTATGTCGGCCTCGGATCTGCGCCAAAGACGGTCGAGCTGGACCTGTCGAACGATGCGGCAGGGAAGGCGTGGGAAGAACTACACCGCCTGATTGCCAGATATCGCGACCCAAGCCAGGGCTATACCGCCCGGCGCGCGGTAGAGCAGACCGGATTTGCCGGCGATTACGATCACCTCGCCCGCTATGGCGAATGGGGGCTGACCGACACCCCGCAGCCGGAGGATCTGGAATGACGGCGCGTCGAGACCCCGCCTCGGAAAGACAGATTCAGGCGGCAGATCCTGCAGCTTCAACCTGGCTTTCGGCCAATGCCGGGTCGGGCAAGACCCGGGTGTTGATCGATCGCGTGGCGCGACTGCTGCTGCAAGGCGTAGCGCCACAGCGCATCCTCTGCCTGACATATACCAAAGCCGCCGCGACCGAGATGCAGAACCGGCTGTTCGAGCGACTTGGTGCCTGGGCCATGAAGCCCGATGAAAACCTTAGCGACGAATTGGGCAAGCTGGGGGTGGACAGCGCGCTGGACGATGCACTGCTGGCCGAGGCGCGGCGGCTGTTCGCCCGGGCTATCGAGACGCCGGGCGGGCTGCGGATCCAGACCATCCACTCATTCTGTGCCACCCTTCTGCGTCGCTTTCCGCTGGAGGCGGGGGTTTCGCCGCAGTTCACGGAACTGGACGACCGGGCGGGCCGTCTGATCCGCGACGAATTGCTGGACCGGATGGCCGACAGCGTCGCCCCGCAGGCAGTGGCAGATCTGGCGCGGGTCTTTACCGGCGAAGATCTTTCTGGGTTGGCCGCGGATGTCGCACGCAATGCCGCAGGCTTTGCCCATCCTTTCGATCCCGCCAGCCTAGGCCTTCCCGAAGGCACCACTACGGACTCGCTGTTGGCCCAGGTTTTTCTGGGAGATGAGGCAGAACTGCTGTCAGAGGCCGCGCAAATCCTGGCGGGTGGATCTGCCAATGACCAGAAGGCGGCAGAGAAGATGGCAAAAGCGGCCGCGGCGGACCAGGGCCTCGCCTCGCTGCCGATATTTGAAGCCGCGTTGCTTTATGGGGAATCCAAGATCGAGGGCCGGTCTTACACCGCTAAAGGGGCGGCCATTGCCACGCAGGCCACGCAGCCCAGGCTGATCCATCTGCAGGATCGGCTGGACGCGCTGGGCCTGCGGGTCGAGGCCGCCCGGCCATTGCGGCTGGCCCTGCGCGCGGCTGAAAGGGCGCGGGTATTGCACGACTTTGCAGCGGCTTTCCTGCCGCTTTATGCCGAGGCAAAGACCCTGCGCGGCGCACTGGACTTCGACGATCTGATTGCCCACGCCAAGGCCCTGCTGACCGATCCCGATGTGGCGCAATGGGTGCTGTATCGATTGGATGGCGGTATTGACCACATTCTTGTCGATGAGGCGCAGGATACCTCGCCCGACCAGTGGCGGGTGATCGAGTTGCTGGCACAGGAACTGACGGCGGGTGAAGGTGCCCGAGGCGAAGCCGAGCGCACTGTGTTTGTGGTCGGCGACCCCAAACAGTCGATTTATTCGTTCCAAGGGGCCGATGTGGCGGCTTTTGGCGCGATGCGGCAGCTGTTCATGGAGCGGCTGGCCCCGCCCGGTCCGGGCCTGACGCAGCTGGAACTGGAATATTCATTCCGTTCGTCACCGGCGGTCCTGCGGCTGGTCGATCTGGTTTTTGCCGATCTGGGGGACAGCGATCTGGGGCAAATGTCGCGGCATATCGCCTTTCAGGACGCCATGCCCGGCCGGATCGAAGTGTGGCCGCCGATCACCGCCACCGAAAAGCCCGAGGACGGCGAATGGTTTGATCCGGTCGACATGGTGACCGAAGAGCATCACGCCGCCCGGATTGGCAAGCAGGTGGCGGCGCGGATTGCCGAAGTGCTTGAATCGGGGGTGGCGATCCCTTCGCGCGAAGGGCCGCGGCCGGTGCATGCTGGGGATTTTCTGATCCTGGTCCGGCGGCGCAATGACATTTTTGCCGAGGTGATCCGCGCCTGCAAGGCCGCAGGCCTGCCGATTGCGGGGGCCGACCGCCTGAAACTGGGCGGCGAGATTGCTGTGCGCGACCTGACGGCCGCTTTGGCGTTTCTGGTCTTGCCCGAGGATGATCTGTCGCTGGCGGCCTTGCTGCGTTCGCCCCTGTTTGGCTGGAGTGAGGGGCAGCTTTACCGGCTGGCGCAGCCGCGGCCGGGCTATCTCTGGGCGGCGCTGCGGGACGCGCCTGAGGCTGAGGAGACGCGCGCGATCCTGCAGGATCTGCTGGATCAGGCCGATTTTCTACGCCCCTATGAGGTTCTGGAACGTCTGCTGACGAGGCATGGCGGCCGCCGCAAACTGCTGGCCAGGCTGGGAGATGAAGCTGAGGATGGGATTGATGAACTTCTGTCGCAGGCACTGGCCTATGAACAGACCGATGTGCCGAGCCTGACCGGGTTTCTGACCTGGTTGCAGAGCGAAGAGGTGGAGGTCAAGCGACAGGCCGAAGGTGCAGGCAAGCGCATCCGGGTGATGACGGTGCATGGCGCGAAAGGGTTGGAAGCGCCGATCGTGATCCTTCCCGATACCGCCGATCTTCGTCCCAATGACCGCGATCCGATCCTGCGTATGGCATGTGGCACGCCGGTCTGGAACGGCACGTCAGACGCCCCGCCGCCGCTGGCAGAGGTGATTGCCAAACGCAAGCGGCTGGCGCGCGCCGAGTCGATGCGGTTGCTCTACGTGGCGCTGACGCGGGCGCAGTGCTGGCTAATGGTTGGGGCGGCAGGAAACCTTGCTTCACGCAAACCGCCGAAGAAAGGCGACGGCAAGGACAGCGAGACGCTGCCTGCATGGTATGATCTGGTCGAGGCCGGGGTAAAGAAATTGGGGGCTGAGGCTGGACCGGCCGGCAGCTTGCAGGTGGTTTTCGGGGAGTGGCCCACGGCCGAGCAGAAGCCAGATGTTGAAACGGTAGAGGACATTGCGCAACCGGACTGGATGACCCGACCGGCACCTGCTGTCCAGCGTCAGGCCCGGCCAATTAGCCCGTCAGATATGGGCGGTGCAAAGACCATGCCCGGCGAGGCCGGCAATCCCGATGCCCTCGCCCGCGGCACGGCCCTGCATCTTCTTTTGCAGCATCTTCCCGACGTAGAACCAGAGGCGCGGGAACCCCTCGCTGCCCGGCTGCTTGCCGGCGTGACATGGGCCGCTGACCTGACTGCGGAGGCGCTTCGCGTCATTGAGGCGAATGCCGACCTATTTTTTCTGCCTGCCCTGACTGAAGTGGTTGTTACCGCCGATCTTGGCGGGCAACGGGTCTTGGGCAGCATTGACCGGCTGGTCTTTACGCCCGACGGCCTGCTGGTCATCGACTACAAATCCAATCTCATCGTTCCAGACAGTGCTGCCGAGATTCCGGAGGGTATTCAAAGGCAGATGCAAGCCTATCTGCAATCCGTATCGCAGGTGAATCCGGGCCGCCCGGTGCGCGCAGCGATCTTGTGGACGAGAACTGGCCGCTTGATGGACTGCGGCGATCAGATCGGAACTGTCACGCCGAGGTGAATTGACCTCTGCCATGTCGGAGACAGATTAATAGGCCGGAGGACGTAATGAAAACGGCTGCCCTGATTTTTTTGTTGTCGGCCCTGCCCGCGCAGGCCGAAATCCGCAGCGCCTATGTTGCGGGTGGTTGCTTCTGGTGTGTGGAGGCAGATTTTGAATCGGTGAACGGCGTGCAGGAGGTGATTTCGGGTTACAGCGGCGGCATGGTTCAGAACCCGACATACAAGCAGGTGGCCGGCGGAACGACCGGCCATTTCGAGGCAGTCGAAATCCGTTATGACCCTGCGCAGATTTCCTATGCTGAAATCATGCGGCTGTTCCTGCGCTCGATCGACCCGCTGGATGACTCTGGACAGTTTTGCGATCGTGGCAGCCCCTATCGGACGGCGATTTTCGTGTCTGATGCGGAAGAACGAAAGCAGGCAGAGGCCGCCATCGGTGAGGCGGAACAGAATCTTGGTCAGGACGTAGTAACACCGGTCTTACCGATGGACAAATTTTGGCCCGCCGAGGAATACCATCAAGATTATTACAAAGGCGAAAACCTGATCCTTACCCGTGGCGGGCCAAAGCGGCAGGCAGATGCCTATGAATACTACCGAAAAGGCTGCGGACGAGACCAGCGCGTGAAGGCTGTTTGGGGCGCGGACGCGCCTTTTGCAAAGACTCACTGAGCGTCGAGAAACGCGTTCACCTCTTGCGCGGTCGGGATCGCCTGTGCAGCACCCGGCCGTGTGACCTGCAACGCCGCCGCGGCAGCAGCGCGGCGCATCGCCTCAACCCGTGACAATCCAAGATCAATACCCGCCACAAGCGTTCCGATGAAGGTGTCGCCCGCACCGGTCGTATCGACTGGCGTTACGCGGAAGGCGGGTTGAAAGACAGGTTCTGCCCCGACGGAAATCCATTCGGCCCCCTTGCTACCGCGGGTTATCACCATATCCACCTCAGGCCGACCGTTGAGGGCGACTTGCAGTTGCGCTGCCTCACCTTCGTTGACCACAAGAAGAGAAACATGTGGCAGGATTGCCCGCACCGCTTCCGCGTCAAAGGGCGCGGCCGAGTAGACAACAAACATGCGTTTTTGCTGCGCAATCCTTGCAGCTTCGACCTGTAGAGACGTCTCGTTCTGGATCATCAACGTATCGCCAGTAACGCCATCGGCCAAGGCTTCGTCCATTGCAACGGCATCAATCCCGTGATTGGCGCCTGGAAAAATGACGATTGCGTTTTCACCTCCCGGGTCAACGTTGATGATGGCATGGCCAGTTGGCTGTTTGCCAATTGTGACACGTGAAACATCGACGCCATAGTCCCGCAAACGACCCAGGGCCCAAGTCCCTTCCCGCCCCACACAGCCGATATGGCGAATGACCGCCCCCGCCTTTGCCACCGCAACCGACTGGTTGGCGCCCTTGCCACCCAGGCCTACCGTATAGTCCACCGCCGACAGCGTTTCCCCCGGCTGAGGCAGATGCGGCACGCGATAGACATGATCGAGGTTGATCGATCCAAGATTATACACCGCCATGCCGCACCTTTATCAGCCAATCTTGCAGGCCGCCATGACAGCCATGTTCAGGATGTCATTGACGGTCGAGTTCGTCGAGCAGATCTGGATCGGCTTTGGCACCCCGGTCAGGATCGGTCCGATCACCGTTGCACCGGCCATCTCCTGCATCAACTTGACCGAGATCGAGGCAGAGTGGCGTGCCGGCACGACCAGAATATTCGCTGGCCCACTCAGGCGGCAGAAGGGGTAGTGCGCCAGCGCCTGAGGATTAAGCGCGACATCCACCGTCATCTCGCCATCATACTCGAAGTCAACCTGCATCGCGTCCAATGCGCGCGGCGCTTCATGCATCTTGATCGCCCGCTCCGACACCGGGTAGCCGAAGGTCGAAAAGCTGACAAAGGCCACGCGTGGCTCAAGACCCAGACTGCGGGCAACACCGGCGGCTCGCACGGCGATATTTGCAAGGTCTTGCGACTCTGGCCATTCATGCACAAGCGTGTCGGCAATCAGCACGATCCGCCCCTTGTGCAACAGTGCCGTTACGCCCACAGCACCTGCCTTGGCATTGGCGTCAAAGACATGGTTGATCAGGCTGAGAACATGCGCCGATTTGCGCGTAGCCCCCGTCACCAGACCATCTCCGTGCCCATGTGCCAACATAAGCGAGGCAAAGACGTGACGATCCCGCATCGCCAGCTTGCGGATGTCGTGATCGTCAAAGCCCTGACGTTGCAGGCGGCGATAGAGGAAATCGTGATAAACTTCCATGTGCCGCGAATTGCCCGAGTTCACGACCTCCAACTCGCGCACGGCATCCTGCAAGCCCGCGGATTCCAGCTTTTCACGCACATCTGCTTCCAGGCCAACCACCAGGGCACGACCCAACCCGGCGCGTTGATAGGCGACCGCGGCCCGCAAGACGCGGGGATCGTCACCCTCGGCAAAAATCATCCGGGCCTGCGCCTGACGAGCGCGGGCGTGGACACCCTGCAGGATTGAGGCCGTCGGGTCCATCCGTGCCTTGAGGCTGGCTTCATACCCCTTCAAATCAATGATCGGCCGCCGCGCCACACCGGTATCCATACCTGCCTTGGCCACAGCCGGCGGAATGACATGGATCAGCCGCGGATCGAAGGGCGTGGGAATGATATAATCCCGGCCAAATGACAGCTTGCGGCCATAGGCCATAGCAACTTCGTCCGGCACATCCTCACGTGCCAGCTTTGCCAGCGCCCTTGCACAAGCAAGCTTCATTTCGTCGTTGATCGCCCGGGCATGAATGTCCAGCGCACCCCGGAACAGATAGGGGAAACCCAGCACATTGTTGACCTGATTTGGGTAATCAGAACGTCCCGTTGCTACGATCGCATCCGCGCGCACGGCATGGGCCTCCTCGGGGGTGATCTCCGGATCGGGGTTCGCCATGGCGAAGATCACCGGATTATCCGCCATCGAGGCGACCATTTCGGGCGTCACAGCCCCCTTGGCAGACACGCCGAGAAACACATCCGCGCCTACCATCGCCTCTTCCAGGGTGCGCAGATCGGTATTCACCGCATGCGCGGACTTCCACTGGTTCATCCCATCAGTGCGGCCCTGATAGATCACACCCTTGGTATCGCACATGATGCAGTTCTCATGCCGCGCCCCCATGGTCTTGATCAATTCGAGGCAGGCAATGCCGGCTGCACCGGCGCCATTCAGAACAATGCGGCAATTCTCGATCTTCTTCCCGCTCAACTCGAGGGCGTTTATCAGACCAGCCGCGCAGATCACCGCCGTGCCATGCTGATCATCATGAAAGACCGGAATGTCCATCAACTCTTTCAGGCGGCTTTCGATGATGAAACACTCTGGCGCCTTGATATCCTCAAGATTGATCCCGCCGAAGGTTGGCCCCATCAAGCGGACAGCATTGATGATCTCATCCGCATCCTCAGTGTCCAGTTCGATGTCGATGGCGTTGACATCGGCAAAACGCTTGAACAGCACCGCCTTGCCTTCCATGACCGGCTTGGAGGCAAGCGCGCCGAGATTGCCCATCCCCAGGATCGCCGTGCCGTTCGAAATCACCGCAACCATGTTGCCCTTGACGGTGTAATCGTAAGCCGTCTCCGGTGCATCGGCGATTGCCTGCACCGGGACCGCGACTCCGGGACTGTAGGCCAGGCTCAGATCGCGCTGGGTCGCCATCGGAGTCGAAGCGACAACGTCATATTTGCCGGGGCGTGGCTCCATATGATAGGCCAGCGCCTCTTCCTGCGTAATTTTCGTGCGTGTCATGGATCGTATCTTTTCGAAAAGTGCGAGATTGTCCGTTATTTAGACGACTTAGAACTTTCATGTGCCATTTGCCATGGGAAAGATGGCCGTAAGACGATTTTCCTCGCTGCCCCCAGGATTGACCTCGCCTTGCAACGGGGTCGAAATCCCTTAATTGTCTTGGCAACTCAGTTGGGAAGAGGCGACCTTGAAGGCTACCGAAGACAGCGTCACACCGATGATGGCGCAGTATCTGGAGATCAAGGCGCAGCACCCAGCTGCGCTGCTGTTCTATCGGATGGGCGACTTTTACGAGATGTTCTTCGATGACGCCGTTTCCGCGGCCGAGGCGCTCGACATTGCCCTGACCAAGCGCGGATTTCATCTGGGTGAACCGATCCCAATGTGCGGTGTGCCGGTCCATGCTGCAGAAGGCTACCTGCTGACGCTCATCCGCAAAGGCTTTCGCGTCGCGATTGCAGAGCAGATGGAAGACCCGGCAGAGGCCCGCAAGCGTGGCTCGAAATCCGTGGTGCGGCGCGATGTCGTTCGGCTGGTCACGCCAGGCACACTGACCGAAGACACGCTGCTGGAAGCAAGGCGCCACAACTTTCTGGCTGCATGGGCGGAGGTGCGTGATGACGCCGCGTTGGCTTGGGCAGATATTTCAACGGGTGAGTTGCGGGTAATGCCCTGCCCTCTGTCCAAGCTGTCGCCCGAACTGGCGCGGCTGGCCCCGCGTGAACTACTGGTTTCCGAGGCGCGTGAAGCTGATCTCGCTGCCGTCGTCCAGGATTTCGGCACAGCCCTTACGCCCTTGGCGCGCGCCAGTTTTGACAGTGCCGGTTCGGAAAAACGACTTTGTGCGCTGTTCAATGTCGGGTCTCTCGACGCTTTCGGCAGCTTTTCAAAAGCCGAAGTTGCCGCCATGGGCGGGCTTTTGGACTATCTCGACCTGACGCAACGCGGAAAACTGCCGTTACTGCGTCCGCCGCTGCGCGAAGCGATGGGCGGCGCGATGCAGATTGACGCGGCGACGCGGCGTAACCTCGAGATTACAGCGGCAATGGGAGGCGGGCGCGATGGATCGCTGCTGGCGGTCGTTGATCGCAGCGTTACCGCCCCCGGCGCGCGGTTGTTGGAGCGGCGACTATCTTCACCGTCACGCGACCTGACCGTAATCCGCGCGCGCCATGCGGCCGTGCGGTTTCTGCTGGACCAACCCGCCTTGCGACACCAGATGCGAGAAGCGCTGCGCCGTGTGCCAGACATGGACCGGGCACTGTCGCGCCTCGCCCTGGATCGCGGAGGCCCGCGTGACTTGGCTGCTCTGCGGAACGGGCTGGAGCAGGCCCGATTGATTGCCAGAATGATCTCGCCCGATTTCCCTGTCATGCTGCAAGCGGTTCGCCCGGACCTGACGGGTATGGACGATCTTATTTCCCTTTTGGATCAGGCACTTGTCTCAGAGCCGCCTTTGCTTGTGCGGGATGGTGGCTTCATTTCAACCGGTTTTGACCCCGAATTGGACGAGACGCGGCGGTTGCGGGATGAGGGCCGCGGCGTGATTGCTGGAATGCAGGCCGACTACGTTGCACGAACCGGGATTCAGAGCCTCAAGATAAAACATAATAATGTTCTCGGTTACTTCATCGAGACGACGGCTGCCCATGCCGAACGGATGCTGGCCCCACCCCTGTCCGAGACGTTCATCCACCGCCAGACAACCGCCAATCAAGTGCGGTTTACCACGCTACCACTTTCTGAACTCGAGACCCGGATACTGAATGCCGGCAATCACGCGCTGGAGCTGGAAAAGCGTCACTATATGGCGCTTCGAGACGCTGTGCTGGCTGAAGCGGCGGGCATTGGTGCCGCAGCGCGTGCCTTGGCGGAACTGGACGTCAACGCCGCGCTTTCGGATCTGGCCGCGGCAGAAGGCTGGACAGAGCCTGTCGTTGACGACAGTCACGCCTTTGAGATCCGAGGTGGCCGCCACCCCGTGGTCGAGGCCGCCCTGCGAAAACAAGGTAACGGGCCTTTTGTCGCCAATGACTGCGCACTAACGGATGCCAGCACCCCGGCAATCTGGTTGCTGACAGGCCCGAACATGGCCGGCAAGTCCACCTTTCTGCGCCAGAACGCTTTGATGGCGCTGCTGGCGCAGGCCGGCAGTTTTGTGCCGGCAGAGTCAGCCCGCATAGGGCTGGTCAGCCAGTTGTTCAGCCGTGTGGGTGCTTCTGATGATCTTGCCCGGGGACGCTCGACCTTCATGGTCGAAATGGTCGAGACTGCAGCGATCCTGAATCAGGCTGACTCTCGGGCAATGGTGATCCTGGATGAGATCGGCCGCGGCACCGCGACTTACGACGGCCTGTCCATCGCCTGGGCGACACTGGAGCATCTGCATGATGTGAACCGCTGCCGGGCACTGTTTGCCACCCATTACCATGAAATGACCGCCCTCTCCGCCAAATTGGCTGGTGTGGAGAATGCGACGGTTACGGTGAAGGAATGGGAAGGCGACGTGATCTTCCTGCATGAGGTGCGCAAAGGTGCGGCGGATCGCAGCTATGGCGTGCAGGTTGCCCGGCTTGCAGGCCTGCCGACCGCAGTTATCGAACGGGCCAAAGTTGTGCTGGAGGCATTGGAGAAAGGCGATCGAGAGGGTGGCGGCGCCAGCAAGGCATTGATCGACGATCTGCCGCTGTTTCGCGCGGCCGCGCCGCAGATAAGCACAACAAAACCCGTGCCGTCACCGCTGGAGGCACGCCTGAAAGAGGTGCGCCCCGACGAGCTTTCACCCATCGCGGCGCTGAACCTGATCTACGAACTGAAGGGTCTTGCGACCTGATCAGCCGCCGGTATTGGAGGAAACACCAACCTGCGCTGGCCGCAGCAAACGGTCGTGAAGCAGGAAGCCTTCAGTCATCACCTGAATGATCTGGCCGGCAGTCGTGCCGGGAACCGGTGCCTCGAACATCGCCTGATGCAGTTGCGGGTCGAAAATATCACCAATAGCCGGCGACACCGCCGTAACGCCATGCTTCGCGAGGGTCGAAGACAGTTCGCGCAGCGTCAGTTCGACGCCCTCGATCAAGGCAGCGGCAGCCGCACGATGCTCTTCGCTGGCAGCGTCCAGCGCCCGCTTGAGGTTGTCGTGAACCGACAACATGTCCCGCGCCAGGCGCGAGCCGCCGTATTGCTCTGCCTCACGCCGGTCACGCTCGGCGCGTTTGCGGGCATTTTCGGCATCGGCCAGCGCGCGCATGAACTTGTCCCGCAGTTCGTCCCGCTCCTGGCGCAGCGCCTCGACTTCGTCGGCTGCGGGGATCTCAAATTCTTCCAGCGGCAGGTCGCCCATGCTGTCCTGTGCCATGTCCATCCTCTCTCTATGTCAGCTGCGGTCGCCAACGAGGCGCCCGACCAACTGAGCCGTGTAATCAACGATCGGAACGATCCGGCCATAGTTCAGCCGCGTTGGGCCGATCACGCCAACCGCACCGATAATCTTGCGATCCGCGTTCATATAGGGAGAGACGACCAGAGAGGAACCCGAAAGTGAAAAGAGTTTGTTCTCTGACCCGATAAAAATCCTCACACCGGCCCCTTCTTCGGTCAGATCGAGGAACTCGGCTATATCTCGCGCACGTTCCAGATCATCGAAAAGTTGCCGGATACGATCGAAATCCTGCGCTTCGGGCGACTCGGCCAAAAGATTGGCCCGGCCACGCACGATCAACCGCTCGGTGGCTTCGCCAGCATCCTGCCAAACCGCAACCCCGCTGTCGACCATCGCACGCGCCAGCGAATCAAGCTCTTGCCGACGACGGGCGATGTCTTCGTCAATGGTGCGGCGCAGATCAGAAAGGGTGCGGCCCTCCGTGACGGCGTTGAGGAAATTGGCGGCCTCACGCATGGAAGCGGGTGTTTGGCCCGGAGGCGGGGTGAAAACGCGGTTTTCAACATGGCCATCCGCGAAGACCATCACCACGAGGGCGCGATCCGGCGCCAGGCTGACGAACTCAAGATGACGAATCGGTGCCTCGGCATGCTTGGGGGCGAGCACCACCGACGCCCCGCGCGTGACAGCAGACAGCGCAGTGCTGACGCGATCCAGCAGATTGGTTACATCTGTCTCGGGAGTTTCGAGGCTTGATTCGATCCGCAGGCGATCAACTTCTGCCACTGAGCCGACCTCGAGCAGACCATCGACGAACATCCTGAGGCCCAACTGGGTCGGGATCCGACCAGCGGAAATATGCGGACTGTCGAGCAATCCCAGATACTCCAGATCCTGCATGACGTTGCGGATCGTCGCCGCGCTGATCCTCTCAGAAAAGTCGCGGGTCAAGGTGCGTGATCCCACGGGCTCTCCGTTTGAAAGATACCCCTCAACCACCCGGCGAAATACCTCGCGCGAGCGGTCGTTCAGTTCAGATAGGATCTTCTGGCCGTCTTGCATGTCTTAGCGCCCGATTATCTGCAAAGATTTAGGGAATGGCGAGGCACGGCGTCAATCCGGGTTGCACTTGTGGATATGGGGGCGGATATATGCGGGAAAAGAGGAAGGGAAACGAAATGCGTCCGTCGGGCCGGAAATTGGATGAACTGCGCGATATCTCGATCGATACCGGCGTGATGAAGCATGCCGAAGGCTCTTGCCTGATCCGCATGGGGGCCACGCATGTCCTATGCACGGCGACGTTGGAAGAAAAGGCCCCACCGTTTCTGAAGAACACCGGACTGGGCTGGGTGACCGCCGAATACGGGATGTTGCCGCGGGCGACCCACAGCCGTAACCGGCGCGAAGCAGCTGCCGGCAAACAATCCGGCCGGACCCAGGAAATTCAACGGCTGATCGGGCGCGCGCTGCGGGCTGGTGTTGATCGGTCAGCCTTGGGTGAGCGGCAAATCGTGGTGGATTGTGACGTCATCCAGGCCGATGGTGGGACGCGATGCGCGTCGATCACCGGTGGTTGGGTTGCACTCCGCTTGGCGGTCAATCGTCTGTTGAAATCTGGCATCCTTTCTTCCGATCCGATTGTGGATCACGTTGCCGCGGTTTCCTGCGGAATTTACGGCGGGCAGCCGGTTCTTGATCTGGACTATGCCGAAGATAGCAGCGCCGGAACCGACGGTAACTTCGTGTTGACCGGCACTGGACGTCTGATTGAAGTGCAGATGTCTGCAGAAGGAGCGTCCTTCTCGCGTGACGAAATGGGCAGTTTGTTAGATCTTGCCGATATCGGCCTTCGGCAGTTGGTTGCCGCACAGAAGGCCGCCGTCGCATGACGCGAAAATTTTCCGGAAAAACACTCCTGGTTGCCAGCCATAACCCCGGCAAGATTGAAGAAATCGCGCACCTTCTGGAACCGTTCTCCGTGTCCGTTATCTCGGCGGGTGAACTGGGTTTGGTCGAACCGGCGGAGACTGAGGTGACCTTTGTCGGAAATGCGCGGATCAAGGCACATTTTGCTGCAAAGTCATCCAGCCTTCCGGCGCTGGCGGACGACTCTGGCATCACCATCGACGGCCTTGGCGGTCAACCCGGTGTCTATACTGCCGATTGGGCCGAGACTGCGAATGGTCGGGATTTCCAGATGGCAATGGCAAAGACCTGGGCGGCACTGGAAGCGGCACACGCACCGTATCCGCGCAAGGCACAATTTCGAAGCACACTCGTGCTGGCATGGCCGGATGGCCATGACGAAGTTTTTGAGGGCGTTATACCAGGCCAGATTGTTTGGCCGATGCGTGGCGATAGAGGACACGGTTACGATCCAATCTTCCTACCTGACGGGTATGATATGACTTTCGGTGAAATGGATCGCTGGCAAAAGAACCTGATCAGCCACCGCGCAGACGCCTTCAAGAAGCTCGTCGCTGGCTGTTTCACGTGAAACACTGATGAAAGACTGGCAGAACGGCGGATTTGGCATCTATTTGCACTGGCCCTTTTGTGCAGCCAAATGCCCATATTGCGATTTCAACAGCCATGTTGCGCATAGCATCGACGAATCTGAATGGTGTGCAAGTTACCTGTCGGAAATTGATCGCATCGCGCGGGAAACCCAGGGGCGCCTCGTTAACACCATTTTCCTAGGAGGCGGCACACCGTCGTTGATGTCTCCGGACCTGGTCAGTGCGATCATCACCAGAATCAAATCTAACTGGGTGACTGCCAATGATGTGGAAATCACATTAGAGGCCAATCCGGGCTCTGCCGAGGCCGGCCGGTTTCGGGCCTATGCAGAAGCGGGCGTCAATCGTCTGTCTTTAGGTGTGCAGGCGTTGAACGACGATGATCTACGTCGTCTGGGTAGAATTCATACTGCTGCCGAAGCCAAAGCGGCATTGGGTATGGCCAGGGATATCTTTCCTCGAGTCAGCTTCGATCTGATCTATGCGCGCCAGTACCAAACTCTCGAATCATGGTCACAAGAGTTGAAAGAGGCGATTGCCATGGCCGGTGACCACCTTTCGCTTTACCAACTGACGATTGAGGAAGGCACTGTTTTTGCAAGGCGCGCGCTCGCGGGCATGCTGGGCGGCCTGCCAACGGAAGATAATGCAGCCGAATTCTATGATCTGACTGAAGAGATTTGCCTCGCAGCCGGCATGGCGTCGTATGAAGTTTCGAACTACGCTCGCCCTGGCGCAGAGTCCCGTCACAACCTCATATATTGGAGGTATGGCGATTACGCCGG
>ERZ1645187.1537-NODE-1537-length-21188-cov-12.824445_pt1 | contig 21188 bp, 19 predicted proteins | sample MGYA00575352_ERZ1645187 | MGnify/ENA primary metagenome ERZ1645187 (study PRJEB40837, sample SAMN11349314) | freshwater sediment metagenome | isolation source: river sediment | host: Sediment | place: India: Wazaribad , New Delhi | collected 2017-02-21 ... | reverse complement strand
AATTTCCAAATAATTGGTAAATAATAGCCGAAAACCGGAATACGTTTACTATAGTCAGTCAGATCAAGCCGACAGCGTTTCGTTTTATTCGCACACGCCTCTCTAACGCCCGATTCTGAATCATTTAACTCTATCGGTTTAAAATCGTGCAACATAAGGAAGCCGCGCCAGGAATAATCTTGCTCCAGCGCGGAGGATCTCCCGCGCTGATGATAGGCTACCGATAATTGGCTGGCACGCTGTTGCTCATCCGGCAGAATGGCAGGCAGGTCCAGGCTGGTTATTACTCCAACATGATAGTTATCCTTGGTTAGACCTCGCGCAAGCCAGTATCCCTCAATAAATTGGGATAAAGATCGATCTGCATTGGCTTCAAAAGCCCGTAGCTTCGCCTCGGCATGGGTTACTGGCATCTCAATAATCAGAATTCCTAGTGAAAAAACAAGGGCCATGGCTTTGATAGTTGCAGCACCGATCAATCCTTTCCCATCGATGCGGTCAACCGCCTGCCATACCAAAGTCATCAATAATACGAAAACCAAAATCACCGCGACCAATACCGGCACGCTCACCCGCCAAGACTCAGCTGATTGGGATGCTAAAAGCAACGGTAAAGTCGGCACAACTGGTAAAATTAAGGAGAAAGCAAACAGCGCAAGCACTTCTGCGACGGGTCTGCGAGCCAGGAAACCAAATAGCAAAATCATGCCTGACATTGACAATGGAATCCATTTCCATGCGCTCCAAGCAAACTCAATGCCGGAGTAATAAGCAATTATGGGCATATAGCAATTCACAACTAAGTTGAATATTCCATGCATTTTCGCATCAAAATAACTCGAAAACGAAGTTATCTCAACCAGACCCCGACCGGAAGTAATCCCAAAATACCATTTGGTTAGCGATACCTGAATGATATAGAAGATAGCAATAGAAATAAAAAAAAGAAGACGATTTTTAACCTGCGGCCAATCGATCGGTTTACCTTCCAGTCTTAAAAAAACAACTTCCGCTAATATCAGGACCAAGAAAAAGCTCAGGTAAATTTCATAAGCGAGAACCACGATAATCATTAATAGCCCGCCCAATGATCTTGTCCATAGCGATCGGTCCAAGCCAACCAAATCGTAGATAATTACAGTCAACGACAGCCAAAGCGGAAATGGCATTGTCGTATTCCACAGGCTAATTTCGTTTATGATGGGATGAGATATAAAAAAAATTGGTGCAAAAAAAGCGATTAAGATTGGGATCGACCACTTCACAAGTTGTCTTGCAATCAGAGTAGCAAAAAGGGCTATAAATCCACCAGCCAATAACTTTGGCCATACCATCGCCGACCAATCTGGGATAATTTTTTCAAGGGCACATAAGAGCCCAAATGTCACCCAGCGGTAATCTGGCGGTGGTACGTTACAGAAAGTTCTTTCGATGTTTATGGCATAGATATTAAAATCATCAAAATGTAATGAAAAACCGTAAATAGCAGGTAGCCGAGGCAATAGCCAGACAAGATAGTAGCTGGCAGCTATAAGGGCATAGAAATGCCAACCTGATATCATATCTGAAGAAAAGAATTTTTTAGGAAATTTCATTTCCATTCGCTCTGAAATATCTTTTTATAATTCAAACGCAAGTAAACATGCCTTACATGAAAGCGTCTTGACCAGCCCTGTTTCATCTTGTCCAAACTTTTAAATCCTGTTCGCGCGGCCAGATCCGAGCCACGCCGAACATGGCCAGAGCGATGACAAATGGCCAGACGACCAGGGCGTAACGGTATTCCACATAACCAGCGATAGCGCCAAAATACAGCGTCCGTAACAGGACAAAGAGCATGCCAATCAGCAACACGCTGAGTTCCCAACTGCCGCTTACTGGGGTTGGTCCGCGGTAGGGGAAGAGGGCGACCCCAGTTACAAACAGGCCCAGGATCACTACCTTGAACGTTATGAAAGTTCCCGTCAGCACCTTGCTGAAAGGCCGCGGCAGGTGTGCGAAGGCGTTGAGATAGTGCGCAGCATTGTTGAGATTAATCCAGAAGTCTGCGGACCGATCCATGTCTGTGTCCAATGCATCAGGCCGGGTGTTGCATGGTGAAACTCGCCGAAGATCCTGACCTCCTGCGCGACCTGCCAGCGATACGCCATGTTGGCGCCGACGATGGCGAGAAACGGAATCGTGGCCAACAGACCATAGCGTGCCAGGGCATGCCAGGGTCGCTCAGGTCCCGTCAATCCCGGCCAAGCCAGCGCCAGAGCAAACAAGATCAGCGCGAAGGCGAAGACGATCATTTCTGGGCGAATCAGGAAGGTCAGGCTGAGCAAAAGGCTCGCGCCCACCAGTGCCAACCCCTTGATCGGAAGATGTCGCCCAGTCTTCCTTCTTGCCAGGGTTGAGGCAAGCGGCCCGGCAGCATCGACAGGCCAGGGCGGTCGAGTGCTTACGAACCAGGCGAGGAGCCCCACCCCCACCACGACCAGGAAGGTCGTCAAGGTATCAGGATTCAGGGTGACGATAAACGCCGAGGTCCAAGGCTGTATGCCCAAGAGCAGCACGGCCAGCCAACGGTAGGATTTGGCGGGGTGAAAACGCCAGACAAACGCCAAGAGCAAAGCCGTGGTCGCCAGGTCGAGGACGAAATGGGCGAGACGCACCGCTTGGGTGATCGCGGGCACCGTGGTGCCAAACCCCAGAAGGGTGGGGATGAACAGGGGATAACCAGGCGGACGGAAGTCGGAATAGCCCAACGTCGGGCGGGTTGGGGAGACAGGCTGAATCAGCGGAAACTCGCCATGCTGACGAAAATAGAGGGCCTTACCCACATAGTCGCCAGCATCGCCATGCCACGCCTCCGGCAAGGGCTGCTGGAGCAGTAGGAGCAGCTTGCCCAGCATCAGGAGGGCAAAGACCGTCAGCATTAATAGGGTGTTGCGTGTCATGATCAATCTCGACTTGCCAGCGCCATCAAAAGATCTTAATGCCTGGCGATACCTATGGCTATTGCCAGCCACGGCATTGACATATGGGTATTTCGGCTCACATTAGGCTTCCACGCATAATACCTCTGATCCAATAAAGCCTATTCAGGCTTACAAGCAGTTTGTTTCTGTCGATCACTCACTGAGCACAAAGAGTCCCTTAGTCTCATGATTACTTTTCCACCCAAGCGGATGCCCGGCTGTTCGATCGCGACAAATGAGACATAAGCCGCCATAACACTGGGAAACAGCACCAGAACCCAGGCGATCAGCGCATCGACATGCCCGTCGCCAATAAAGTGACCATCAGGGCTGATCCATCGCCACAGCCAGATCACGCCAAAGTGGACGACATAGAGGCTATAACTGATCCGTCCGATAAAAATCATGACCGGATTGACGATTAGGCGCCAGGGATACAGCGTGATGGCGTAGACAAGCGCCGCCAGACAGACCGCAAGCGTCACATGACCGGGGACCCACTGCGGGTCCATGAAGACCGCCAGTACATATCCCGTACCAGCCGCCACAATCAGACTCAGCGAAACCCATCGGACCCTTGACGGGGAAATCCAACGGGACTGGCTTAGCGTGAAATTCACGGGAATGTCTTTCATTATCAAGGGTGTGGCCTGCCACCTCATGCCAGTTAGCATGAAAACAATGAAGCCCAAGGCAAAGACCGGTAATTGAACGGGCGGGGCAAAGACCTCGGCGTAATGATGCAGATAATGCAAGTGCCGCTCAGCGAACGCATCCGCGAAAAATCCAATCGCCCACTGTTGATACAGCACACCGACCAGGGTCAGCGCCACGAAGAGCAGCAACGCCCGGCGCAGGGTCGTCGCGACCAGTAAATAGAGCGGAAACAGCAGATAAAACGTCATCTCCACCGAAAGTGACCAGCCGCCGGGGACCAGGGCATTGACGGCATGCGGATGCCAGGCGTGCAGGAACGTGAACGCGGATGCCCAGTGCCACCAGACAATACCCTCGGGCAGCCAGTACTGCGGCGCGAGTTCCCGCAGTGGGCCGTAAACCAAAATCGCCAGGTAGAACAAGGGGGCGATGCGAAAGAACCGGCGCAGATAAAAAAACCACCAGGACCGCGTTTCCCCTCCGGGGCGGGAATGATACGAGAGCAACAGCGTGAAGGCGCTCACAATATAAAAGAGCTGCACACCGGCGGCCCCGCTCAAGGCCAGACGATGCAGCAGATCACCTGGCGGCGGACACCAGATCGCCGTGTGACAGGTCACGACGCCAAGGATCGCCCACCCCCTCAGGGCATCGATAGAATCGAGCCTTCCCGGCTCAGGCATCATCGGCATTGGCATTGGCAACGGCAACGGCAACGGCATTGGCAACGGCATCGGCACGGACATCAGAGCGACCCGCCCGCAACCACCCCCCCGCGTGCCAGGCGGCAAGCCGGGACCCATAGTCCTGGATGCCGGCATCGATCAAAGCGAACAACATCCCGGCGGTCAGCCCCAGGGTGATCAGCACCGCATAATCGCTAAAAAGCTGCACGGCCACGCCAAAGGTCGCCAGATTGGCCATCAGCAGGGCCGCGAAGGAGACGGCATACACCAACAGCGGTGGATTCACCCACGCCAGCAACCTCAGCCCCTGCCACAGGCGCCGCACCAGGAGGAACATCAGCCACACCATCGCCAGCACGCCCGGCAGGCCCAACTCGACGATGATGAAACCCAGGCCGGCCTCCGCCGCCCCTCCCACCGCCTCGGCGCCACCGCCGCCCGCGTAGCGACCGCCCTGCCCCGCCACCCCGGCACCGACCCCGAGGCCCCTGGAGCGATACCAGGCGGACTGGACCAGATTCATCGTCGTCTCCCACCGCTCACCCGTGGACTCGAACACCGTCAGCCCCCGGTCGACATAGGTGGCGCGTTGGATATCCGCCTCCTCATGACCCAGAAAACTAAAACCCACCGCCAGGGTAAGGGCGAGTGCCAGCAGGGCACCCGATAACCGCGTCGCGCCCTGGCGCAGCAAGATAATCAAGACCCATTGAAACGAGAAAAAGAGCGTCAGCGCCATCAACATCTTGCGCCGCCCCGTCAACAGGATGGCACCGATCAACAAGGCCCCGAGCAGCCCCGCGCCGATGACCCGCACCAGTGAGGGCCGACGCAGGACCAGAATCGACAGAAAGGCGATGGAGGTCGCGGCATGCCAGGCGGCCAGTTCCCCGACGCGGAAGACCCCGGGAAGGGATTCCAGCACCTGACCACCATAGTGGATCAGAAGTTGCTGGCCGGTCAGGAAGCCCACTTCCCGCAGCACGGGCCACTGGGCGCCATAATCGGCGGAGAGATACACGGTCAGGACGGCCGGCACCATGATCAGCACATAGGTGCCCAGCAAGCGGTCGATCTGGTCCAAGGAGCGCGCGTAGGCCATGCCCACCATCAACGCCAGGACCGGCCCCAGGTAAAAGGCGATGCCCAAAGCCCCGATCAGCGGGTTACCCCACCGCAGCACCGCATGGGCGGCCTGCGCGACCACGACCAGCGCGAAGAGCGACCAAGCCTGGCGGAGGCCGGCATCCCCCAAGGCCAAGGCCCGCCAGCGGCCCCGCAAGGCGCCCTGGGAATAGGCCATCAGGGCCACCAGGGCGAACATGGCCCCAATCCACAGGATGTAGGTGGCCGGTACATTCGGGGTCAACTTGCGCAGCACGTCCTGCAGCACGCCGATGCCGAACAGCCACGGCAAGGCGCGACGCCAGTCCGACAGGATCGCCATCGCCATGACCAGGGTGACGGCCAGGGTCACGAGGATCACGGCTTCAGTCCCCCCCGCGCCTTGGAACAGGCATCAGGTGCCCACTCGGGTAACCCACGCACCCCGGCCTCCGGTCATGGCGCGTGGGTCAGCGCGGTGGCGAAGATCCCCGCGTCCACGGCCTGCCAGGTGCGCGCGAACTTTCCGGCCCGCAACTGCCCCAGCGCCCGCAGGACGCTCGTCACGGTCACGCTGACATCCTGGGTCGGGGCCAGCCGCAAGGAGGCCGTCGCCAGGCGCTGGTACAAAGCGGCATCCGACGCCAACGTCGCAATGGCTTGCGCCAAGGCCGCTGTATCGCCACAGGGGTAAATCAGGGCGTTGACGTTCGGCTGGGCGGTATCGGTCGGCCCCACGCAGCCCACCCGGTCGGAGGCGATGATCGGGTGCCCCAGGGCCAGGGATTCCGTGACCGACAGGGGATGGGCATCCCGGTCCGAGGTCACCGCCAGGGCGTCCGCCATCAGGAGCATGCGCGGCATCTCACGCTGATTGATGAACCCGGTGATCACAATGCGGGAACTGATCCCCCGTTGCCGGGCCCGGTTCTCCAACTCACCCCGCAAGGGACCATCGCCCACAAACAGGCCATGAATTGGACGCGGCCCGTCCGGCAACCGGACCAGGGCCTCCAGCAGATCCAGGGGGCGTTTCCACGGCTCCAGTTTGCCCGACAGCGCAACCACGAAGGCCGACACTGGCAAGCCGAGGTCCCTCCGCAGCGTCTCGCGCTCCCCTGGCATCATTGCCTCCCGGACGAGCGCGAAACGCTGGATATCGACCGGGCAGGCGCCACGGTTGAATTTGTCTTCCGGGACGTCGTAATAGCGGTAATAGCGTTCGTTGTTGTCGCCGATGGTGATGAAGGCATCACAGCGCCGGAAGAACCAGGGCAGCACCAACCGCTTGAGGGCCCGCGCCAGCGGCGAACGATCGTGCACCAGCTCCGAATCGCCAAAGTAGATCACCGCCGCATTGTGACGCCTGGCCCAGTTCACCGCCCGCCAACTGATGCCCTGACCATAGCCATGCACCCACAGGGCATGGGGCTGATACGCATCCAGACGGCGGATCAACTCCGGACTATCGACATCGCGTAAACCAAATTGCTGGGGTGAATGGCCGGGACGCAGAAACTCGTAGGCATAGCCATCGAGCAGCGGCACATCCCATTTAAAGGCTTGGCCAAAGCCCTGGTCGAAGGATTCCCGGACGCCATGATCGCAAAAGTAAAACACCTTCACCGCCACCCCCGGGACCCGTGCCAAGGCACGAAACACCGGTGAATAATGCTGGATCGGATGGGAGATGACGGCGGCGAAGCGGAATTCAGTCATGGGTGGAAGGGGCCGCCGTTGGAAAGTCAATGGGGTGTTTTGGTAAGAGGGCCGGACCACGAGAGTACAGCCGCACCGCCCAGGCCAGCCCCCGCAGTTCCCCAACCAGCTTCACCAGGATGCACCATGGGTGACGCAGATGGAACCGTGTCCGCACCGACCGGAACATCCGCCAGAAGATGAAGGTCCAGCGCTCCCAGCCCTTGCCTTCACGAAAGGCCAGATAGTACTCGCCGACCGAGTGGGCCGGGCTAGGGCTGCATAGAGGATTACCGTAGGCCCGGGTCCCGCCCCGCTCGGCCTGGAGATGATGGATGCGCGCCTGTGGCTCGTAAACCAACTGACCACCGGTCCGCACCAGGCGGCGGGCGAACTCGGTCTCGAAACGGTAGGCCACGCCTTTGAAATTTTCATCGAAGCCTCCCGCCTGGATGGCTCGGTCACGCCGCACCGACAGGTTGCCCGCCATGGCGTTAGCGATTTCGGCTGGCTGCTCTGAGTTGAAAGGGAAGTTGAGATCCCGCCAGATGCCCTGCCCCCGCTCCGCCGGTATCGCCGCGCCGGGAGCCTGACCCGGTTGCAGTACCATACCGACGACCCCCGCTACCTTCGGGTCTACATACCGGCTGGCATGGGCCGCCATCAGTCCCGGCGCCGGGACGATGTCATCGTCCAGGAACAGGACCACCTCGCCACGGGCCGCCAGCAGTCCCTGATTCATGGCGCGGGTGATCGAGGGTTCGGGCAGGCGCAGCCAGCGGATCTGGCCGGCCGCATCCCAAGCGTTCAACTGCCGTTCCACCGTCTCCACGTGCCGTGGCGTCTGATCCAGCACCAGGATCTCAGCGGCGGGAGGCGACTGGCCCAGCAGCGCAACCAGGGTGTCCACCAGCACCTGCTCACGCTGGTAGGTTGGGATGATGATCGAGACCTCACCTGCTAGTGCCATCTTGGTCTGATTCGGTCCTGATATCGACCGCTACTGAGGCCAGGCTAAGGGCAGGGGCCGCAAGCGTATTTGCCCTTCAGAGACGCTGATGACCGCGCCCTTTTCTAGTTCGGCTGAATAGCGCATCAGGATCCGAGTCAGATGGTGATTAAGGTTAATGGGGCGCATATCCCGCAGGCGAAAAATGATCACGCTGGGCAGGCAGGCACCGCTGGCAGCCACCAATTCACCAAACCCCAGATCGTGGGTGAGCAGAATCCGCTTTTCATCCAGGGCCTTGGTCATGATGTCGGGATCAGGCAAACGTGCCAATCCCTCTTCCTGCAGGTGCATGGCGTCGTGGCCGAGTGTGCGCAACAGAACCACCGTTTTGGGCGAAACCCCCATGTCGGCCAAAAATTTCATGCGGCGGGCAACCATTCGCTCGGATGAACGTCTTCTTCCGCCAGCCAAGCCGCGTAGCGCAAGGCTTGCCGGATATCATCTTCCTCAAGGTAGGGATAGGCTTCGATGATGTCGGCGAGGCTCATACCGTTAGCGACCAGGTTCAACACGAGGGCGACGCTAACGCGCTGTCCACGAATACAGGCACGTCCGCCCAAAATGTTGCGGTCGAAGGTTATACGATCTAATGAAGGCATAGTCATGTCTCCTCGATATGTTGACCTAAATGACGATAACATCATTCCACGCTGTGGAGGGGAGGCCATGCATCAGGGTCTCTGTGGCTGGGGTGTTTACTCCAATAGCGCAACCAGGGTGTCCAGCAGCACCTGCTCACGCTGGTAGGTTGGGATGGCGACTGAAACAACGGATGATCTCATTTGAGCCCCGGCTGTCAGGTAGGGTCTGAAGTCGCGACGGGTTAATGGGCCAGATCGGCAGCGATCCCCGCCACTGGGTCATATCCGCGCTAAGACAACGATCCCGTGGGCAACGATCCCGTGGGCAAAGCCAGCACATTTCCAGAAGGTCTTTCCGCATCCGTAAAATACGCAATCATTCCCCGGCGACCAATCCGATAAAGCTCATAACCATACTCCCGTAGCAACCGTCTAGGGGCATCGAGATCCGATATCTCCACAAGAATTGCCGCAATCGCTTGTTTCTCCAGATGCCGCCGCGCCCCTTCCAGCGCCGCCATTTCATGGCCTTCGACATCCAGTTTCCAGAGCCTGACGGACTGGATCTGATGCTCATCGAGAAAATCATCCAGGGTTGTCATGGGCACCCTCAGGGTCGGAAAGCCCTGCCGCCGGTACCAGTCGGATCTAAGCGTCGACCGGGGACCATCTAACTGCATGGTCAGCGTGCCCGGGTCGTTGGAAAGCCCTTGCCTGATCACCTTGACCGCCCACTTCGGATAACGTTGCAGACATTCGGTCAGCCAATCAGCAGCCGGAGCAACTGGCTCGAAGGCGAATATCGTAACGCCGGGCAATGGAGCGAGATACAGCAAAATCTGTCCGATATTGGCGCCGGAATCGATCACCACGCCACCCGGGTCCAACCAACGCCTCATCCAATGAATCTGGGCGGCGCCCTCGTAGTCCCCATACACAATCCAACGCTGGCAGGCATCACCCAGGTCCAGTTTCCAGACTACGCCGTTTGCTGTCTCAACCCAGGCGATACCGAGTTGTCTGAGATTCTTTCCATAGAGTCTCTCCAGCAAACCAAGTTTATGCGGTAGCGGCAAGCGCCGGAGAAACCGTAGCGTTTTTGGTAGGTTGACTTCAGTCATCTGTAGTTGTAAGGGACCCTCCATTTAGGCAGATGGCTATACCCTACCAGTCAGCAACCACCGACGCCGGCGCAGTGCGTTGGGCTGTTGGCCTGGCCAGGTGCAGCGCGGTAACCGCAGCCGGTCGTCCCCCGGGGTAATCGGCCGTCCCTCCACCGTGGCCACTTGGTTGTAATAGCGGGCGGCTATGGCCTCATCACCCGGCAGGAAACTGTTAAAGGGATAGGAAAAACAGGTCGCGCGTCGGCCAAGGATGGCTTCCAGGATGGCGGCCGAGGTCTGCAATTCCACTTCAAACAGGCTCGTGGTGATCCGTTCGCGTGGGTAGTGTCGGTGGCCGTGACTGCCGATTTCGTGGCCCCGGCGCGCGGCAGCCTGAATATCCGCGACGTTGGGATACAGGTCGACGCCCAATTCCGCCGCCGTCTCCGCCGCCGTCTCCGCCGTTCCCAGGTCATTGCGCACCCGCGCCAGGAGAGCCTCGATTCGCGGCGGGCTGACATTATCACGCAACCAGTCGACCAAGCCCTTGCTGCTCAGTCCGGTCGGGCACCCAGCCAGCATTTCCGTCGCCAACCCTTTCAGGTGGGCAAAGGTTTCCGGATGGTAAGCGAGCCAGTAGAGTTCGTGCTCCCAAAGCAGCCTCAGGTTTTCATCACCCCCGCTGGGAGCCGACAGGTGAGCGGGCTTCCGTTGGTCTTGCTCCGCCTGACAGGTCCCACCCCTCCGGAGAGGTGGACCAGCGGTCAGGCTACCCACGCCTTGAATCATCGCCGTGGTTTGGAAAACCGTCCCCTTGATGTCCAATCGGTCCAGTATCGCCAGGCCAGCGCCGTAGACATCCCGAAAGCCGTCGTCAAAGGAGACGATAACCCCCACTTCATCTGGCCCCGGAAACTCACCCCGTAGCAGGTCCCCAAAGACCAGGAACCTGACCCCCGCATCACGCAAGCAGGCCAGCTCCCGGTAGAGGTCATCCGGGGTGATCACGGGCGAGCCACCCCAGGTGAGAAAAGGAAACCGGTCAGGCTGGCCAACCCGGTGATAAAGCAGACAGAGCACCCGACCGCGCAGCCGCCTTAGCCAAAAACGCTCCAGCCCGGGCAGGTAGAGTAAATCTTGCGCACGGTTCGCAAGACGATGCAGCATCTGGTGATGCCTGACGGGGCGGTCATCCCTATCGCGCACCTTATCCATTCCCCACCAACCGGACCCCCGCATCCCGGCTGGCTTGGTGCGCCAGATAGTCGCGGATCAGTCCACCCGCCAACAAGCGGTTCACCTGTACCCGCTGCCAGGGCGCGTACACATAGCCGGTGCGGCGGAGGAAGAGTTGGCCCTCCTCCCACTGCCGCACCCGCGCCGCCCGGCCTTGCCGCAACTGATCGACGGCGTCCAACAGTCGGTCGATACCGATCCGAAAGGTCTTGGCGTCGATCATCTCGAAATTATCCCCCGGCTCCAGATCCGGCCGGGCGGTGATGATGAGATCGCCGCTGTCGATCCCGGGGTCGATGTGGTGCACAGTAATCCCCACCCATTCAGGGAGGCCCTGGAGCAGCACGTATAGATTGCAGTTGCCACCCCGGGCGTAAGGGGACAACCCCGTGTGCAGGTTGATGATGCCCAGCGGCATGTCTGGGATCAGGTCCAGCATGGGCTGACGCAGAAGGTTGGTACCGTTCACCAGGACGATGTCCGGCGCCCAGCCCCGCACCAGGTCCACTGCCGCCGGGTCATTCACGTTGGCCACGGACACCACCGGGATCCCGCCGGGGATCAGCGGCGGTTGGCCATCCGGGTAGAACAGCTCCCGGACCAACGGTGCTGCCTGGCGCTGATAACCCCACATCAAGTACCGGGCTTGCAGGTGCCGGAGCAGGGTCAGCGGACTTCGGTAGCGCCGCAAACGGGCGGCCAAGGTCCGACCGGGGTCCACGGGACGATGGAGCACCACCCCGACCAGCGTGAACGCCGCCGCGGCCCGCTGGATCAAATAGCGCTGATAGAGCCCGTCACAGCACAGGATGGCTACACGGCAAGGGACGTTCTCGGGGCTCACGAGGCCATGGTCCCCTTGCCAGCCGCTGAAAAACCCAAGGATCGGAACAACTTAAACCATGCCTTCAGGTGGAAAGGGTGTTGTTTCACCGCGTCAATCAGATACCCCCGCGCCCGCGCGTCCCGCCGGTCGGCAAGGCAACTGCCAATAAAGTAGGCCGCGGCGGCGCGACGACCCGGATCAAGGGGTCCTCGGTCAGCGCCGATCCGGGCAGCCTTGGCCAGCACCGGCGCTTCATCACCGCCGGAAAGACGCAAAGCCCCAGCCTCGGCGATCAACCGCCGGAGTTGATCCTGGCGCTGGCGGTGCCGGGCGGTGATGCTGTCATAGGTGAATGCCACCCGGTACAGCGTATCCGGAACCACGGCGAGATCGCCCAAGGCGATCAACCGCGTCCACAGGTCGAGGTCCTGGGCATAGTAGTAGGCTGGCCGGTAGCCGCCGGCACGGTGGTAGCTCTCCCGCCGGAACATGACCGTGCCGTGATGGGGTCCCCGGAGCGCTTCGGGGTCCGTGTTGGTAAGCCAACGTGCGGCGGTTGCCTCCGCGGGAGGGGGGACCCGGGTCAGTAACTCGCCGGCGGGGCCGACCAGATCATAGCCGCAGGTCACGAATACGGCGCTGGGTCGATCATTGAGGAGGGCGACCTGCCGCGCCAGCCGACCGGGCAAGGAAGCATCACCCGCATCCTGGCGGGCGATGTAGTTCCCCCGCGCCGCGGCGCAACCCCGGATCAGCGCCCGCGTCAGGCCGGTGTTCGCCTGATGGATCACCCGTATCCGGTCGTCGCGGCGGGTATAGTCATCCAGGATCGCCCCACTGCCATCCGTCGACCCATCGTCAATGATGATGAACTCGAAGGACACGCCCTGTTGCGTCAGCACGCTGTCCATGGTCGCCGCCAGCGTCCCGGCGCTGTTGTAGACGCTCATCACCACGGAAACCAAGGGCCCGGTCGTCATGGACGCAAACGGTCCAGCGCGCAGGTCAGGCGACCCAAACGCTCCCAACCCAACAGATTGGCGGCCTGGCCATAAAGCCGGAAGTCCCAGCCCGCCGATCGTTCCGGCGTGCTGGCCATTCGCGCCAGGTGAAACAGGGTCCGGGATTCCTCGGCAAGCCCAGCGGCGCCACATTGACGGGAGAGCAGGAAGAGTTCGCGGGCGAAATGCCGCATCTCCGGCTGGTCGGCGGTGATCCCCGCCGCCTGGGCGTGCTCCAGGATCAACTCGTGCGCTTTGGCCCGATCACGGAGCTTGCGCGGGTCCACCGTGCCACCCACGAACAGGCGCCCTTCATCATGCCAACGCGTGACGGACACAAATACCGGACAGAAGGCCAACCGGACGCCATGCCGCGCGGCGCGGGCTTCGTATTCCCAATCCTCTTCGTTGCTCAACGGCAACCAAGCGCCGAGAGGGTCCGTTACCGCGCGCCGGTAAAGCGGTGTGGACGTTGACCACCAGCGGGACATCAGGAGAGCCGGGAAAAGCCGGTCCAACGCTTCACCGGTACGCTTAAAGGGGATAGGGACCAATGGCTGCCCCACCCCACTGTGATGGGTCATGCCGTAGGCGATACCGCACTCGGGGTGGTCCAATAATGCCTTCACCTGGACCTTAAACTTATCTGGCAAGAGCAGATCGTCGCTATCCAGATACTGGATGAAGTCCCCGCTGGCTATCAGCCGACCGGTCTCGCGCGCCGCGCCAGGACCAGCATTGTCGCGGCGAATCGGCTTCACCGTCCCCGGATGCACCCGAGCCAGTTCGGCGATGGCCTGGACCGTGTCATCGGTGGAGCCGTCATCGACAACGATGACTTCGATTGGCCGATGGGTTTGGGCGATGACGCTCGCTACCGCCTCCCGCAACATCCGGGCCCGGTTGTAGACGGGAATGATGGTGCTGACCAGCGGGGATTCGGTCATGGCAAGGTGCGCCAAAGGCTACAGAGGCTGGGTCTGCTACAACCCAAGATAGCGGCCAAGTGTCTCGGTGGCCTGATCCGCCGCTTCCGCCGTATCCCAGACATTGGCGTGCCGGGTCATGCACCACTTCTTCACCAATCGCCGGCGCAGACGTCGATGGGCGATGCGCCAACGCTGGTCGGACGGCAGGTACATCGGTTCGTTATGCCGATGGAGCCAACCGTACCAGGCCAGGTAAGCCGGTGACAGCAGTGCCTTTCGCCACCGGCGCCAAAAAAGTACATGGGAAACCAGGTACTTCTCCGTCTGCCCACGCTCCTGATCATAGGCATAATCAAAGCCATGATCGTGAATCAGAGCGCAGTCAGGGACATAACGTAGCCTGTATCCAGCCGCGCGCGCCCGGAAGGAAAGGTCAAAATCTTCGGCGATATGCAGCCGCTCATCGAATAAACCAATTTTTTTAATGACTTCACGTCTAATAACTGCCGCAGTACCAACGATGACCGCTTCCTCCTCCTGATTAACCTCAGGATCATGGGCCTGCAACCCACGCCCGATAAAGGCTGGGTTGGCTGCTAGAGGCGAAGGGTTCGGGCGGTTGGGACCACGCTCCAGGGTGTGGCCATCAGCCTCAAGCAGTTTCGGCTGGATCAAGTCGGCGCTGGATTCAAGTGCCCGGGCCGCTGCAAGATCCCAACCGGGCAAGGCGATAATATCGTTGTCCAGCATGGCCACGTAGCGAAACGACCCAGGCAGACTGGCAAGAACTTTGTTACGGGCTGTTGAAGGACCGAAATTCCGCTCCAGCCGGTACAGTTCGATGTCCGGATCACTCTCCAGCCGATCAATAAGCGCCTTCGTCGCCGCATCGGGACTGCCGTTGTCCACCAGAAAAATCCGATAAGGCAGGCTTGTCGTCGAGCGAACAGATACGATACAGCGTTCAGTCACATGAGCCCGTTGGTAGGAGACGATGCAGATGGCAATCTGAGTTTGCATGATGACAAAGGGTTAAAGGAATTCCGCGGCAATAAAACTCACCAATTCTTCGGCTCGTTTCTCCCAAGTGTGCTGACGAGTTACCTCCCTGGCTGTTTCTTGAATCCGGTTCATTAGATTGAGGTGGTTAGCATAAAAACGCATTTTCTCTTTTAAGTCGTCAACATTCTCATATACGACCATTGACTCCCCGTCACGGTAACCATGGCCTTCAAGCTCTTCAACGCATTCATCATCACGAAATGGTACAAGACCGAGAGCAGCAACCTCAAAATGCTTCATCATGGGCTCTCGAAGGCCACGGTCACAGATAATTACCGCACTATAATACCTCAGCACCTGCTGCATCTCGGTATAAGCAAAATCAATTCGACTGATATCAGGTTTAATCTTGATGATCTGGCTTAATAGATAGCTGACTCCATAGAGAGACCATTTGCGAATTATCCGATCATAAATTGTATGCGCTCTGATTGCATCAAATAAGTCATTTCGCTCGATATATATTCCCAACTGAATAGTTCCAAACAAACAGTAGCGGCCTGATTTATTGATATTGGATTTAAGAAAGTTAGCTGGAGCAGCTTTCGCGATCCGCTTAACTCTACCAGGTATCTTCCCGTAAAGATCACTGAATGCCTGATTCCCCGAAACACATAATGCCGCTACTGGATTTTGCGAAAAATAATGGGTCCAAGCACGATAGCGGGGATGCCAGTCAAGTGAGTTTTGATAAGCATCGTGCTCCACTACCACCACTGGTAGTCTGAACTCATCAAAAAGTCCAGGATGCTTGAAAAGCTGACCCGACCGTAGAAAAACAATAATTACATCAAAATTATCTTGGACGGAACTAACTCTGGAAACCAATGAGTAATAATCGTCACTAGTAGAAATATTGATGTGTCGATTTAGGCTACTTAGAACAGAACGCACCAAGGGGTTGACGTAACTGCCAGGGTCGTTGGTATGAGCGTCAGTCAGTACAATCGCAGAGATTTTATTGTTTGGCATTTGATTTCTCGCATAGGGTCCGCGCGACATAAGCTACGTTAAAAAAAACAGCAGTAATTTAAATTTCTGGTACCTGTATAATGCTCGATATATTGCTTAATCCAGGTTTTCCAGTCCACGTGTATCACTCCTGCCAGATTCAACCAAGTCACTCTTTTTATCAAGGATGGAGGTAATCCACCCGCTTAATTGCGTGCCGATATCCTCCCAATTAAATCGTTTGGCTGCTTCCAGACGTGCGGCAAGACTCATCTCAGACAATGCTAATGGATCCACCGCAATCCGTTGAACCCGATCAGCAAGCGCACTGGGGTCCCCGGGCGGTACCAGCCACCCGGTCTGTCCGTGGTTGACCATGAACGGAATGCCACCCACGTCTGTTCCCAACACCGGTCGCCCGCTGGCCAAGGCCTCCAGCACCACGGTCGGCAAGGTGTCGCTCCGGGAGGGTACGCATACCACATCCGCCGAGCGATACAAAGCACCCAATGCCAGGCGCGGCACCGGGCCTAGGAACTCCACCGCACCATCCAGTTCGGACCGGGCTACCAGCAACCGCAATCGATCTTCCTCCGGACCAGCCCCCACGATGCGCAGCCGGTAAGCCACCCCGTTCGCCGTGAGCAACCCGGCCGAGCCGATCAGCACATCCACCCCCTTTTCGATCGATAACCGCCCGACGTAAAGGAGTTCCAGCCGAGCAGAGGCCGGACGGGCTCGCGGATAGGGGTCATCCACCAGCCCGATCTCGGCAGGGTCAATCCCGTTAGGGATCACCACCACCCGCTCCGGCAACGCCCCGCCTCGCTTCGCCAGCGAGGCCATATGGGGCGACAGCGCGATCACCAGGTCGGTACGCCGATAAGCCGGCGGTGTGACACGCCGGTAGAACCAGGTCAGCCTGGGGTCATAGGTGCCCTTCGGCCGGTCGAAGATATCGCCATGGGTGACCATCACGCAGGGGATGCCAAGACGCCGCCCCAACGGCCCCGCCGCCAGCGCGGTTACCGGATGACCGTGGCAGAGCACGACATCGACACCACCCCTCGCGTGCAAACGGCGGAGCGCGGATTTTGCGCTCAGGGCAAAGGCTAACTCCCGGGGCACGTGGCCATAGCGCCGCAGCCAGTCAAACCGGGGTGGATGCAATGACTGTAAAGTCACCCCTTTCAGCCCGGTCGCCGGGAAGCTGTCGGACACTAACGTCACCTGAAAATACCGGGCCAGTTCCCGCGCCTGGTGCCGGGCGACATTGGCCACCGCGCCCGCGCCGCCACAGGCGGGACTAATCATGACGAGGTGGCGGATGTTTGTCATGGCGAGGGTTCTAAGCCAGTAGTAGACCACCCCGTCGGCCCCGTGGGCTGACCTGCGGGCATTTGCCGTAAGTGTTCGATACGGCGTTGCGGGGGGATGCTGGACAAGTCCCGGTAACGCTTCAGGGTCTGGTTGTCTGCCTGATACTTGCCAGGTTGCGACGGATGCCAAAAGTGCACTAACGGCAGCGCCCCATAGGGCCAGACCTTGAGCGTCTGACAACGCTCCCAGAATTCGTTGTCCTCGCCGCCCCAGCCGATGAAGCCTTCGTCCATGCCGCCGATGCGTTGATAGGCTTCGTGGCTGATGGCGACGCTTCCACCCGCCTCGAGATTCTGAATAATCGATGCTGGCGCGCAGTCGCTCAGTCTTTCATGCCCGGCAAACACCTTTTGGGTGTGAGCTTCGCTCAAGTAGAAGATGAAGCGTTTCGGGTTGATTGCCTCCCATCCCTGCTCTGCAAGATCCAGTATGTGCCTGGCATAGTCACGCGGGACCAACATGTCGTTGTCATGCAGAACCAGGGTTCGTCCCCTGGCCAGGCCAGCCCCCACGTTAAACACCCAGGCACGGCAGTAAGGCATGCCGGCAGGCGGCGGCGTATGAACATGACGCACCCACACAGGCAGTCGGCCCGACAGCCGGGCCTCCAGATCCTGCTCCACCACCAGACACTCGATTGCGGCGCCCGCCTGCCCGGCGATGCTTTCGAGCGTGGCGAGCAGGTGCGGCAGGCGTGCCTCCCCCCGATGACCGATCAGGAAACTGATGTCGGGTGTCTGCTTGGCGCTTGGCGGGGGCGCGGCGCGCCGAACGATCGGGTGCGGGGCCAGACAGCGGCGCATCAGCGAGCGCCCAAGGTAGGGAATCACCGTCGGCGCATGCAACTTGCTCGTCCACTGCCAGTTGCAGCGGAAGCCGCTTCCTTGCGGGGCGGGTTCCAGGCTCTCTCCGCGGTTACGGATCGCCAAATAAGCCTCACCGCCACGGGCGAATAAAGATAAGTACCGGGGCAAATCCTTCACCAGGGCCCCAGCCAGGAGACGCCCATGCCGCAATCCTGTCACACGCGTATCCGTCATCGCTGATACACCGAGGTCAAGGCATCGCGCAGGGCCGCAAAGCGCCCCGCGGCCCGAATGTGCTGCCGCGCACACTCGAGCGCGTTCGCCCGCATCGACTCCAAGCGGGTCCCAATCCGCTCCACGGCGGCCGGCATCTGCTCCGGGCCGTCGATCAGCACACCGCAATCGTAGCGCTCGATAAACTCAAAGCTACGCTGCCGGCTCGCGATGACGGGCACGCCCATGGAGAGGAACATGCACAGCCGGTTCGAGGCCACGCCCATGCGCTGGAACTGGGAGGCTTGCTGCAGATACACGACCAGGCCGATATCCGCGGCGGCCATCGAAGACCAAGTCCCCTGCCACCCGAGCAACTCGCCCTTGAGCACCAAGCGTTCATGCCCCTCCAACCGTTCCAATAAGCCATGGGTGAAGGGGTCGAGGTTACGGATCTGCCCCCAGACCCAAAGGGACGGACAGAGGGCCAGAGCCTCGGCGATCCACAGACCACCATTGCCATAATTCATGACCCCGGAGTACACGAGGACTAGGGCATCGCCCGGAAAGCCGTATTGATCGCGCAGTGCCCGCCGATCGCCCATCGTTGGGGTTTGACGAAAGCAACCCGGATAAACAGTGACCGGTGCATTCGTGGCGAGTCCGGCATAGCCGCGCTGCAGTTCAATGCGTTCTTCTTCGTTGACGATCGTCAGTACCGACTGCCTCATGCCGAATCGGCACAAGGCCTTCCAGCGGTCGCTGCGGTTACCCGCGTATGCATCACTCTTGATCTCGTCAGCAAAGGTGATGACTGGACGGCGATAGGCCCAACCCAGAACACCGGCGACGGCCATCGGGTCTTCCGTGGTCCCGGAGAAACTGGCGTACTCCCGCCAGCGCCGAGCGGCCAGGTTGCGGCCGAGCCACCGGTAGCCATATTCGGCCGGCAAGGCACGGACCCCGGCGCCATTGGCCTCCACGGAAAAATCACCACCCGGAGCGAACAGATCCACCTCATAACCCAGATCACGCCAGATGTGGATCGCCGCCTCGTTGGGCGGAGAATCGGCGAGAAAGGGTTCATTGAGAAAATGGGCGACGCGGCGCCTTATCATCGCGGATACCTCAGTGGTGTGCGGCTCACTTGAATTCCAGGTAATAGCGTTCGCGGTTTGGATCCCCGGGCGGCGCAAGCTCATCGCGACGGAAGAGCATGTCGGTCTCCACAAGCGCCTGGTTGCCTCGATGCCAAGCACGCATGGTCATCAAGTGAAACCCACGATCCGTGAGAAACTCGAACACTTCCGCAAAACTTGGAGCACCTTCGTAAAGCCGCTGAATCCCCGCCTCGACGAAGATATGATCCACGCGTGGTAGTGATTCGATAGCACCACGCAAGACGTGAAGCTCGTACCCCTGCACATCGATCTTGAGCAAATAGACTCGGTCGATCTGCTTCTCTCCGACATAAGCGTCGATGGTCGTCACGGGTACCGTCACGGTTTCGATCGCGCCCGTGGGGTAGCCGACCCGCCGCCAGGTCTCAGCGCGCGGTTCGAGAAATGACTTCGACACCTTGGACTCGGTGAGCACATTGAGCGTCAGGCTGCCCCGCGCGTCCCCGACAGCGGCCTGGCAAAGCGTCACCCTCGAATCCGCCCCATATTGCTTCGCCATGGCGGTGAAGGATTCCGGAAACGGCTCAAAGGCATGCACCCGCGCATCTGGACACCAGTCCTGCCAGCAATGAAAGAACCAGCCGTGATGGGCGCCAACATCCAGGACGACATGCGGGCGCTCAAGGGGACCGATGCAACGAAGGATCGACCAGTCATCATCGAGCCGCGTGGTCGGCAGGCCCAAGGCCCGCTTGATACTGGTGCGAGCGTGTTGCGGCAGCACCCTTCGCACCAAACTCATGATCATTGACTTGAGCTCCTCGGCTAAGACGACGCCGCCGGCCACAACAGCCAGACGACGATGCTTTTAATATTGCGCCAGTTGAGGCAGCGCCAGTCGAAATACCTGAGCGACTGACCGCCCAGGCGCAGGCGGCTGAGATAGTTATGGCAGTGCCGCCGATAGTAATACAGCGCATAATCGAGTTTACCGGAGGCTGCGGTGTGAATTTGCTCCGCCTCCCTTCTGCGATTGCTCCCCCGAACCTTGCGCGAAAGTCGAGAGAGCCATTTAACGTTATGCCAGACCTGCAATCGATCCAGGTTGGTGGCCGCGTCGCCATGCACCGTGTAGCGAAGCACGGGCTCGCGGGCATCGACGACAACCCGGCCGACCAGGCAAAGACGTAAGAGGAATTCGCTGTCTTCACCATAACGCAACGTCTCATCATAGCCACCCGCAGCCTCGAAGGCCGCCTTGCGAAACGCGGTAGCCCCCGTTGTGACGTGCTGCTCACGCGGCCCAGCCGCCAGCACCAGGGTAAAGGCATCCTGCAGATTTTCGTTTGGCCCGACCCGTGTCTCTGGCCCCTCGTATCCCCTGCCGCCAATGTCCCGGCCAACAAAAAGCGTGCGCTCTAGCACCCCATCCGCGCGCCCGTCTCTGAGCAGAGGGAGGCTTCTGACGAAGCGGTTTGGAAGAAAAACATCGTCGTCGTCGAGTAGGTAGATGACTGAACCCCTTGCCTGTCTTACCCCCAGATTTCGGCAGTGCGATGGTCCAGCGCCTGGCCCATCGGAGCTTTTGAGATAAACAAGACAAACAGCAGACCGCTCTCGAAACCATTCGCACAGCTCAAAAACCTCCTGTTCATGTCCATCATCTACCACAACGAGTTCCAACACGCTCTCGCTCAGCCCTAGTGCCGAGCGGGCCATTTCCACGGAATCGAGCGCTTGAACCAGAAAAATCGGTCGCCGGAACGTCGTCACTACGACTGAAATCAGGGGGGACGCTGATGGCTCGTAACCGTTCAGAGACCCCCTTGACCGCAGCCACCCAGCCAGATCAGGATGAG
>ERZ1645187.1536-NODE-1536-length-21197-cov-38.779822_pt1 | contig 21197 bp, 23 predicted proteins | sample MGYA00575352_ERZ1645187 | MGnify/ENA primary metagenome ERZ1645187 (study PRJEB40837, sample SAMN11349314) | freshwater sediment metagenome | isolation source: river sediment | host: Sediment | place: India: Wazaribad , New Delhi | collected 2017-02-21 ... | reverse complement strand
CCCATCATCACCGTGCCGTCGTCATTGGCGAGTTCGCAGATGACGCCGACCGGCGGCAGGCCTGCAAGCTTGCACAGATCGACGGCGGCTTCGGTGTGCCCCGAGCGCATCAGCACGCCGCCTTCGCGCGCGATGAGCGGAAAGACGTGGCCGGGGCGGACGAAGTCGCCCGCGCCCATATTGCCGTTGGCGAGCGCGCGCACGGTGTTGGAGCGCTGCTCGGCCGAGATGCCGGTGGTGAGCCCGTGGCGCACGTCCACCGTCACCGTGAACGCCGTGCCCAGCGGCGCGTCGTTGGCGGCGACCATCGGCGCGAGATGCAGACGGCGCGCGTCTTCCACCGTGATCGGGGCGCAGACGATGCCGCAGCAATTGCGGATGATGAACGCCATTTTCTCAGGCGTGCAGAGCGAGGCGGCGCAGATGAGGTCGCCTTCGTTCTCGCGGTCGTCGTCGTCGGTGACGATGACGATCTCGCCGCGGGCGATGGCGGCGATGGCCTGCTGGACGGAATTGGCTTTGGCGGCGTTCATGCTGAGACCTTCGCGACTACGGGCGGAGGCGCCGCCCTGAATGAAAAAAGCGTCTTCGCCCTCGAAAACGGGCGGCGGCAGCTCCAGATAGGCGCTGATGGCGCGCAATTCGTCGGCCTTGATGTCGCGCTCGCCTTTGAGCATACGCGTCACGGCCGCAGGGTTGCGGCCGAGGGCGCGGGCAAGGCCGCGTTGGGTTTTTCCGGTTTTTTCGAGCCCGGCATTGACCCAGTCGACGAATCTGGACGTGGTGGACATGCGATTTGCGAGGAACAAGACGTTGCGGTTCGGACGACAGACTAGAACAGGCGTTGCAATTTTCGCAACCTTCTTTGGCGCAAGCCTCGGCGCCGCCGTTGCGGATAGCGCGCCCTGCGCCCGCATCAGCCACGCGGGCCGGGCCTATACGGTCTGTCTGGCGGAAGCCGGACGCGACGCGGTGCGGCTGTTCTGGAAGGACGATTTCGGCAGGGCGCATGGCGGCTTCAACGGCGTCTCGCAGGCCTTGGCCAAGCGCGGCGAGAAGCTCGCCTTCGCCATGAACGCCGGCATGTATCAGAAGGATTTGTCGCCCGTGGGCCTCTATGTCGAGGGTGGGCGCGAGTTGCACAAAGCCAACACCCGGCCCGGCCCGGGCAATTTCCATATGAAGCCCAACGGCGTCTTCTACGTCGGCGCGCAGGGGGCGGGCGTGATGGAGACCGGGCAATATCTCAAGGCGCGGCCAGCCGCCGATTACGCGACGCAGTCGGGGCCGATGCTGGTTATCGACGGCAAGATTCATCCGAAAATCCGGGCGACCGGCGAATCGGAAAAGGTGCGCAACGGAGTCGGCGTCGCGGGGTCGAAAATCATCTTCGCCATCTCGGAAGAGGCCGTGACGTTTCACGACTTCGCCAGCCTGTTTCGCGACAAATACGGTTGCCGCAACGCGCTGTTTCTCGACGGCTCGATCTCCAGCCTCTACGCGCCCAATCTCGGGCGCTCCGACTGGCTGATGCCGATGGGGCCAATCGTCGGGGTCGTGGCCAAAGCGAAATGAAAAGCGGGGGCTTTTGGCCCCCGCCCATCTTTCGTCATTGGGCGCGGCGTCGGCCGAAGCCGGTCGAATCCAGCGCCTTGGCGCATTCTGCGCTCACTTTGGCCTTATTGGCTTCGAGGCAATCGCGCACTTCGCCGCCGCCATGCACCTTGCCTTGGCACAATTTTTCGATGTCGGTCTGGCAGAATTGCGCAACTGGCCCGGTCCCTGGCCCGCCGCCGCGTTGCTGAGCGGCGGCCGCCGTGGCGCCGACAACGCCGAAGACAATCGCAAGCGCGCAAACGGACATAGGTTTCATGACGACCTCCATCAAGATCGCCCCCGGCCGATAATGGCCGCGCGACGACCCGTCTTCCGGCGGCCTGACCGCCGCCGATGGTTTCGCCCCATATTTTATTTAGCATTCCAGCGACTTACGCGCCTTGATCGCCGACAACCGACGACGCGGCGCAGCGCCGCACTCACCGCTCGAACGGCCAATCGGCGCTGGCGCCCACCTGTCCGCGATGACGCAGGAAGGCGTCGGCGAGCACGCAGGCCATCATCGCCTCGCCGACCGGCACGGCGCGGATGCCGACGCAAGGATCGTGACGCCCCTTGGTCATGACATCCACTTCGGCGCCGTAGCGATCGACGCTCTGGCGCGGCGTGAGGATCGAGGAGGTCGGCTTGACGGCGAACCGGGCGACGACCGGCTGGCCCGTCGAGATGCCGCCAAGCACGCCGCCGGCGCGATTGGAAAGAAAAACCGGCTTGCCGTCGGCGCCCATGCGCATCTCGTCGGCGTTTTGCTCGCCGGTCAGTTCGGCGGCGGCGAAGCCCTCGCCGATTTCGACGCCTTTGACGGCGTTGATCGACATGAGCGCGCTGGCGAGTTCCGAATCGAGCTTGCCATAGATCGGCGCGCCCCAGCCGGCGGGAACGCCCTCGGCCACAAGTTCGATCACGGCGCCGATGGAGGAGCCGGCCTTGCGCACGCCGTCGAGATAGGTCTCCCATTCCTTCGCCGCGACGGGATCGGGGCAGAAGAACGGATTGCGCTCGACCTCGGCCCAATCCCAGCGGGCGCGGTCGATCTTGTGCGGGCCGATCTGCGTCAGCGCGCCACGAATGGTCACGCCGGGGATGACCTTGCGCGCCACGGCGCCCGCCGCCACGCGGGCCGCCGTCTCTCGCGCGGACGAGCGCCCGCCGCCGCGATAGTCGCGCAGGCCGTATTTGACGTCATAAGCGTAGTCGGCGTGGCCGGGGCGATAGCGGTCACGGATGTCGCCGTAATCCTTCGAGCGCTGATCGACGTTCTCGATCATCAGCGCGATCGGCGTTCCGGTCGTCACCTGCCCGCCGGTGCGCTCGTCCTCGAACACGCCGGACAGGATGCGCACGGCGTCCGGCTCCTGCCGCTGCGTGGTGAAACGCGACTGGCCGGGGCGACGTTTGTCGAGAAAGGCCTGAATCTCGGCTTCCGTCAGCGGCAGTCCGGGCGGGCAGCCGTCGACGACGCAGCCAAGCGCGCGGCCGTGGCTCTCGCCGAAGGTCGTGACGCGGAAGAGATGGCCGAACGTGTTGTGGGACATGCGCGAGAAAATCCAACAAAGGGCGCGCTGATCGCGCCCGCGTTTTCTAGGTCCGGCCCGGCGCGCGGTCAAATCGGCGCCGAGAACAGCCAAAACGGCCTCCGGCTTTCGCCTGATGCGACGGCGCGATAGGCTGGAGCGTCGAATGACCCAATCTCTCGCCCTCATCCTGTCCATCGCCGTCGAGGCGTGCGCTGCGGCGCTTGCGGCGCGGGGCCTGCGCTGGGGCGTGCCGGTTCCGGCGGCGCTCGCCGCAGCGCTCGGCACTCTGGCGACCCACGCCTTCGTCTGGGACGGGGTGGAAGACGGCATCGCGGCGATCGGCTATTGGCCTGCGCTGGCGCTGGCGGAGACAGCCGCCGTTCTTGTCGAAAGCCTGTTCTACCGCGCGCTCGCGACGTCGCGCCTCACGCAGGCGCTGGCGCTATCGGCGGCCGCCAACGCCGCCTCGCTGGGGCTCGGGCTTTTGCTCTATGCGCTTGGCTTGGCTTAGCGCCAACGCTCAACCACAGGCGTCGGGCGCGACGCGGCGTCCGACGCCGCCCGCCCCCGGAAACGACGCGGATTGGCGACGAGATAAGCGGCGCCGCCGGCGCATTCGACGCGGACAGGCACGAGGCTGCGTTCGCGCAGCGCGTCGGCGCGCGGGCTGTCGGCATCGTCGAATGTCACGGGCTCGGCGCATTTGAAGCCGGCTTTCCTGATCTGCTCGGCATAGGCGCGCTCCCGCACCTCCGGCGGCGGCGCGAGATCGGCGACAGCGACTTGGGCAAATCCCAACACAAGCGTCAAAGCCAGCAGCGCGCGCATCGTCATGATCTCCCGGTTTCAGCTTCGCTCGGGTTCCGGCGGTCGAGCGCCAGCAACAGGATCGGGATTTCGACCCAGGCGTGGACGAGCGCCGCGACCGCGTAAATCTTTCGCGCCAAAGCGTAATCCAAGACGAAGACGAAGGCGAGCGCGGCGGCGGCCAAAGCAATCAGGACGACAAAGACGTTTTGACGCGGCCATGGGGCAAGCGTCGCGCGCGGCGCATCGCCGACAAGACGCGGCAGCAGGTGAATGACGGCCGCGTAATGCATCGTCTGCGCGAAGACGCAGGCGGAAAACATCGGCGCAGCCCAGTCGGTGTCGAGCAGGCTCAACGGCACATAGGCCGGCAGATTGGCGTCGAGAGAACCGACGGCAAGCGGCGCGGCCTCCGGCGCGTAAAGGCCAAGACGCGCGAAGAAATCCGCCGGAAGGCCCGATGCGATGACAAGCGGCAAGATCACGAAAGGGCCTGACAGCCAAGCCAGAAGCCGCGCCCGCGCGCGCGGCGCCGCCGCGTCGGCGGCGAAGGCCAGCGGCGTCAGATTATGGCCGATGGCGAGCGCGAGAAAAGTCGGCCAGGGCGCGAAAACCGTTCCGGCGACGAGGATCGCCAGCGCAATCGCCGCGAACGCGCGGCGCCGGCGCATGAAGGCCAGAGCGATGCAGGCCATCGCGGCGCCGGCGCCAAGTTCGAGCATGACGGCCGTCGTCGGCGCCAAAGTTTTTATCTGCCCCAGAATGCGCGCGACGGCGGCGAGCGCGACCGCAGCGGCGACGCCGAGGACAAATCCCTTCGGCAGACGACCGGCGAAGGCGCGATCGACAAAGCGCAATTCGACGCCGACATGCGCCAAGCCGAAAACGGCGAGCGCAATCGCGTAAACAGCGAGCGGGGCGGCGGAAGCGGCGATGAAACAGAGGGCGACGATCGCCAGCGCCGCCGCGCGATCCCGCCTTGTCGCGAGAAGAAGGCCGGGTTGAGAAAGCGCGGAAGGGGAAGCTTCGCTCATCGCTTGGCCTCCCCTGCCCGTCACGCCGCCTGCGCGGCGTCGGCGCTCGCGGCCGCGAGCGGCTTGGGTTCGGCCGGCGCGCCGACCCATTCGGTGTGAGCAGGGATCTGCTCGCCCTTCATCACCACGGTCAACGGGCCAAGGCGGGCATAATCGCCGACCCTGGTGTCGTAGAGCACGGTCGAGCCGGCGCCGACCGTGACGCCCTTGCCGACGAAGACGCGGCCGACCTTCATGACGCGGTCTTCATAGAGATGCGTCTGGAGGGCGCAGAGCGGATTGAGGGCTGCGAAATCGCCGACGGTCACGCAATCGAATTCGGTGATGTCGGTCATGTCCATATAGACGCCCTTGCCGATATGGGCGCCGAACAGGCGCAGCACCCAAGGCAGGAACGGCGTGCCGCGCAAATGGTCGAGCAGCACCTTACCGGCCATGCCCCAATACATGACCGCGACGGATTCGGTGCGCATCGCCCACCATGACCACATCGGCTTCACGACAGGCTCGTAGCGGCCCATCGTGCCCCATTTGATGAGGATGACGACCAGCGTCAGCGCCAGCGAAATGATGACGGACGACAGCGTGAACATCCACAGGACGCGCAGATACTGGCCGTCGAGCAGCGCCTTGCCGAAAGCCTCGACAGCCCAGGTGCCGAAGGTGATAAACAGCATGGTCGGCAGCGAGATATGCACGGCCTCGAATACGCCGCGCATGAATTTCTTCCATTTCGGCGGCTCATAGGTCCAGGTCGAGCCGCCGGCGTCGAATTGCTGACGCACCGGCAGCTTGATCGGCGGCGAGCCGAACCACGTGTCCTTATCGCTCATCAGGTCGTTGGCCGGCGGCTTCGATTTGATGCCGATGAGGGCGCCGGCCGGAATATCCGCGCCGGGCGGGACGACGCCGTCATTGCCGACGAAGACGCGCGGCCCCGTGCGCACCGGCAGCAGATGCATCCAGCCGCGACGGATATCCTCGTCGCCGAGCACCACCTCGTCGGCGATGAAGCATTTCTCGCCGATTTCGACGAGATCGTAACGGCCGGCGAGATTGGTCGAGATTTCGGCGTCCTTGCCGATCTTCGCGCCCATGATGCGATACCAGGCGCGCATGTAGATCGTGGCGAAAAGCGAGGACAGAGTCTCCAGCGTGATTTCCGTCGCCAGCGCCACCGCCCATTTGCGCACATAGAACCACGAATAGACCGAATATGTGCCTTCCTTCACGCGCGGCAGCACGATCCAGCGGAACAGCGCGATGAAGCCGACCGTGATGAGCACCATGACGAAGGCCGTCGGCCAGGCCATGATCGGGATCGACGCCATATAGAGCATGCGATCGGTGGCGGCGAGTTGCAGCCATTCGTCGATGCGGTCGAACACCCAGAAAGACGGGAAAATCGGCAGGAGGCCCAGCGGCGGGATCGCCAGCAGCATGAGCGTGTACAGGAACGTCTGCGCTGTCTTGCGCGATTGCGACGCCTGCGCGGGCGCAGGCAATTCCGACTTGTCGACCAAGCCGACCCTGCGCGCCGGCGAGCCGTCCCAAACCTCCCAGGCGCCGATGCGCGCGCCAGCCGGAACGGCGGTCAGATCCTTCAGTTCGCCGCCTGCGGCGACGATGACGTCGCCCTCGATGGAGCAGGACGTGCCGATATAGGATTCCGGACCGAAAACGATTTCGCCGATGATGAAATCGGCGCCTTCGACGCGCGCATTGGCGAAATTGCATTTGCCGCCGGTGGTGCAGCCCGCGCCAAAGGTCAGCAGATCGACTGCGCCGGCGTCAAACTCGCCGATGATGGCGTCGTCGCCCACTTTCGCGCCAAGCGCGGTGAGATAGAGCCGCATGATCGGCGAGCCCTGAAACCACTTCATGTGGCAGAGCGTCAGGAAGCGTTGCACCAGCCAGAGGCGGAAATAATAGACGCCCCAGAGCGGATAGCGCCCCGGCTTGGTGCGGCCGATGATCACCCATTTCGCGGTGATGGACAGCGCGATGGTGACGATGTTGATGCCGACGTAAACGCCGAGCAGCGAGATGATTTCCTGAAACAGGCCGGCGTCGGCGTCGGTCAGCAGCATATAGCTGACGAAGACGCCCAGCCATTGCGCGGTCATCAGCGCGAGGATGACGGGCAGCGCCACCGCCTGCGCCAGACCGCAGAGAAAGCGGCGCATGAACGGCGGCGGCGTGAACGACAGATCGCGCTGCGCGGAGCCGCCGGCGAATTTGCGATCGAGTTCGGACGAGATCGCGCGCAGCGAGCGTGCGCCATAGACGTCCTGCAACGTGATGCCCGCCAGCGCCGGCGTTTCGCGCACGATCGAGACGAAACGCGCGGCGAGCAGCGAATGGCCGCCAAGATCGGTGAAGAAATCCGCATCGAAGGGAATGGCCTGCGGCGGTAGCACCGCTTGCGCGGCGGCGAGCAGGATCGCCTCAGTCGGCGTCTCCGGCTCCTCCTGCGCCTCGGCGGGCGCGGCGGCCGAGAGCGCGACGGTTTTGAGGAAATTGCGGTTGACCTTGCCCGAGGGCAGCTTCGGCACGCTGTCGACGATCTCGTAGCGGGCCGGCACCATATAGGGCGGCAGCGTTTCGCGCAGGCTGGCGCGCATCGCCTTGGGGTCGAGCGTCGCGCCCTGCTCGGGGATCAAAAAGGCGACGAGCTGGTCGAGGCCGTCGTCGCGGCGCAACACGACCGTCGCCTGCGACACGCCGGCAAGGCCGTCGATGCGCGCTTCAATTTCGCCGAGTTCGACGCGGAAGCCGCGAATCTTGACCTGATCGTCGATGCGGCCATGGAAATGAATGTCGCCGTTGTCGTCGATCGAGGCGGCGTCGCCGGAGCGATAGAGAATCGGATCGATGCCCCCGGAGGCGTAGGGATTGGCGACGAATTTCTCGCGCGTGAGTTCATCGCGACGCAGATAGCCGCGCGCGACGCCGGGGCCGCCGATGAGCAATTCGCCCTCGACGCCGCGGCTCAGCAGGTTCAACTGCTCGTCGGCGATATAGCAGGTGTAGTTCGGGATCGGACCGCCGATCGTGACCGGCTGGCCGATCTTCACCTCGGAGACGGTGGCGACCACCGTCGCCTCGGTCGGACCATAGGAATTGAAGATCGTGCGGCCCGGCTTGCACCAGCGCGCGGCGACCGACGGGGGGCATGCCTCGCCGCCGAGAATGATGACGCGCAGGCTCGGAATGTCCTGCGTCATCATGGCGAGCAGCGTCGGCACCGTATCCAGCACGGTCACGCCGGCTTCTGCCATCAGTTGCGGCAGTTTGTCGGCTTCGCCCATGATCTCGGGCGTGGCGACGAACAAGGTCGCGCCGACGAGATAGGGCACCCAGATTTCTTCCATGGACAGGTCGAATGCGACCGAAGCGCCCTGAAAGACGACATCTCCTGCGTGCAGGCCATAGACCTCGTTGGCCGAGCGCAGATAATGGCAGATGTTGGCGCCAGTGATGACGATACCCTTCGGCACGCCCGTCGAGCCCGACGTATAGATCAGATAAGCTGGATGATCGGGCGTTGCGCCAAGAGCGCGCGCGTCGACGCGGGTCGCGTCGGCGGCGTCAACAAGAGAGCCGGGCGCAAACACCGGGCAGGTAATCGCTCCCAGATCGCGGACGATGAAAGCCTCGCTGGTCAGCAGCCCCTTGGCTTCGGCGTCGGACAGGCAGACGGCGATGCGCTCGACCGGCGCGTCGGCGTCAAAAGGCAGCCAGGCTGCGCCGGTCTTGGCGATGGCGATCTGGGCGATGAGCAGGTCGTGGCCGCGCGTCATCCACAGGCCGACGACATGGCCGGGGCCAATCCCACGCCGCAGCAGGCCGCGGGCGATGGCCTCGGCGCGGGCGTCAACATCGGCGTAAGTGAGGCGCAAAGCGCCGGAAACCATGGCGATCGCGTCGGGCTGCGCGGCGACGGTCGCGGCAAAAATCTCGGCGAGAAGCTCATCGCGGACAAGATGCGGCATCGCCGCGCCATGCAAAACGGCGGCGTCCGGGTCTCGCGCGGTCAAGAGCGTCGCGCGAGCGTCAGCGCTCTTATCGGTGATGTCGGTGTCCAATGAACTCATTGTGCCGAAGGCCTTGACCTTTTCTTCCCCGCGCCGGCGTCGCGTCTCGTCACGCCAGACTGCAATTTTAGGGACCCGGATAGCATGTTTGCCGCCGGCCGTCTTTATCCCGGTTCATCCTTGAACCATAAATGAACGTCACGCGGTTAAAGCCAATGGTAACCGCCGTTTTCAAAAACAATCACGCGCCCTTGCCAAATCTCCATGCGGGGCGCGCGTTCAGCCGCAACGCCGCCGATCAGAGCAAAGAGGGCGCGGGCGACGCCGCCATGAGCGACCGCCACCACGTCGCCGTCGAGCGTCATCGTCCAGGCGGCGATGCGGGCGGCCAAATCGGCGTAACTCTCGCCGCCCGGCGGCGCAAAACGCCATTTATCGGCCTCGCGCGCGGCGGCGCGGACAGGATCGCGCGCCTCGACCTCGGGCCATGTCAGGCCCTGCCACTCCCCGAAGGACAATTCGACAAGCGCCGCGTCCATCGCATAGGCGCGCGGATCGAGCCCCATGGCGGCGCGCGCCAATTCCATCGTCTGACGGGCGCGGCCGAGCGGCGAGGCGACGAAAGCGTAGCGCGACAATGGCCCGGCGCCGTCCCGCATCAGCCATTTGGAGAGAAGCCGGCCGGCGCCCGCGGCCTGATCGCGGCCGCGCGGGTTCAGCGGAATATCCTGCTGGCCCTGCAAGCGCCCTTCGGCGTTCCAGTCCGTCTCGCCGTGGCGAATGAAAACGAGGCGGTGCGGGCAAGCGAGCATCGACCGCCTCGGAAGCTTCAGTCCTTGCCGCCGACGGTCAGGTCGGGCGCCGTCGGGTTCTTCATGCCGACGACATGATAGCCGGCGTCGACGTGCAGGATCTCGCCGGTAATGCCACGCGACATGTCGGAGAGGAGGAAGGCGGACGTTTCGCCCACCTCTTCGATCGTGACGGTGCGGCGCAGCGGCGAATTATATTCGTTCCACTTGAGGATATAGCGGAAATCGCCGATGCCGGAGGCGGCGAGCGTCTTGATCGGGCCGGCGGAAACCGCGTTGACGCGGATGTTCTTCTCGCCGAGATCAGCGGCGAGATAACGCACGCTCGCCTCAAGCGCCGCCTTGGCGACGCCCATGACGTTGTAGTGCGGCATCCATTTCTCGGCGCCGTAATAGGTCAGCGTCAACATCGATCCGCCGTCCGCCATCAGCTTTTCGGCGCGCTGGGCGACGGCCGTGAACGAATAGCAGGAGATGAACAGCGACTTGGCGAAATTGTCCGCCGTCGTGTCGACATAACGGCCGGTCAGCTCGTCCTTGTCGGAAAAGGCGATGCAATGGACCAGAAAGTCGATCTTGCCCCACAGCTTTTCGACTTCGGCGAAAACCGCGTCGATGGTCGCCCCTTCGGTCACGTCGCAATGGCCGACGACATGGGCGCCGAGTTCGGCGGCGAGCGGCTCGACGCGCTTCTTCAACGCATCGCCCTGATAGGTGAAGGCGAGTTCGGCGCCGGCGGCGCGCGCCGCCTTGGCGATGCCCCATGCAATCGACATCTTGTTGGCCACGCCCATGACGAGACCGCGTTTGCCGGCCAAAATTCCGCCTGCGCCTGCGACGGCGCCGTTATTCGCTTGCGTCATGTCAGATCCGAGAGAAGTTATAGCGTCGCCAGACGGCGGCCGGATATTCAGAGGTTCGGCTTTAGCCGGGGCGGCGCGGAAGCGCAAGCGTCAAGGGCGATTACAAGAAAATGGGGTAGCCTGCTGCGCCCGACGAAAAGGGAGGCGAGAATGACGCCCATCGGTCGAGTTGCTCTGTTCGCGGCTGTCAGTCTGATCGGCGCGAGCGCCGCGCAGGCCAGCATGCCGGCCCGCGTGCGCACGCACGTCGGCTGCGTCACGCCCCCGTATTTTGTCGGCCAGGGCGACGGCGCGGCCGCGCAAGTGCGCGAATTATGGGAGTTTCCGCCCGCCAATTGGAAGCGTTTCGCCGGCAAGACGGTCGTCTTCAGCGCGCGGCGCGGGCGCGGCCTCAACCAGATGGAAAGCCAGCCGCGCGTGCTTGGCGATTGCGACCGCGCCGCCGTGAGCGCGGCTCTCGCGGCGCGGCGGCGATAGCTCAGCGCAGAGCGTCGCGCGGGTTGTAGCGCTTATCCTTTTCCCATTTACGCATCAGATCGGCGAGTTCCGGGTCGGACTCGGCGGGCAACATGATGCGCAAGGTCACGTAGAGGTCGCCGTCCTGCGCGCCCGCGCCGCCGGGCAGGCCCTTGCCACGCAAGCGCAACGTGCGGCCGCCATTGCTGCCGGGCGGCACCGTCAGCTCCACCGCGCCGCCCAACGTCGGCGCGGTGACCTTGCCGCCGAGCGTCGCCTCGTAAAGCGTGATCGGCAGATCAAGGCGCAGGTCGCGACCCTCGATCCGGAAGAACGGGTGCTTGGCGATGCGGACTGTGACGAGCGCGTCGCCCGCCTCGCCGCCGGCGGGGCTTGGCTGCCCCTGCCCTTTCAGGCGGATCTGCTTGCCATCCTCGATTCCCGCCGGGACGCTGACTTCGAGCGTCTTGCCGGTGGGAAGAATGACCCGGGTCTTGGCGCCCTGCATCGCGTCTTCAAGCGACACGCTCGCCGTGGCGACGACGTCCTCGCCGCGCGGGCGTTGATGGCGACCGCCACCGCCGGTGCGGCCGCCGCCGCCAAAGCCGAACAGATCGGCGAAAATATCGCCGGCGTCGAAACCGCCGCCGGAGCCGCCCGAGCGGCCGTCCTGCCGGAATTCGTAGTGAAAGCCGCCGCCGCCCGGCCGAAAACCACCCTGACCGAAGCCTTCGAAGCCGCGCGGCTTGCCCTCCGCGTCGATTTCGCCGCGGTCGAACTGGGCGCGTTTCTTCTCGTCGCCAAGGATTTCATAGGCCTGATTGGCTTCGGCGAATTTTTCCTTCGCCTTCGGATCGTCCTTGTTCTGATCCGGGTGATAGGCCTTCGCCAGCCTGCGGAAGGCCTTCTTGATGTCAGCGGCGCTGGCGGTCTTGCTCAGCCCGAGAACGGTGTAAGGATCGCGCATTTTTCCGAGCCCATTCGTCGCGCCCGCCCGAAGCACGGTGCGCATCTGTCTCGGGCACTATGTGGGCCGCCATTGCGGCCGGCGCAAGACGTCAGCTTTTCTTGCGCGGCTTCGATTCCTTAACGGTCCATTCGCCGGCCTTGTCAACGCAGGCGCGGCCGGCGAGCGCATGTTCGCCGGATTTCAGCGCCACATCGGCCGAAAACGGACGGCAGACGACGGCTTCGGCCGGATAAGGCTTGCCCGTCTGGACGAAAGAGCCTTTCGCGCCCGTTTGCGGATTGCTCCATTGCACCGGGGCGCCGTTGCCTTGCGGATCAAGAGCGACGCCAAGCGCGGCGCTGGCGCGGCGCCAATCCTCCTGATCCATCGTCGGGCCCAAGGGCGAACCCTTGCCGATAGACCCGGTGACATCCTCCTCCTCGCCTGTCAGAGCCGAGGGCAGCGAGATGGCGATGGCGCAACCGGACAACACGCCCGTCAAAGCGATGGCGCACAACAGGGCGAAACAGCGGAAGAGCGGACCGGGATAGGTCCAATGGCCTGTATTGAGGCCGGAGACTCGAATATGTTGACGCACGAACACACCTTGCCGAAAAATGGCCAGCATGAACGACATTAATCCGCAGCAGTTAACGCAGGGTGACTTTACCGCCGCGCTCGAGCCCTTCGAGCTGTTCAGCGAATGGTTCGCCGAGGCGCAGGCCAAGGAAATCAACGATCCGAACGCCATGGCGCTGGCTACGTCCGACGCGGCCGGTCTGCCCAACGTCCGCATGGTGCTGCTGAAGGACGTCGATAAGGGCGGCTTCGTCTTCTACACCAACGAGGAAAGCGCCAAGGGGCGGGAACTCGCGCATAACATGCAGGCTGCGTTGCTGTTTCACTGGAAATCGCTGCGCCGGCAGGTGCGGCTGCGCGGGCCCGTCACAAAAGTCAGCGGGGCGGAGGCCGACGCCTATTTCCACAGCCGTCCGCTGCAAAGCCGGCTTGGCGCCTGGGCGAGCAAGCAGTCGCGTCCGCTTGAAAGCCGTTTCGCGCTGGAAAAAGCCGTCGCCAAACTGGCGCTGCAATACACGCTCGGCGAAGTGCCGCGCCCGCCCTACTGGAACGGCTATCGGGTGACGCCTTTGTCTTTCGAATTCTGGAAAGACGGCGCCTTTCGACTGCACGACCGCATTGCTTTCCGTCGCGACGCGCTATCGGGCGCATGGGTTAAAGAGCGGCTTTATCCGTGACCGCATCCTCCTCCGACCGCTCGTATCCGGCCTATCCGATGCTTGGCGTCAGCCTCGCGGTGTTTCGCGACGGCGAGGTTCTGCTCGCGTCGCGCACACAGCCGCCGCTTGTTGGCGTGTTCAGCCTGCCGGGCGGTTTGGTCGAGACCGGCGAAAGCCTTGAATCCGCCGCCTTGCGCGAGTTGATGGAGGAAGTTCAGGTCGAGGCGGAGATCGTCGGATTCGTCGGTCATCGCGAGGTCGTCGACCGCGATTCGGAGGGGCGGGTGCGGCATCATTTCGTCGTGGCGACATTCGCCGGGCGCTGGCGCGCGGGCGAGGGCGCGACAGGACCGGAAGCCGGCGAGGTCATCTGGCGCGCGCCCGAGCAACTCGGCGGCCTGCCGACGACGCCCGGCTTGGGCGCCCTTCTGGCGTGGGCCAAAACGATTGTGGACGGCGCGCGATGATTGTCCCGTCCCCATTGCGCAGGCTCGCCCTCGGCTCAAGCGCCCTTCTTGGCTTCGGCGTCCTGCTGCTGACCGGCGCGCCGGCGCAGGCGCAATTTTTCGATTTTCCGTTCTTTCGGCCAAGTCGGCCGCAGATCATCCAGATCCAGCCGCGCCGGCCCGAGGCGCGCCCCGCCGTCAAGCGCAAGCCCAAGCCGCGCGTCGCCAAGAAGAAGCAGCCGGACGCCGCGACAGCCGCCGTCGCGCCCGCCGCTGTCGATCCCGGCGCCCCCGCCGCCCCGGACGCAAGTCCACCCGAGACGCCGCCGCCCTACGAGCCGCAATTGCTGCGGCTTGCCGAAATTCTCGGCGCGCTGGCGCATTTGCGCAATGTTTGCGGCGCGGAGGACGCCGGCCAATGGCGGTCGCGCATGGGCAATCTTATCGAAACCGAAGCGCGCAGCGCGGCGCGCAAGGCGAAGCTCGCCGGCGCCTATAACCGCGGGTTCCGCGGCTATGAGATTTCGCATCGGGCCTGCACGCCGGGCGCGCGCAACGCCATCGCCCGTTTCATGGATGAAGGCGAAAAACTGACGCGCTCGATCGCCGATCGCTACAGCGCCTCCTGACATCCGACGCAATCGAACGAGCGCATTAACCTTTTTTAAAGACCCTGCTCGAACTCTCCGGGGAACCCGGCTAATGTCCGTCTCGCAATGACGCCGACCACGCCCCTCCCCGATCCGCTCGAAGAGCTCGCCGCCGCAGACGCCCGTCGCGCCGCGATGGGCTATGTCACTGAAGCTTTCGCCGAAGCCGTGCTTGCCGGCATCGAAGGCGATTGTTTCGCGCACGCCGCCATGTTCGCCGCTCTGCAGGAGTTGGTGGGCGTGTATGGCGAAGACCCTGTGGCGCGTTTCGTAGAAACGCTGCCGGAAAAGGTCCGGCGCGGCGATTATACGATCGCGGCCAAACACTGAGCGTCTGACTGGCGCCGCAATTGCGGCTAGAGTCGCGCCAATGGCCAAGGAATCGAAATCGCCCCCGCCCGCCGAGACAATTTCGGCCCCTTCCCTGGATATTTCCCTGTTGCCGCCGCGCGTCGCGGCGCTGCGCGAGAAAATTCTCGAAGCCTGCGACAGCGGCGACGTCGAGAAGCTCCGCATCGCCTTCGAATGGGCGGAGACGCCGCCCTCCATAGCGCGCGTCGGGCCGCGGCCGCGCGGCTTCGGCGCCATCGTCGATTATCTGAAGGCGCAGTCTTTCGACGGCGTAGGCGGCGAATGGCTCGCCATCGCCCGGGCCGTCTTCACCGCGCCCTATGTCGTGCAGAAGCGCGGGCCATTCACGAGCTATGTCTGGCCGGCCTTTGCGAAGGTCCCCGTCGAGGCGCTGAAAGGCCTCGATGACGCCGCGCGTTCGCAGATGTGGGCCTGCGTCCGCTTCGCCGACATCGACAAGCAGGCGCGCGACGGCCGCCCGCTGATGCAGCACGCCGGCGTCGGGCAGGACGGCACCTGGCATTATTTCTGGGCCGTCGAACCGTTATGATCGCACCCCGATGAAAATCAGCGACATCATGAGCCAGCCGGCGATCAGCGTCGGGCCCGAAACGCCGGCGCGGGAGATCGCGCGCCTGCTGCTGACGCGGCGAATCAGCGGCGTTCCCGTCGTCGACGCGGACAATCGAGTCATCGGCATCGTCAGCGACGGCGATCTGCTGACCGAACATTTGCCCGAGCGGCAGGAGCGTCGCGACTGGTGGCTCAGCGTGCTCGCCGGCGGACAGGAGATGAGCGCCGAATATGTCCGGCATCTCGAACAGGGCCGCAGCGTCGCCCGGCAATTGATGTCGCAACCCGTGATCGCCGTCGGCGAGAACGACGATATCCGCGCCGTCGCGGCTCTGTTCGACAGCAAGAAAATCAAACGCGCGCCGGTCGTGCGCGACGGCAAGCTCGTCGGCATGGCGACGCGCGCCGACCTGCTCGCCGCCATGGCGCGCGGTCCGCGCGAGGCCGCGCCGGAGCGGCCCGTTCCGTCTGCGGCGCCGGCGCCCCCTCCCCCACCGCTTGCGCCCCGTCCCCATGCGTCGCCGCCAACGATCGAGGCGGAATTTTCAGCCGCCGGCTTCCGGCAATTGGTCGCGCGCTTTCACCAGCGCGAATCGCAGGCGCGCGCGGCGGCGCGCGACGCGCGGCGAGTGCATCGCGACGCGGAGGTGAAGGCCCTGCTTGAGACGCCGCTGAGCGACAAGGATTGGCGCGCCATGCTCGACGAGGCCAAGCGCGCCGCCGCCGGCGGCCTCAAGGATTGCGTGCTGATGCGGTTCCCTGCGCCGCTGTGCAGCGACGGAGGCCGCGCCATCAACGCGCCCGATCCGTCCTGGCCGGCGACGCTGCGCGGCAAGGCGGCGCTCGTCTTCCTGCGCTGGAAAGAGGAATTGCAGCCTTCAGGTTTTCGCATGGGGGCGCGGATCGCCGACTTTCCCGACGGCTTGCCCGGAGACGTCGAACTGTCGCTCGTCTGGGGCGGCGCCGATCATGGGTAGGAAGCAGACATGACATTCGCCGCTCTGATCGCCGCGTTTCTGTCCACAACGCCCGCCGCCGCCAAGCCGGCGCCGATCATGTGCCCGATGATCTATGCGCCGGTCTGCGCCGCGAAGAACGGCGTGCGCAGCACTTACGGCAGCGATTGTATGGCGCGCGGCGCGCGCGCCCGCATCCTGCATCGCGGGCCCTGCGGAGGTCCGAGGCCGATGGCCTGCACACGCGAATACCGGCCCGTCTGCGCGCTCGGCGAGGCCGGTCGCAAGACCTATGGCAACGCCTGCATGGCGCGCGCCGATGGGGCGCGCATCATCCGGCGCGGCCCCTGCTGAGACGCCTTATCCGGCGATGCGGCCGAAATCGGCGACCTGATTGACCGCTTCGCGCAGCTCGTTGAGAAGTTGCAGGCGGTTGACGCGCACGCGCGGATTCTCGTCGTTGACGGTCACCTTGTCGAAGAAAGCGTCGACCGGCGCGCGCAGTTTCGACAGGGCGCGCATGGCGGCCTCGAAATCTTCGTTCTGCAAGTCGGCGGCTGATTCCTCGCGCGCGCGCAGAACGGCGGCGGCGAGGTGATGCTCTTCCGATTGCGATCGCAGATTGGGCTCGTGGCGACGCTCGAACGCGCCGGCCCCGTCCTTCTTTTCCTCGGCCTTGAGGATATTGGCGGCGCGCTTGTAGCCGGCGAGCAACGCCTTGCCGTCCTCCGTGCCGAGGAAGCGGCCGAGAGCCTCGACGCGCCTGACGATCATCAGCAGATCGTCCTGGCCTTCGAGGCCGAACACGGCGTCGATGAGATCGTGACGCGCGCCCTTGTCGCGCAGATAGACCTTGAGACGATCGCCGAAGAAGGCGAGAAGATCGAGGGCGCGATCGTCGGCGAAGGCGCCGGCGAATTTCGTCTCGCTGCGCTGGAGGACGACCTTGCCGGTTCCGGTGAAGCCGAGCTCCTCCGCCGCCTCTTCGCGCGCATGCGCTTCGATCATCAGGCGGGCGCGGTCGATGGCGCTGAAGCGCGGATGCGTGAGGGCGACAAGCGGCAGGCGCAGGTCGTTCTCCAGCACGAGACGGATAACGCCGAGCGCGGCGCGGCGCAGGGCGTAAGGGTCTTTCGAGCCGGTCGGCTTCTCGTCGATGGCCCAGAAGCCGATCAGCATGTCGAGCTTGTCGGCGAGCGCCACGGCGATCGACACGGGCGCGGTTGGAATGCGGTCGGACGGCCCCTGCGGCTTGTAATGGTCTTCGATGGCGGCGCAGACCTGCGCGTCCTCGCCTTGCGCATTCGCGTAATAGCGGCCCATCAGACCCTGCAATTCCGGGAATTCGCCGACCATTTCCGACACAAGGTCGGCCTTGGCGAGCAACGCGGCGCGCGCTGCAAGCCCGGCGTCGGCGCCGACGCGGGCGCTCAATTCGCGCGCCAGCGATTCGATGCGTTGGACGCGCGCGCCCTGCGAACCGAGCTGTTCGTGGAAAATGATGTTGTCGAGCTTGGGCAGGCGATCGGCGAGCTTCACGCCGAGATCGGTCTCCCAGAAAAATTTCGCGTCCGACAGGCGGGCGCGCACGACGCGGCCGTTGCCGGCGGCGATCGCCTTGCCGCCGTCGCTGGCGATAATATTTGAGACCAGAATGAACTTGTTGGCGAGCGCCGCCGAGCCCGGCTTGCGCAGCACGAAGCATTTCTGGTTGGCGCGGATGGTGGCGCGGATGACCTCCGGCGGGATCGACAGGAACTCTTCCTCGAATTCGCCCATCAGCGCGACCGGCCATTCGACGAGGCCGGCGACTTCGTGCAGCAGGCCTTCGTCCTCGACCAGCTCCAGCCCTTGCGCGAAGGCGAGATCGCGCGCGTCGTGCAGGATGATGTCGCGCCGGCGCGCGGGATCGAGCACGACCATGGCTTTTTCGAGCGCGGGCGCGTAATCATCGAAACGGCGGACCTTGAAGGCCTCCGGCGCCAAGAAACGATGGCCGCGCGTTAGATTGCCGCTCGTCACGCCGTCGACGTCGAAGACAATCACTTCAGGCTCTTCGGTTTCGGGGCCGAAGGTCGCGAGAATCGAATGCAGCGGGCGCACCCAGCGCAGGGCGTCGCCGCGCGAGGAGGCCTTGCCCCAGCGCATCGATTTCGGCCAAGGGAAAGCGCGCACGATAGCCGGCAGGATTTCGGCCAGAACAGCCGTGGTTTCGCGGCCGGGACGCTCGATCACGGCGATGTAGAACTCACCCTTCTTCGGGTCTTTCTCGATCTTGGCTTCATCCAGCGAGGACAGGCCGGCGCTTTTCAGGAAGCCCTGAATGGCGGCGTCGGGCGCGCCGACGCGTGGGCCCTTCTTTTCCTCGCGCGCGTCGGGCTGACGGGTCGGCAGGCCGGCGACATGCAGCGCCAGCCGGCGCGGCGTGGCGAAGGCGGCGGCGCCCTCATAGGTCAGGCCGCGCTCGACCAGCGCGTTGGTCACGAGCTTCTTCAAATCCTCCGAAGCCTGCGCCTGCATGCGCGCGGGGATTTCTTCGCTGAACAATTCGAGGAGAAGGTCGGGCATCGGAGCGGTCTTTGGACAAGTCAGGCCGGAACGGCCCGTTTGCTTATGCGGGCCGGGCGCAACGGGTCAAGTGCGACGGGCGGCGGCTTTCAAAACAGACGGTCCGGCGCGGGCGGACGGACCGGCCGCTGCACCGCCGGCTCATCGCGCGCCGCCGTGTTGACGGCGGGGTCGATCTCGAAGAACTCCAGAACCTCGTCGGCCGCCGGGCGCAGTAGCGGCAGCAGGCGGTCGGGGGCGTCGAGATCGGGATCGAGCCAGCGCTCGAAATCACGCGGCTCCAGAATCGCCGGCATGCGCTCGTGGATGGCGGAGACGGCCCCGTTCGCCGGCGTGGTGACGACGCAGGCCGTCTCGACCTCCTCGCCGTTCGGCCCCATCCAGGTCTCGTAAAGCCCGGCGAGCCCCATCGTCGCGCCGTCGCGGCGGCGAAACAGGAATGGCGTTCTGGCGGGCCGACCGCGCTGGCGCGGCTCGCGGCGCCATTCGTAATAGGCGTCGGCGGGAAACAGGCAGCGACGGCGGCGCAGGGCGTTGCGGAAGCTCGCCTTCTCCGCCAGAGTCTCGGCGCGGGCGTTGAAAATCAGCGGATAATCCTGCGGATCCTTGACGAAACCAGGCAGAAAGCCCCAGCGCGCCAGAGCGAAATGGCGCCGTACGAGGCCATCGGCATGGCGCGCGACGCGGACGATGGCCACGGGCTGGGTAGGCGCGATGTTGTAGCGCGGCGGAAAATTCGGCCGCTCGACGAATCCGAACGCCGCGCGCACCGCCTCCGGCGGCAGGGTCAACGCATAACGTCCACACATATCTCGCCTTTCGCTCGCGCGTAAAAGTGGAATCGAAACGTCTTGTTATCGAAATCCGCCTAGAATCGGGCGATCATTCGAGTGACAGTCGCGAATCGCCAGTGATGACGCAGGATAAATCGACCTCTGCGGACGTGTTCCGACCGGACGCCGGCGAACGCGGCTCCGAGGCGTCGTTCGTCAACCCGATCTCCGGTCTCGCGAATGATTATTTCAATCTTTTCAACGAAGTCGTCATGATCGTCGAGCAATTGCCGCAGATGCCGGAATTGTTCGAGGAACTCATGGCCTGGCGGCCGATCGCCTACGAGGATTATTTCGCCAAGTCGCAATTGCGCAACAGCGCGTCGGCGCTGGAGCAATATCGCAAGCTCGATCCCGCGTTCCGCGAGGAATTCGAGGCGCTGGTGAAAGAACTGGACCGGGTGGCCGTCGGCTCGGTGGTGGCGCTCCGGCGCATTCACAAGCAGCCGGAAACACCCCCGGAAGTGCTGGAAGAAGCCTGCGCGCGGCACGGCGCGCGCCTACGCGGCCTGCTGGCGCAGGCCGCGATGCTCGCCAATCACAAGAAATAAGACCCTTGTGAGCCCTTGGCGGCCTTCGCCTCGGCGAATTGCGCTGAACATGGAGCGTGTTGAAGGCGTGGCTGGCGAGGAGCCTATCCTCGCCAATCACAAGAAATAAGCCCCTTGCGAGCCTTTGGCGGCCTTCGCCTCGGCGAATTGCGCTGAACATGGAGCGTGTTGAAGGCGTGGCTGGCGAGGAGCCTATCCTCGCCAATCACAAGAAATAAGCCCCTTGCGAGCCTTTGGCGGCCTTCGCCTCGGCGAATTGCGCTGAACATGGAGCGTGTTGAAGGCGTGGCTGGCGAGGGGCCTCCCTCGCCAATCACAAGAAATAAAGGCCCTTACGAACCCCTGTGAGCCTCTACGAGCCTTTGGCGGCCTTCGCCTCGGCGAATTGCGTGTAGGCGTTGAAGGCGTGGCTGGCGTACATGGCGGAGGGGCCAGCGCCCATATAGATCGCCATGGCCAGCGTCTCGATGATTTCTTCCTTGGTCGCGCCGAGATCGACCGCCGCCTTGGCGTGGAAGGCGATGCAATCGTCGCAGCGGGTCGAAACGCCGATGGCGAGCGCGATCAGCTCCTTGGTCTTGGTGTCGAGCGCGTTGGCCGCCAGCGCCGTCTGCGCCAGACCGCTGAACGCCTTCATGATGTCCGGCGCGCCGCCGCGCAGATCGCGCAGCATGGCGCTGAGGTCCTTGGTCAGCGCGGGCCACTCATAGTTTCCAGCCATTTTCTTTCTCCGTTTGTCGTCGCCAACGTATATTCGTTTTTATGAATATTCAAGCGGCGACTTTCGGCGGCGTATCGTCGCGGCTAAACCTGAAGGCATGACCGAGTCGCCCAAACGCCCCGCCCTTTTGCACGAAGACGGAAAATATCGCTGCCCATGGCCCGGCGTCGATCCGCTCTATGTCGCCTATCACGACGAGGAATGGGGCGTGCCGGAGC
>ERZ1645187.1535-NODE-1535-length-21201-cov-166.817554_pt1 | contig 21201 bp, 19 predicted proteins | sample MGYA00575352_ERZ1645187 | MGnify/ENA primary metagenome ERZ1645187 (study PRJEB40837, sample SAMN11349314) | freshwater sediment metagenome | isolation source: river sediment | host: Sediment | place: India: Wazaribad , New Delhi | collected 2017-02-21 ... | reverse complement strand
CAGAGGTGAAAACTCCGCTTGGCCAGGTCGATGCCGATCACCGTGATGCACTGCTCTTTGGTATGCTCAGTCATGGGTCCGCTCCGTTACCTCGGTTGACGATGGCTTTAGTTGTCATCGCTCATTGTGCCCGCTCAGGGCTCGTTGGAGGAGCGGGACGGACCATTCCATTAGTTTCAGATTGGCCGCGACAGAGGTTCGGCACGGCGTCGGGCGGGCCGCGGTGGGACCCAACCGCCGGCAGGTGCGGGGCCGTTGCGCCGCTGGAGGGAGCGGCCCCCGTCACGCCTGCCGACGGGGCGCGGGGCTGGCTACCAGCGGTGGCTGGGCTTGCCCTCCCGCGGGCCGTCCGGCCGGCGCTCGTGCGGCGGCCCTTGGCGCGGGGGCGGCGGGGGGTGCATGTTCCCAGCGCCGCCAATCCTGCTCATGTTGGTGGTGGCGGTAGTGGTGGTCGCGCTGCCACCAGGGCGCCCGATGCCGGGTGTGATCCCAGTGGTGACCGTCCCACCAGGTCAGGAGGGCGAGCGTCGTGCTGGCGTTCGTCGGCGCGCCGGCATGCGCCACCGGCGGAGCGCTGAGCGCGGCCAGGCTGCTGGTGGCGAACAGCAGGCCGACGGCGATCAGGGCCGTCTTCAGTGCGGGGAAAGTGCGTGACATCTCGGTCTCAGGGTAGGTGGAACAGCTCACGCGTATGACCGCCTGGGCGGCGCCCATAAGGTGGCCCGTATCCCCACAATAGGCCATCTCGGTCGGAACGTATAGGGGGCTCCATAAGCTGTCTAGCTATTTGCTTTATTCAGGCCAGGCGCTACACACTATACCGTTGGGACTGTGTCGCTTTCGTCCGGCGTGCGACCCTCCCATTCCTCGCCTACCCTTCTGTTTCACGAATGAACCTTCAAACTTCTTAAGGCGACGTAGCGACGCGCCGCTGGCCACCAAAATCAACCTCGTGGTGCGCGACAGTACCCAGCTCGCGGGCTACCAGACCCTGGCGGACCGTGCCCCTAGGGGTACCAGACCGCTCGGGCACCCGCCCCTCTGAGCGACGCACCGGCGGGAAAGAAGCCTACCTGAACCGTCTTTATAACATTACCGACATATTAAACTATTAGCGCTTTTGCGCTCGCAGGTTAACGTGTTCTCGGTAGTCATGCAGCTGGCACATTTCTTCGCTACGATAGGCGTCTGAGTGACGTTTTTTCTTTACCGAGGAGCTGACGATGCCTGCTTTGCTACCCGCGCTGGTGCTGCCGCTCGCCGTCGCCATGGGGGCGGCTTTGGCCACCGAAGACTACGCCATCAAGGCCGAGATCCTCGCCCTTGAGCGGCAGATCGCGCTAATTGATCTGGACGTCGTTGCGCAACCGGCGCCGGAAATCGCCAGCGCCGCGGCCGGCCGCAAAGAGGTGCTGTTACTGAGCAAAGCGCTGTTGGAAAACCAGCAGATTGCCGCCGCCGGAGGCGCCACGCAAACTCTGGTGGTCCCGGTCCAGCCGGCCGATCCGGAGCGCGCCACGCAGCTGTTCCGCGAGATCGCCGCCACGCAGGCGCGCATCGCCGCGCTTGAGGCGGAGCCGGATCCGGCGCCGGGGGCGAGCCCGAGCGTCGCTGTCGCGCAGCGCCTGGAAGCGGAAAAGATGACCCTGGCGCGCTTGCAGTTGAGTTATCTGCAGGCGCAATACGGGCTGCCCTGGGCGAGCGGCCATTTGCCTGACCCGGGGGCCGCGGCCGCCGCGGCGCCGGCGCCTGCCCCGGCGGTAGAGCCTGCCGCGACCGTGGTGCCGGCAGCGGTGACGGGAGCTGAGACCTCTCCGGCGGCGTCTGCCCCTGGGGAAGAGATCACCGGTGGCCCGTCCGCGGCCCCTGAGGCCCCGGCGACTCCGCCCGCGCCCCCCTGGGCCGATGCCCGTTATCCGGACATCGACTACCACGCGCCCTGGTTTGCCCTTGCCCACCGGGAGGGTGACACGATCGCGGGCTGGTGGAGCCTGCAGCGCGAAAAGTCGGCCTTGGATGGGCGCGCTCAGGTGCTGGCCGCCAACCATTCACAGCAGATCGCCGGCGCCACCCAGCATGGGCCGGTGTTCTCCGCCCGGTGCTGGAATCAGGAAACGGCCGCCCTCGTCGTCCAGGATGGCGACCGGGACCCCGCAAACACGCCAGCGGCGATCTCCGTCGACTACCGCCTGGATGAAGGCCCGGTGCGCTCTGCCCGCTGGGATGCTTTGGGGGCCAAACAGGGGGCCGGGGTCTTCGGGTCCGCGGCGATCGACCTGCTGCGCCAGGTTTATCGCGCCGACACCCTCGTCGTGCGGCTGACCGACGCGCGCGGTCCGCTCGGCGAGTCCACCTTCGATCTGCGCGGCGCCACTCAGGCCATCGATGCCGTCGCGGCCGCCTGCGGGTGGCTGCCGCAGACCCTGACCGCCGCCGATTACCGGGAGATCCAGCGGCTGCTGGCCGCGGCCGGCTATTCCCCGGGGGCGGCGGATGGGCATTGGGGGCCGGCGTCGCGCCGGGCGATGAAGCGCTATCAGACCGCGGCCGGACGGGAGGCGACCGGGGAGCCGGATCGCGCCAGCTTGCAGGCGCTGGGCTTCTCGGGAGGGAAAGGGGATGCCCGCTAGGTGGTCACCTACCCCCGTGCTCGGGGGAACCTGGACCATGAGACTTTTAATCCATTGGTCGAAGGTTCGAATCCTTCTCGGCCCACCATAAAATCAAAGGCTTAGGACTTACAATCCTAAGCCTTTTGCCCTTCTAGGGTCCTGTGTAGCCACCATGTAGCCAAATCTGAGCAACGCTGATCGCAGCCGATCAGCGGGCAGCCCGGTTGGCCGAGCCTTTCCCGATACCGTAAGCCGCTTATTTACTTAGCCGACCCCACCTGGTCTCGGATCAGTGGCCATTTGAGCCACGTCTCCCCCGGGAAATAACGCATGGCTACACCGCCACCGGCAACTCCTCCCAGCAAGTCGTGTACCTGGGCGTCATCCTTCCCCGGCGCATCTGCCAAATCTGCCCCCCCAGGGCTATCGTCCTTTTCTAACGGCCCCCAGTCAGGTACCGTCAATGAGCATGTCAACCCAGACGCCATAGTGGTCCGAAGGAGGCCGTTCCGCCCCGGGGCCAGGCCCCGGCGTGACCAGACCGACGGCGAGGGGTGTCAGGTCGCTCGAAAGGAGGATCCGATCCAGCCGGCGGCTCGGCTCAGCGGCGAAGGCATTGGCCCGGGCGAGCGGGTTGCGCTCGATGTCATAGGTCAGACCCGGATCATCCGGGTCCGGGCGTGAGGTCAGCCAGGCATCCCGCCACCCAGCGAGATGCGGCAACCGCTGTTCCTTATCCCCATCGCCATGGTTGAAATCGCCGACGATGAGGGTCCGGTGCCGGCTGTCGAGACCGCGATTGCCGGCGATGGCCTGGATCTGCCGTGTGCGCGCCGTTGCCTCCTCGGGCAGCGACTCCAGATGAAGCGTGGCAAGGGTGAGGTCCTGGCCGTCGATCGCGATGCGGGCGCTGAGCAGGGCGCGACCGGAGGGGCTGGGCAGCTTCTGGTAATGGGCACGGGTGATGGGATGGCGGGAGAGGATCAGCAACCCCCCCGGTGGCGCAGCCGCCGCGCCCGGGGTTGCCTGAAAAGTCGCGTGGTAAGTCCGCCAATGGGGATCGGTGCTGACCAGGCGCAGAAAGGGGCCGGTGACCTCCTGGAAGGCGACCAGGTCCGCCCCCAGCCGCTGACTGGCGGCCAACAACTCCCGCGCCCGGCGGACCCCGGGCGTTTCTCCCAAGCCCAGGGCCTCCACCCACGCTTCCCAGAATGCCGGGGCCAGTACGTTCCAGGTCAGGACGCGCAAAGAGCCTCTGGGGCCGCCCTCAAAAAGGGGGACCACCGGCGCGGCGGAGGGGGGCGGCGCCTCCACTGATACCACAGGGTAGCCGGTGATCAAGTTCAAAACCAGGCCTAGGCCAAGGCCTAGCGCCATCAAAAAGCCGCCTAATTGTTTCCACATTCTAGGGCCGATGATCATCGTAATATATAAAGAAAAGACAGGGCTGATCACGAAAAGGGGGGGAGTCTGCTAGGCTCCCCCCCCTGTATTTAAAAAACGACCGTTGCCCCAACGGTGATCTTGATCTCATTCTCAAGAAGGTGAATCGATCCAGAGGCCCCATTTTCTGGGCCAGTGCTTTCTGAGTTAGCTGGCGGGAAATCAATACTCATGCCAGCCCCCTCAATCAGGTCGATTGGGTGGGTTGCCCCCCCATCCGGGAGACTCACCACGATGGCCAGATCACCCAACGAAGTCTTTTCATTGGCAAGCGGGATGTCGGCAGCGAATAGTTCGATCGATCCCAGCATGGAGAGGCAGATAGTAATTAGAGCAGCCTTATTCATACTAGTCAGCCTTCTCGTTAGCCTTGTTACCATCAGATGCGAGTTCCAAGGCCCGCTCGGCTGCGGAGCTGGTTGTCCCGGGCTTCGTGTGAGACATTGAGGCGCCGTAGTCGTTCAAGGTCCACTTCCCTGAAGTCGTCTCTTTGCGATGCTCCAAAGGCTGGTTTGAGGGGTTCATCGCTGCCGAATGGTCCCCTTGTCCAAGCCTCTGAACCCGTTCCTTGACCGCATCGTCGAAGGCTTTTTTAGAAGGCTCCGTCAAAGTCGTCCACGTCTTGGACAAATTATCTCCAAGGTGAATGGTGAAACTGCGCTCTTCCTGGGCGTGGGCCTGGAAGGCGACGAGCGAGAGGATGAGGATGACTGATGAGTTCATGTCTTCTCCTAGATTTTCGAGTCAGAGTCCCTGATCCCTATAGCGGGTCAGTGAGCATAAGACTACCTTAAATTTCGCTTATTAATAGGTAACCGTTTGATTTATATTGTGTCTAAAATGGTGACTAACTAGGTGTCCAACTTACACGCATCTGTTAGACACCCGATACCTGTTTGTCTTGCTATGCTGATCTAAAACGTGTGAGGAGGATCTTCATGAGATCGACGTATGAGCTCGCGGAAGGCATCAGAGCAGTGACTGGCTGGAGTAACTCAAGAGCGGCCATGGAGATGCGCCTGTCGCGCTCCACTTTGATCAACCATCTATCCCATCGAGATATGCCATGGGTTCAATGCAGCACTGGACGTACTCTGCTCAACATGCATGATGAGCTCGTCATCGAGCTACCCTTTGCTCGCGATCTATCGCAGCTGTTTAAAAACCATGAGACCTTCAAGGAAACCTTATCCAAGAAGGAATTTGGTGACTATCTTGCTGGCATGATTCCCGCCATGAGCCTTATCCTGGAGGGCTCTACTCGGAAGACCATTAGGGCCAGCGCAGCGTATCTCCTGTCGAGAGGAATGTTCGATCTGCGGTTCTTTGTTAAGCGCTTGAGCGCACCGAAGGTGGAGGATATCAAGACTGCCTGTCTTCAGGCCAAGGAGCTCGCCTTCGAAGCGGCCAGCACCGTGAGCGGTCAAGACGCGGTGGCTCTGTTCGTCTTGGCTCATCGATGTAACATCAATGCTTTCGCAGCGACGTTTCAAGAGCAGATTAGTGGTACGCGGGACAACGACGAAACCCGGGATGAAATCAACAAAAGCAATTTGATGGTCTCCTTCAATTATGTCTTGAATCATCAGCATTTCAATGGTATGGCCGGCTATAATCATCTGGTAGCAGCAAGCATCACTCACTCCGAAGCTACCTGCAAAGTGGCCTTCGAGAAGCTCATCCGGGCCCGTCCGCGTTTTGAGACCGACCCTGACTACTCGCTTCCGGGCATGCCAACCATAAGTGATGATCCGGATCTTAAGTACTTCCGCAGCACTGAGTACTTCCGCACCTTGGTGCTTCCTAAACTGAAGGGCAATGAATAATGAAGATAAAGACAATACTGATCACCACTCTAATAATGCTGGTTCTAATATCTTTACCAATTATGGCTGATATGGGGTCCTGTTAGCGATCGATCCACGCTGATGAAGGCATAGACTAACGTCTATGCCTTCATCTTTCCCAACAAGGGGCGCTTACTTAGACGCTTCTTTCATTCTGTGGAGCAGGAGCTGGTGCTCACCGCCTAAGGCGGTGAATGATCTGATCCACCTGCGCATCGACCTCCTTTCGAAGTCGAACAACCTCCTTATACATCTGGTAATCCTCGCCAAGAACGATCGGTAAATCGCGATCGAAATGGAGATCAGACAGAATGTTGAGGGCCTCCTCACCTAGATTCCAATCCAATAATCCGCAACTCGTTGATAGCATGGCAACCGATATAAGTGATTGACTAATATCGCGTTTTCTCACAATACGCACGTAAGAAACGGCAAAACTCATCGCTATCGATCGACTGGTGTTTGGCTGCATCTCGAGCGTGGCTCGGAGAACGTCCAAGATTTTTAGACGTTTCTCAGCCTCAGGCCACCACTGGACTGCCTCATATGGCGCTATTCCGAATAACGCTGGCTGGTGATGACAGCAACCTGCCAGAGTGACGAGATGCCGCGATGAGAGCCTAAGCCCTTCATTCTGGAAGGCTTCAACGGTAAGCTTGAATAAGTTATTCATTTAGGTAAGTTAAGCCTGAAGAGATGTAGAGCTAAGCCTAGCAGAAAGCCAATATGCTGCATGTACAACACAATGCTCATTTTCAATTCTTAGATTGAACACCTCAACCTGCTACGTCCTCCCAGGCCGAAATCACCCTCTCCAGACTCTGAGTCTAATGGTCCAGTCGGCCGGATGGCACTGCATCGGGCACGAGCTCGAAGGACCCTTCACCCGTATGCCATTCTCCGAGCAAGTGATAGCCGTAGGCGCCGCTTTGACCGGGCTGCCGCTAAGCCCGGCCATCGGTGAATCTTATGGGGCGTACCTCCTCCTCCACGCTCTCGCTGATCTTCGGCCCAGGCATCGGGGTCCCGTGCTTCTGTTCGCGCCGGTGCTCGGTCCAGCAAGAGATCAGCGGATTGGGCGGGCTGTCTACCCTCCACGAGCTTCAAAGTTACTCGCGCTGGCTGATGCGGGCGCATTCCCAGCACCCCAGCAAATCGAGATTCACATTGGCGCTGACGATGTGAATCTCTCTGCTGCGAGGCAATTCTGCGAAGGCACTGGGGCCGATCTTTATGTCGTCGACTACGTGTCGCATCGCCTTCCCTTGATATATCAACAAAGCAGAATCAATGACTTCCTGAGGAATGAGCGATTGCTCGCCAACCCGTAGTGGTGCACGCTATTATCGGACTTTCAGTGGCGTGGCTCTGGAAAACGAAAGGGCGCAATGCCCCTTCGGGCGGAGCTAACTGTCATGAGATGGCAAGCCACACCCCTGATCATGAAAGACATTCCCGTTACTTTCACGCTAAGCTTGGCGAGGCACGGACTACTATGACTTGCACTGTGTCGGTTGTTACAGGAATCTCGGCGCTCTCAGGAACGACAAATGAATGGCGCGGAGCGCGATGAAGTTCTAACTGTCTAGCTTAAATTCTCATTACTGTCAGGTCTGCATAGACCTGTTGATGTTTGAAGACATCGAGGTGGTTGGACCGGGCGCGGTTAAGCGTTAAGCTTAGATTCAGGAGTATGGGCATGGACGACGGGTGGCAGTATAAGTTGTAACGGGATTCATATGTTGGCCAGCGGCCCGTCATTTAAAGGGATGTGCTGTCAGGCCCACTTCAGAGGAGATAGTGTTATGCACCACGACATCACGCCGGACACGGTGGCGCAGGTCATCTTCGAACAGGCCATCTGTCCCACGGGCAATCCCCGGGATGCACTGAACGACTGGATGGACATGACCAGTGGCCTGACTTTTGTGCTGGCCAACTGGCAACGACTGGCCCCGGGGCACCCTGGATACCAGGCCCAGACGGAGGTTCTGATCGAGGCCCTTCAAAAGGTGCAGAGCATCTATCGTGCCCTGGCCAAAGTAACATAGGCCAGGTGTGGTGCCAGCATGAACGAGCACCCTGGTCACCATCCTTTTGAAACAAGCGCCAATCCCTCTCAGCGCCAGGCGATTGAGCACGGCGAAGGCCCCCTGCTGATAATTGCCGGGCCAGGGTCGGGTAAGACCTTTACTCTGGTCGAGCGGGTGGTCTACACCATCGTCGAACGGGGAGCGACCCCGGAGTCGCTGCTGGTGGTGACCTTCACCGAGAAAGCGGCGGCGGAACTCACCACGCGGGTTTCTAACCGCCTGCTGGGCTTGGGTTTGCGTTTCAACATCAACGAGATGTACCTGGGCACCATCCATGGGATCTGCCTACGCATCCTCGATGAGTACCGGGATTTCACTCGGCTGAAACGTAACTATGATGTCTGGGACCAGTTTGAACAGCAGTATTTCCTGTACCAGAACCTGGACGCCTACCGAGAACTAGAAGGAGCCGAGCATATCCTCGGTCGTCCGGACCTCCCACGGTGGACCCAAGCGGAAGCATTGATGAAGTGGCTCAACAAGGGTACCGAGGAGGCCTTAGAGCCAGAACCGTTGCTGAGATCTGGTGATGCGGCGGTCGAGGCTCTGGGAGCCTGCCTGGAGCGCTGGCGGGCGCAACTTGAGGAGCACAATGCGCTCGACTTCGCGGCCATGCAGTTTGAAACCTTGCAGCTCTTGCGAGCACAGCCCAAGGTTCTGGCGGATTTGCGGGCGAAGCTGCGGTACCTAATGGTCGATGAGTATCAGGACACCAACACCATCCAGGAGGAAATCCTGCGTCTGCTGTGCGGCGATCAACCCAACCTGTGCGTAGTTGGTGATGACGATCAGGCCCTCTACCGCTTCCGTGGCGCCACGGTCCGCAACATCCTGACCTTCCCACAACTTTTCCCGGGGCGGCACTGTGCCCAGGTCAAGCTGACCACGAACTACCGGTCGCACCCAGACATCGTGCGGTTCTACAACGAGTGGATGGCAACCCAACAGTGGTCAGTGGACGGGCACACCTTTCGCTACCGCAAAGAGATCCAGGCCGACCCGGACCGTTCCTTCCCCGATACCGCGACCGTGATCCGCGTGACGGCCCCCGAAGGAGAAGCGTGGGCGGATGCCGTGGAAACTTTCCTGCGGGATCTCAAGAGCCGGGGCACCATCCAGGATTGGAACCAGGTCGCGTTTCTGTTCCGCTCCGTCAAAAACGCCAAGGCCGTGGAGCTGGCGCGGTCATTGGAAGCCCGGGGAATCCCCATCTACGCTCCTCGCTCCAACCTGTTTTTCGAGCGCGAAGAGGTCCGGCTGGTGTTTGGAGCGCTGATTTTCCTGTTCCCCCAATTTCCCCAGGTGCGCCAGTGGGCTGAGGGGGCGCGTCTGGACATCTGGGACTATTACGACCACCAATGTTTTGCCCTTTTTTCGAACGCATTGCGGGACTCAGCGAATCAAGACCTGTTGCGCTGGGCACGGGGCTTGGCCAAACAACACCTGGTCCTGACCCGAGCCACGGACTATGCCTTTGCCGGGCTTTTCTACCAGTTGCTGCGGTTCCCGTTGTTCAGCCGCTTCCTGGCGGAGGATGACCGCGGCCGGCTGGTCGATGAAAGGGCAGCACGCAATCTCGCCCAATGTTCGGCACTGCTCGTGAAGTTTGAGTACTTGCACCATGTTTCGGTGCTGACCCCGGAGTTCCTCGATAGCAACCTCCGTACTCTGTTCAACTCCTATGTGCGCTTTCTCAAGGAGGGCGGCATTGATGAGTATGAGGATGTTGCGGAGTATGCCCCTAGCGGTTGCGTCTCCTTCCTGACCATCCATCAGGCCAAGGGGCTGGAGTTTCCCGTCGTCATGGTGGGCTCGCTAGACGCCTCCCCACGCAAGCAGTACACCGAACTGGACCAGGTGCTAGAGGAGGGCTATTTGTCCCGTCCCCCCTTCGAGCCCATCGAGCACACCAAGTATTTCGACTTCTGGCGTCTCTTCTACACCGCCTACTCCCGTGCCCAGAATCTGCTGGTCCTTACCTGTGCCGAGAAAGACGGCCATGGACGGACCCCCTCCAAGTGGTTTCAGGAAGTGTGGCGGCACCTACCTGATTGGCGAGATCATACATTCCACCCGGAGCAATTGACCCTGGAACGTATCCGCCCGACCCGTCTAAAGCGGGAGTATGCCTTTACTTCCGACATCACCGTATTCGAGAACTGCCCCCAGCAGTACCGGTGGTTCAAGGAACTGGACTTTGTCCCCGTGCGCACCTCGGGCATCCTCTTTGGCACCTTGGTCCACCAGACTATTGAGGATATCCACAAGGCTGTGATCCGTGGTGAGGCAGAGCGGGTGACTGATGCGCAGGTTGGCGAGTGGTTCCACACCAACTACCGCTATCTCAGCCAGCGGGAGCGGGTGTACCTGGCGGACTACATCCAGGCCGTGGCGTTGGAGCAGATCCGCCGCTATGTACGTCGGCAGGATGGGGACTGGTCCCATGTCGTGGCCGCCGAGGTCGACATCTCACTGGTCAAGGATGACTACATCCTTACCGGTACGGTGGACCTGATCCAGGGGGCGCAGGATGGTACTGTGGAGGTCGTGGACTTCAAGAGCGAGAAGAAACCCGACCTGGAGCGGGAGCGCGAGAAGATCCGCCGCTACCAGCGGCAACTGGAGATCTACGCTCATTTAGTCGAGGAGCGTACCGCCAAGCGGGTCGCCCGCACACATCTGTACTACACCAGCGAGGAGTCAGGGAATCCCTTGATTACCTTCAAGAAGGATGACAAGGCCATCGCTGCAACGATCGCCACCTTTGATCGTGTTGTTGGCCGGATTGAGGGGCAGGATTATCGCCTCCAGGAGAGGCCTGCAAAGCTCTGCAAGGAGTGCGATATGCGGGCGCATTGTGACAGCAAGAATTGGCAATTCACAGAAAACTGAGCTATTTGAATGCGCTGGCAAATAGAAATCACTGGAGTCCCAGATTTATTGTCGCAGGTCAATGATGATATACAAGACTCAGAATTTCGCATTGTGAATGAAGGTGAGAGATTCTTCCTAGAATCCCCAATGTTCCCAGTGGCTGCTTCATTTACTGAGATTGCCCTCCTCGCAGTGCGCATCATTGACGCACTTAATGGAGTGTTGCGCCTAAGAAGCAACCAAAATGCAATATTCTCTTTAGTTGGTGGCCCTCTCCGCGTCCGAGAGGATGGTACGAAAGAGATATTCGGTATTGCCAAGGGCTTGGGGCTAATTGGTAAGCCGTCTGGAATTGGACGTGTTTACGATAGAGAAGGAAATCTGATTGAACCTCCACCACAGAAAAATCTAGAGCCAGTATATCTCTCAATGGGTATGGCTGATCAGAAAATCGCTGATCTTTTACGCTGGTGGGGCCGTAATGAGCATAGCTGGTTTTGGCTATATAAAATTTTTGAAGTCATCAGAGCGGAATGCAAAAAAGACTGCATTAAAAAGAAATGTAACGGCGAAGTGATCATGGCCCAACGTGGCTGGATTACAGAAGAAGAAAGTGAACTATTCCGCCGTACAGCATGTCACCCGCAGGCAAGCGGGGATGAGTCACGTCACGGTTACTCAGCTAATGAGCCTCCACCTAATCCTATGAAGCTTGATTATGCCCAAGCACTGATTAAAAATTTATTGCGTAACTGGCTTGACCACAAAGCCCAACAACAGGTTTAACGGATCAAAAAATGGCCAATGTTAGCGACCAGCAGAAACTTGAACTCGAAAGACCAAGCAATGGCATGCTTGATGTGGATAAGTATGATTTCGAGCCAATTCAAGGCTACCCAATGCTCAACTGGAGGGGAAAGCGGCCGTTTCGATCGACCCAGTATTATCCTGCGCAGTTGAAGGAATCGTATGGATCTGATGTCAATCGTTGGCGTAACCGTGTTTACTGGGGCGATAATCTTCAGGTAATGAGCCATTTGCTGAAGGAGTTTAGGGGGAAAATAGACCTAATTTACGTAGACCCACCTTTTGATTCCAAGATCGAATATAAAAAGAAGATTAAGGCTAAAGGGAAGACGGCGGCATCTGAATACTCAGCTTTTGAAGAAAAGCAGTATACGGATGTTTGGACTAATGATGAATATCTTCAATTCATGTACGAGCGGGCTATTTTAATGCGGGAATTGCTAACCAGCGAAGGTGTTTTTGCAATTCACTGCGATTGGCACAAATCACATTACATACGGGCACTTTTGGATGAGGTCTTTGGGGTTCGTGCATTCAAGAATGAAATAATTTGGCATTATTATAATAAAATGCAGGGAAATATCAACCGTTTTGCATTTAATCATGATACAGTTCTTGTATACTCGACATCTGATAATTTCCATTTCAATAAATTGCGTGAGAAAAGAAGTGAACCAGTACGGCAAATCAAAAGAATCTGGGATAAAGAATCGCAGTCTTTGGTAAATGCCAAAGATGAAAATGGAAACATAATTTACATCACATCAACCCATAAAACAATTGATGATGTCTGGCGTCTACCAATGCTGCAACCCGCTGATCTAACTGAACTCACAGGTTATCCAACGCAAAAGCCTGAATCTGTACTAGAGCGAATTATTTTAGCTTACTCAAATCCTGGAGACTTAGTATTTGATTGCTTTATGGGTTCTGGGACAACGCAAGCAGTAAGTTATAAGTACGGTCGACGATTTATTGGTAGCGATATCAATTTAGGCTCCATTCAAACAGCCATTAAGCGTATTCTAAATTTGCAAAAAGAAATCACCTCTGTAGATTATGGCCCAATAATTAAAAATGGGCTGCGCTCTAATGCAGAAGAAATATCTGAAACTGATAAATTAATCTTTGAACTAGAAGATTGGTCAACTGTATTTAATGTGCCACTGGTGTACCCAGGCATTGATGTCTTTAACGTGAATAATTATCACGTGTTCCGCAACCCTGTCCAGGCCAAGGAACTCCTTATCGAGGCATTGGAGATCCAACCCCTCGGCCCGTCCTCGGTATATGACGGTGAAAAGGATGGCCGGATGGTCAAGATCATGCCGGTCAACCGGATCGCCACCCGTGCCGATCTTAGCGAATTGACTGCAGGTTTTGACTGGAAAGTCTTCGAGCGACGCCAGAAGGATAACCCACGCCAGCCAGTAGAGAAGGTCCTTCTGGTGTGCATGGGCCATGAGCTGGACTTGGCCGCCACTTTGGTCAAAGAAGCGGCACCCTATAAGATCGACGTGGAGGTTGTCGATATCCTCCGTGACAAGGCCAACCTAGAGTTCAAGCGGGATGCCGAGGCGGACGTGGTTATTCAGAACGGACGGCTGGTAGTCCGCGCCTTCTACCCGATGAACCTGTTGCAGAAACTTTCGCTGTTGAAGGAGGAGGTGGACGATTGGCGCCAGTTGGTCGAGTCCATCATGGTGGATTGGAACTACGATGGGGCGGTACTCACGCCCGCGGTGGTGGACCTGCCCGGCAAGAACGAGCTGGTAGCGGGGAGCTATGCGGTGCCGGATGACGCTGGCACCATCCGCATCAAGATCACCGATCTACTGGCGGAGTCGCTGGAGATGGAGCTACCCAATGGCTAAAAGGACCGCGGCTGCCCAGACGGTTTCGGCCCTGGACTTCGCCTTTTTCGTCTACCTGCGGCGCTTCTATGAACTGAACCGCGGCACCATTCGAACCCACTACAAGGATCTGTCAAAGAAATTCCTGGATTTCAACGACCCCGAGAACGCTAAGTCCTACTTGCGCGTGCCGCAGTTTGAGGCCCTGGAGATCTACGTTTTCCTGAAGGAATTTGCCGACAACCCCCAGGTCCACGACCTGTTCGATGATTGGTACCACCGCCGGGGGCGCTACGCAGATCGCCGGGAGATCGGCTTGCCAGGCGAGTTACAACTGGGCTTTCTGGATACCTTTGATGAGGCGGCCTACAAGGCGGTCTTCAAGCGCATGAAGGCCATTGCCCGGGCCTACCCCAACTACATCTTTGCGCTGACCATGGGGACCGGGAAGACCATTCTCATGGCAACCTGCATCTTTTACGAGTTCATTCTCGCCAACAAATTTCCCAAGGACCGGCGTTTTTGTCATAACGCATTGGTGTTCGCCCCCGACCGCACGGTGCTGCAATCCCTCAAGGAGATCCAGACCTTCGACATGGCCCTAGTGGTCCCCCCGGAGTATGTCAACTTCCTGCGCACCCACATCCAGTTCCATTTCCTGGAAGAAGCGGGCACCACCCTCAACACCCTGGACCGCTCCCGGTTCAACCTGGTGGTATCGAATACTCAGAAGATCATCCTCAAACGCCAGCATGCGGATAAGACGGCTACTGCCGCGCTCTTTGGCGCCGGCCCGGCGACCTTTGACGCTAATTCAGTCTATGGCCAGGCCGCCGACCTGTATGGGTTCGACCAACCGGAGGATGAGGCCGACCTGACCACCAACCAGCGCTTCGAGAAACTGCGCCGGCTGGAGCAGATTGGGATCTACGTGGACGAGGCCCACCATGCCTTTGGCAAGCCCCTCGCACAGGACGTTGGCGCCGCCGAGGATAACCGTAAGACCAGCTTGCGCAACACCATCGACATTCTGGCCAAGAGCCTGGAGCGCTCGGGGACTCATGTGGTGGCATGCTACAACTACACCGGAACACCCTACGTCGGGCAGGAGATCCTCCCCGAGGTGGTCTATGCCTACGGTCTCAAGACCGCCATCGACAACCAGTACCTGAAGCAGGTGGCCCTGCACGGCTACACCACGACCCGTGACGTGGAGTTCGTGGACGTGGTGGTGAAACACTTCCTCGACGCGGTTCATGGCCTGCGCCCGGAAGGGATGTTGCCCAAGCTGGCGTTTTTTGCCTCCACCATCAAGGAACTCCAGGAGGACCTACGCCCGGCGGTGGAGGCTGCCCTGATCCGTTATGGCGTACCGACCGACCGCATCCTGGTAAACGTCGGGGATGACAAGCTGACCACCAATGACGACATCCGTGCCTTCAACCAGCTTGATACGCCCCAATCCGACAAGCAGTTCATTTTGCTGGTCAACAAAGGGCGGGAGGGCTGGAACTGTCGCTCCTTGTTTGGCGTGGCCATGTTCCGTGAGCCCAAGTCCAAGATCTTTGTCCTCCAAGCCACCATGCGCTGCTTACGCCAAATTGGCGACATCCAGCACACCGGTCAGGTGTACCTCGGTCATGGCAACCTGGAAATCCTCAACGACGAACTCCAGCAGAATTTCCGCATCTCCGCCGAGCAACTCAACCAGAAGGATGATGGCAAGCGTCCTTACGAGGTTCGGGTCGTACCACCCCCGCGCACCCTACGCCTAAGGCGCATTCACCGGCAGTTTGCCTTGACGGAGAAGGCCCCACCCCCGGGCTTCAGGCTCGGTTTGGCGGACATCGACATGGAGTCTTACAAGCTCATCCACACGGTCCAGCATGGCCTGGATGCGTCTGCGGCGGCCGCGGCCAAGACCACCACCGAGGATTTGTCACACCTGAAGCGCCAGCGTGTCTTTTCTGCCCTGACGCTGGTGGCGGAGATTTCCCGCTATCTCAACAAACCCTGCCTAGGCGTGTCTCGCCTGCTGGAAGAAACCGAGGAAGGCGCGGCGGCGGTTGTGGCCAAGGTCAATGAGGCCAACGAGGTGCTTTACGACCACATCATCCCGCGACTGTTCCATGCCTGGTATGACATCGACCCCTCGGAACGGACTGAAGAGTATGAGGTGCAGTTGGTCAAGGTCCCCGCGGAGGGCTATTACCGGGTGCGTGCCCACCCAGACCTGGTAGTGGAGGCTAGCCAGCCCCCAGCGGCACAGGTCCCCCCTAAGCGGTCTTTTCACCTCGACACCTACGCCTTCGATTCCAATCCCGAGCGCGATCTGTTCTGGCAGCTCCTCAATGATGGACGCATCCGGCATGTCTATTTCACGGGGATGTTGACTCATGGCCAGTCGGAGTTCTTCGTCCAGTATATCGACCCCAATTCGCACACCGTCCGTTCATATTACCCTGACTTTCTGTTCCAGAAGGAGGATGGCACTTGGGTCATCGTCGAGGTTAAGGGTGCCCATCAAATCGACGACCCCGTAGTGCTGGCAAAGAAAGATTTCGCTGAACAAATGGCCAGCGCCAGCCGTATGACTTATCGAATGATCAGCGATCAGACGATTAACGCGGGGGGATATCGGGAACTACTGGACCCAGAGGGCAAGGACGCCAGGGAGACACCCAGAACTGCGAATTTAGGGCATCAAAGATTGACATAAGTTAGTGACTTGCCCTTAGCGTATTATATCAATAGCATGTTGGGTGCAAGAAGGAGAAAGATAATGCCATATCTAGGTACTAAGCGACGAGTTTTCATCTCGCACTACAAGGGCGATTCAAGGGAGGTTGAAGCCTTTATTGACTATTTTGCGAATCAGCAGAAGATCTTTACTCCTTATGTGCTAGGAGCCAACAACAATGACGACTTCATCGAAAGCACGAATACCAACTATGTAATGACACAAATCCGGAAGAAATACTTACTCGACACGACAGTCACAATCGTATTGCTAGGTAGCTGCACACACAGCAGGAGATATGTCGATTGGGAGATCAAAAGTTCGCTTAGGCAGGGAGAGTACACGCCCAATGGCTTGATGGGGATCATCCTGCCCAGCCAAGGATCAAGGGCCCACCTTCCGCTGCGTCTGGAAGCGAACTTGACATCGGGCCACACTAACTGCTACGCCCGGTTCTGGTCCTATCCATCGACGGCAGACCAACTTGGTGAATGGATTGAAGACGCCTATTCCGCACGTACCAATAGGGCGCATCTAATCCGCAACGCACAGGATATTTTGAAAAAAAATGCACGGTGTAAAGTCTGTAACGTCACGCAGTAGGAAGTAACATGAAACTGCGAAAATGGCTTGAAAACTGGGAGATGAATTCACTTAAAATCAATCTCAAGTTTCTTGAGATGGAATGGGCACCAAACACCTCGGATGAAGCTGCAGCTTGGGAACTGTATATAGAACTTCTCACGCGAATATCCACTCAGCATCTTACACCAGAGCATGGCGATGAGAAGACCGCGCTTGACAGTTTGCATAAACTTTTTGATCTCACCCGCAGCATCTTGAAGGCACATACCCGGGACTCCCAGGAATTTGCCAAGATCGCAATCCCTGTTTTAAACCAGATTGTGCGGCCTTTCACTGCAAAATGGCATCGACTCTGTTTGTCAGGCGCCTTTTCAGACGAACTACAGTGTAGCCAATTCCGCGACGAGTTGCATGGATTGCAATGTGAGCTCCGCAAATACACCCGGATGCTTGGTGCCATGGCGGGCGTTGAGGATTTAGCCGATTTAGAATCAACCGAACCTGAGGTCAAGTGATGGCTGGAAGAAACCTATTTGAGACGTACCAGTATTATGGGAGGACGGCAGCGGCTAGTACCTGTTGCGTTTTCATCTCGCACAACAGTAAAGATAAGTCCATGGCCCGTGTTGTTGCCACTGCCCTGCTTGAAATGGGGGTGGACATATATTTCGACGAACGGGATCTAATACTGAAGGATGCTGCGGCAGCGGGCCAAGATGTGGCTATAGTGAAGTGCATCGAGGACGGACTTAACAGGTCCACGCACCTCCTAGGTCTTATTACGCGCAACACATTTCAGTCATGGTGGGTGCCGTATGAAATTGGGGGGGCAAATGGTAGGAGTAGGACTTGCGGACACCTTGTCTCCTCAGATGTCACTCGATTACCATCGTATGTAAAGGTCTCCCCGATTCTTCTCGACATTGATGCCCTTGCAACATGGGTTGCGGGGTCAATTCGTCGAAAGAAGGAGGTCATCAGAGAGGCAATGGCGCATACAACAGTAATGGGTATCCAGGCATATGTCCCGATGTACAGACCGCAGTCGCAGATCACTTACTACTAAATCTGACACACAACAACTGGTTACAGTTGCAGGCTAAAGAGTTGAATTTGACTCGGAATCGGCCGAAAGTGTTGATGCAGGAGTCCTGTAAGGCGTGCTCGTCCCACCACCAAGCCGAACGCCCAGCCTGGTGTGCCAACACGGAGACGACAAATGCCGCAAAATAAAAAGAAACATCATGTTGATCAATGGCATAATTCTGCTCTTTTAAGAGCTTTGCCTATACTACCCTTCACTCACGAGGAGCAACGACAATTCCTTAAGCAGCATGAGGATTTCTATGAGGCATTCTTTAATCTTTACTCAAGAATGCCAAAATGGGAGAGATTTTCCTTTCATAAAGATGTTGCATTTCAAGATCGATTGGAAATGTATCTCAGGACTAATGAAGCCACTCAATCACGCAGTTTTTTGACTCTAGGGAGAGCGATGTGGTGGAAGGATATGCTCAGTATGTCTGCCTATTTTAATAGGCTTTTTAAAGAAAAAGGCATGAGAATTCTTAATAATTATCTTCGTTGTTCTAATTTAAAAGACATTATTGGAATGGCGCTCGCAAGCAGAGCCCTTTTGGAGCTAGGAATATCCGCCGCAAGTACGCAGAAAAATGTTATTGCTAAGTTTGAAGAAGCCTATAATAAATTAAAAAATTATGATGATCCCCAAAAAGTAATTTTTGATGTGGCTGGCTTGACACAAATCGAGCAAACAATCGTTCACGGAATTTGGGGGACACGCATGTATTCAGGGAATCTTGGAGATGAAAATGAAAAAAAAGGTAAAACTGGGACCAGTATTTGGAAAGATATGATAATTCCTAATGAAATAATGGCAGCAAAAAATATCATGACTCTTATTAAAGGGCGCGCAAAGCGAATGGAAGATAAGCTTGGCTTATTTGATTATCGTATATATGAAATTCTATGTGATGTAGTTCATCCTGCTGCTTTAGGTTATGATCTTCTAAGGGAAGAACAAGTGGATGATAATGGTGAATTTACGGTGACCGTAACTACAGAAAAAAACAATGCATATCTGGCAGACATTATAGTTGGTGCGGCAACATGGGGAGCATGTCATGGAACTGGTCTTATTGTTGAAATAGCAGATAGATTTGAAAAAATTGCTCCAACACTAATCTCATGGGCAGACAAACGTGTTGAAAATGATAAATCTGAGTTATTTGGCATTAAAGAGACGTTTCATTAAGCCTAATAAAGTAAAAAGGGTGGGCGGCTAGCTCCTCCTGCCACAATATATTGTAAAGTACACCATTGAACAACTCACGCCACCACCCGCGACTTTTTGTGGACCTATCGCTTTAATCACCGTACCTCCCGCAGTCGAGGACTCATATTTTACCGCTTACGGGAACAGATCGCCGTGACAGACCAGATACCTGAGAAGCAACTCAACCATGGCTATGACTGTCGGCAACACAGAATGTAGGGCAGAAGGAGCTAACCGCCAACCTCTTTTACGCAATAGTTAGTCCATAAAACCTAAAAAGTTCGTCTAGCATCTTCTGCCTCCGAAACGTAATGAATGCTTTATAATCATTCCATAAGCTGGCATCGGATTCGGTCCATGAGTTAGGGTCCGCCAAGGGAATGAAGTCATATGAATTCCAGTACTTGCTGCCGTCCTTACTCTGAAAAAACTCTCTTGGATGTCGGGCGCGTTTGTAGTTATTTACTTCGGCAGGTATTGGTTGGAAGTTCCACAAGACATCTACAGTATGCTGATAAGCCTCATCACCACCATCAAGATTTATCGGGAATATGTGATCTACCTGCGGCTTATTTTCGTGAAAGACATAAGAGCGTTTGTGCATAAGGATCTTCGTGGCTAACCATGGCTGACTTAGTAACTGGTATTCATTGAGATAGCCAGTGCGGTTTTTCTCAATGGCAATCAGTCTTATTTGCTCCAACGGAAATTCAAGACCATCTCTTGCCGCAATACTTGCCACTTGAGAAAAAGCATTCACCATTGTTTGAGTATTCCAGTCGCAAAACTGTGATAGCAAAAAATATTGATGAATAAGTTGAAGATGTTGCGCTGACAATGATCTGATACGCCAATTGTGCCCATGACGCTGACGTATCGTGAGATAAGTTGCAAGTGGCAAAATTGCCAGCCAGCGGGGAATAATCGACGCATGATTAATATTTAAAATAGTCCTTAGATACCCCGAAAAAAGTTCAACCAAAGGATTTGTCTCATTCTGCAACAGATTCTGAAATGTATCAATGTCTGCCGTTACCAGGCGCCCCTCGTCAATCCGAATTGTATCTTTAACTAATAGATGAAAAAATTGGAGTACTGATGTTGAAGGAAATTTGATCTCGCTAGATTTTTCGATCTTCTCAGCAACCAACCACAACCTCTCTTCATAGTCCGAGTACTTTGCTTTTATTTTGCCAAGTACAAGTTCAAGTTGAGTCAAGGCTACTCCACCTGTATTTAGTCGACGAAAAACCTCGTTTACCTCTGTTGGTGTATTCGCCCTTACAGAAAAGAAAGCAATAGATTTGTGATTTATTTCAACAAAAATATCCCAAAGCGCTTTCAGATTGCGTCGAATCAAAACTCTCTTATTTTTGTTATCGCTTGCGACGCATAAGACTTGATCTTCTAATGCAATGTATTGGTTCTCATTGCATTGTAGGCATGATAACTCTGTCATACGCAGGTAACGTAGATTAGGTTCCTCGCCGGTATCTCGGAACAGGAAACCTGTTTCATCTGCTTCGGCATCGTCTTGATCGAAAAGAAGATCGAAATAAAGAATACGATTATTAAATCTGTGCCGAAGTACAGAATACAAAGTTTGTAGACGCTGTTGACCATCATACACAAGTGATTTCGGTGCCCCCCACCGACCATCTTCTACCTGTCTGGCAAATTGCCCAGGTATGTAATCACCAATAAACTGACGATAAGGAATTCTCTGATTCGTCTCCCATAGCACGATTCCGCCAATAGGATACCGCTTTAAAAGCGAATCTAGCAGTAAGCAGATATACCCGTCCTATTTGAAAAATCGGTTTACTTTACCTCGGTAACTTGCGGGTAGGTTTGGTAAACTGTTCCACATGCAAGATTACCAACTGACCCCCTTGGAACTCGGCGAACTGCGTGCGGCCCACCAGCGTGTCCGCGATGTGCGTGAGGCTTATCGCCTCAATGCGGTAATCCTGCTCGGCACGGGTTGGCGGGTGAGGGATGTCGCCGATGCCTTGTTGATTGATCCGGACACCGTGCGCAGCCATTTCCAA
>ERZ1645187.1534-NODE-1534-length-21210-cov-6.052517_pt1 | contig 21210 bp, 30 predicted proteins | sample MGYA00575352_ERZ1645187 | MGnify/ENA primary metagenome ERZ1645187 (study PRJEB40837, sample SAMN11349314) | freshwater sediment metagenome | isolation source: river sediment | host: Sediment | place: India: Wazaribad , New Delhi | collected 2017-02-21 ... | reverse complement strand
TCATGATTGTAAATCTTTGTTTATATCATCAGATATCCAAAATGTATCCCAAACATCTCTTGCTGGATGATTATCAGGTATATTTAGCATATCAAAATTTAGTCTTTCATTTTCTACTTGAGGACCATCTTCTACTTTGAATCACATAGAAATAAATATTTCTTCAAGTAGGTTAGAAGTAATACTTATAGGATGTTTGTGTCATGTATTTTTTCTAGAAAATTCAGCACTTACATCTATTTTTTCTTCATTTTCTATATTTTGGTATTTTAATTCTTCAAGTTGTTTTACTTTATTTTCTAATTCAACTCAGATAAAATCTCTAAGAGAGTTAGCTTCTGGTCCTATAATCTTTTTTTCATCAACTGATAAATCTTTTATTCATTTTAAGATTTCTTGTAATTTCCCGTTTTTTCCTAGATAGTCTTTATTTAAAATTTCTAGATCAGAAACATTTGATATAGATTTTAATTTTTCAATAAATTCTATTTTTAAATTATTTAATTTATCTTTCATTTTTCTTTATATAAAATATTATTTTTTGCATTATAGAAGAAATAGAGAATAAATCAAAAAAATGTTTTTACAAAAGCATTTTTTTATTATAATTAATTTACTTTAATATTTAAATTTAAGTATATGTGATGCAAAAAATTTGTTGAAGATTTTAAGAAATTTGCTTTAAAAGGTAATGTTATTGATTTAGCTGTTGCGGTTGTTATTTGAACTGCTTTTGGTAAAATAGTTTCTTCACTTGTTGCAGACATTATAACTCCACTTATATGAATTGTTTTAGGTTGAGTGGATTTTACTAATTTAAAATACACAATTTGAGCTAGTTCAATTACTTATGGTAATTTTTTACAATCAATTTTTGATTTTATGATTATAGCATTCGCTATTTTCATATTTGTTACAATATTATCTAAAGCTTGAGAAAAACTTAGAAAAAAAGAAGAAGCTGCTTGCGTTGCTGAAGCTCCAAAGAAAGCAGATGAAGTTTTATTATTAGAAGAAATCAGAGATTTACTTAAAAAATAGTATTGATATTTTAAGTATTTTATATATTCTCCCTTTGTTAAAGATTTTTCTTTATAAAGGGAGTTTATTTTTTTAAGATTTTTTATGCAATTTAATGCAGACTATTTATTTTTGTTATTATCGGGTATTTTTACATTTTTTTCATATTTTATATATTTTAGAAGTATTATAAAATGAGAATCAAAACCACATGTTATATCTTGGTTTATTTGGTGATTGATTTCATTTGTTATATTTTCTATACAAATATATGACAATGCTTGATTGTGAGCTTTTAATATATGACTTGTCGCATTTTTATGTTTTTTAATTGCATTTATTTCATTAAAAAAATGAAGTACAAAAATAAATAAATCAGATTATCTCTCTCTTATTTTTTGAATATTTTCTATAATACTTTGGATTTTTTCAAATGATCCATTTTTTTCTGTCATATTATTAATAATGGTTGATATATTTTGATTTATTCCAACTATATTAAAAAGTATTAAAAAACCATTTGAGGAAACAGAAGTTGCATATTTTTTAGCTGGAGGATGATATTTGATGTCTATATTTGCTATGGAAAATATAAGTTTTTTAACTGTATGATTTGTAATAGTTTCTTGTTTTTTTAATTTATTTTTAGCTTCTATTATATTTTTTAGAAAAAAAGTTTTAAAACCAGTAATTTCACAATAAAAACCCACTTTAAAGTGGGTTTTTATTATTTGTATTTTTCAATTATTTTTTCTCAAACTACAAGTCAATCAATAGCAGATGAAGTTATTCATCAAGCATATCAAGCTCATTCTCAAGTTGGATAAACTCATTTTAAATTTGATTCACAATTAGTATCACGAAACATACGAATAACAGAAGATGTTCTTGCTTCTATTCATATAAGTATTGCATCTGGATTTGCAAATCACTTTATTTTTTTGTCTAATTCTGGGAGTGCTTTTCTAAGAGCATTAATTACAAATTCTGGCAAACAATTATTTAGGCTCGTAAATGTTAATTCTGGTTTATATGTAGTATCTATACTTCACATTTTTTTTGAAGGAATATTTTTTAAAAAATCTCATACAAGTTGAGCAGGGGCATTAAAATTTCATCAACCTGCTTCAAAAGTAGCTTTTTCCCATTTTCTTTGAAATTCTACTCAAGCAAGAGGATGATCACTTCAAAAATCACTTGGATTCACATTTACAAGTAATGCACTATTAGAATTTATAGAATTTTGAGCATATTCACTCATACCATTTACTGTTAACATTCAAGGTTCACTTGCAGCAAGTACTACATGTCAACCTGGACACATACAAAAACTGTAAACCGACCTTTCTTCTGGGTCATGGCTTACCAATTTGTAACTTGCAGCTCAAAGTTTTATATGAGTGCAAGATTCACCATACTGAGATTTATTTATCATCTCTCTTTTGTGTTCTATTCTAACTCAAACAGCAAATGGTTTTTGTTTTATTTCCATTCATCTATTATATAGCATCTCATATGTATCACGAGCAGAGTGTCATATAGCAATTATTAAATCATCAGTTTCTATCTTTTCTCAGTTTTGTAAAACTACATTTTTTATTTTTCCGTTTTCTAGCTCTATATCTGTTACTAGTGTATCAAATCTAACTTCTCATCATAGAGATATTATTTTCTTTCTCATATTTCTAACAACTCATCTAAGTCTATCTGTCCCAATATGAGGTCTAGCACTATACATTATTTCTTCTGGTGCTCCAGATTTTACAAATTCACTAAAAATATATTTACTTCTAGGATCGTTTACAAGTGTGTATAATTTTCAGTCAGAAAAGGTACCTGCTCATCATTCTCAAAATTGTACATTACTATCTTTTTTGAATTCTCTTTTTGTAAATAGATTATATACATCAATAACTCTTTGTTTAACTTCACTTCATCTTTCTAAAATTATTGGATTTAATCAAGCTTCAGCAAGTATGGTAGCACAAAGTAATCAAGAAGGTCCACTTCAAACGATAACTGGACGATGTTTTACTTTTTTTGAATCTATTTTTTCTATTTTGTACACAAAAGGTTCTATAAGTCTTATTTTATGTTTTTTTAGATTTTTTTGAAAAATAGGATTTTTTGAGCTTACTATTTTTTCATTATCACTTGTATCTATATTTAAAGAGTAAACAAAAAGTATTTTACTTTTATCTCTCGAATCTGTAGCTTTTTTTACTATTTCATAATTTAAAAGGTCTACTTTTTTTATGTTTAATATTTTTAATATCTTTCACTCAATTAATTTTTCATCTTCATCAAGATTTAAAGTTAGTTCTTCAACACGAATCAATTTTTTTATCATTTTATTTGTTTAATATTATTTTTTAAATTATAAGTAAATAATTTTTTAGTCAAAACAAAGAAAATCAATTTTGCAATTTTTAAAATTAACTAGACCTTTTACCTATATATATTATAACAATTAAAAAATAAAAAATTTCTTTTGACATTTTTTGACTTTTTTATATAATCACGGAGCTTTTTAGAAATATCACGAAAAGTTTTTTAAAAGAGGTTAAGTTAAACTACTCGCTTGCGGGGATCGTTTAACCTCTAACTTTATATTTGTAAACTGTATTTTATATGGCTTGAATTATAACTACTAAGTTAGAAATGACTAGAGTTGTTAAAGGTGATAGATTTATCCCTGTAACTCTTTTACAAGTTCCAGAACTTAGAGTAGTATGATTTAAAACTCTAGAAAAGGATGGTTATGAAGCTATAATCGTTTGAGTTTTAACAAATGGAGCTAATGTAGAATTAGCTGAAGGAAAAGTTACTCTTAATAAAAGTGCTTTTTCTAAAATTAAGGAATTTCCAGTTTCAGAAGCTGAAAAAGGAAATTACAATGTTTGAGATGTTGTTACATTAGATGTTTTAGAAGGTGATGTTAAAGTTACTGTCGAATGATTTTCAAAATGAAAATGATTTACATGAGCTATGAAAAAACACAACTTTCATGGAGGTCCTGCTAGTCATGGTTCAAAATTCCATAGAGCTCTTGGTTCTATCGGTAACAGAAAACCAACAAGAACTCATAAAGGTAAAAAAATGCACGGACATTTAGGTAATACTAAATTTACAATCAAAAACATTCCAGTTGAATTAGTTAATAAAGAAATTGGTGTTATTGGTGTTAGATGAGGTGTTCCAGGATGAAGAAATTCATTCGTAAATATTATTTTTTAGTTATTAATGTTAAACTCTAATGAAAACTAATTTATTTGATCAAGCTTGAAAGGCAATTTGAGAAATCGAATTAAACTCTTCAGTGTTTTGATTAGAACTAAATGAAGGACTTGTTCATAGAGCTTTAGTATACCAACTAGCTAATAATAGAATGGTTGTTGCACATACTAAAACTAGATGAGATAGAAGAGGTTCTACAAGAAAAATATATAAACAAAAAGGTACGGGTAGAGCTAGAATGGGTTCAAATAGATCACCAATCAGAAAAAAAGGTTGAGTTGCATTTGGTCCTAGAAATAACGCTAATTTCGAACTATTAATGAATAGAAAAGAAAGAAGAAAAGCATTATTTATAGTTTTATCATCAAAATTTGCTAATAAAGAATTAATAATTCTTGATAAAATTGAATTTAGTGAAGTTAAAACAAAAAATATGGAACAAGTTATTAAAGCTTTACCATATGAAAAAAATGTTTTACTTGCTATCCCAGCAAAAAACGAAGTTATTGAAAAATCTGCTTCAAATTTACCTTATGTTAAAAGTATACTAGTTGATTATTTAAATGTTAAAGATTTATTAAAATATAAAACATTAGTTTTATTAAAAGATTCTTTATCTACTTTAGATAATTTAGCAAAATAATTTTAATCTAAACAATTATAAATATGAGATTATTTAGAATATTAAAAAAACCTATAACAACTGAAAAAACTTCTAACTTAAGTTTAGTTAAAAATACTTATGTATTTGAAGTTGCATCAGATGCTACTAAAATAGATATTAAAAAAGCTATAAGCGAAATCTATTGAGTAGAAGTTGATAGTGTTAATGTTTTACATACTAGAGAAAAATTCAAGTATGCAAAAAAATGAGTACAATTAAGAAAAAGATCTAGTAAAAAAGCTTATGTTACATTAAAAGATGCAAAAGCTACAATAGATTTTACAATTACAAAATAATTTAGTTCTTAAAAATAAGACAGTGGGAATTAAAAAATTTAAACCTACTACTCCGGGTAGAAGATGAATGTCTGTAAATACTTTTGAAGAAATCACAACTTCTTCTCCTTATAAAGCACTTACAGTAAAATTACAAAAACATTCAGGTAGAAATAATACTTGAACAATTACAGTTAGACACCAATGAGGTGGTCATGCAAAAAGATATAGATTAGTAGATTTCTACGGAGTTGATAAAAAAGGAATCGAAGCTAAAGTTGAAACTGTTGAATATGATCCATATAGATCAGCATTCATATCTTTAGTATGTTATAAAGATGGGGAAAGAAGATATGTTATCGCCCATAAAGATATAAAAGTTGGTGACATTATTGTTACTGATGAAAAAACTTCTCTTGAAAATTGAAATAGAATGGAAATTTGAAACATGCCTACATGAGTTCAAATCTACAACTTAGAATTAATAGTAGGAAGCGGTGCTTCTTCAATTAGATCTGCAGGTTCATTTGGTACTATATACTCACAAGAAGGAAAATATACACAAGTAAAAATGCCTTCTGGAGAAATAAGATTAGTTCATAAAAAATGTTATGCTACTCTTGGACAAGTATCAAATCCAGATCATAACCAAATTGTTATCGGTAAAGCTGGTAGATCAAGATGGATGTGAAAAAGACCAACAGTTCTAGGTAAATCAATGAATCCAGTTGATCATCCACACGGAGGTTGAGAATGACATAACCCAATCGGTATGAAATGACCTAAAACTCCATGGTGAAAAATTGCTTTATGAGGAAAAACTAGAAGCAGAAAAAATACTAGTTCTAAATGGATATTAAGAACAAGAAAAGGTAAATTAATGATATAATTTAAATTTTTATAAAAAACAACTTATGACAAGAAGTTTAAAAAAATGACCTTATATTGATGAAAGACTAATGAAAAAAGTAGTTGCAATGAATGAATCATGAAAAAAAGGTGTAATTAAAACTTGGTCAAGAGCTTGTACTGTTGCTCCAGAATTTGTATGACATACTTTTGGTGTACATAACGGTAAAGTTCATACTCCAGTATTTGTTACTGAAGATATGGTATGACACAAATTATGAGAATTTTCAATGACTAGAATATTCAGAGGTCATGCTTGAAATAAAAAATAGAAAGGCCCACGGTTAGATTTATCTAACCATCCCTGAAAGAGGGGTATAAATTTATTTATTTAGCCAAATAAAGCTATGAAAGCATACGGAAAAAATTTAAGAATTTCTCCGAAAAAATTGAGAGTAGTTGCTGAGGTTGTTAGAGGTAATGATGCAGAAGAAGCATTAAAATTTTTAAAATTTGCTCCAAAAAAATGAGCAGATTTACTATACAAAGTTTTATCTTCTGCAGTTGCTAACGCTGTAAACAATGATTCACAAAAAGTTGAAAACTTAAAAATTGGAACTCTTATTATTTCAAAAGGAATAGTATATAAGAGATGAAATCCTGTATCAAGAGGAAGAATGCATCCAATATTAAAAAGAACTTCTAATGTTAAATTAGAATTACAAGTTAAATAATGACGCGAATAGATTTCGCAAGAAATATATTCGTTGACATTATTTATCCTTTAGGGTAAATAATGTCGCAAAAATTTTTATAATTTTTGATAACATTACTTAACTAATAATTACTGGTAGAATAACTACTGAGAAATTAGAGTTATTAATTATAATTATTAACACATTTAAATTATGTGACATAAAGTAAATCCAATAGCTTTTAGAATCCCTTATATTAAATCATGGAAATCAACTTGGTTTGAAGATAGAAAAACTTATAGAGATTCTCTATGATTAGATTTAAAAGTTAGACAACTTTTAAATAAAGAATTAAAAGGTATTCCATTATGAGATATATTAGTTTCAAAAAATCAAGATACTATTGAAGTAGTTGTATATACAGCTAAATCAGCTCTTATTTTAGGGAAAACATGAGAAAATAAAGAAACTTTAGTTGCTTTATTAACTAAAAAACTTTGAATAAAAGTTAATCTTGAAGTTAGAGACGTTAAAAATCCTGACTTAAATGCAAAAATTGTATGATTCATGATTGCAAATCAAATTGAAAAAAGAATGCCATACAAAAGAGCTATTAAACAAGCTATTGCAAAAACTTTAGAAAAAGGTTGAAAATGAATAAAAGTAAAAGTAGGTTGAAGATTAAACTGAGCTGAAATTGCTAGAAAAGAAACTTTTAAAGAAGGAACTGTTCCACTTCAAACTATTAGATCAGATATAGATTACGTTGCTACAAGAGCAGAAACTGTTTATGGTACTATTGGTTTAAAGGTGTGGATATATAAAGGTGATATCTATAAAAAATAAAAACTTGACATTTCACGTTTTTTTATATACTAATTGTACTAGAAAATGTTACAACCAAAAAGAACAAAATATAGAAAAGCCCACAGATGAAGACTAAAATGAGTTGCTGTTAGAGGTTCAAGCTTAGCTTTCGGTGATTACTGAATAAAAGCTACAACTAGAGGTTTTATTACTTCTAGACAAATTGAATCAGCTAGAAGAGCTATGGTTAGATTCGTTAAAAGATGAGGTAAAATCTGGATTAGAATTTTCCCAGATAAACCTTTCACTTCTAAACCATTAGAAGTACCGATGGGTTGAGGTAAATGATCTGTAGAAATGTATAGAGCCCCTGTAAAACCTGGAAGAATGTTATTTGAAATAACATGAGTTACTCCAGAAATTGCTAGGGAAGCTTTTAGACTTGCTTCTTACAAATTACCTGTAAAAACTAAAATTATAGTTGATTAATCATTTTTAAAATGAAAGAAATTAAAGACTTAAACTTAAAAGAACTTAAAAAGTTAAATGAAATGGATGAAAAAGGATTAAAATCTGAATTATCTAATTCTGCTAAAACTCTTTACGTACTAAGTATGAAAAAAGAAGTTGGAGAATTAAAACAAACTCATTTAATTAAAGCTTTAAGAAGATATGTTGCTCAAATTAAAACTGTTGCAACTTCAAAAGGTTTAAATATAGGTTAATTATTTTTAAAAAAATATTAAATTTATGAGAACAAAAAAAGGTGTAGTTACAAGCACTAAAATGGATAAAACTGTAGTAGTATCTGTACATACTTACAAAAATGATGCTAAATATAAAAAAAGATTTAGAGTAACAAGTAAGTTTTACGCTCATGATGAAGCAAATTCATGCAATGAAGGAGATATTGTTACAATTAAAGAAACTAGACCAACATCTAAATTAAAAAGATGGGAAGTTATAGAAAAAAATTAGTTTAACTTTTAAGAATAGTATTCTATGATACAAACAGAAACAAGATTAGTTGTTGCTGATAATTCTTGAGCTAAAGAGGTTCTTTGTATTAAAGTGCTTTGAGGTTCACACAGAAGATATGCTTCAATTGGTGATATTATAGTTTGTGCTGTTAAAAAAGCTGCTCCAGATGGAACAGTTAAAAAGAAAAAAGTAGTAAAAGCTGTAATAGTTAGAACATCTAAAGAAGTTAGAAGAAAAGATGGATCTTATGTAAGATTTGATGATAATGCTTGCGTTATCGTTGATGATAGTAATAATCCAAGATGAACTCGTATATTTGGTCCAGTTGCTAGAGAATTAAGAGCAAAAGGATATCAAAAAATAGTGAGTTTAGCTCCAGAAGTTTTATAATTATTATAAGAAAAAAATTATGAAAATAAGAACTTGAGATAAAGTACAAGTTATGTCTGGGAAAGAAAAAGATAGAGGACAAGTTTCTACTATTTTAAAAGTATTTCCTGATACAAACAAAGTTATCGTAAAAGATATTAATGTTGTTACTAGACACTTAAAAAGACAAGGTACTAATCCAGGACAAATAATAAAAATGGAAAAAGCTATTGATGCTTCTAACGTAATGTTAATTTGTCCATTTACTGAAAAACCAACTAGAGTTGGATTCGTAAAAATTGAAGAAAAATGAGTTTCAAAAAAATTCAGATTTTCTAAAAAAGCTTTACAAGAAAAATGAGGTGAAGCTAAAAAATATATTATTAAATAGTTAAAAAGTTTATTTTGTAAAACTTGAGACAAATGCTTAAGGAAAAATATTTAAAAGAAATAGCTCCTGCGCTAAAAGAAAAACTAAATATTTCAAATGTTATGGAAATTCCTAAAATTGAAAAAGTAGTTTTAAATATGTGAATTTGAACATATGTAAGAACAGGAAATAAAGATTTTTCTTCTTTACAAGAACACTTAACTCTAATTGCTGGTCAAGCTTGTACAGTTAGATATGCTAAAAAAGCAATATCAAACTTTAAATTAAGAGCTTGAATGCCAGTTTGACTTAGTGTAACTTTAAGATGAGAAAAAATGTATGATTTTCTTGATAAATTAATTCATGCTGTTTTACCAAGAGTTAGAGATTTCAGAGGTATTAACAAAAATGGTTTTGATATTCAAGGTAATTATAATTTTTGAATAAAAGAACATTCTATATTTTTAGAAGTTCCACAAGATGATGTAGTTAAAAATCATGGTATCCAAATTACTATTAAAACTACTGCTAAAAACAAGGAAGCTTGAAAGGAATTATTAACACAAATGTGATTTCCTTTTTCTAAATAAAAAAATTTAGTTTATAAAAATTTCACAAATGGCTAGAAAGGCAAAAATCGCTAAAGCTGATAAGCTGAAAAAAAGCTTTTTACAAGCTATCGTTGATTGAAGAAAACCAAAAAATGCTACAAAAGTTTTCAACTGTTGTGCAGCTTGTTGAAGAACAAGAGGTTATCTATGAAGTTTCGATATTTGTAGAATATGTTTTAGAGAAAAAGCTAATGCTTGAGAATTACCAGGTGTTAGAAAATCAAGTTGGTAATAATTAGTTAAAAAAAATAAATTTAGTTATTAATTTTATTGTTATGATAATAGATCCTATTGGAGATTTATTAACAAGAATTAGAAATGCTTATTTAGCTAGAATAATCGAAGTTAAACTTCCATATTCTAAAATTAAATTAGATATATCTAAAATTCTTAAGAAAAATAAATATATAGCAGATTTTGAAATTATTGAAGAAGAAAATAATAAAAAATCTATTATGCTTACTCTTAACGATGTTAGAACTACTAAATATGTTCCAACTTTAAAAAGAATAAGTAAACCAGGACAAAGAATATATGTATGATCACAAGATATTAAAAAATCTAGAGATGGTAAAGGTATATATATTATTTCAACTCCAAAAGGTGTTGTTACTGGGTATGAAGCTAGAAGTTTAAATGTAGGTGGAGAATTACTTTGCGAAGTATATTAGTCACTAAAACATATAAACGAGAAATGATTATTCATTGATCCGATTTATATTAATAATTTATAAAAAATGTCTAGAATTGGTAAATTACCTGTTGTCTTATCAGATAAAGTAGAAGTTACTTTAAACGGTAGAGATATTAAAGTTAAAGGACCTCTTTGAGAATTATCTTTTACAGTTTCTGAAACAGTAGAAGTAATTAAAGAAGAAAACAATTTAATTGTAAAACCTTTATGAGAAGAGGCTAAGGCTTTATGGTGAACTACTAGAGCTATATTAAATAATATGGTTGTATGAGTTACAGAAGGTTATAAAAGAAGTTTAGAAATAATTTGAGTTGGTTACAAATTTGAAGTACAAGGTACAACTCTTGTTTTAAGTATTGGTTTATCTCATAAAGTTGATATGCCAGTACCTGCTTGATTAAAAGTAGAACTTGATGAAAAAGCAAAAAATATGTTACATATTTCATGAGTTGATAAACAATTAGTTTGAGAATTTGCATCAAAAATTAGAGCTAAAAAGAAACCTGAACCATATAAAGGAAAATGAATTAAATACGTTGGAGAACATATCAGAAGAAAAGCTGGTAAAACTGGTTCTAAATAGAAAATTTAACTTTATATCATAAAATATTAGAAGATGTTACAAAAAACATTAAAAAGATTAAGTAGAAAAAACAGAGTTAGAGCTAAAGTTAGCGGTACTACTGCTAGACCTAGACTATCTGTTTTCAGAAGTAATGCATTTATTTCTGTTCAACTTATAGATGATACTGCATGAAAAACTCTTGCTGCTTCTTCTGATTTAAAAATCAAAAAAGAAGGAACAAAAACTGAAATGGCTAAAAAAGTGTGACTTGAAATGGCTAAAAAAGTTCTTGATTTAAATATAAGTGATGTAGTTTTCGATAGAGGTTGATTCGCATACCACGGTAGAGTAAAAGCTTTAGCTGAAGCTCTAAGAGAAGGTGGGCTTAAATTTTAATTATTTAATACTAAAAAAGTATGGCTTTTTCTGGAAAAGACAAATGAAATAAAAAATTTCAAAAACCAAGAAAAGAATTCAAAGAAGAATTACTTTCTATTGATAGAGTAACAAGAGTTAACTCTTGAGGTAGACAACTTAGATTCAGAGCTGTTATGGTTATCGGAGATGGTAAAGGAAATGTAGCTTTATGAACTGGTAAATCTTGGGAAGTTGTTGATGCTATTGCAAAAGCTGTAGCTGATGCAAAAAAAAGATTAATTACTGTAAAAATTGAAAATTGAACTGTTCCATATAATGTTGAAGCTAAATTCAAAGCTGCTAAAGTTATGGTTCATCCTGCTTCAGATGGTACATGAATTATTGCTTGAGGAGCTATGAGAAAAATTTTAGCTACAGCAGGTTATTCTGATGTATTAGCTAAAAGATATGGTTCAACAAATTTAATCAATAATGCTAAAGCTACTCTAAAAGCTTTATCATCTTTTAAATAATAAATATTTATTAACGATATTACACTATGTTATCATTAAATAACGTAAAATCTACTGCATGATCTAGAAAAACTTCAAAAAGAGTAGGTAGATGAAATGGTTCATGAAAATGAACATTTTGTGGTAGAGGTATGAATGGTCAAAATTCAAGATCAGGTGGTGGTACAGCTGCATGGTTTGAATGAGGACAAACTCCTCTATTTAGAAGAATGCCAAAATTAAAAGGTTTTTCAAATGCTATGTTTACAAAAGAATATAACATTGTTAATTTATCTGATTTAGAAGTTTTGGCTTCTAAATGAATTACTGAGGTTAATAAAGAAGTTTTACTTACTAATAGAATTATCAGAGATAAGAACTTAGAAGTAAAATTATTAGCTAAAGGTGAGTTAAAAGCTAAATTAACTGTTGTTGTAGATAGAGCTTCTGCTTCAGCTAAAGAAGCTGTTGAAAAAGCTTGAGGAAAAATTGAAACAAAATAATTAAAAAACCTAAGCTTTTAGTTTGGGTTTTTTATTTTTTTATGTATAATAAAGATTATAATAATTTATAATTAATTTTATCTTATGATTAAGAGTATAAAATCTGTGTTTGGTAATAAAAATATCAGAAAAAAAATAATTGCTACTCTTTTATTAGTTTTAGTTTATAAAGTGTTATCTGTAATTCCTGTATATGGAGTAGATACTACTAAACTAGCAGCTATTATAGAAGCTAATAAGTGATTATCATTTTTTAGTGCTTTAATGGGTGGATGATTATCAAATTTTTCAGTAATATTAATGGGATTATCTCCATATATTAATGCGTTAATTATAATTCAATTGCTTTGAGTTATAGTTCCAAAAATTTGAGATTTACAAAAAGAAGGAGAACAATGACAAAAGAAAATTACTAAAATGACTAGATGGTTAACTCTACCTTTAGCGTTTGTTCAATCTTATGGTATGATAGTTTTACTAAATACTTTAGCTTGAGGTACAATCATTGATTTAGCAGATACTAAAACAGTATTAATGGCTATGACTATTGTTACGGCTGGTACTATTTTCTTGATGTGGTTATGAGAATTAATGACTGAAGTATGAATTGGTAATGGTATATCTGTTATAATTACTGCTTGAGTTTTAGCTTGAGTTCCATGAGTTATTATGTCACATATGAGTGCTTGAACTTACGGTTTATTTGCATGATTATTATTAGCTACTTTAGCTATTGTTTATGTAATAATTAAATTTACTGAAGGTAATAGAAGAATTCCAGTTATTTATACTAGAACATGAAGAGAAGAAAAATCTTATTTCCCAATAAGAATTAATCAAGCTTGAATGATTCCTATTATATTTGCTGTATCTTTAATTACATTCCCTTCAATAGTTGGTCAATTAATGACATCATCAGCTAATGATAATGTACTTAAGGTTTGAACTTTCTTAGTTGAACATTTTAGTATGACAAACCCATCTTGGTTTTTTATAGCTGCTTATTTCTTACTTGTAATTTGATTTTCATTTTTCTATGTTTCAATTACATTTAATACTGAAAATATTGCAGAAAGTATTCAAAAAAGATGAGGTTATATTCCTTGAATAAGACCAGGTTCAGAAACATCTGCTTATTTAACAAAAGTTTCAGGACATTTAAATTTATTTGGTTGAGGATTTTTAGCTTTGATTGCTGTTCTACCTTATGTTATGTGAAAATTTATGTGAGGACAATCAGTAGATTTTATTATTTCTGCTTCATGACTAATAATTATAGTTTCTGTAATATTAGATGTGGTTAGAAAAGTTGATGCTGAATTAAAAATGTTTGATTATTCTAAATTTAATTAATAAAAAACACTTCCTAAGAAGTGTTTTTTATTTGTTTAAATAATCTGTAAATAGTTTACCATCTAAATGATCTATTTCATGTTGTACTATTCTAGCACTTAATCATTCAAGTATAAGAGTTTTTTTAGATTTTTTTTCATCAATATAACTCAATTTTATTGTTTTATATCTTATAACATCTCATTTTTCACCAGGTATAGATAAGCATCATTCACTATCACATTCAGTATTATTAGAATGTTCTATTATTTCAGGATTTATCATTACCACTGTTTTAAAATTTTCATCTTCCCGATCTTTTAATAGACTAACTATAATAAGTCTTATAGAATGTCATACTTGAGGTGCAGCAAGTCAAACTCAACCATTTTCAGGGTCTTTAATATATTTTAGCATTTCACGGCCTAATTTTACGGCTTCATTAAAATTTTTATCTGTTATTTTGTCTGCAACTCTTCTAAGTATAGGATTATCATTTCAAGTTTCTATTTTAAGCATTTTTTATTCGTAAATAATAATTATTCTCATTATAATTAAAAAATACTATTATGCAAATATTGCTTCTTATTATTTAAACTTTACAAAATTATTTATATCTATAAAATATATACAAAATATATAACTGAAAATTAAATTATGATTGAGTCAAGTAAAAATGAAGATATTTCTAGAGTTGTAACCCCAACTGAAAATATAAATGATAAAACCTTTTTTTCAAATATATTAAGACCATTGAAACTAGAAGATTATGTTTGACAAGATAGTATTAAAAAGCATTTAAGTGTTTCAATAAATTCTTCAAAAATTAGATGAGAGACATTAGATCATATTCTTTTTTACTGACCGCCATGACTTTGAAAAACAACTATTTCAAATATTATCGCTCATGAAATGGAATCAAATCTTAAATCTACAAGTTGACCTGCAATAGAAAAACAATCAGATTTGGTTAGTATATTGTCAAATTTAGAAGAGGGAGATATTCTTTTTATTGATGAAATTCATAGACTTAGACCCCAAGTCGAAGAGATACTTTATACAGCAATGGAAGATTTTGAAATAGATATTATGGTATGAAGTTGAACTTGAGCACAAAGTGTAAAATTACCATTAAAAAGATTTTGTTTAATTTGAGCAACAACTAGATTATCAGCACTTTCAAACCCACTTAGAGATAGATTTTGAAATATTTTAAAACTTGATTTTTATAGTAGCGATGAATTATCAAAAATTATTCATAATAACTCATTTAAATTAGATTTAAGCCTTTCTAATTATGCTCTTGATTCTATATCTAAAAAATCTAGATGAACACCTAGAATTTCAAATAGATTATTAAAAATCATAAGGGATTATCATACTATTTGAAAAGACTTACAAAATCAAAATATAATTGATGAAATTTTTTCAGATATATGAATTGATGATTTGTGACTTGATTATTTAGATAGAAAATATTTAAATACAATCAATGATAAATTCTCATGATGACCTGTTTGATTAAATACTCTTTCTAGTGCAATTTGAGAAGAAGAATCTACTCTTGAAGATGTTGTAGAACCATATTTATTACAAATTGGTTTTATAGAAAGAACACCAAGAGGTAGAAAAATAACACATGATGCTATTAATCATTTAAAAAAATAATTATGATTTTTAAAAAAACAAATATAGAAAAATACAATCTAATTGATTGAGTTGAAATTGTTAAAGACCAAATTAATAATAAAATATCTAAAACTAAATGAGTTTTTGTTATTTTGGTTGCATGATGAACTGCAAGTTGAAAAACTAGTGCTGTTGCAAAAAGATTGAATGATTTTTTCCCAGATTCTCAAATATTATCTATGGATAATTATTATAGAGGACCTAGTTTTATGAAAGAACATCCTCTTTATAATTTTGACCAACCAGAAGTTTTAAATTTGGAATTATTTTTTAAGCATCTTAAAGATTTAAAAAAATGAAATGATGTAATGATACCAGATTTTGATTTTAGAAATGATCCAAAAATGGATGCTATAAAAATTAAATCTAGTAAAATTATAATTGTTGAATGACTTTTTGCATTAACTGATAAGATTTCTAAACTTTGAGATTATAAAATATTTGTTGATTTATGAAGCCATAGTCAAATATTAAGAAGATTGTTTAGAGATGTAGAAAGAACATGAGATAAACCAAAAGATATATTAAAATATTTTTTAGAAGTTGTTTCACCTATGCATAAAAAATATATAGAACCAACGAAAAAAAATTCAAATGTAATATTGATTAATGATTATATACCTGAGCTTGAAGCAAAAAATGCAAAAATAAAAGAAACAAAGCTTAGATTTAAGGTTACAAAAAAAGATTTAAAATGAGTTTTAGATGAAATTATTTATAAATTATGAGGTAGTTATGTTTGAAAAATAGAACAAACCGATTTTTTCTTTAATCCAAGTAATTGAAATTTTAAAAAAACAGGTGAAATTTTAAAAATATGAAAAATATGATTTAATAGGTATTTTTTTACATATTTTTGACCAAAAAGTGATAAAAAGTTATATGAGGATAGATACTCAATGAAATTTTTCATAGATTATAATACTTTATTGGCTTTTAAAGAACTTTATCCTAATGAGATTATAGAAATATCGAAACTAAGAAGAACATTCTTCTTATCGTGAGTTTTGATATGTTTAGATGAACTTGAAAATGGAGATAATTATCTTATGTTTAAGTTTGATGAAAAAACATGAAAATCAACAATTTTGGATGTTTTAGAACATTTACAAATTGATGCTAGAACTTGAGTTAAAAAATCTTATATCGAATTAATAACAAAATAATGTCTATTTGGCAAACAAAATCTTGGCAAGAAATGCTTTTAAAATCCAAACAAATTGAAAAAATAATAGAGATTGATAATATTTTTATAGAAAAAAGAAGTATTTGACTTGGTCAATTTTGATTATTTGTTTTGTGAGTAAATTGAATAAATAATGATTTTTTAGACAAGGTTAAATCACTTTGTAAAATTGAAAAATCATTATTTATTCAATTTGAAACTTTGGGTTATAAAAATAATTTATTTATAGAATTAAAATGATTTACAAATAGTTATTATAAAAAATTTATAACTCCATATACTGCAATTATTGATTTGAATTTAAGTGAAGACGATATTTTATCATTAATGAAACCAAAAGGTAGATACAATATTAAGCTGGCTGAAAAAAAGTGAGTATTAGTTAAAGAAGTAGAAAAAACAAAAGAAAATATAGAGATTTTTTATAATCTTATGCTTGAAACTACTTCAAGAGATAATTTTAATTGAAATAGTTTAGATTATTATATGACATTTTTAAATAGTATAAAAGAATCAAAATTATTTATAGCTTTTTTAAATGATAAAGCTATTTCAGCTGGTATTTTTACATTTGTTTGAAATGAAGCAATTTATTATTATTGAGCATCTACTAGTGATAGTAATTATAGGAATTTGATGTCACCATATTTACTTCAATGGACTGCTATATGTAAAGCAAAAGAGCTATGAATGAAAATATATGATTTTCTATGAGTAGCAACTCCATGAGAAGAAAATAGTCACTTACAATGAGTTACAGATTTTAAATCTAAATTTACATCAAATATAGTAAAAGTAAGCTATAGTTATATATTTGTAAATAATAAAATAAAATACAATTTATTACAATTACTTAGAAAGTTTAAAAGATAAAAATCATGATTTTTATCTTTTTTCTTGATTTTAAAATGAGAATGATTACTATTTTAGTAATGTTTTAATTTTTAATAAATAAATATGTTTGAATTACCAAAATTACCTTATGAAAAAAATGCTTTAGAACCATATATTTCAGCTGAAACTCTAGAATACCATTATGGTAAACATCATCAAGCTTATGTAACAAACTTAAATAATTTGATTGTTTGAACTGAGTTTGAAAATATGAGTCTTGAAGAAATAATTAAAAAATCAATCGCTGGTATTTTTAATAATGCAGCACAAGTTTGGAATCATACTTTTTATTGGAATTGTTTATCACCAAATGCATGAGGAGTAGCAAATGGAGAAGTTTCTAAACTTATTGATAGAGATTTTTGAAGTTTTGAGAATTTCAAAGAAAAATTTAGCTTGAGTGCTATTTGAAATTTTGGTTCTGGATGGACTTGGCTTGTTTTAAACTCTGATTTAAAATTAGAAATTTATAATACAAGTAATGCAGCAACAACTTTGACAACTGATAAAAAATCTCTTTTAGTTGTAGATGTTTGGGAGCATGCTTATTACATAGATACAAGAAATGCTAGACCAAAATATCTAGAAAATTTTTGGAATCTAGTTAATTGGGATTTTGTAAATTCTAATTTGAAATAATAAAAAGGTCTATTTAGACCTTTTTATTTGTATAAAAGCATTATTTAATTATATTTTTATAAATTAATTTTTAAATAATAAAAATGCTTCCAGAAGTAGATATTTTTTCAGATTGATGAGCAAATCCAAATCCATGAAAATGAGCTTATTGAGTTATACTAAGTTATAAATGAATCAAAAAAGAGTTTTCTGCAGGTTACAAGCTGACAACAAATAATAGAATGGAATTAACTTGAGCTATAACTTGACTTGAAAAACTAACAAAAAAATCAAAAGTAAATCTATATACTGATTCTCAATATACTATAAATGGTATAGAAAAGTGATGGGCAAAAAAATGGAAAGAAAATAATTGGTATAGAACGAAAACAGAGAAAGCTGTCAATTATGATCTATGGGAAAAATTGCTTGAATTAGTTTCATATCATGATGTAAAATTTCATTGGGTAAAATGACATAATGGACACTTAGAAAATGAAAGATGTGATGAATTAGCTACTCTTGCTATGAATATGGACAATTTAATTGACGATATTAATTATATGCCTAGTGATGAAGAACTTCAAAAAATGACTAATAATTTTTTGCAAAAGAACGATGTTTCAGATAAAAAAATAATAGACAAAAATATAAAAGTTTTAAAATCTGGAGATGCTTGCCGTAAATGTTGAACTTCTGTTGAAAAGAAAATACCAAAGCATACATCTAAAACAAAAACTCAAAATTATTATTATGAATATTATCTTTCTTGTCCAAATTGTAAAACTAACTATATGGTCGATAGTGCAAAAAGAGAGATAAATACTCTGAAAATATAAAAAAACTCTGCGAAGCAGAGTTTTTTTATTCATATGTTAATTTTACTATTTCTTTTTTAATATTTTCCCATATATCTGTTATAAAAGGCTCATTTAATTTTTCTAAAGCTTTATTTGGATAATTTATCATATGGTCTCATCTTTCTTTATCTGACCAATATTTTGGTCATGATTCCATATGCTGCAAGTTAGTTTCTATTTTATCTAATGCTTTTGCTAATCTTGCTTCTTTTGATTTTTGTTCTTCAAATTCTAAGTATATTTCTAAATATTCTTGATCTAATGGTTTAGGTAATATTCAAAAAATTTTTTTAGCATTTTCTAATTCATTTTCATCATGTTTTTTCTGATTTTTCTCTTTTTCAAAACCAGGAATATCTCAGTCAATTAATTCAGGAATATCATGAATTAAAATCATTTTAATAGTTTTAACTATATCAATATCATATTTTTTAATATCTTGAATTAATATAAAAAACAAAACAAATCTCCAGGTGTGCTCTGCAACACTTTCTTGTCTTCAAGATATCATCCAATTATGTCTAAGAGTTGATTTAACTCATTCAATAGTTTTTAAAAATTCAAGTATTTTTAATCAATTATCCATATTTTTTTATTTAACAACTATATTAACTATTTTTCATGGAACATATATTTCTTTTACTATTTCTTTTCATTCTAACCATTTTGCAACTTCTTCATTATTTCTAGCTTTTTCTAAAACACTTGCTTGTTCCTCATCTTTGTTTATTTCAATTGTTCATCTAAGTTTTCCAAGTACTTGAACTCAAATAGTTACAGTGTCATCAATTGTCATAGCTTCATCGTATTTTGGCCAAGATTCTAGAGAAATTGAATTTACTTTGTCTTTATTCATTCTTTCCCAAAGTTCTTCAGCTAAGTGAGGAGTAAATGGGTTTAATAATATTAAAAATGTTTTTCTCCATTCTCTTTGTAACTCTATATCTTTTGGTAATCAGTTATTTACAAGAATCATAAGAGATGCAATTGCCGTATTGAATTTATAATTTTCTATGTCATTTTGTACTTTTTTAATAGTTTTATGTACCAATTTCATAGTAGTTTTATCATCTTCAGTAGATATTTTTGCTTCACTTGTAAATAATCTTTCAGCTTTTTCTATAAACCTTCTTACTCAAATTATACCTTTTGTATCCCATGGAGCAGCATCTTTAAATTCTGCCATATACATTTCATATAGTCTTAAACTATCAGCACCATATTCTTCTACTATATCATCAGGATTAATAACATTTTTTAAAGATTTTGACATTTTTGAAACTATTTTGTCTACTTCTTCACCAGTTTCTATCTCATAATATTTACCATCTTTTTCTTCAACTAAGTCATTTGCTAATAATCATCCATTTTTTCTTTGATAAGCATGAGCTAAAATAAGTCATTGATTTCTCAATCTAAAAAATGGCTCATCAAATGAAACTACTCAGATATCAAATAAGAATTTATGCCAAAATCTAGCATAAAGTAAATGTAAAACAGCATGTTCAGCTCAACCTACATAAGAGTCAACTTGTCCCCAATATTTTTCTACTTCTTTATTTACTAATTCATTATCGTTTTCATTGTCCATATATCTAAGATAATACCAACAACTTCAACCCCATTGAGGCATAGTGTTTGTTTCCCTTTTTCAGTTTAAATTGTCAGCTAAAGCTACATTTACAAAACTATCAACTTTTGCAAGAGGAGAATTACCATCTCAAGCAGGTGCAAAATCATCTACATTTGGTAATTCAAGAGGTAATCTGTAATCACAAATTATTTTTCCATAAATACCATCATAAATCTTGCTAAAAACTTTTCAGTTCAAAACTAATTCTCTAACATGACCACATCCACAAGTCGCTCAAGAACAATTTTCATTTTCTAAAGGCATTCTTTTTAGTATATAAGCCATATTTTCATCAGTTGCTTCTTCTAAACTTGTTATGTGAGGTAATTTTTTTAATTCACTTAATTCTAAATGAATCAAAGGAATAGGTTCTCACCAATATCTTTGTCTAGAAAATAACCAATCTCTTAGTTTAAAATTAACTTTTTTATGTCAGAATCATTTTTCTTCTGCAAATTGAGTTAATTTAATTTTTGCTTCAGAACTTGT
>ERZ1645187.1532-NODE-1532-length-21215-cov-7.203592_pt1 | contig 21215 bp, 15 predicted proteins | sample MGYA00575352_ERZ1645187 | MGnify/ENA primary metagenome ERZ1645187 (study PRJEB40837, sample SAMN11349314) | freshwater sediment metagenome | isolation source: river sediment | host: Sediment | place: India: Wazaribad , New Delhi | collected 2017-02-21 ... | reverse complement strand
TTCAGATACCGCAAGCCCCGTCCGGCACAGCGCGGCGCCTACTATTATGCCGCGAAGTTTAACGTGCCGATCGTTCCGTGCTTCGTGGAAATCAGAGACCGCAGAAAGCTCGAAACTCCTGAGTTTCATCGTCTGAATTATGTTCTCCATGTGCTCGATCCGATCTATCCGGATCCGACTAAGACGATCCGTCAGAACAGCTACGATATGAAGGAACAGGATTATCTGGCCAAGAAGGCGGCGTATGAAAAAGCGTACGGAAAGCCTCTTAAGGAAGGCTTTGAAGCCGACGATATCGCAGGCTGGGTCGGCGCGGAAGAGCCCGAACAGGAAGCGGTCGGCTGACAGCACAGCAGTATAAATAATATTGACATAAATAATATTGAATAATAAAAGAAATCCCGCCATAAAATCACATAAACCCGTTTGGCGGGATTTTTGCTGTCTTGAAACTGCGCGGTTACAGAAATCACCGGTATCTGGAACTTTCCGGCTCATTCTGCGGAAATCCGGAGGATGAACGACCTTTTTCGGTACAGGCTTAGACGTTATAATTAAAATGAATTATCAGCCACGGAGGCAATTATGAAACTAGTTCATCTGTCTGATCTGCATCTCGGAAAGAAGGTAAACGGCTTTTCGATGCTGGAGGATCAGAGATATATATTGAAGGAGATCCTTCAGATCATCGACCGGGAGAAGCCGGACGCGGTGATCGTCGCGGGAGACGTATACGACAAATCGGTTCCGCCGGCGGAAGCCGTGACGCTTTTTGACGAATTCCTGTACCGGCTGTCGCTGTTTGAAACTCCGCTGTTTATCATCAGCGGGAATCACGATTCGGCGGAGAGACTGGCTTTCGGATCCCGTCTTGTGGAGGATAAGGGGATCCACCTGTCCCAGGTCTACCGCAGCGGAATCGGTCCGGTCACTCTCGAGGATGAGTACGGTTCTGTGGACGTGTTCATGCTGCCCTTTGTCAAGCCGTCGACCGTTCGGGCAGGGATGCCGGAGGAAGCCGGGGACGAACGTGATGCGGTGAAGAGCTATACCGACGCTGTCCGCGCGGCTGTCGACGATATGAAGGTGAACGCAGGCAGACGCTGCGTTCTCGTGACACATCAGTTTGTGACGGGCGCTTCAACCTGCGAATCGGAAGAAATCTCTGTGGGCGGCACGGACAATGTGGACGCATCGGTGTTCGAGCCTTTCGACTATGTCGCCCTGGGCCATCTGCACGGACCTCAGAATGTCGGGAGTCAGCGGATACGCTACTGCGGTACGCCGCTCAAATATTCGTTTTCCGAAGCCCGGCAGGAAAAATCTGTGACGATCGCGGAGCTCGGACCGGACGGCGAGCTTGAAATCCGGACGGAAGCGCTCGTTCCGATGAGAGAGATGCGTGAGGTCAGAGGCGCGTATACGGAAGTGACCGATAAACGGAACTGGGACACCGGCGGCCGGGAGGACTACATCAAGGTTACCCTGACGGATGAGGACGATATCCCCGATGCTCTTGCGAAGCTGCGCTATTTTTACCCGAATATTATGAAGCTGGAATATGACAATCTCCGGACGAGGTCCAATGCGCAGATCGGCGCAGCCGAAGCGGTGGAGAGCAAATCGCCGGTAGAGCTGTTCTCGGAATTCTTCGAGCTGCAGAACAACCGGCCCATGAGTGAGGAGCAGCGGGAAATCGCATCCGGGATAATCGAAAAGATCTGGGAGGAACAGCAGTGAGACCGGTAAAACTGAGAATGTCCGCCTTCGGGCCTTACGCGGGCAATATCGAGCTTGATATGAACCGGCTCGGGACGGAAGGCCTTTATCTGATCACCGGTGATACCGGGGCGGGAAAGACAACCATTTTCGATGCAGTCACCTTCGCGCTGTACGGAGAGACCAGCGGCGGAATCCGGGACGCGGAGATGCTGCGTTCGAAATACGCGGAACCGGAGACGCGGACTGAGATCGAGCTTACATTCGAATACGGCGGCAGGGAATATACGGTCCGCCGCAATCCGAAATACGAGCGGCCGAAGCTTCGCGGAATCGGCGGGATGACCCGTCAGAACGCGGATGCGGAGCTGACAGGTCCGGATATCGCGCCGGTGTCAGGGACGACGAAGGTCACGAAAAAAATCACCGAGCTGCTGGGGATCGACAAGGATCAGTTTTCTCAGATCGCGATGATCGCCCAGGGCGATTTCATGAAGCTGCTGCTGGCCTCCACTGACGAACGGATCAGGATCTTTCGAAAGATTTTCAATACCGATCGTTATCAGAAGCTGCAGGACAGGCTCAAGTTTGATGCAAAACAGCTCGATTCGAAATGCAGAGGGCTGCGCAGCGGAATCGGCCAGTATCTGGACGGGTTTGCGTATGAGACTGAGGATACGGACGGCGCCGCGCTGAAAGAAGCCGGACAGAGAGTCGATACGGCGGAGATCATCGAAATCGCGGACCGGATCATCAGCCGGGACAGCTCTCGCAGGAAGAAACAGGAAGCCGATAAAGCGGCGCTGCAGTCTCAGATCAAAGAACTCGACCTAGAGATCGAACGCGCTCAGAGGGACGATGGGATCAGAAAAGATATCGCAGCGTCAAAACAGAAGCTTGCAGATGCGGCTCCGGTCCTGGCGCGCCTGCAGCAGGACGCCGTGGCGCAGGAAGGCAGACAGCCGGAGAGAGATAAGCTTTCAGGGCAGATCGTCACCTCCCGCAGCCGGCTGTCTCAGTACGACGAGCTTGACGCTCAGAAGCTTGAAATCCGTAATAAACAGAAAGAGCAGAGTACGGCGGAAAATTCGCTGACATCCGCTAATAAAAAACTCGAACAAATTCAGCAGAGACTTGCTCTCTGGAAGAAGGAACTAGAGCAGGCAAAAAACGCTCCCGCGGAGCAGGTAAAGCTGCAGGCGGATCAGAAGCAGCTGGCAGAACGCAGAGGACAGCTGGATATCCTCAGCAGGCAGATGGCTGCATATAATATTGAGCAGAAAGACCTGAAAAAACTGCAGGAGGCCTATCAGAAGGACCAGCGGGAGTCCGACCGGCTTTCAAAAAAATATCAGCAGATGAACGGAGCTTTCCTGAGCGAGCAGGCCGGTATTCTTGCGGAAACGCTGGAGCCGGGAAGTCCGTGTCCCGTCTGCGGTTCACGCGATCATCCGGCTCCGGCGCGGAAATCGATGCAGGCGCCATCTGAAGCGCAGCTTGAGAAAGCGCAGAAGGATTCTGAAGCAGCGGCTGAAAAAGCGAAGGAAGCGAGTGATAAAGCTGCGACGCTCCTCGGACAGCATAAGTCCGCATTTACGGAAATCATGAACCGCTGCGAAGAGCTGTTCGGAAAGGTTGAACATGCGGAAATCAGACCGAGAACGGAAGCGGAACTGAAGGAAGTCTCGAAGCAGCTCGAGGATCTGAAAGCCCGGCTGACGGCTGTGAACAGGCAGATTGTCAGGAAAGGAGATCTGGAAGCGCAGATCCCGGTCGAAGAGCGTAATGAAAAGACCGGAAAGGATCAGGCGGCAGTTCTGGATAAGAGGATCGCCGCTCTGAAGGCAGAAATCGACGAGAAACAGAAAACCGCCGATAAGCTCGGAACATCTCTCGATTTTAACAGCCGCGCAGAGGCAGAAAAGGGTCTGAAGGATCTGGAATACAGAAAACAAAAGATGGAGAAGGAGCTGAACGACGCGAGGGATGCGCTGGAAAAGCACCAGAAAGACATTGACAGTATCCGCGTTCACGTCGCGACGCTCGAAGAACAGATCAAAAACAGCCTGCCTCAGGATCTCCCGGCGCTGCAGGCGGAATACGGTAAACTGACTGCCGATGAAAAGACGCTGGAATCCGCGTTGAGCGGGCTTTCGATCCGGATCGGAAAGAACACCGATGCGAGAAACGGAATCGCGGAAAAAGGCGGCGAGCTTCAGAAATCGGAAGCCGGACTTACGTTGATGAGGTCGCTGTCCGATACCGCGTCGGGCGCCTTAAGCGGCAAGGCGAAGGTGCAGCTGGAGACTTACGTTCAGATGGCCTTTTTCGATCGGATCATCGCCCGTGCAAATCTGCGGCTGCTGAAGATGTCCGACGGGCAGTACGAGCTTATCAGGCGTCAGGAGGCGAGCAGCAACGCCAGCCAGAGCGGACTCGATCTGGATGTCATTGATCACTACAACGGATCGGAACGGGATGTGCGGACGCTCTCGGGCGGCGAATCGTTCAAGGCTTCGCTGTCGCTGGCGCTGGGACTTGCAGACGAGATCCAGTCCTCCGCGGGCGGGATCAGTCTGGATACGATGTTTGTCGACGAGGGCTTCGGCACTCTCGATGAAGAATCGCTGCGTCAGGCCATCCGGACACTGACGGAGCTGGGGCGCGGAAACCGCCTTGTCGGGATTATCTCCCACGTTCCGGAGCTTAAGGAAAAGATCGACAGGCAGATCGTCGTCACGAAGGAGCCTGCAGGCGGAAGCAGCGTCAGGATCGAAAGCTGAACGGAGAGCGGAAATTCGCGCCGAAAGCGATCACCCGGATCCGGCGGTGATATGAAAACGTTTCGTTAAATTTCAGTTTCACAATGACAATCCCACAAGTGAAAGTTATAATGTAAAAGAAAAGAACTTATTTCATGATGAGGGACAAGACGTGAAACAGAAATTTAAAAATGTTGTTTACGATACGGATGCTGCCGAGGAAATCGGAAGCAGGTACCTCGGATCAAACAGAAAAACGGATGATGACCGTTCGACTGACACTCTGTTCGTCATGCCGACAGGGGAGTACTTTCTGTACTGTCAGGGTGGTCCCGATTCAGTCTGGGCCAGTTTTCTGAAAACGGACGGAGGCGTAGAGCTCATCGTTCCGCTTACGCCGCGCCAGGCAGACAAATGGAGCGACGGAATTGCTTACGGGATCGGACTGTACTGCGACTACCATCATTTATATTAATCACATTACAGATTAATATAGTGATCCTTCCAATATTTAATGGTTGAACACAAATCAAAAAAGTCAATAAAGCAGGACCTGAAGGATTACGGAAGCTCCGAACCGGAGCTTCCGGCATCAGTAAGGTTCTGCTTTTTGTGATGGCAGGCGGTCAGTATATGCTTTATGGTAAAATGAAAGATAAGATGGGTGTTCTGCATAATGCAAAGGACACCTGCGCGACATGTAAGGAGCAGGCATGAGAAAAAAATGCGAACGCTGCGGGCGAGAGCTCAAGTTTTTCGAACAGGCGCTGAAATCGGAAAATGAAAAGCTCGGTCTGTCTTTTACCAATATCTGCGGAGACTGTCACAGAACGGTCTCGGCTGCCGTCAGGGGCGCGGAAAAGCTGAGCGCAGAGATCGAAAACAATATCGAGAAAGTATACGGCGTCAATGCTGCGGAAGCGGAGCCGGATCAGCTGGTGCTGCTTGCGGCTGACGCGCTGTTCAGGCTCGTGCCCGACTGGCACAATCCGAACTCTCCCATTGCGAGCATTCTCGTGATGCAGGAATCGGTGCTGCCCAATAAAAAAGAATACCTCGATATTTTAATCTACAAAATTCTCAGGATAGACTTTACCGGCGCCCTCGGACGTTATGGAATCGATTCGCTCGACGCTTTTCTGCTCTATATGGCCAAGTTCAGCCGGTATTTCGAACAGATCGGCGCGAACTGCGGAGAACGCGGCCGCAAGCGCTATTCGGATCTGTTCGTGACCCGCGCGGGTCTGGTGTGCCTCGGAGGCGGAACGGAAGTAAGCGTGGTTCCGCTGCACAGAGACGATCTGTTCGGCTGCGAGGAAGACGATACAGGCGTGACCTACGACATTACGCTCAAAAGTCTGCTCTGGCCGGGAACCCATAGAAGGATCCGCTTCTTCTTCACCCGTGAAGAAAACGAGCATAAGCTTGCGGAATTCCTTAACGAAGCGGATGCTGTCAAGGAAGCGCGGGTCCGTAAAAAAACGGATCTGCTCCTTGAGAAAATCAATATGCAGGCGGAACGCGACATTACAGTGTTCGTGCCGGGGAAAAATATCGGCGAGATCGAAATTGATCACGTGCTGCTGGGGCTGATGCGGGCGCTGCTCGAACAGGACAACAGCACGATGTTTGACGGTAAAGAACCGGAAGGGCTTCTGAAGCTTCTGATCGACCGTTACTATACGCCTAATCTGCATCGTTCCGGCTACGCGGATTACGAAGCGCTCCAGCAGCATATCGGACGCGAATGCCTCCTCAGCGACGGGCTTGTCGTTTCCGACAGCGGCGGTCCTGAAAGCTCCGCATGGGGACTGTTCACGCCTCACGGATACATTATCAGCCGTTATACGGTGCCCGTTCCCTTCGTCGCCGTCTCCGACAGCGCAGTGAACGATCTCTACGCGAACACACGGGATATCGTACTGAACGGGAAAAAGATGTTCTTTATCGATTACGGCGGAATCGATACGGGTATCGGAACGCTCAAGGGCGTGACGATCCGTACCGAAAAGCCGGGAATGATCCGGAAGGTCAAAACTTATTTTGACAATCAGGCCCGCCTCTATCTGGAAGAAGAAAATGACAAGCTTATCGCTCAGGAACAGAAAGACGCGAGAATATCGAGAGCCGCGCAGGCAAGTGCGGAACAGTTTTTCGTCGATTTCGGTCTCCTGCCGTTCTGTCTGAGAAACGAACGGCTCCGAATCGAAACGCTGCTCAGATCGAGCGATCTGCTCCTGAGTGAAACGATTCCGGAACCTGCGCAGGCACCGGACGGCACATCGACAAGAGCCGGAAAGATCGCTCACGAATTCAGAAAAGCCGCAGACGCGCTTGCGCAGGAATTAGGAACTGCGGTGGTCTCGCCGGCCAGGGTCCTTCTGTGGAAGGAACTTGAAAAATGCGTGAACCGCGAAGCAGTCACAGAATGGAAACGACTGGGCGGAGATATCGTCAACGGCCATACTGACAATCTGATCAGCGCGGTCGAAAAATATGCGGACATTTCGGAAATTGATACGGGAAGCGCTTATACCCTCGGGCTGTTCACAGCCTATCTGATGGATAAGGGGATCTTCAGGGATCTGTCTTTCGTTCAGGCTTATGACAGCGCGGTTCAGGCATATCGGGCAGTGTGTCCGGAAGCTTCTGAACCTGTCGTTCCGGCGGAAGCAGAACCGGCGGCTTCCTTCGATACGGGCGAGTCGCCCGACTCTTTAGAAAAAAACGCAGGTCCGGAAACGGCGGAGGCTTCAGATGCAGCCGATGCAGATACGGAATCGGGCGGCGAAGAACAGCCTGAACCGGAAAATTCAAAAGATGAATCGGATTCGAAGCGGAAGTCTGCGGACACGACGGATACGAATACGTTTCTGTTCAGCATCCGCAGAAATAAAGAAGACAGAGATGAGATAGACGGTATTATAGACGCTCTGAACAAAGGTCGTCAAAAGGACAGCGGGGGAGCCGGACAGGAACCGACAGAAACTGATGCTTCGGCAGACAATACTGCCGGGGAAAACCGGGACGAACCGGATGTGATGTCGGAAGACAAACCGGACTGACAGGAGAAGGATCATGAGAGTACTGCTTGTTGAAGATGAAAAACTCCTTGCGGAAGCTCTGAAGAATCTGTTCGAAAAAAACGGGATCGGAGCCGAGACCGCTTACGACGGCGAGGAAGGGCTTGAGAAAGCGCTTACTGAAAATTTCGATGTCATCGTACTTGACGTCATGCTGCCTAAAATGGACGGGCTTACCGTTCTCAGGACGCTGCGCAGAAAGGGCAGGAAAGTTCCCGTGCTCCTGCTCACTGCGCGCGATACGCTTGAGGACAAGGTGAACGGTCTGAATTCCGGAGCGGACGACTATCTGGTCAAGCCTTTCGAAACAGACGAGCTGCTGGCGCGGGTACACGCCCTCGGGCGCAGACCGTGGGAGCTGTTCGAAGAGGACAGTGTCAGTTTCAAGGATCTGACACTGAGTCTGAACACCTCGGAGCTCCATATCGGCGGCCAGATCGTACCTCTGACTCAGAAGGAAGCGGCGCTGCTGGAGCTTTTGATGAAGAATGCAGGACATCCGCTGTCCAAGGAACAGATTCTGGAAAAGGTCTGGGGGAGCAGGTCGGGAGCGACAGAGAACTCAGTCGAGCTGTATATCCATTATCTGAGAAAAAAGCTTAAGGGCTCCTCATCGGCGATAAAGACAAGACGCGGTACGGGATATCAGCTTGTGGAAGTAAGTCCCTGATATGCAGTCATTCTCTAAACTCAGGAATAATCTGACTATTATTTACACGCTTGTCACGGCGGGGATCACGATCATTATCGCGGTCCTGCTGTGGCTTTCGATGTCTATCAGTATCGAGAGCAATGCCGGAAGCACCCTTGAGGTTACCGCTCAGCAGCTTGCCGGGACCTACGATCTGATAAACAATCTTTCTAATTCGGAGTCCGGAGCGGAAGCGAAAAATACATACAACGAACTGAAGGCGACACTGGCTGAAAGCCAAATGACATTTGTTATCTGGAACGATGACCTGGAGATCGCGGACAACTCCGACAGTCAGCCCATCGGCAAGGATATCCTTTTTTCGTTTATCCAGAAGTATTTCAGCGAGAGACGAAACGGTGCGCTCCAGGTCAGCTACACTGAGAACAATCTCGATTTGAAGGTCTGTACGTATGCCTATGTCTCCCAGTCCGGTACGCTTACCATCGTGCAGGTGACGAAGGATCTGGAAGCGGAACGATCAGTTCTGCTGGCTTCTGTTCCGTATATCGTCTGCGTGATTATCGCAGGCCTCTGTCTGTCTGCCATCGGCGGATTTTTCCTTGCCGGGAGATCGCTCAAGCCGATCCGGAAGAGCTTCGAGATGCAGCGGGATTTCCTTGCCGACGCATCCCATGAGCTCAGAACGCCGGTAACGGTGATCCAGACCAATCTCGAGGTGCTCAGGGACAACAAAGAAGAATCCGTCGAGTCGCAGATCGAGTGGATCGACAACGCGTATAACGAGACGAAGCGGATGAAGGACATTGTCGAGAATCTGCTGTTTCTTGCGAAGGCGGATGCAGGCGAGAGAATCAGAAAATTCGAACCTGTAGACCTGTCGTATCTGATTATGGGGATCACGGAGCGTCTTCAGGGACTGGCGGACAAAAAGGATATCGTGCTCAGCGCCGAGATTGAGGCTGCGGAGCTTTTTGTCAACGGAGATGAAAAGCGTCTGACCGAACTTATTACGATCCTCATCGACAATGCGGTCAAATATACGAATCCGGGCGGCAGCGTGACAGTCATCGCGCAGGAGGAACCGGATAAGGTGAAAGTAACGGTGGCGGATACGGGAATAGGAATTCCCGCCGACCAGATCGATAAGATATTTCAGCGCTTCTACCGGGTGGACAAAGCTCACTCGAGGGAAGTAGGCGGAACGGGACTCGGGCTCTCGATCGCCAGGTGGATCGTCGAAGAACACCGGGCGGAGATCGCTGTGACCAGCGTGCTCGGAGAAGGAACAAAATTCATTCTGACCTTCCCCGCATTCAAGCCGGGAGACCCCGAATTCAAATCAGAGGAATAGGAAATCAACTTTATGGGTATTTTAGACGGACTGAATCCGATGCAGCGCCAGGCTGCGGAAACGACCGAAGGGCCGCTGCTGATACTGGCGGGCGCCGGATCCGGGAAAACACGGACGATCATTCACAGGATCGCGTACATCCTGGATCAGCAGAAGGCATGGCCTTCGCAGATCCTTGCGATCACCTTTACGAACAAGGCCGCCGGAGAAATGCGCGAACGAATCGCGGCGATGGATATTCCGGAAACGAACAGGATCTGGATGTACACCTTCCATGCGATGTGCGCGCGCATCATGCGCATGTACGCGGACAGACTCGGCTACTCGAAGCAGTTTTCGATTTACGATACGGACGATCAGAAACGGCTGTACCGGCAGATCGTCAGGGATCTCGAGCTGAGCGAGAAGGTCTATTCGTTCGGATTCCTCGCGAGCGTCGTCAGCGATGCGAAGAATGCCGGCCAGTCGGCTCAGGCTTTCGCGGAAGCGCATCACAGCGATTTCCGGAAAATCCATGAAGTCAATTATTACAGAGAATATCAGAAACGGCTCAAAGCCAACGACGCGATGGATTTTGACGATCTGATCTTCAATACGGGCGAGCTGTTCAGGCAGAATCCGGATGTGCTCAAGCTGTTCCAGGACCGATTCAAGTACATCCTCGTCGACGAATATCAGGATACGAACCATTCGCAGTACGAGCTCGTCAATATGCTGGCGGCGGGAAGCCGCAATCTGTGTGTCTGCGGCGACGACGACCAGAGCATCTACGGATGGCGCGGCGCGGATATCCACAATATCCTTGATTTTGAAAAGGACTATCCGGACGCGAAGGTGGTCAAGCTCGAAGAAAATTACCGCTCTACGCCTGTGATCCTCAAATGCGCCAACACCGTGATCTCACGCAATTCCGGACGCAAGGAAAAGAATCTTTGGACGGCAAATCCGGAAGCGGAGGACGCCGATAAGATCATTATCGCGAACTTCGATCAGGGTCAGGCGGAAGCGAAGTGGACGGCGGATACGATTCGCCAGCTCAAGGTTCAGAAGGGCTATTCCTACGACGATTTCGCGGTGCTGTACAGGACAAACGCCCAGTCGCGTCTGTTTGAAGAAGCGATGATGCGCGAGGGCATGCCGTACAAGCTTATCGGAGGGACAGGATTCTATACCCGCGCTGAAATTCGCGACATCGTCGCCTATCTGCATGTGCTGAGCAATCCGAAGGACGATATCGCGTTCCAGCGGATCATCAATACGCCGAAGCGCGGCATCGGGGCCGCAACCATCGACAAGATCCGCGAATACGCACAGTTCAAGGATTTCGGACTGGCAGACGCGGCGCGCGAAGCTGACAGGATTCCGACGCTGTCGGGAGCTGCGAGAAAGAAAGTGGAAAATTTCGGCGCGTTCATCAACGAACTCATGGAGGTTTCGGGACATATTCCTGTCGCAGAACTCATTGAAAAAATCGTCGTCGAATCGGGTTATCAGACGATGCTTGAGAACGGGAAGGTTGACAACGCCGAAACGCGTCTTGAAAATATCCGTGAGCTGATTTCCGCTGCGGCGGAATTTGACGAAAACTCGGAGGATCCGAGCCTGACTGCGTTCCTCGAAACCATCGCGCTGTCCTCGGATACCGACAAGTACGACCCGAGCGACGGACAGGTCCTGCTGATGACGCTTCACAACGCCAAGGGTCTGGAATTTCCGGTAGTCTTTATGGCCGGAATGGAAGAAGGCCTGTTCCCGAACTCACGCTCCTATGATTCTCCCGAACAGATGGAGGAGGAACGCAGGATCTGCTACGTCGGAATCACCCGCGCCCAGGAACGGCTGTATATGACGTATGCCAACGCGCGTACGATATTCGGCAAGCCCCAGCAGCAGGCGCCCTCGCAGTTTCTGCGGGAGCTTCCCCAGGACAGCGTCGATTTCGAAGAACACGCCGCGGTTAGACGGCCCAGAGCGACGGCTGCAGAATCGAAGGCGAGAAGCTTTTCCGGAAACCTGCGCGCGTCCAACGAGGTCATGCACGCGGGCGTATCCTCCGGCGAATCGACAGACAGTTATACGCCGGGAGAAAAAGTTCGTCATAAGAAATTCGGCGTCGGTACCATCATTGAAGTGAAGAAGAATCAGCTGTCGATTGCGTTTCCGGGACTCGGAATCAAGAAACTCGACCCGGCTTTCGTCAAGCCTGAATAAATATTGCCCGGGAAATCCCGGAATCGGAGGAGAGTATGGCGCAGGACAAAACGCCCGGAGAACAGCGCGCATTTGACGAAGCGCGGGAAAAAGTTCTCGAACTGACAAAGAAGCTCAGGGAAGCGAATCTTCATTATTATGTCGAAGACGCTCCGCAGATCTCTGACTACGACTACGACGAAATGATGCGCGAGCTGATCAGTCTGGAGACCCGCTGGCCGGAGCTGCTTTTTCCGGATTCTCCGTCACAGAGAGTAGGAGGGGCTCCGGTCACGGGCTTCGAGAAGGTCAGCTACGATGTTCCGAAGCTCTCGCTGTCGAATGCATTCGACGCGAAAGAGCTCAGAGAATTTGACGAACGCGTCCGAAGGGCGCTGCCGGGCGAGAAGGTCGAGTACTGCCTCGAAAACAAATTTGACGGACTTACCGTCGTGCTCGACTATCGGGACGGTCTGTTTGTCAGAGGCTCGACCCGCGGCGACGGTGTCGTCGGTGAAAATGTTACATCCAATCTGAAGACTGTCAAAACGATCCCGCTGCGGCTCACTGAGAACGTAAGCCTCGAGGTCAGAGGGGAGGTGCTGATCTATAAGCAGCCCTTCGAAGCTCTCAACGAACAGCGGGATAGTGACGGCGAAGCGCTGTTTGCGAATCCGAGAAACGCGGCGGCAGGATCGGTGCGCCAGCTCGATCCGAAGCTGGCGGCTTCCCGGCCCCTCGATATTTTCGTCTTCAATCTGGAGAGTATGAGCGGTACCGGTCATCCGGAAATTACGACTCACACCCAGTCGCTGGACTGGCTCAGAACGCTGGGCTTCAAGGTTTCGCCCGTCAGGCTGTACGAGAATATCGAAAAGCTTATCCTGGAGATCGACAGTATGGAGCACGGCGGACGCCAGGCGCTTCCGTACGAGATCGACGGGATGGTCATTAAAGTGAACAGCTTCGCTCAGCGCGAACGGCTCGGAAACACGGTGAAGAGCCCGCGCTGGGCTGTCGCCTATAAATTTGCGCCTGAAGAAGCGAGCACGAAGCTTAACGGAATCACGGTTCAGGTTGGCCGGACCGGTACGCTCACACCGGTCGCCGAGCTTACGCCGACGCCGCTGGCCGGCTCCGTCATCAGCAGGGCGACGCTTCATAATGAAGACTACATCAACGAAAAAGATATCAGAATCGGCGATACGGTTCTGATCCGCAAGGCAGGAGACGTGATTCCCGAGGTGGTCGGGCCCGTCACAGCACAGCGGAACGGCGGAGAGCAGATTTTCAAAATGCCGGAATCCTGTCCGGTATGCGGCTCCGAGGTTTTCCGGATTCCGGGAGAAGCCGCGACCAAGTGCCTGAATATGGACTGTCCCGCCCAGGTGTTCGGACGCATCGTGCATTTCGCATCGAGAGACGCGATGGATATCGACGGGCTCGGACCGGCGATTATCCGCCAGCTGCTGGACAGGAACATGATTACGGCCGTGACGGATATCTACCATCTGAGAGAGCAGCGCGACGCCCTGGTCAGTCTTGACAAGCTCGGAGAAAAATCGGTGGCAAAGCTTCTCGACGCCATCGACGCCTCGAAGGACAGACCCTTCAGCAAGCTGCTGTACGCCCTCGGGATTCCCCTTATCGGAGAACGCGCAGCGAGGATCCTCGCCCAGCGCTTCGGCTCGATGGACGCGCTGGAAGCGGCGAGTGCGGAAGAGATTGCGGATACCTACGATATCGGCGGCAAGATGGCCGCGTCTCTGCGGGATTTCTTCGAAACACCCGCCAATCAGGCTATCGTCGAAATGCTCGAAAAGGACGGACTGAATACGCGGGAAGAGCAGGCTGCATCGCAGTCGGAAAGTCCCTTTACGGGAAAGACTGTTGTGCTGACCGGGACGCTGCCGAATATGGGCCGCAGGGAAGCGAAGGAGCTTCTCGAGAAATACGGCGCGAAGGTAACGAACTCCGTTTCGAAGAAAACGGACTACGTTCTGGCCGGCGCAGCGCCCGGATCGAAGGCCGAAAAGGCGCAGTCTCTGGGAATTCCGCTTCTGTCTGAAGAAGAAATGCTGAAAATGATCGGCCGATAAGGTATAATATTTAATCAGTAAAAATTTCCAGCGTTTTCATCTCACTGCAGCCGAATTACACATGAATGAAAGTGTTCAGCGTGTTGAAATTCGATGAAATATGATGAAAACCCTTTAAACTGGATCAAAAGGATCAGAATATGAAAATATCCAAGGAAGAAGTCGGCTACGTTGCCGATCTGGCCCGCCTGTCGTTTGACGAGGCTCAGACGGAAAAGCTGCAGGGAGATCTCTCCGCAGTTCTCGACTATGTAGCCGCGCTTGAAAAGCTCGATACAACGGATGTCAAGCCGACGGAACATGTGCTTGAGCTCGTCAATGTCCTGCGTCCCGACGTCGTCGGAGAAACGCTGCCCATCGACAAGGTCCTCGCGAACGCCCCGGAAGCTGAAAACAACGCGTTCAGAGTTCCGCGGGTCGTCGAATAAGCGGGGAATGGTGAAGAATGAAAGATTTAGCAAATAAGACCGTAACCGAACTGCATGCACTGATGGCTGCAGGCGATACGACACCGTCGGAGATCACGAAAGCGGTCGCCGTACGGATCGCCGAAGAGGAACCTGTCGTCGAAGCCTACGTGACGACGCTCGTCGATCAGGCGGAGGAAGAAGCCTCCGCGTGTGACGCGCGCGTCAAGGAACACGGGCTTGCCGGGACCCTCGATGCGATCCCGTACGCCCTCAAGGACAATATGTGCACGGACGGAATTCTGACGACCTGTTCGTCGAAGATTCTGAGCAACTTCAAGCCGCCGTACAACTGCACGGTTTACAACCGGCTCGAAGATAAAGGCGGGATCCTTATCGGGAAAACCAATATGGACGAATTCGCGATGGGATCCTCCTGCGAAACCTCCGCGCTGCGCAGAACGACCAATCCGTGGAACCCGGAATACGTTCCGGGCGGCTCCTCCGGCGGTTCTGCCGCGGCTGTAGCTTCCGGCATGGCCCCTTACGCCCTGGGCTCCGATACGGGCGGATCGATCCGCCAGCCTGCCGCGCTGTGCGGCGTGGTCGGAATGAAGCCCACCTACGGCCTCGTCTCCCGCTACGGTCTCGTCGCGTTCGCATCCTCGCTGGACCAGATCGGAACGTTCACAAAGGATGTCGAAGACTGCGCGGTCGTCATGGATGCGATCGTCGGTCACGACGCGAAGGACTCGACATCCGTTCCCGAACAGCATATCGATATGCTCACCGGACTGAAGTCCGGCGTCAAGGGCATGAAGATCGGGATCTCTCAGGCGTTTATGGGAGAAGGTCTGCAGGATGAAATCAGAAAGAGCCTTGACGAAGCGATCCGTGTTTATACGGAGCTCGGCGCTGAAATCGTCGACGTCGACTTCACGATGCTCGACTATGCGCTGCCCGCTTACTACCTGATTGCTTCCGCGGAAGCCTCTTCGAATCTGGCCCGCTACGACGGCGTCCGCTACGGCGTCCGCGCCGAGGATTATGACGGCCTCGTCGATATGTATGTCAAGAGCCGCAGCGAAGGCTTCGGCGACGAAGTCAAGCGCCGCATCATGCTCGGAACCTACGCGCTGTCCGCAGGCTATTACGATGCCTACTACAAGAAGGCGATGAAGGTGCGTACGCTCATCATCCAGGAATACAAGAAGGTCTACCAGAGCTGCGATCTGCTTCTCACGCCGACCACGGCGACGACATCGTTCAAGTTCGGCGAACGTACCGCGAATCCGCTGGAAATGTATCTGTCCGACCTCTACACGGTTCCGGTGAACATCGCCGGAATCCCGGCTGTTTCGATTCCCGCAGGACTCGACGCGAAGGGACTTCCGATCGGTCTGCAGCTTGCAGGGCCGGCGTTTTCGGAAGACACGATCCTCAAGGCCGCATGGGCTTACGAAGATCAGACCCGGTATACGGATCTGAGAGCCCCGCTTCAGAAGAAATAGAAACAGAGGTCAACATGGAATACGATATCGTGATCGGGATGGAAATCCATGCCGAACTCGCTACGAAATCAAAAATTTTCTGCTCCTGTCCGACGGAATTCGGAGCGGATGAAAATACACACGCCTGCCCGGTATGTCTCGGCATGCCCGGAGTCCTTCCGGTGCTCAACGAAAAGGTCGTCGAATATGCGGCGATGGCGGGGCTTGCGCTCAACTGCAAAATCGCCAATTTCTCGAAGATGGACAGAAAGAACTATTTCTATCCCGACCTTCCGAAGGCCTACCAGACGTCTCAGTTCGATCTGCCCATCTGCACGGGCGGAACGGTAACCATCGATACACCGGACGGAAAGAAAGATGTCGGTATCACCCGTATTCATATCGAAGAAGACGCGGGAAAGCTCATTCATGAAGGCGGCGGCGGAACCCTCGTCGACGTCAACCGATGCGGCGTACCGCTTATTGAAATCGTCACTGAGCCGGACCTGACCAATGCGGAGGATGCGCGTATCTTTGCTGAAAAGATCCGCGACACCCTGGAATATACCGGGGTTTCCGACTGCAAGATGCAGGAAGGCTCGATCCGTTTCGACGTGAACCTGTCTGTCAAGCCCAAGGGATCGACAGAGCTGGGAACCCGGACCGAAATGAAGAATCTGAACTCCTTCCGTGCGCTGATGCGCGCCGTCCAGTACGAAAGCAAGCGTCAGATCATCGAGCTTAAAAAGGGCAACCGGATTATCCAGGAAACGCGCAAATGGGATGACGCCAAGGGCGTCTCGTCGTCGATGAGAAGCAAGGAAGAAGCTCACGACTACCGTTATTTCCCGGAACCGGATCTTGTTCCGATCGTTCTGTCTGACGAGCGCATCGAAGAGATCAGAAGCACGCTGCCGGAGCTTCCGGAAGCGAAGCGTCTGCGCTACGTCAATGATTTCGGTCTGCCGGAATACGACGCGGAGGTACTGACAGCAAAGAAAGCGCTGTCCGACTTCTTCGAGGAATCGGTCGCGCTGATTGACGAACCGAAAATGATCTCCAACTGGCTGATGGTCGAAATTCCGCCGCTGCTCAAGGAACACGAGCTGACTGCGGAAGAAATTCCGTTTACGCCTGCCTCGCTGGCGGAGCTGATCGGGTTGATCCAGGACGGTACGATCTCCGGAAAGATCGCGAAAAGCGTTCTGGCCGATATGTTCGAAGCGCCTGAAAAAGCGCCGAAAACGATCGTCGATGAAAAGGGACTGGCTCAGATGAACGACTCAGGCGAGCTGGAAGCGATTATCGAAAAGATCGTCGATGAAAACCCGAAATCGGTCGAAGATATCGCGGGCGGCAACAAAAAGGCTTACGGTTTCCTGACCGGACAGGTCATGAAAGCGACGAAGGGAAAAGCGAATCCCCAGGAAGCTAATAAAATTATCCGCGAAAAGGTCCAGGCTAAGATCGATTCGTAATCAAAAATGCTGTTTACCGGGACGGAATCTCCGTCCCGTTTTTTATTTCACAAAAAAACAGGTATAATACAATCGACGCGGAGCATTCATCCGCATATGGAGAAATAATATGAGCGACAATCAGACAGTCGATACGGCGGCAGTACAGGCGCGTCCCGACGGACGGGCGGAAGACGAGCTGAGGCCGATCAAGGTTACGAAAAATTTCACGAAATTTGCTCCCGGCTCGGTGCTTATCGAATCGGGCGACACGAAGGTCCTGTGCACGGCGATGGTCGAAGAAAAGGTTCCGCCGTTTCTGCGCGGACAGGGGAAGGGATGGGTTTCTGCGGAATACTCGATGCTTCCCTCGTCGACTCAGCCGCGGAAGATCCGGGACCGCAGCAAGGGGAAAATAGACGGAAGAAGCAACGAAATTCAGCGTCTGATCGGACGCAGCCTGCGTTCTGCGGTGGATCTGGAAAAACTCGGCGAACGGACTGTCTGGGTCGACTGCGATGTCATTCAGGCGGACGGAGGTACGAGGACCGCATCAATAACCGGCGCGTGGATCGCACTGCGGGATGCGATAACGGATCTGATGAATCAGGGGCTGATCGACGAGGACCCGCTGCAGGATAACGTCGCGGCGGTTTCAGTCGGAGTGCGCGACGGCAGACCGATCCTCGACCTGTGCTATCTTGAGGACTCAGGCGCCGAGGTTGACATGAACGTCGTGATGAACAGCCGCGGAGAGATTATCGAGATTCAGGGGACCGGCGAAGAACGCCCGTTTACGAAGGATGAATTCAGCGAGCTGATGCGTCTGGCGGAAATCGGGATAGACCGGCTCGCTCAGATCCAGAACGAATACGCAGAAAAGCCGGCAGATACAGAGCAGAATAATTAGAATAAAGAGGAGAGAAAATGAAACTCGATCAGTTGACGATCGTTCTGGCGACGCAGAACCCGAACAAGGCAAGAGAGATCCAGGAAATGCTTGACGGCGCTTATAACGTCGTCAGCATGGAAGAAATGGGCATCCATGACGAGCTTGTCGAAAACGGAAAGACCATCGAAGAAAACTCGGAGCTGAAGGCCCGTCAGCTCAGAAATCTGCTGCACGATCCGAATGCAGTCGTTATGGCGGATGATACAGGCCTGTATGTCGACGCCCTTGACGGTGCACCGGGTGTTTTCTCCGCACGTTACGCGGGAGACGATGTCAGCTATGAACAGAACAATGAAAAGCTGCTCAAGGAGCTCAAGGATGTAAAACCGGAAGACCGAACCGCGGAATTTAAGACATGCATTACGCTTCTGACGCCCGAATCGGATCTGATCACGGTAACGGGAACTGTACCCGGCAGTATTACAGAAAGCCGGAAGGGCGCTTCGGGATTCGGATACGACCCGCTGTTCATTGAAAAGTCGACGGGCAGGACCTATGCGGAAATGACCGAGGATGAAAAGAATCAAGTTTCACATAGAAAAGAAGCGATCAGCCGGATCGTTCCGCTGCTTGAACAGTACAGCCGCCATAAGACGAACAAGATCCTGGCGAGCTATACGATTGCTGACAACAAATGATGAGGATCGGCCTGGTCAGCGATTCCCATGGGAGCCGTGAAGCGCTGGAACGGGCGCTCAAGGCGCTCGGCAGCTGCGACCTGATTATTCATGCCGGCGATTATGCATCGGACGCAGATTTTATCCGCGAACAGGTGGGTGTTCCGGTTATGGTGGTGCGCGGAAACTGTGATTTCTATGATGAACGATATCCGGACTTTATCGACACGAAGCTCGGAGGACATCATTTCTTTATCACTCACGGAAACCGTCAGTATGTTAAAATGGACCTTGACGATCTTCTGATTGAGGCGAAGGCCAGGGAAGCGGATATCGCCGTATTCGGGCATACGCATATTCCGACGATTCAGGAAGAAGACGGCGTTCTGATGGTGAACCCGGGTTCCGTCTACCTGCCCCACAGCGGACAGTATCCGACCTGCGCTGTTCTTACACTCGACGGCGGGAAACGGAGTGCCGAGATTATCCAGCTCGGTGCTAAGAAAGGGATCTATTAACGGACTGAAACAGCAGGCCGGTAAATGATTAAAAAAAACTTCGGCAGAGTGTTGACAGCTCTGCCGGATTCCTTTATACTAAATATTGTTGCTGAAACAACAGCGACGCATGCGGGTGTAGCTCAGTGGTAGAGCCCTGGCCTTCCAAGCCAGTCGCGAGGGTCCGATTCCCTTCACCCGCTCCATTTTATTTAAGCGCCAATAGCTCAGTTGGATAGAGCAACGGCCTTCTAAGCCGTGTGCCCGGGGTTCGAATCCCTGTTGGCGCGCCATTATATTACATACTTGGTGGACGTAGTTCAGTTGGTAGAGCGCCAGATTGTGGTTCTGGTTGTCGAGGGTTCGAGTCCCTTCGTCCACCCCATCTTTTCATACAGGGGTATAGCCAAGTCGGTAAGGCACCAGATTTTGATTCTGGCATTTCGTAGGTTCGAGTCCTGCTACCCCTGCCACTATCAAACAATATGGAAGACAACGTTCGCCGGAAGGCGACTTTTTTATTTTTTGAAATTTGACTGACTTTGAAATCTTTTACTTACTTTTAACAGGAGTTGACAGGTTTCTTTCATTTTGATATGCTTATTAAGCACGTTGTTCGAGTCGATCAGATCACTTGAACGACGCTGTATGCGGATATGGCGGAATTGGCAGACGCGCCAGATTTAGGATCTGGTATCGAACGATGTGAAGGTTCAAGTCCTTTTATCCGCACCATTTAAATAAAAACGGCCGGGTCCCAGCTGCAGGGATCCGGCTTTTTTATTGATCAGAAATTGTTCTTGTTTCTACTGCGGCATTTCTTTTCCCGGGAACAGACTCGGATAGGGCTCTATTCAGACAGTTTTAACTGATCTGCTTACTGGTTGTTCCATCCGAGGATATGAACCAGTGTCTGATCGGAATAATGGTAGGCGCTTGCCGGGTAATTGCGAAGGTTCGCGGTATTCGAATCCAGAAGATAATCCGTCGTATTGCCCTCGCTGTCTGTCATAACCTGAGCGATAACGGTCGTATGCTGCCAGTTGTCATCACTTTTCATCAGAAGCAGATCACCCTTTTCTCCTGAATAGTACGGTGCGCCGACAACCGCGCTCAGCCCGTAACCGGTATTGCTGGAAGCATAATCTACAAAATCAGAAACACCGGTCCAGGCTGCGGAACGTCCGTAGTCATAGGCGCCCTGGTCGGGGTCGTCATTATACCATTTCCAGATTTCAGCACCGACTGTATCCAGCGGAATTCCGCCGGCGGCGAGAACCTGGGAGCCGAAATTCTGACAATTGCCATCGTAATCCGTATAATCGCCCCATTCTCCGTTACGTCCGTCCGCCCATTCGTCAGCATAAGCGACTGCTGCGTCGCGGTTATATGCAACATCCACTCCGGTTTCTTCAGACGAGGAGCCTCCCGTTCTTGACGCTATATTTGACTTTGCAGTTTCAAGCAGAGCTGCCGCCCTGAGCGCATAGTAAGCTTCCGCGTCCTGTCCGTCGGGAAGCTCGCCCATCGTAATCGAATACTGGGAGTCTTCGGAATCCATCGAAGCAAGTGTCCAGCCGCTTCCGTCATTTCTCAATGTAAAGATTCGTTCAGCATCCCAGCCTTCAGAATCGACATCGGGATAAGCTGCAAAATTGACGACGAAGTCTTCATAGCCTGTCACGATCAATGTCTGATCATCGATCTGTTCCGTTTCGGTCAGCGTCAGTTCATAATGATACTCATTCAGCTTCAGATCGATGGACTGATTCGACCGTTCCGCGCATAGGTAGTCGAGCAAAGACTGATTAAGCGACGCAGACGTCGTGTCTGTGAGCAGGCTGCGTATATCACCGCTTTGGAGTGTACTCAGCGAGTCGTACCATGTATCCTCAAAGGTCTTGAGGAGATCTTTCTGAGTACTGTCAAGCGTTCC
>ERZ1645187.1529-NODE-1529-length-21222-cov-17.589361_pt1 | contig 21222 bp, 19 predicted proteins | sample MGYA00575352_ERZ1645187 | MGnify/ENA primary metagenome ERZ1645187 (study PRJEB40837, sample SAMN11349314) | freshwater sediment metagenome | isolation source: river sediment | host: Sediment | place: India: Wazaribad , New Delhi | collected 2017-02-21 ... | reverse complement strand
GTCGAACTCGCCCGGTCGGCAAGGCCGGGGCGGCATAAGCAGCCCGGAACGGAAAACCTGCCGTTCCGGGCTTTTTAGTGAGAAACAGATTGAGCTATGTGATGCAACTTATTGTTTCAAAGACGATAATAGTTTTATTTATTTGTTCCCATTGTGCCGGCTCAGGGCTGGGCGGATCCGGCACTCTTCGCTCGGGCCCATGCCAAGGAAACCGTGGGGTTATCCAAGGAGTTGCCTGCACGGCGAAATGATGCTCTTGTCGGCAAAGGAGATGCTACGCTCCAGTGCCGGGCAGGAGCGGTGTCTTTTCTGGCTCTCTTGAAAATCCATAAAAACACCTGATTTCGGTAGGTTGAAACAAATCGTAACAAGTTTTGCATTCACAGGCCAACTGGTTTATGATGCCCGACCAACCAGCCCGGGCGGGCCTTTCCTGTCCGCCTGTTGGAACAACCCTAGCTGCAGGTGCACTATGATCAACAAGGTAATTCTCATCGGAAATCTCGGGGCCGATCCGGAACTCCGTTACACCCAGAGCGGCGCGCCCGTGGCTTCGTTTCGGGTGGCGACCACGGAGCGCTGGAAAGGGCAGGACGGTCAGATGCAGGAGCAGACCGAGTGGCACAATATCGTTGCCTGGCGGCGTCTGGCGGAGATCTGCGGCGAATACCTCTCGAAGGGGTCGCGGGTCTACATCGAAGGCAGGTTGCAGACCCGTAAGTGGCAGGATCAGAACGGCAACGACCGGTACACCACCGAGATCATCGCCCGTGAAATGAAGATGCTTTCGCCGCGCGCCTCGGGTGGTGGCAGCGGCGAATACGGCGGCGGGCAGGGATTCGGCGGCGATTCCTTCCAGGAGCCCCCGCCCATGGGGGATGATGTGCCGTTCTGAGCCGGCCCCGGTCCTCCCCGGGGCGACTGTGCAGGACGGCCGGTGACGCAGCCCCCCGTCGCGGTTTGCCGGACCTTGTCGCGGCCGTCGCACCGTCTCGCGCGGGTGGTGGCGTGGGCCGTTTTCACGTGCGCTCACCCGGGCAATCGTCTGTTTGTATCTGGTTGATATTTAGCATCAATATTTCTTTGTTCGCCCACAAGATGAATGAAATCAATCAATTCCGGGGCAGGCGGGGAAAACTATTTTCCTTGACAGAAGGAAGTTGTACCGGTAATGAATAGCCGTTCATTTTCGGGTTATTTCTAACCTGCTGTTCATATGAGAATTACGTTCATTTTTATCATGCTCAAGGGAGAGGTCTGATTCATGGCAACGGAACTGGTGCTTTCAGCTGTAACCCTGGTCGGGATCGCAATCGTCATTCCGCTGATCATGCTGGCGACAACGGTTTTTGGTCCGAAGTCCGAGGGGGCCACCAAGAACGAGCCCTACGAAAGCGGCGTCAAGCGCATGATCGGTTTGGCCGAGCAGAAGTTCAGCGTCAAGTTTTACCTGCTCGCCATTCTCTTCATCCTGTTCGATATTGAAGCGGTGTTTATGTATCCGTGGGCCGTCGGCGTCCGCGAACTCGGCTGGTTCGGGTTCACGGAAATGGTTGTCTTCATGCTGCTGCTCTTAACTGGACTCATCTATATTCTTAAGAAAGGGGTGCTCAATTGGCGTTAGGATTAGAAGCGAGTCTTGGTGATTCCGTCCTGACCACCAAGCTGGATGCGGTAATCAACTGGGGACGCGAGTATTCGCTGTGGCCGTACATCTTCGGCACCGCCTGTTGCGCCATCGAATTCATGAGCGCGGCGGCCAGCCAGCACGATATCTCCCGATGGGGCGCGGAGGTACTCCGTTATTCTCCCCGTCAGGCGGACGCGCTGATTGTCTGCGGAACGATCAGTTACAAGCAGGCACCGGTGCTCAAACGCATTTACGAGCAGATGTCCGAGCCGAAGTGGGTCATTGCCGTGGGCGCCTGCGCCACCTCCGGCGGTATCTACGACAACTACTGTACCCTGCAGGGCATCGACCAGATCATTCCGGTCGATATCTATGTATCGGGTTGCCCGCCACGTCCGGAGACCATATTCGACGCCTTGATGAAACTGCAGGACCAGGTCAGGGGCGAAAGCGTGCTTCAGGATCGCCACAAAGATTACAAAGGAATTCTCGACTGATATGAATACGACGGCGCTAGAATTGATCCAGTCCACGTTTCCGGATCTGCCCTGCACGGCGAGTCTGGACGCTGTGGTGCTCACGGTGCAGCCTGAACAGCTTGAGACGACGCTTTCCCGCCTGAAGAACGATCCGGAACTGCAGTTCGGTCTGCTCGTCGATGTGACCGCAGTGGACTATCTCACCTATCCGGTGGCCCAGGAGGCGCGTTTCGCGGTTGTGCATACACTGCGGAATTGGGAAAAGAATCAGGTGGTACAGGTGCGGACGCCGGTGGCTGACCCGGCAATCGGTGTGCCGACCGCCACCCACCTGTGGGATTCGGCCAATTGGGGGGAACGGGAAACCTTCGACCAGTACGGCATCAACTTCCAGGGGCATCCCGACCTGCGGCGCATCCTCAATCACTGGCAGTTCGAGGGGCATCCGCTGCGCAAGGATTATCCCATCGAGCAAGGCCAGGTCTGCTACGAGACCGACAGCCTCGAGAAGGAGATCAAGGCCAGGCTGCAGGCGAAAGGGGTGGATCAGACCACCATGCAGGACATCAACACCGAGATCATGTTCCTCAATCTCGGGCCCTCGCATCCGGCCACCCACGGCGCCATCCGCATTCTCACCGCCCTGGACGGCGAGACCATCCTGGCCAACGTCAACGAGATCGGCTACCTGCACCGCGGTTTCGAGAAAACCGCGGAGAATCGCACCTACAACCAGATCGTCCCGCTCACCGACCGGCTCAACTACTGCTCGTCGATGATCAACAACATTGCCTTCGTCAAGGCGGTGGAGTCCTGGCTGGGCGTGGAGATCACCGACCGGTGCAAGTTCATGCGGGTTATCCTCACCGAGTTCTACCGGGTCCAGGACCATCTCGTCTGCCTGGCCGCCAACCTGCTCGACATGGGCGGTCTGACCAACTACTGGTATCTCTACAACCAGAAGGAAGCCTCCTACGATTTCATCAGCCGCCTGACCGGCGCGCGTCTCACCAGTTCCTTCACCCGCGTCGGCGGCATGTACCGCGACTTTTACGAGGGCTGGGAAGCGGACATGGAGCAGCAGCTGCGCGACATCGAAAAGGGCGTGGGCGACTCGCTCAAACTGGTCCTGAAGAACCGGATTGTTCACGACCGGAGCCAGGGCGTGTGTGTCATGTCACCAGAAAAGGCCCTTTCCTTCGGATTCACCGGCCCCTGTCTGCGGGCCAGCGGTGTACCGTTCGACCTGCGCAAGGACAATCCCTACTACCATTACGACGCCTTTGACTTCACCGTGCCGGTGGGTTCCAGGGGCGATGTCTACGATCGGATCTTTATCCGTTTCGAGGAGATCGCCCAGTCCATCAGCATTGTCCGCCAGGCCATGAAGATGATCCCCAAGGGACCGGTGAATGTCGACAACAGCCAGGTCAGCCTTCCGGCAAAGTCGGAAGTCTATAGCAATATCGAAGGGTTGGCGAACCACTTCAAGCTGGTCTTCGAGGGTGTGCGCACCCCGGTCGGAGAGTGGTACGACTCCTTCGAAGCGGCCAACGGCGAACTGGGATTCTACTTTGTCTCCGACGGATCCGGCAGGCCCTACAAGTGCAAGGTCCGGCCACCCTGTTTCTACATGATGGGCGGGTTCCACGAGATGGTTGAGGGCTCGATGATTGCGGACGCCATTATCAATCTCGGCAGCATCAACATCATTGGCGGAGAGTTGGACAGATGAGTGATCGATCTCAGTTGATAGAAACGGGCAAGCCATTTGCATTCGACGCGCAGCGGGATGCTGAATTCGAACGACTGGCCACGCGGTATCCCACCCGGGAATCGCTCATCCTGCCCTCGCTCTGGCTTGTCCAGGAACAGGAGGGCTGGATCAGCGCCGAGGCCATGGCCTACATTGCCGATCGGATCGGCACCTACGCCAGCATGGTGTACGAGGCAGCCACATTCTACACCATGTACAACCTGCAGCCGAAAGGCAAAGTGCACATCTGCGTCTGCCGAACGCTTTCATGCTACCTCCTGGGCAAGCAGGAGATCGTCGATTACCTGCAGCGTGAGTTGGGCATCAAACCCGGAGAAGTCAGTGCAGACAGCCAGTACAGCCTCGAAGAGGTTGAATGTCTGGGACACTGCGGCACCGCTCCGGTGGTTCAGATCAATGGGGAGTTCTACGAGAACATGAACGTGGAAAAGCTCAAGGATCTCTTGGCCACGCTGAAATAAGGAGAGCGAAGGATAATGCAAGTACAAGTACTCAGTGCCCGATTTGACATACCCGACGCCCACAGGATCGAGGTGGCCAAGGAGCACGGCGCCTACGCAACCCTGGAAAAGGTGTTCAGCATGCAGCCCGAGGAGGTCATCGAGACGGTCAAGGCCAGCGGGTTGCGTGGTCGTGGTGGCGCCGGTTTCCCCACCGGCCTGAAGTGGAGTTTCCTGCCCAAGGGGCTTGACAAACCCGTCTACCTGGCGGTGAACTCCGATGAATCCGAGCCGGCCACCTTCAAGGACCGTTACATCCTTGTTCGTGATCCGCACCTGCTCATCGAGGGCATCATCATCTGCTGCTACGCGATCAAGAGCCACGCCGCCTATATCTATATTCGCGGCGAATACACCACCCAGGTGAAGGCCCTGCAGGCGGCCATTGATGAGGCCTATGCGGCTGGGTACCTGGGTGAGTCGGTGGGTGGACGTGATTTCAAGCTCGATGTCACGGTCCACCGGGGTGCCGGAGCCTACGTCTGCGGCGAGGAAACAGCGCTGCTCGAATCCATCGAGGGACGCAAGGGGCAGCCGCGGAGCAAGCCGCCGTTTCCTGCGGTGGAGGGTCTGTACGGATGCCCCACCATCATCAACAACGTCCAGAGTATCGCCTCCCTGCCGTTTATCCTGACCAACGGCCCGGATGCCTACAAGGCCTACGGAACCGAAAAAAGTCCCGGCACGCATCTGTTCGGCATTTCCGGGCTGGTCAAAAAGCCCGGCATGTACGAACTGCCGCTGGGTCTGCCCATCCTCGAGGTGATCGATAAGGTGGCCGGTGGTTTGCGTGACGGTCGCACCCTCAAGGGCATCATCCCGGGCGGGAGTTCGACGCCGGTGCTGACCCCGGAGGAGGCCCAGGATGTCACCCTCGATTACGAATCCATGGCCGCCCACAAGACCATGTTCGGGTCCGGCGGAATCGTGGTCCTCGATGACACCGTGGACATGGTCAAACTGGTCGAGAACCTCATCTCCTTCTATCATCACGAATCCTGCGGCCAGTGCACGCCCTGCCGCGAAGGCCTCGGCTGGATGCTGAAGATCGTCAAGAAGATCCTGCGAGGCGAGGGAACGACGGCTGACATCGATCTGTTGACCGAACTCTGCGACAACATCGAGGGGAAAACAGTCTGTGTCCTTTCGGCGGCATGCACCATGTCGACACGCAGCTACCTGAACAAATTCCGGCATGAGTTCGAGGCGTACGTGCACAGCGGCGCTCCGGTCCAGGCCGCGATGTAACAAGGATACGGGTACCATGGCTGAAAAGATAAAACTGTTTGTCAACGGACAGGAAGTCGAGGTCGAGTCAGGGAAAAACCTGATTGATGCGCTTGGCGCTGTCGGTATCGAAATTCCCCATCTCTGCTACCACCCGGCCCTGGGTGCCGACGGCAACTGCCGTTTGTGCCTGGTGGGCATCGAGGACGGGCGACCGCCCGTTGTGCCCGCCTGCAAAACCCGGGCGGCCGAAGGCATGAAAGTCCTGCTGGATGTGGACAACATCAAGCGGATCCAGCGCAACGTCATGGAACTGGAGCTGATCAATCACCCAATCGACTGTCCGATCTGCGATCAGGCCGGTGAATGCAAGCTGCAGGACTTCTACATGAAGTACGATGGCCAGAAGAGCCGGATGTCGGTCAAACCGGTGCTCAAGGCCAAAAAAATGGACTTCGGCTGCGGCGTGGTCCATGATCAGGAGCGCTGCGTACTCTGCGCCCGCTGCGTTCGCTTCACCCGGTTGATCACCAAAACCGGGGAACTCGGTATCGTCAACCGGACAGACGCGGCCCGCGTCAACACCTTCCCCGGACGGCCGCTGAACAATCGCTACGCGCTCAACGTGGTCGATCTGTGCCCGGTCGGCGCCATGACCAGCAGTGATTTCCGCTTCAAACAGCGTGCCTGGTTCCTCACCAAAAGCCCAGGTATCTGCCACGGCTGCAGCAAGGGCTGCAACATCTACATCGATCACAACCGCGAAAAATACAGGGACGACGTTATTTATCGTTTCCGCCCGAGGCTGAATGCGCAGGTGAACGGGTATTTCATGTGCGATGCAGGCCGGATGACTTACAAACTGGAGAATGACAACCGGCTTGCCGCTGCCAGGGTCGGGGAGAAGTCGGTGGAATTGGCCGAGGCCGTTGAAGCGGTTCGCCGTGCCGTCAGCCAGGCGAAGAAGATCGTGATGGTCGTCTCGCCCAACTGTTCGCTGGAGCAGATGCACGCGGTCCAGGCTCTGGCCGGACAGTGCAATGCTGCGGTAAGCGGATACAGCGACGGCTATGTCCAGCAGGGTGACGGTGACGATTTCCTCATTCAGGATGACAAAGCGGCCAACCGGGCTTCTTTTGCGATCCTCGGTATCGACAGTGGCAAAGCCGGGTTCGACCAGGCCATTGCCGGCGCGGATCTGCTGATCAGTTTCCAGAACGATCTCACCCGCAGCCTTGAAAACGACACCTTGTTCGAGAAAACCCAGTTCGTCCTCATCGGCAGCTACGAGAACGACTGCGCCGCCAGGGCGGCGATCAGCCTTCCGGTCGCTTCCTACAGCGAGGATACCGGCATGGTGGTCAACTGTGACGGCATCCTGCAGGAGTACCGTGCAGCTGTTGGCAAGATCAGCCCGGCCCCCAGCCTGATCGAGGTCGTCCACCAGCTTGGCGGGCCGTTCTCCACCAGGGACGAGGTTCTCGCCGATCTGACCGCCAATGTTGCCGCACTGGGCGGTGTCGATCTGAAGCACATCCCGGCCGCGGGAACAGCCTTAACAGCTAACGAGGTCTCCAATGTCGCAGCTTGATATTCTCCTTATTGTGCTCAGGGTGGCATTCGGTGCTTTGGTGCCGCTCTGCTTCATCGCTGTCCTCGTCTGGATGGAACGTCGAGGGTGCGCCTTCATCCAGGACCGGTCCGGTCCGAACCGCTGCAACATCTTCGGCTTCCGGGCCGCCGGCTTGGTCCAGAACCTCGCCGATGCGGTGAAACTGCTCACCAAGGAAGATGTGATTCCGGCCCACATCCGGCACAAATTCTATTTTGTGCTGGCGCCGGTGATCGTTTTCGCGGTCGGCCTGATCTCCTTTGCAGCGGTTCCCTTCGCCGACACTCTGGTAATCAACGGCAAGCAGTACCTGATGCAGGCCATCCCCACGGACCTCGGCATCCTCTGGTTCCTGGCTATCGTCGGCTTCTCGGTGTACGGCATCATTCTCGCAGGTTGGTCTTCGCACAACAAGTACGGCATGCTCGGCGGCCTCCGCTCCGCCGCCCAGGTGATCAGCTACGAAATCCCCATGGGGCTCGCCCTGATCAGCCTGCTGGTGGTCTACGGTACGGTCAACCTGACGGAGATCGCCCAGTTCCAGGGAAAACTGCTCTTCGGCTTCATCCCCATGTGGGGTGTGGTGCTGCAGCCCCTGGGCGCCATCATCTTCATCACCGCCGCCTTTGCCGAGGCCAACCGTGTGCCTTTTGACCTCGCCGAGGGTGAAAGCGAGATCGTCGCCGGCTTCCATGTGGAGTACAGCGCCATGAAGTTTGCCATGTTCTTCATGGGTGAGTACGTGGCCATGTTCACCTCGAGCGCGATCATCGTCACCCTGTTCTTCGGCGGATTCCAGATTCCCTGGTTCCCCACGGAAACCCTGGTGAACAACTCGCGGGTGGTCACCTTCCTGCTCATGCTCCTGCTGCCCGTTTTCGCCCTGCTGTTCGCCGGCTGGATCAGCAAGAACAACCGCAGCCACTACCCGCGTGAAAACGATCCGCGGGTTCGTGAAGCCAACATTTACATCAAGATCCTGTGGGGTGTGGTCATCGCCCTGGAACTGGTTCTGTTCATGTTCCTGATCGGTGGTTCGGGCGGCACCTCAGCGCGGATCCTCGCGGTCTGCCTGCAGATCGTCACCTTCCTGGTCAAGGTGACCCTCATGTGCTTCGTCTATGTCTGGGTTCGCTGGACGCTGCCCCGGTTCCGCTACGATCAGTTGCAGCGTCTGGGCTGGCAGACCCTGATTCCCCTTTCCCTGCTGAATATTTTCGTGACCAGTGCAGTCGTCATTGCACTGAGCTGACAGGAGCCGGCATGAGCACAAAAGTAAAAATCATTGAACGCAAGGGAGATTCCCTCGCTGAAAAGCTCTACCTGATCGAGGTCTTCAAGGGAATGGCGACCACTTTCGGTCATTTCATTCGGAACTTCCTCGACAACTCCAAGTTGTACATCCGACATTATCCGGAGGTACAGCCGGAGATTCCCGCCAGGTGGCGCGGGCGGCACCGGTTGACCACGCACGAGGACGGGTCGATGAAGTGTGTGGCCTGCTACATGTGCCAGACCAACTGTCCGGCCAAATGCATCTCCATCGACGCCGGTGAACGGTTCGACGGCCGGACGGAAAAAATGCCGGTCAAGTTCGAGATCGACCTCCTTGAGTGCATTTATTGCGGCTACTGCGTCGAGGCGTGCCCGATGGACGCCATCCGCATGGATACAGGTATCTTTTCAGTCACCGGAAACGATCGGAGCCAGTTTGTCATGACTCTGAGCGATCTGCTGGCGACCAAGGGTGCATTTACCGAAGAAGAGTACAAGAAAGGGGGCGCTTGAAACCATGCTAGTCAACGTGTTGTTTTACGGGTTCGCAGTGCTGGCTGTGCTGGGCGCGGTTGGACTGATTCTCTTTCGGCACCCGATGAACGGAGCGATGAGTTTTATCGTCACGCTTATCAGCCTGGCAGGACTGTACGCCCTGCTTTCGGCCAAACTGATCTTTGCCCTGCAGCTGATCGTCTATGCCGGCGCCATCATGTCGCTCATCGTCTTCATCATCATGTTCCTGAATATTCAGGCCGAGGATCTGCCCAGGGAAGAGATGAAACTGGTCAACATCCTGGTCGGTATCGTGCTGGTGTCACCGGTGGCCCTGTTTCTCGGCAAGATCGTCAATTCCCTGCCGAACCTCGCCGCCGACCTCGTCGGCAACGACTTCGGCGGCGTCAAACCGGTAGGACTGGTCCTGTACAGGGACTGGTTGGTACCCTTTGAAATCGTATCCATTCTGCTTCTGGTTTCCCTGGTCGGAGCTGTCGTCCTGGCAGGGAAAAGGGGGACGGGCAAATGATCCACAATTACCTCTTTCTCAGCATCATTCTTTTCTGCCTGGGCATTGTCGGTGTCATCTCCAGGCGGAACGTGTTCACCGTGTTCATGTCCATCGAACTGATGCTGAACGCAGCCAACCTCGCTTTCATCGCCTTCTCGCGGGTCCATGAGAGCATGGATGGGCATGTGCTGGCGATGATGGTCATGGCGGTTGCCGCAGCGGAAGCTGCTCTGGCGCTGGCCGTCGTGATATTACTGCACAAACACAAGGGCAAGCTTGATACGAACGTATTCAGCCTGCTGAAAGGGTGATTTTCATGGAACAAAGTGCAACCTACCTGGGTCTGATCCCGCTCTTTCCATTGCTGGGTGCAGTCGTCATCGGACTGCTGCACGTCTTTACCTGCAACAGGAAGCGGCTGCCTGAAAAGTTCTACGGCCTGCTTGCCTGTGTGGGACCGGTCCTCTCCTTCGTGCTGGCGCTCAAGGTCTTCTTCGCCCTGAAAGCTCTGCCGCCCGAGTCCCGGTTCCTGACCCACAACGCCTTCACCTGGTTCAGCGTCGGCGACCTGCACATCAACATGGGCTTCCTGGCGGACCCGCTCAGCTGTCTGATGCTGCTGTTCGTCACCCTGATCGGCACGCTCATTCACGTCTATTCCATCGGCTACATGGGCGGGGACAAGAACTACGGCAAGTTCTTCGCCTACATGAACCTGTTCCTGGGCAGCATGCTCGTGCTCGTGCTCGGAGACGGCCCGGTCGTCATGTTCGTCGGCTGGGAGGGCGTCGGCCTCTGCTCGTATCTGCTCATCAGCTATTACAGTGAAGACCGCGAGAACGTGCTGGCCGGCAACAAGGCCTTCATCGTCAACCGCATCGGCGACCTCGGGTTCGTGCTCGGCATGGCCTTCCTTTTCTGGGCCGTCGGCGCGCAGGGCTTCGATTACCTCTCGCTCAAGGCCAACGTCCATCACCTGACCCCGGCCATTGCCCTGACCGTCTGCCTGCTCCTCTTTGTCGGCGCCACCGGCAAGTCGGCACAGATTCCGCTCTATGTCTGGTTGCCCGACGCCATGGCCGGTCCCACCCCTGTATCCGCTCTCATCCATGCCGCTACCATGGTCACCGCCGGTGTGTACATGGTTGCCCGCTTCAGTTTCCTCTACGCCCATGTGGAACTGGCCGGAACCATTGTCGCCTGGGTGGGCATTCTCACCGCCCTGCTTGCCGCCATCTTCGGCATGTTCCAGGATGACATCAAGAAAGTGCTGGCCTACTCCACGGTCAGCCAGTTGGGGTACATGTTCGCCGGTGTCGGTGTCGCCGCCTACTCGGCCGGTATTTTCCACGTGTTCACCCACGCCTTTTTCAAGGCCCTGCTCTTCCTTGGCGCCGGTTCGGTCATCTACGCCCTGCACCATGAGCAGAACATCTGGAAGATGGGCGGACTCAGGGCCAAAATGCCGAAGACCTACCTCACCATGGTCATCGGCGCCCTGGCCCTTGCCGGCTGCCCACCCTTCTCGGGATTCTTCAGCAAGGATGAAATCCTCTACAGTGCACTTGCCACCGGCCATTACGGCATCTGGATGATCGGTGTGCTCGTGGCCGGAATGACGGCTTACTACACCTTCCGGATGATCTTCGTTGTCTTCCATGGCGAACCCAGGGATCACCACGCCTACGAACATGCCCAGGAATCGCCGGCCGTGATGACCGTGCCGCTGATCATCCTGGCCGTTGGCGCCGTTTTCGCCGGCTTCCTCAACTTCCCCGGCGTCCTGACCATCTCCCATTGGCTTGAGCCGAGTCTGACCGAGCACCACCACAGTTCGGCCATGCTGCAGGTTCTCGCCATCGTGGCAAGCATTGCCGCTTTCGCGGTCGGCGTGAAGATCGCCTACAGCAAGTTCGGCCAGGGAGCCCAGGAACCTGCTTTCAAAGGCTTTGCCAGCTTCGCCTACAACAAGTTCTATGTTGACGAACTGTACAACGCGGTTTTCGTGCAGCCGTACAAGGCCATCGGCACGGCGATCTGGAAGACCATCGAACCGAATGTCACCGACAGTCCTGTCAAGGGGGCTGCGCGGCTCTACATGGTGCTGGGCACGGCCTTCAAGGCCCTCCAGGTCGGGTATGTCCGGGTGTACGCCATCTACATGGTCGTCGGGCTGAGCCTCATGAGCCTTTTCCTCTCTCAATCGCTGAACTAGGAAGGTGAAAGAATGTTCGAACATGTCCTTTCCGTCATAATCTTTCTCCCCATCCTCGCCGGACTGCTGCTGCTCGCCAGTCCGGCCAGCAGGATGGTTGCGAGGAGCACGGGGCTCGTCATCTCGCTGGCAACCCTGGTTTTGAGCCTGGACCTCTACTTCGGCTTCAAATCCACCGGACAACTCGAATTCGTCGAGTACATCCCCTGGATCAAGTCGCTGGGCATCTCCTATCACCTGGGCATTGACGGCATCAGCCTGTTCATCCTCATGGCCGCCTCGGTGCTGCTGCCCATGGTTTACCTGGTGTTCCGCACCCAGGAGAAGGGCTACTACGCGAACCTGCTCATCGTGCAGGGTGCCATGACCGGCGCGGTCTGCGCCGCGGACATGGTGCTGTTCTATATCTTCTGGGAGATCATGCTGCTGCCGGTGTTCTTCATGCTCGGCCTCTATGGCGGACCGAAACGGCTGCCGGCCACCCTCAAGATCACCCTGTACACCATCGCCGGATCTCTGCTCATGCTGGCCGCCCTCATCTACCTTGGCGTGAGCTATCACGGTCAGTTCAACGAGTGGAACTTCTCGATGAGCGAGATGGCGCGGCTCAACCTGACCGGCAGAGTCGCCGCAGTGGCCTTCTTCGGATTCATGATCGCCTTTGCCATCAAGATTCCGCTCTTTCCCTTCCACACCTGGCTGCCCGACGCCTACACCGAGGCGCCCACCGCCGCCACCTTTGTCCTGTCCGCCATCATGGCCAAGATCGGTGTGTACGGCGTCATCCGCTTCGTGGTGCCGGTATTCGACGAACAGTTCGCCCGCTTTGCCATCCTTCTGGCCTATTCCGGCGTGATCGGCATGCTCTACTGCGGTATCGCCGCCATTACCCAAAAAGATATCAAGCGGATGCTCGCCTTTTCCTCCGCTTCGCACATGGGTGTGATTGCGCTCGGGGTGTTCTGCATGAACGTGCAGGCCCTGACCGGCAGCATCTACCAGATCGTGGCCCACGCCACCAGCACCGGTGTGCTGTTCCTCTTCGTCGGCCTGCTCGAAGAACGCAGCAAGACACGCACCATCGACGATCTCGGAGGTCTGGCCGCCAAGGCGCCGGTCTTTGCCATGTACTTCGCCATTGCCATGCTCGCCTCCGTGGGTCTGCCCGGTACCAGCGGGTTCATCGGCGAGTTCATGATCATTCTCGGCGCGATCAAGTTCAACGTGGTCATCGGTGTGCTGGCCGGCGCCACCCTTATTGTCGGGGTCTGCTACATGCTGTGGATGTTCCAGCGGGTCTTCTATGAAAAAACCAGCGCAACTTCTGAAAACTTCAAGGATCTCACTCTGGTCGAGGGGCTGACCTTCCTGCCGGTGATTCTCCTCATCATCATCATGGGCATCTACCCCCATCCCTTCCTGAGCAAGATCACGCCTTCCACGGCGATGCAGTTCGAGCAGAAGACCCCTGTGGTCGCACAGGCACCGGTAAGCAACGCTCAGATATCTGGGCTCACCTTTGAACAGAAATAGGGCTGGATTTCCATCATGACGAACGAGTTAATGCTACTTTTGCCACTGATTATCGTCGGCGCCGGGGCCATCCTGCTGATGATCGCCTCCGCCTATGATCAACTCTCCCACGAGGTCGCAGCCTACGGGTGTGCCGGGGTGTTCGGTATCGCCTTTCTCGTGCAGTTGGGATCGTGCGTCACCGGCAGCACCGCCCTGTACGGGGATGTTTTCAATGGGATTCTGGTGGTCAGCAACTTCTCCAAGGCTGCCGGCCTCATCATCCTGGCCTGCGGGTTGTTCACCGCCTTGAGTTCGCAATCGTACTTCAAACAGAATTCCTTCTGCACCACCGAGTACTACAGCCTGACCGTGTTCGCCGCGTCTGGCATGCTGCTCCTGACCATGGCCCAGGAGTTGATTACTGTGTTCATCGCCTTGGAGATCATGTCCCTGGCCATCTACATTCTCGTCGGTTATGACCGCAAGAATGTGATCAGCACGGAAGCGCTCCTCAAGTACCTCATGCTCGGCGCCTTTGCCGGGAGTTTCCTGGTCATGGGCAGCGCCCTCATTTATGGCGCCGCCGGCAGCACCAAGTTTCCGCTGATCGGCCAATATCTGAGCACCCATGCCTTCCTCCAGTCGCCGGCGATCATCGGCGGGGCCTTTTTCATCCTCGTGGCCTTTCTGTTCAAGGCAGCCGCCTTCCCGTTCCATGCCTGGGTGGTGGATGTCTATGACGGTGCCTCCGTTCCCATTACCGGCTACATGGCCACCGCTCTGAAGACCGCCATCTTTGCCGTGTTCGCCAACTTCCTGGTGCTCGATCCGGGTCTGCACGCCGGCTGGGTCAAATACCTGTTCTACATTTCGATTCTGACCATGTTCGGCGGCAACCTGATCGCCATCGGTCAGCAGTCCCTCAAGCGCATGCTGGCTGCTTCCGGCATCGTCCACAGCGGTTACCTGCTCATCGCCCTGGTGGCGGTCAGCACCCAGGAGTTCACCGGCAGTGTCATCGCCTTCTACCTGGCTGCGTACGCGGCCAGCACCCTGGGTATCTTTGCCGCCCTGTCCTATCTGGGCGGGACGGGCGAACAGCGCAAGACCTTCGATGACTTCAAGGGGCTTGCCAAGTCCAGGCCCTACTCGGCCGCAGCGATCAGCATTTTCCTGCTCTCCATGGCCGGAATCCCGCCGACCGCCGGTTTCATGGGCAAATTCTACATCATCACCAGCGCCATTGACGCAGGGCAGGTTGTACTGGCCGTACTGGGTATTGTCAGCAGTATTATTTCCATGTGGTATTACCTGCGGCTCATCATTACCATGTACTTTTACGAGCCGGAGGATCAGTTCAACGAACGCGCCGTCGGCGGGCTGGCACCGATTTGCACTTTTATCTTGGCGGTCTGCGTGTTCGCCATCAGTCTGTACCCGATAGCCATCTGATGGAGAATCCCGCCCGGCCAGGGATTCGGCGCCCTGCTTGACGGGTATCCGGCCAGTAAATCTCTCTTCAAGGAGTCACCCCATGAAAGTGAAAGATATTCTCAAGGTCAAGGGAACCAAGGTGTACACCATCAACGAAAACAGTACGCTGATGGCTGCCACCGCAAAATTGTTCAGCAACAGGATCGGTTCGCTGATCGTGGTCAACGACACGGACGAGATCGTTGGCATCGTCGCCCCCAACGATATCCTCAAAGCCGTGCACGAGGGCTGCGTGGAAAACTGCAGTCTGCAGAAGGTCAGCCAGGTAATGACCAGGAATATTATCTGCGCCTCGGAAGAGGATACCGTCGATTATCTGCAGGCGGTCATGACCGAGAATCGTATTCGTCACATCCCGATCATGGACAAAAAAGAACTGAAAGGCTTGGTGTCCATCGGCGACGTGGTCAATGCGCAGATCAGTATCCGCGAGGTGGAGAACCACTACCTCAAGGATTACATCGAGGGCAAGTACCCGGGTTGATCCCGGCCTGAACGAAGGGGCTGCGCTCCGACCGTTTCAGCCAGGGAGTTGTTCTGACACCGTTCATGCGGTTTATTCGGAACACCCAATTCGACGAACAACAAAAAAGCCCTGGCAGAAATGCCAGGGCTTTTTTGCGGGTTTTTTCGGGCTCGATGGGGCGGGGCAGGTGACGGGCCCCAAGTGTACTGGCTAAATCCTGTCGGGTCCTGAATCTCCCGAACAATGCCGGGCCAGCGTTGCCTCGCGATGGTCGGCGGAAGGCCAGCCGCGCTCTTTTTCAGATGCTTTCCAGCACCCGCCGGCGGTTGTGGAGAGGTGAAATGATGCCGAATTTTTTCAGCATCCGGAAAAAAACCGATTCCGGCACGTATTCCCGGACAATATGCTCCCAGTCGTCCGAGCCGACCAGCCCCTTGACCAGGCTGGAACTGACCTCGACCAGGAACCGGGGCGACATCATGAACAACGTCTGGATGGTGTTATTCATGTTGCTGTTGACATAGCGCATGCCGCGTTCGTAGGTGTAGTCTTTTTCGTTCCTGATGCCGCGCAGGATGTAATCCACTCCGATGGACTCGGCATATTTGACCAGGAACTTGTTTTCGAACTGGACCACTTCGACATTGTCGAAATCAGCACACATCTCCTGCAGCATCTCGACCCGCTCCTCCAGCGTGAAGGTGTAGGCCTTCTGCGAGTTCTGGCCGATGGCCACGTAGAATTTGCAGAACAGCTTGGCACCCTGTTCGATCATCCACAGGTGGCCGTTGGTCGGCGGGTCGAAACTTCCAGCGTAGATTCCTTTCATCAGAATTCCTGCACCAGACGTTGTTGGGGGCGATGGTTCCTGCGAGGCCGAAGCAAGCGGCCGAAACACTGTCCATTGTGGTGCCGTTGTCCCGGGATTGGCAGAGTTATGCCGGGTTCCTGGTCCGATCGGGGCGACCATCGGTGACGATGGCCAACGGACAGCTTTGTGCCGTCACCTAGCGCCCGGATTTTTTTTGAAAACCGGTGGTGACGGGATGTCGAATGGCGGTCAGGTATAGCAAACCGGTTCCTTGCCAGTCAATACTATTTTCGGTGTGCTGCACCGGCGACCCTGTCTTCCGGGTGAACGCAGCGGTCTTTCTGCCGGATCGAATGGATTTCCGGGGAACGGCATCAGGCAACCCGGTCCATCCGGCCACACCTTTCGCCGGCTGAGGCCGTTCGTCTTGGCCGCCGAAGCAGGCGGCGAAACACTGTTTACTGCTTGAATCCTATCAGGTTGTTGGGTAAGAACAAGGATCACTCCTGGTCACTGCCGACAAACCGACGATGGCAGGAATGCGGCCTTGAGCCAGGGAGTGCAGGCTAGCGGTTGTGTCAGCGAAGCTGGGAATGGGGCAGCGCATGCGCGCAGGTGGATGCTCCTGCCGGTCTCGGCCGGAATGCTTCGATTCGAACCTTTCAGACAGGAGGATGGACGATGGAACGAAAAACCACTCGGGGACTGCTTGCTCTTCTTTTCGCCTTCGTGGTGGCGTGCACGGTTTCGTGTGCGACCCCCGCAGGCCGGACGACCGGTACTGTGGTCGATGACGCGACCATCACCGCACGGGTGAAGACCGCGCTGCTCGCGGACAAGGATGTCAGCGGCGTGGCGGTGTCCGTGGATACCTTCAAAGGAGAGGTGGTCCTCAACGGCGCCGTATCGACCCAGGCTCAGATTGACAAGGCCGAGTCCCTGGCCCGCGGGGTCAGCGGCGTCAAAAGCGTGAAAAACCTCATTCGAATCAAATAGCCGACTGGAGATGCGTCACTGCCCTCGCGGCGGGGCGCACACGGAAAAGGACGGGGTGGCGAAAGCCACCCTTTTTTTGTTGAATCGCTCGGAACTGGTCATCAGTGGCCGTCTCCCCTTGTCGGTACAAGGGGCGCAGCTCGTTGCGGTTTCACTCCTCGTCCTTGGTGGTCATGCCCGGCAGTTCGAGCGGGGTGACCGCGGGTTTGCGCGGCGCGTTGGTAACGTCCGTCACCCGGCGCACGGCGCGGCTGGCGATGCGGCGGCCGCGGGCGCTCACCCCCTTGATCAGGTGGTCGTCCAGGTCGATTTCCACCGCGTTGTGTTTGGCGCGGGCCGACGGCATCAGGCTGGCGCGAATGCGCAGTCCCTCCTTGCCGAGCAGCAGCAGCAGGATGGCCGAGCGCTTGTCCTCCTCGAACAGCCGGTACTCCCGGTTGAGGATGAATTTCGGCATGGCGAAGCGCTTGACGTAAGCCAGGTTTTCCGGGCCGTGACGGTAGACCAGGTTGAACACCAGGGTGTTCTCCACCACCCCCAGCCAGTAAATATCCGGACCGACAAAGAGCTTGTCCGGCACCGGCACCACCTTGTAGCGGCCGTCGCGGAAAATCATGAGCAGCCGGTCGTATTCGGAACAGTGCAGTTCCAGGTCGGTCTTCGCCTCCTCGATTTTCACCTTGTGGCCCAGGAAACCGCTTTCCCGGTTGTAGCCGACGTGCAGGTTGGACAGCGCCGCGGCCCGGGCGTCCACCTCGTCAAAGGCGCGCAGTTCACTCCGCCGGGGAAACAGGGGGCCGTATTTGCCGAGCAGTTCCTCGAGGTAGCGGATGGTGAAGCCGACCATGTCGGTCAGGTCCCTTTTGATCTGGGCGATACCCTTTTCAATCTCACGCAGTTCCCTCAGCTGGCGGTTGATGTCGTAACGCGAGATGCGGCGGATCCTGATCTCCAGGAGCCGCTCCACGTCCTCGGTGGTGATCTTGCGCTGCAGTTCTTCGGCGTAGGGCGCCAGTGCCTCGCGCACGGTGTTGGTCACCGCCTTGTAGTTGGTCTGCTCCTCGATCTGCTTGTAGAGCCGTTCCTCGATGAAGATCTGCTCGAGCTTGCGGGCATGCCACCTGGCCTCCAGCCGGTCCAACTCGATGGTCAGCTCGGTCTGCAGGTTCCTGAGCAGCCGATCGGTGTTGCGGCGCAACACGTCCTCCACCTGCAGTTGCCGCGGCATGTTCTCCTCGATGGCGATCAGGCTCGGTGACACGCTCAGTTCGCAGTCGGTGAAGGCGTACAGCGCGTCGATGGTCTCCTCGGCGAGCACGCCGCGGGCCAGCTTGATCTCGACCTCGACCTTCTCGGCGGTGTAGTCGTTGATCGAGGCGATCTTCAGCTTGTTGGCCTTGGCCGCCTTTTCGATGGACTCGATCAGCGACTGGGTGGTGATCGTCGCCGGCAGTTCGGTGATGACGATGGTGCGCGCATCCGGCTGGTTGAGCCGCACCCGGCAGCGGATGCGGCCGTTGCCGCGGTTGTATTCGCTGACGTCGATGATGCCGCCGCGCGGGAAATCGGGGTAGAGGACGAAATCCTCGCCGCGCAGGTAGGCGATCTGGGCCTGGAGCAGCTCGCCGAAATTGTGCGGCATGATCTTGGTGGCCATGCCCACGGCGATGCCCTCGGCCCCGAGCAGCAAGAGCAGCGGGATCTTGGCCGGCAGCCGCACCGGCTCCTGCATGCGGCCGTCGTAGGAATCGACGAACTCGGTCAGGTCCTTGTTGAACAGGGTTTCGCGCGCCAGCGGCGACAGCCGGCACTCGATGTAGCGGGGCGCCGAGGCCTGGTCGCCGGTGAAGATGTTGCCGTAATTGCCCTGGCGGTCGATCAGGTAGCCCTTGTTGGCCAGGTTGACGAGCGCGTCGAAGATGGACTGGTCGCCATGCGGGTGCAGCTTCATGGTTTCGCCGACCACGTTGGCCACCTTGTGGAAGCGGCCGTCGTCCATGTTGGCGAGCGTCTGCAGGATGCGCCGCTGCACCGGCTTGAGGCCGTCGTCCGCGTCCGGGATGGCCCGCTCGCGGATGACGTAGGAGGTGTAGTCGAGAAAATTGGTGTCGAACAGCTGGTGCAGCTTGCCGCGCTCGCGTTCGCTGGTCTCGCTCATACCGGCCTCACGATCAGGTGGTCCATGATGTACTGCTTCCGTTCCGGCGTGTTCTTGCCCATGTAGAACTTGAGCACCCGGCCGACCTCGCTCAGCCGGTCGAGCCGCACCAGTCTGATGCGCATGTCCGCGCCGATGAACTGCTTGAACTCGGGCGGCGAGATCTCGCCCAGCCCCTTGAAGCGGGTGGTCTCGATGGACCGGTCCGCCTTGCTCTTGGCCTTGAGCGTCTTGATCGCCTGGTCCATGTCCTGGTCGGTGTAGCAGTAGATGGTCTGCTCCTTGTTGCGCACCCGGAAGATGGGGGTTTCCAGGATGTAGAACCGCTCCTGCCTGATCAGCGGCTCGAAATAGTGGAGAAAGAAGGTGAGCATCAGGTTGCGGATATGCAGCCCGTCCACGTCGGCGTCCGTGGCCAGGATCACCTTGTCGTAGCGCAGGTCGTCGATGGACTCCTCGATGTTGAGGGCCTGCATGAGCGAGTACATCTCCTCGTTCTTGTAGAGCACGTCGAGCCGCTGGCCGAGCACGTTCATCGGCTTGCCCTTGAGCGAGAACACCGCCTGGGTCATGGGGTCGCGGGCGCTGACGATGGAGCCGGCGGCGCTCTGCCCCTCGGTGATGAACAGCATGTTCTCCCGGCCCTGTTTGGAGGCGTTGCCGCGGCCCGGGTGGTACTTGCAGTCCTTGAGCTGGGGGATCTTGAAGGCGATCTTCTTGGCCTTGGCCTTGGCGTCGCGGCGCACCGACTGCAGCTCGCGCCGCACCCGCTCGTTGCGCTGCACCTTGTCGACAAAGACCTCGGCCGTTTCCGGAAACTTGTACAGGTGGGTGGCCACCGCGTCCTTGACCGCGGCGACGATGGCGCCGCGGATGTCGGTGTTGCCGAGCTTGTTCTTGGTCTGCGACTCGAACACCGGCTCCTGCACCTTGACCGCGAGGATGCCGACGATGCCGTCGCGCACGTCCTGGCCGTTGAACTTCTTGCCGGTGAACTCGTTGATGCCCTTGAGGATGCCCTCGCGGAAGGCGGACAGGTGGGTACCGCCCTCGCTCGTGTAGGTGCCGTTGACGAACGAGAAGTAGGACTCGCCGTAGTCGTCGGTGTGGGTGAAGGCGAATTCCAGCGTCTTGTCGACGAAATGGATGGGCGGGTAGAGGGACTCGCTGCTTACCTCGCGGTCGAGCAGGTCGAGCAGGCCGTTTTTCGACAGGAACACCTCGCCGTCCAGGTGCAGGCTGAGCCCGGCGTTCAGGTAGGCGTAGCGCCACAGCCGCTGCTCGACGTACTGCGGGTCGAACCGGTAACCGGGAAAGCTCTCCTCGTCCGGGAGGAATTCGACGAGCGTCCCGTTCTTTTCGCTGGTGTCGCCTTCGCTCTCCTCCACCAGCAGGCCGCGGGCGAACACCGCGGTCTTGGCGCGGCCGTCGCGGAAGGCGGTGACCGTGAAGCGGGCGGACAGGGCGTTCACCGCCTTGGTGCCCACGCCGTTCAACCCCACCGAGAACTGGAACACCTCGGTGTTGTACTTGGCGCCGGTGTTGATCACGGACACGCACTCCACCACCTTGCCCAGCGGGATGCCGCGGCCCCAGTCGCGTACCCGGCAGAGGCCGTCCTCGCCGATGTGGATGTCGATGCGCTTGCCAAAGCCCATGATGTACTCGTCGACCGCGTTGTCCAGGACCTCCTTGAGCAGGATGTAGATGCCGTCGTCCGGGTGGGAACCGTCGCCGAGGCGACCGATGTACATGCCCGGCCGCTTGCGGATGTGCTCCAGCGAACTGAGCGTCTTGATCTTGGATTCGTCGTAGGTGTGTTCACTCATGGGGTTCAATCTGCAAGGGTTGGCCTGTGGTGATGGGGGAGGGGAGGGGTTGTTGTGAGGCTTCCTGGCTGTGGATGTTCAGAAACAGGTGATGGTTTTGCTTCGCTCAAGCGTTGATCGTTCCCTTGCTCCAGCGTGGGCACGATCAACGTCTGCTTGTTCTTCGTTTGGCTCGCCCCGAATAGACGAAGGTGGAGAGATACAGACGCTCCACTTTCTCTCTGGCCCA
>ERZ1645187.1528-NODE-1528-length-21222-cov-136.561629_pt1 | contig 21222 bp, 21 predicted proteins | sample MGYA00575352_ERZ1645187 | MGnify/ENA primary metagenome ERZ1645187 (study PRJEB40837, sample SAMN11349314) | freshwater sediment metagenome | isolation source: river sediment | host: Sediment | place: India: Wazaribad , New Delhi | collected 2017-02-21 ... | reverse complement strand
AACCGCCCCAGAACAGGATGCCGGCGACGAAGCCGCCGACGGTCAGCGTCAGGATCGAGTACTTGACGCTCGGCCGACGCACGGCGCTCCAGAGCGACGACAATTTCCCGAAGAGTCCCGCCATGGGTCCGGCTCCTACCGATGGGCGACGAACAGAGGAGTGATCCCCCGGGGGCCGAGACCCCCGGGGGAGAGCAAGGCATCAGTAGATGTCGTGCTGGGTGTTGTAGACGTTGAACTTGCCGGTCGGGGTGATCAGCTTGGGATCCTTGATGACCGCCTTCACCTTGCGGGTGGCGTCGTCGAAGACGACGATCGCGGAAGGCTCGGTCTTGCCGGCCCACAGCGACACCCACACCTCGGTGCCGTCCTTCGAATATTCCGGCTGGGTCACGCGCTTGATCGCCTTGGACTCCGGCAGGCCGGCGAGCTTGGCGACGTTGATGATCTCCGGAGCCTTGTCGAGGTTGGTCAGGTCGTAGACCGCGACCGACTCGGCGATGTCCTTCTCCGGATTCTGCGGCGCGTCGGCCCACAGGTTCTTGGACTTCGGATGGGTCTTCACGAAGAGGTTGCCGGCGCCCATGTGCTTGAGCTCCTGCACCACCTTCCAGGCGCTCTGCGGGTTCTTCTCCGGATCGGTGCCGATCAGGGTGATCACGTCGGCGCCGAGATGGCCCGTCGCCCAGACGGGACCGAACTTCGGATGAACGAAGTTGGCGCCGCGACCGGGGTGCGGGATCTTCTTGGTGTCGACGAGGGCGGCGAGCTTGCCTTCCTTGGTGTCGACCACCGCCACCTTGTTGGAGGCGTTGGCGGCGACCAGGAAGTAGCGGCCGGTCGAATCCCAGCCACCGTCGTGCAGGAACTTGGCCGACTCGATGGTGGTGGTCTTCAGGTTCTTGATGTCGGAGTAGTCGACCAACTGGATGAGGCCGGTCTCCTTGATGTTGACCACCCACTCCGGCTTGATCTGCGACGACACGATCGAGGCGACGCGCGGCTCGGGGTGATACTCGCCGTCGACGGTGATGCCGCGGGTCGAGACGACCTTGAGCGGCTTCAGGCTCTCGCCTTCCATGATGACGTACTGCGGCGGCCAGTAGGACCCGGCGATCGCGTACTTGTCCTCGAAGCCCTTGAACTTCGAAGTGTCGACGGAACGGGCGTCGAGGCCGATCTTGAGTTCGGCGACGACGGCGGGCTGCTCCATCCACAGGTCGATCAGCGACAAGAGACCGTCGCGGCCGATGACGTAGACGTAGCGGGCCGAGGCCGACAGACGCGAGATGTGGACGGCGTAGCCCGTCTTCACCCGGCTGATGATCTGCTTGGTGTCGCCGTCGATGAGGGCGATCTCGCCCGCGTCGCGCAGCGTCACCGAGAAGACGTTCGACAGGTTGATGTTGTTCATCTGCTTGGTCGGCCGCTTTTCCGGCGGCACGATCTGCTTCCAGGACGCCATCATGTCCTTCATGCCCCATTCCGGCGGGACCTGCGGCGGCTGCTGGATGTAGGAGGAGACCAGCTTGATCTCATCCTTGGTGAGGATGTCGTCGAAGTTGACCATGCCGCCGTCGGTGCCGTTGGCGATGATCTTCTCGAGACGGGACTGGCCGAGCTTGAGGGTGCCGCCCTCGGTCACGGTGCCGTCGGCGGCCTTCTTGGTCCAGTGCGGCTCCAGGTTCTTGCCGGTGGCGCCCTTGCGCAGCACGCCGTGGCAGCCGGCGCAGCGCTGGAAGTAGATGGTACCGGCCTGGTCCATCTGCTCCTTGGTGAGAGACGGGGGGGCTTCGGCGGTCTGGGCGAAGCCGGCGGACGGCAGCGCGACGAGCATCAGGCTCGCGAGCGCGGCACCACCGAGAAGCTTCGCCGAATGGAATACGGCGTGGGTCATGTTCCTCTCCTACAGGGACCGAACGACCCGACAGTTGGTCACGAATCCGTGAGTCCGCCTTGAAAACAATCAAGACTGTTCGCTCCGGGTGGGGGAACATCGGGTCATGACGTGGGAACGTTCCGCAACCAAGTATTTAAACGCATGGGTGATCGGTCTCGCGACGATCGTCGCGGGCCCGTCGGCCGCCGGGGCCGGCGACGGCCTCGTCGAAACGATGCGCAAGGCGGCCGAAGCGCCGGCCATGCAGGGCCACGACGCCGAGGCGCGGATGCGCGATCCGGAGGCGGAGGCGCGGTGGCGCCGGCTGTTCTTCGACGACGCGGGGCGCGAGGAGGGCGAGGCGCAGGTCTCCTGCGATCATCGCATCGCCCGGCGGCCGGACGTCGACGGCGGCGCGGCGGCGGTGGCGATCGCTCAGCACCCGGAGAGCGGACGGGTCCTGGCCCGGCGCTGGGAGACATCGGAGGGATCGGCGATCGATCTCGACGGGGTGAAGGGCCGGCTGGCGGCCGCGGCGCCGAGCGGGTCGGTGGTCGACGGGATCGCCTTCCGCCGTTGCCGCTGAGGCGTGGCGACGTCGGCGCAGCACGGCTGACAGGCCGAGGGCGAGGCTCTAGAGTGCCGGCCTCCTCAGCCTTCCTCCGAGAGACGCCATGTTCGAGACCCTCACCGAGCAACCCGCCGACGCCCTCCTCGCCCTGATCGGGCTCTTCCGCGACGATCCGCGGCCGGGCAAGCTCGACCTCGGGGTCGGCGTCTATCGCGACGAGACCGGCGCGACGCCGATCATGAAGGCGGTGAAGGAGGCCGAGCGGATCCTGCTCGAGACTCGCACCACCAAGTCCTATCTCGGGCCGGAGGGCGATCTCACCTACGTCGACCTCCTCAAGCCGATCGCCTTCGGCACCGATCCGGGGCCGCGGCTGACCGGCGTGCAGACGCCGGGTGGCACCGGTGCGCTGCGACTCGGGGCCGAACTCATCGCCATGGCCAAGCCCGGCGCGAAGGTGCTCGTAGGCCAGCCGACCTGGCCGAACCATGCGCCGATCCTGAAGGCGACCGGGCTCACGCTCGTCACCCATCCGTTCTTCGACGTGGCGACGCAGGCGATCGACTTCGCGGCGCTGAAGGCGGCGGTCGGTGCCGCCGGGCCGGGCGACGTGGTGCTGCTGCACGGCTGCTGCCACAACCCGGCCGGCGCCGATCTCTCCGACGCGGAGTGGGACGAACTGGCGGTGCTCATCGCCGCGCGTCGCGTCACGCCCTTCGTCGATCTCGCCTATCAGGGGCTGGGGCGCGGCCTCGACGAGGACGCCTACGGCACGCGGCGGCTGATCGCGACGCTGCCCGAGGTGATCGTCGCCTATTCCTGCGACAAGAACTTCGGGCTCTATCGCGAGCGGGTCGGGGCGATCTACGTGCTCGCCCGCGACGCGGCGGCGGCAGCCTCGGTCAAGTCGAACCTCGCCATGCTCGCCCGGGTCAACTGGTCGATGCCGCCGGATCACGGCGGGGCGATCGTGCGCACCGTGTTGGAGAGCGCCGAGCTGACGGCGGTCTGGCGCGAGGAACTCGATCGGATGGGGGCGCGGGTACGGGCGGTGCGCGCGACGCTGGCCGCGGCCGAGCCGAGGCTCGCCTATCTCGCCCGCCAGCAGGGCATGTTCTCGACCCTGCCGCTTTCCAAGGCGCAGATCGAGACATTGCGCACCGCACACGCCGTCTACATGGCCGGCTCGGGGCGGATCAATCTCGCCGGGCTTCAGGTCGCCGACGTACCGGCCTTCGTGAAGGCGCTGGCAGCGGTGGGCTTTCCGGGGTGAGCGCCGGCCGCGGCGGCGGGTGGGAGCCACGCCGCCGCCGATCGGACCTCACTTCTTCAGGAGCTCCGACTTCTCCTCTTCGAGGTAGGCGACTTCCGCCGCCGTCAGCTCGATCGCGTCGTAGCCGGTGATCATCGTCCTGACGTAGTGGGTCACCGTCTTGCCGGTGGTGGTCATGTAGACGTGGATGACGACGAAGGTGATCATCAGGAAGGCGGCGGCGGTGTGGACGAAGGCGACCGCCGGCAGGCCGATGGTGCCGATCGCCCAATGCGACCACCAGGGGTAGGTCAGGTAGACGATGCCGGAGGCCCACAGCGCCGGGCCGATCATCACCATGAAGCACAGGTAGGCGAGCGACTGCAGGGCGTTCTGCTTGCGGCGCAGGGTCTTCGAGTAGGGATGGGGGGCGCCGGTGAGGATGCCCCAGGCGTAGAAGCGGATCACCGCCGCAAGACCGGAGAGCTGCGGCAGGTACTGTTTCCACTGGCCGGTGGTGAAGTGCCAGAAGGTGGTGAAGGCCCACAGCGCGATCAGCGCCAGGGCGGCCACCGTGTGGAGGTTCACCGCGGTCTCGAAGCCGAGAAGCCCGTGGGTGCCGTGCAGGCCGAAGCCGGAGAAGGTCAGCACGAAGATCAGCAGGGCCTGCGACCAGTGCCAGAATCGCTCGTAGCGCGAGTAGATCATCACCGCGCGCTTGGGCGCCTTGGCGGCGGGGGCGAGGGTTGCGTCGCTCATCAGTGGGCTCCCGTCGTCTTCTTGCGCATGACCATGCGGGCGGTGGCGTGGGCGGCGATCCCGAGGATCGTCAGGGCGAAGGCGGCGTAACCGAGCAGGTCGAGCCAGCGGAAGTGATCGCGGCCGGGCAGGTAGACGCCGGTGATCTCGGCGAGGCGGCCGTCGCGGGCGTGACACTCGGCGCAGGCGAGAGCCTTGTCCTCGGGCGCCACCATGTGGGTGATCGGCCAGAACATCCGCGTCTCGATGAAGCCGATCTTGCCGCTCCACGGCAGGCCGGCATATTCCATGCCGAGCTTGATCGCCTTCGGGTAGTCGAAGTTGGTCCAGAAGGCGCTGTCGTCCTTGCCGAAGACGTGGTTGACCACCAGCGTCTTCAGTTCCGGATCGTAGGGTTGCTTGCCCTTCATCTCCTTGAACGGCCAGATGCGGGCCTTGGGATCGGCGGCGTCGCCGTTCAGCCGATTGAGGGCGAGGATGCCGCTGTCGTCGATCTTGTCGTCGACGTTCACCTGATCGATGACGCCGTTGTACCACTTGTAGGTGGGCCGGACGTTCTCGCCATAGGCGAAGTCGCCCTTCTCGGCCGAGTACTTCAGGTGGCCGTGGTCGTCCTTGATGAAGATCGGCTTGCCGTCGGCGTCCTTCTTGCCGGCGGTCGACCAGTCCCACAGCGTCTTGGTGGCGACGCCGCCACGGGCGAATTCGGGGATGTGGCAGGTCTGGCAGGCGACGCGGTCGGTGTGGTCGTTGAGCTTCGACACCCTGTGCGGCTCGGCGCCGTGGCAGCTCTCGCAGGTGGCGCGGTCGTGGTCGTCCTTGGGCAGGTCCTTGCCGTGGGTGTCGATCGAGCGGGTGGCGTAGCGCGAGCCGGACTGGATGTGGGCGTTGAAGGTGTGGCAGGTGGCGCAGGTCATGTTCTGACCGTCGACGCCCATGTGCACGTCGAGTTGCTTCGACGGCCTGATCAGCGAGGTGTCGAGATCGCCGTGCTTGACCGCGTCGCCGCCGCCGCCGTTGAAGTGGCAGGCGCCGCAGTTCTCGCGCCCCGGCGCACCGACCGAGCGGGCGACCTTGGCGAGATCCGGCGGCGGCACCATCTTGTCGCCGACCTTGCGCTCGACATAGGCGGGGTGGCCGGCGTCGGTCGGGATCTTCTTGTAGGTGCCGGTCTTGTCGTGACAGGCGAGGCAGTCGACGTTCGACGGTTCGTTCGGCGGTGGCTGACGGGCGTCGGTCCAGCCGTAGCCGGCATGACACGAGGTGCAGCGCGGTTCGTTCGACAGGGGCGAGCCGCAGAACGAGTTCATCGTCCGCGTCTTGCCCAGCCGCTTGCCGGTGGTCGGGTTGGTGGTGTCCCACTTCCAGTGGATCGACTGCATGACCTGATGGCTCGCCTCGGTGTGACACGAGAGGCAGGCCTTGGTGACCTCGGGGCCGGAGGCGAAGGGGCCTTCGAGCGCCTTGAACTTGGAATGGTCGGCGGTGCTCGCCTTGGCCGTCGAGGCCTTGGTCACCGCGATGGTCGACGGACTCGCCGTCTCGGCCGCGATCGCTGCTGCGCCGAAGATCAGCGCCAACAGCATCGCCAGCCCGGTGCGAATGGGCACTCCTCGCAACATCGCTTCCCCCACGGATCCGCTCCGACATTCGCCGTGACACGAGCGATCGCGCCGACATCGGAATTGTTATATTCGGAACCAATAATATACAGGGCGTCGATGTTTCGACGGTGGGAGGGGTGTGCGACGGAACGTCACCGCCGTTCTGCGATGCCCCCAGGCTCGCACGACGGCGAACGAGGGCGGCGTTGCGGCGTCGGACGAGCACCGGGCAGCAGTGTGGCCGGCGTGAAAACTTCGATGCGAAACATAATTTCAGCGATCCGCGTCGACGGCCGTCGGCGCAGATCGCGTCGGAGCCGCGGCGGCGGTCGCGGCCGGGCTCAGAGGGCGCGGACGAAGGCGGCGAGGTCGAAGGCCGGATCGGTGATCTCGTCGGGGGTCGGGCTCGCGCCCTTGTCGAGGATCTTGCGCGCCGCCATGTGGTCCTGCGGCCGGTTGATGCTGTCGCAGGCGACGAAGCGGCCCTCCCGCCAATAGAACAGCGAGAACTTCTCCTCCTCGAGCGAACCGCGCAGGACGGCGCGGTCCTGGCCGGCGGAGAGACCGGCCATCTGGAGTTTGATGTCGTACTGGTCCGACCAGAACCACGGCGCGGCGGTGAAGGGTCGCTCCTTGCCCATCAGCCAGGCGGCGCCGGACTTCGCCTGTTCGACGGCGTTCTGCACCGATTCCAGCCGGCGCAGCGAGCCGTCGGCAAGGCGGCGGGTGGCGCAGTCGCCGAGCGCGACGATCGCCGGGTCGGAGGTGCGCGAACAATCGTCGACGATCACGCCGCGATCGCAGGCGAGGCCGCAGGCGCGGGCGAGGTCGTCGTCGGGGATCACGCCGACACCGACGACGACGACATCCGCGGCGATCGGTCCGGCCGAGGTCTCGACCGCGGTGACGCGGCCGCCTTCCCCGGCAAAGCCGGTGACGCCGGTTCCGACCAGGACTCGCACGCCGTGGCGGGCGTGGAGATCGGCGTACCAGGACGAGATGGTCTCGGAGACGGCGCGGGCCATCAGGCGCGGCAGCGCTTCGATCAAGGTCACTGCGACACCGGCCTTGCGGGCGGAGGCCGCCACCTCGAGGCCGATGAAGCCGCCGCCGACCACCGCGACCGCGCGTGCCGTCGCGAGGCGGGCCTTGAGATCGAGGGCGTCGGCGAGGGTGCGCAGCGTCACGACGCCGTCGAGGTCGGCGCCGGGGAGAGGCAGGGTGCGGGCCCGCGACCCGGTGGCGAGCGCGAGGCCCTCGTAGGCGACGCGGCTGCCGTCGGCGAGGACGACTTCCTTCGCCGCCCGGTCGATCGCGGCGACGCGGGTGCCGGTCGCGAGGTCGATGCCCTTCTTGGCGAAGAAGTCGGCGCCGCGAATGACGAGATGCTCGGGGCCGCTCTCGCCGGAGAGCGCCGCCTTGGAGAGCGGCGGGCGATTGTAAGGGGGCGTCGGCTCGTCGCCGAAGAGGCGGATCGGGCCGGTCCAGCCCTCCGCTCTCAGGCTCTCCGCCATCTGCAGGCCGCCTTGGCCTGCGCCCACCACCACCATCGCCCGTTCGTTCACGACTGGACCTCCGCGACGCGCAGGATCAGCCCCTCGATCTCGGGGGCCGCCTTGATCTGACAGGAGAGACGGCTCGAGGGGCGCCGCTCGGCGGCGACGTTGTCGAGCATGGCGAGCTCGCCCTCGCTCGGCGGCGGCAGGTTGGCGGCCGCTTCGCCCTCGGCATAGCAGTGGCAGGTGGCGCAGGCGCAGGAGCCGCCGCATTCGGCGTCGATGCCCTCGACGCCCGACGACGTCGCCACCTGCATCAGCGACCAGCCCTCCGTGGCCTCGAGGGTGACCTCGTTGCCCGACGGTTCGATGAAGACCACCTCGACCATTCCGTTCGTCCTCCTCTGGGGATCATCGTCGTTCTTCGCGGCGACACCGGGACGATCGGCGCGGGGGCGATCATCGGCCGGTTCGTCGCCGCGGTCCATGCGGCATCGCAAGCCATGGGCGCTCGGCGATGCGTTCGATCGGCGCCGTTCGGTCGTTCACGCCTCTCCACGCGCCCCCCTTCTCCCCTCGGGGGGAGAAGGGCGCTGGGCTCGCGCCCCGCGGAAGGGGAGGGCCACAGCCCGCAGACCATCGCGATCGGCGCGACGGGTGCCGCGCCGACCAATCCGTCGTTCACTGCACCGCCAGATCCAACCGCAGCGGCGAGCGGAAGGTCGAGGAGGGCATCCACGGGAGTTGTTCCTGGACGCGGACGTAGTCCGGGACCACCTTGTGGAACTCCTCCATGGCGATCTTCACCGACATGCGGGCCACCGCCGTGCCGAGGCAGGCGTGGACCGAGCCGCCGAAGCCGACGTGGCCCTTGGGCCTGCGCTTCAGGTCGTAGTGGTCGGGGTTGGGGAACTGGCGCTCGTCGCGGTTGGCCGAGCCATAGGCGAGGCAGACGAAGTCGCCCTCGCGCATGGTCTGGCCGTGGAGTTCCGTGTCCTTGGTGAGACAGCGGCGGAAGCGCTGGGCCGAGGTGTTGTAGCGCAGCGATTCCTCGACGGCGTCGGGGATCAGGCTCGGATCGGCGACGACGGTGCGGCGGACGTCGTGGTGATCGGCGAGGTTGAGCGCGAACATCGACATGAAGCCGCCGAGCGATTCCACCCCGGCCATGATCAGCGTCGTGGTGGTGAGCAGCACCTCGCGCTCGTCGAGCTTGTCGCCGTCGATCTCGGCCTGGGAGAAGTGCGAGATCAGGTCGTTCAGCGGGTTCTTGCGACGCTCGGCGATGACGCCGGCCGCATAGTCCTGCATCCAGTTGTAGGCGGCGATGTGCTCGGGGCCCTTGGTGCGGGTGTGCGGGTCCGACTGGACCATCAGCACCGCCTTCTCGCGCACCGTCTGCTCGTCGCCCATCGGCAGGCCGAGCGCGGCGAAGAGCACGCGGACGGTGAACTTGGCGGAGAAGTCCTCGATGAAGTCGAAGGTCTTCTCACCGGCGATCTCGGCGACCGAGGCCTTGGCGATGTCGCGGATCGGGTCGGCGAGCGACTCGAGATTGCGCTTCATGAAGGCGTGCTGGATCAGGCCGCGCAGGCGGTCGTGGCGCGGTGGATCGGTGGTGCCGAGCGTCGCGCCGGCGCGGTTGGGCAGCTCGGTCATCAGGTTGCCCTTGGCCGAGGAATAGGTCTGCCAGTTGCCCAGCGCCGAGACCACGTCGGCATAGCGGGAGAGCACCCACATGCCGGCCTCGCGGCTCCAGAAGCAGGGGAACTCGTCGCGCAGGCGCTTGTAATAGGGGAAGGGATCGGCGTCGACCGCCGGCGAATATGGATCGAAGCTGAACATCGGACCTCCCTCGCGGAGGGGCTCGGCGAGCGGCCTCCGTCTGTGGTTCGGATCGGGCGGCCTTCCGACCATCCGTCGCGGGCCGTTCTCGGCGCGGCCCCTCGTTCCGGCTCGCGCGCGGGCGGTGCCCCGGAACACGCGCATGATGCGCGCGCGGGCGGGCGTTCGAAATGGACGAAGCGCAGGAAGTTCTGTATTTTCCCGGCAGCTTCAAACGGTTCGACGATCACGCCGACGGACGCCGGGAAAGCGATGAAGACGCCGCAGCGCAAGGGCGATCCGGGTTCGACCGGGGCGCGGGCCATTCCTGTATTTTCTCTCTATGGCGAGGCATCGGCGGCGCCGGACGACGGATTCGTCCACATCGAGGCGATCGCCGATCGCTCCGAGCGCTACGCCTGGGAGATCGATCGCCACGCCCACCACGGTCTGGCGCAGGTCCTGACCGTCTTCTCGGGCTCGGCCGAGGTGCGGCTCGACGACGTCACGGTCAGCCCGGGTGCGCCCTGCGCGGTGCTGGTGCCGCCCGGGACGGTGCATGCCTTCCGCTTCGCGCCGGGGACGGCGGGGCGTGTGCTGACCTTCGCCGAGGGGCGGCTCGGGCTCGGCGGGGCGGAGCGGGCGGCGCTGGTCGCCTCGCTGTTCGAGTCGGCGGCGGTGGTCGATCTCTCCGGCGAGGCGGCGACGGTGGCGCGGTTGGCGCGGCTCTTCGACGACATCGACGGGGAGTTCCACGAGCGGGCGCCGGGGTGGACGACGGCGATCGAGGCCGAGGTGGTCGGCGTGCTGGTCTGGCTGGCGCGCTGCCATGCCTCGATGCGGCGGGCGGAGACGGCGGCGCGGCCAGAGGCGGAGCTCTTCGGTCGCTTTCGGGGGCTGGTCGAGCGGCGGTTCGCCGAGCATCTCGCCATCGGCGCCTATGCGGCGGAACTCGGGGTGAGCGAGAGCCGGCTCGATCGGGCGGTCCGGGCGGTCAGCGGACGGTCGGCCTTCGAGGTGACGCAGGAGCGGCTGCTGCTCGAGGCGCGGCGCAAGCTCGTCTACATCGCCGCCCCGGTTTCGAAGCTCGCCTACGAATTGGGCTTCGAGGATCCCGCCTATTTCTGGCGCTTCTTCCGCCGCCGTACCGGCATGACGCCGACCGAGTTCCGCCGGGCGGAACGCAGGCGGGCGGACGGGGGTTGAATGATCCGTGGGGCGCCGCGCCACGTAAGCACGGTCGCCGGATGCGCCGCGTCGATCGACCGTCAGCGACGGCGCGTGAATGGAGACTTCGAATGTTCGCACTCGTCGGCTTCGCCGCCGCCGTCTTCGCCGCCGCGCTGGTCGGGGCGCGGTTCCGTCCCGACGGCTGGTACGACGATCTCGCCAAGCCGGCGTGGCAACCGCCGAAGTGGGTGTTCGCGCCGGTGTGGACGCTGCTCTACATCGGGATCGCGGTCGTCGGCTGGCGGCTGTGGACGGCGGGGAGCGGGCTCGGGGTGGCGCTGTGGGCGGTGCAACTGACGCTCAACGCCGTGTGGTCGCCTCTGTTCTTCGGGGCGCGGCGGATCGACTGGGCGCTGGTCGACGTCACGGCGCTGTGGGTGGCGGTGGCGGCGACGGCGGTCGTGGCGGCCTCGGTCGACGGCGTCGCGACGTGGTTGTTCGTGCCCTATCTCGCCTGGGTGAGCTTCGCCACGGCGTTGAATTTCGCCGTGTGGCGGCTGAACCGCACGCGGATCTGAGCGGGTCGGCGATCGAGGATCCCCGCTCGGGGCGCCGACCCCCTCCGACCCGGCTTCGCCGGGCCACCTCCCCCGCGAGGGGGGAGGGCGCCTACGGCGCGGGAGAGGGCGAGGGAGGCGTCCGAGCGTCAGCTCCCGAAGGACTTCTCGATGCGGTCGAGGGTGCGCATGGCGTCGAGGCACTGGGCGACGGAGCCGTTGGGCTCGCGGCCCTCGCGGATGGCGGCGAAGAACTCGCGGTCGATCAGCTCGATGCCGTTGTTCGACACCGCCACGCCGGTGAGGTCGATCTTCTTCTCGTCGCCGTCGTAGAGGTCGTCGTAGCGGGCGATGTAGGTGCCGTTGTCGCAGATGTAGCGGAAGTAGGTGCCGAGCGGCCCCTTGTTGTTGAAGCTCAGCGACAGGGTGCAGACGGCGCCCGACGGGGTCTTCATGCCGATCGACATGTCCATGGCGATGCCGAGTTCGGGGTGCTTGGGGCCCTGGATGCCGAAGGCCTCCGAGGCGACCTCGCCGGTCTGGTACTGGAAGAGATCGACGGTGTGGCAGGCGTGGTGCCACAGGAGATGGTCGGTCCAGGTGCGCGGCTGGCCGAGGGCATTGAGGTTCGACCGGCGGAAGAAATAGGTCTGCACGTCCATCTGCTGGATCTTCAACTCGCCGGACTTGATCCGATTGTGGACCCACTGGTGCGAGGGGTTGTAGCGGCGGACATGGCCGGCCATGGCGACGAGGCCGGTCTCCTTCTGGACCCGCACCAGCTCCTCGCTGTCGGCGAGATTGTCGGCCATGGGGATCTCGACGAAGACGTGCTTGCCGGCCTTCAGGCACTGGATCGCCTGCGAGGCGTGCACCGGCGTCGGGGTCGCCAGGATCACCGCCTCGACCTCGGGGCGGGCGAGGGCCTCGGCGAGGTCCTTGGTGGCGTGCGGGATGTTGCGGGAGCGGGCGAAGCCCTCGATGTCGTCGGGGCCGCCGCCGACCACCGAGACCACTTCGATGCCGTCGATCGCCTTGATGGCATCGAGGTGCTTCATGCCGAAGGCGCCGGCGGCGCCGGCCACGCAGATCTTCATCGAAACCTCCCTCACTCGGCCGCGGCGCGGCGAGCGTTCTCCAGGATGAGATGGCCGACGGCGGTGTTCGACGCCGGCACGTGATAGAAGCGATGGACGGTCTCGACCGTCTCGTCGAGGGCGCCGCGGGCGACCAACCACATCACCAGTTCGATGCCCTCCGAGCCGGACTCGCGCAGGTATTCGGTGTGGGTGATGCGGGTGGCGGCGATCGGGTCTCGCTCGAGCAGGTCGAGGAAGCGGTTGTCGAATTCGGCGTTGATCAGGCCGGCGCGCTGGGCCTGGAGCTGATGCGACATGCCGCCGGTGCCGAGGATCACCACCTTCAGGTCGGCGGGGAAGCTCTCGACCGCCCTGCGGATCGCCTTGCCGAGATTGAAACAGCGGTTGCCGGTCGGTGGCGGGAACTGCACCACGTTGACGGCGAGCGGGATCACCGGGCAGGGCCAGGCCTCGACCTTGCCGAACATCAGCGACAACGGCACGGTCAGGCCGTGGTCGACCTCCATGTCGTTGACGATGGTCATGTCGAATTCGTCGTGGATCAACGACTGGGCGATGTGCCAGGCGAGTTCGGGATGGCCTTCGACCATCGGCACCGGGCGCGCGCCCCAACCCTCGTCGGCGGGCCGGAAGGAGGCGGCGCAGCCGAGGGCGAAGGTCGGGATCAGCTTCAGGTCGAAGGCGGTGGCGTGGTCGTTGTAGACGCAGATCACCACGTCGGGCTTCAGCGCGGCGATCCATTGCTTCGCCGCCTCATAACCGGCGAAGACCGGACGCCAATAGTCGTCCTGGTCGTGGCCGGTGTCGAGGGCGACGCCGATGGCGGGGACGTGGGAGGTGAAGGCGGCGGCGACGATCTCGGCCATCAGCGGCCCTCCCATTCGGACTTGGAGCGGTTGCCTTCGATTCCGCGACCACCGGCGAGCATCATGGCGCGATAGGTGTCGCGGTCGACGCCGGTCATCTTGGCGGCGAGGTCCTGGAAGGTGATGCCGTCGGTCGCGGCGAGCTTGGCGGTGAAGTAGATGTTGCCGCCGAGTTCGAGCATGCGGTTCCAGTCGCGGGTCAGAATCGCCTGCTCCTGATCGGGCGTCATCGGGAAGCGCTTCAGGTAGGCGGCCTCGTCGGCGCGGAAGGCGTCGCGGTTGGCGGCGTCGCGCAGCGACATGCAGAACTGGTTCAGGCCATAGCCCTTCCTCGACTGGTCGGCGTCGAAGACATAGGTGCCGGGGATGTCCTTGTAGTCGGGTTCGGCGGTCATGGGCGTCCACTCGTGTCGGGGGTGGCCGGTGGCCGGGTCATTCGGGGCGGTCTGCGCGCTTGCCCAGCGCGGCGAGGATGGCGTCGGCGCGGGCGCCGTAGTCGGCGCCGAAGTCGGAGGCCTTCAGGCGCAGGTCGCCGATCTGTTGCTGCCAGTCGACGGTGGCCCGCGCCATGCGCCCCTCGAGCCCGAGGAGATCGACGGTCAGTGCCACTTCGCGCAGCTCGGCGGCGCGGCGGATGCCGTGGGTCATCACCCGCTCCATCATGTAGGCGGCGCGCTTCGGCCAATCGAAGCCGGGGAAGGTGTCCTCGAGGGTGGCGAGCACGATGTCGTCGACGCCCGCCAGACGGCCGGAGAGGACGCATTCGCAGACCAGGGCCTCGAGGCCCTTGATCATGATCGAGCGGACCATCTTGATCGACGAGGCGGCACCGATCGGGCCGTCCTGGATCTCTGCCACCATGCCGAGGGCGGCGAGTGCCGGGGCCACCGCCTCGGCGTGGGGTCCGCAGATCAGGAGCGGCGTCTTGTGGAGGCGCGGGTGGACCGGGGCCATCACCGCGACGTCGACATAGCGGCCGCCGGCCGCGGCGATCTTCTCGGCCGACTGCACCTTCACCTGCGGGGCGCAGGAGTTGCAGTCGAGGAAGAAGGTGTTCGGGGCCAGCGCGCCGACCACCGAGAGGGCGGCGGCGTGGGCCTGATCGGCGGTGACCACCGAGACCACCACGTCGGCACCGGCGACGGCCGCCTCTGCGGAGGTGGCGGGTGTGACGCCGTCGGCGGCGTAGTCGGCGAGTTTGGCGGCGCGGGTCGGCTCGGCGTCGGTCTTGACGTCGTAGGCGACGATCGCGGCGGCGAAGCCGGGTTCGGAGCGCCAGCCGGCGAGGAAGGCGCGCGCCGCTTCACCATAGCCGATGAAGGCGATGCGGCTCGGGCGGGCGTCGGTCGTGGCCATGGCGGTTCCTCCCTCCGTCTCGTCGCGGGGTTTCACCGTCTTAGGCGCGAACCCTTCGCAGGACGATATCGAAGCCTGCCGATTCCCATTCGAAAAAACTATAGGTCCGCGAATTCTTCCGACGGCTCATAGATCGATCGAGCGCTGCGGAGGTGGTCGATGAGGATCGCCTGGGTGGGGGTGGGGCGCCAGCCGCGACGGGTGGTGAGACCGATGCGACGGCTGCCGAGCGAGACCGGATAGGGCACCACGGCGAGGAGGCCCTGGTCGATCTCGTAGAGGGCCTGCCGGGCGGAGAGCAGCGTCAGCCGGTCGGAGCCGGCGAGGACGCCGCGCAGGAGGACCAGCGAACTGGTCTCCAGCATGCCGCCGGGCATCTTCGCTTCCGCCGCGGGCGGGAACATCTGATGGAACACGGCGCGGGTCGGGGTCTCGTCGCCGGGCACCGCCCAGGGGTAGGCGAGGAGGTCGTCGTAGGTCACCTCGCCCTTGGAAACCAAGGGATGGCCGGCGCGGGCGACGATGGCGAGGGGGTCGTCGAGCAGCGGCTCCTGGACGACGTCGTCGATCGGCAGCGGGTCGCGCAGGGCGCCGAGCAGGACGTCGATGACGCCGTAGCGCAGCCGTCCGAGAAGGCCGTCGTAGGGGGCCGAGATCACCCGGACGCGGGCGAGCGGACGCTCGCGTGACAGGTGGTTGAGAGCCTCGGGCAGCAGTTTGGTGCGGCCGAAGGGCATGGCGCCGACGACGATCAGGCCGGGGTCGCGGCCGAGGCTGTCGGAGACTTCGGCGAAGCCCTGCTGCAGCTCGGCATGGGCGAGGGCCGCGTGGCGGGCGAGGACTTCCGCCGCCGGCGTCAGGTCGACGCCCTGGCGGGTGGTGACGAAGAGCGTCATGCCGGTGAGCCGCTCGAGATCGCGTGCGGCGCGGTGGACCGAGGGTTGGGAGAGGCCGAGTTCGCGGGCGGCGAGCGAGAAGTTGCGGGTGGTCGCCATGGCGGCCAGCGCCCGCAATTGTGCCACGGTGAGGAGCTGTTCGAAGTTGGCGAAACCGCCGCCGGAGCGGCGCGCCTCGCCGCGCAGCGCTTCGCGGGCGCCGGTCTCGACGAGGGCGAGGGCGCGCTCGACGCGATCGCGCAACAGGGTGCCGGCGGTGGTCAGCGCCATGCCCTCGGGACCGAATTCGAGGAGCTTGGTGGCGAAGCGTTCCTCCAGCTTGGCGAGCGCCTGGGTGATCGCCGGCTGGGAGAGATGGATGCGGCTCGCGGCGCGTGTGACGCCACCCATCTCGGCGACCAGGACGAAGGCGCGCAGATGGCGCAGATTGGGCACGTCGGTCCACATCGACGGGGGCTCCGGCTGGGGTCTCGGAACGCCTTATAGCAAGATCTTATGAGGAGGGGGAGACTTCGAACTGGTGTCGCGGGGCGGTCGGACGAATGATCGCCGCCAAGATGAGAACAGACGTCGCCCGTCGCCGAGGAGGAAAACGATGAGCAAGAAGACCGCCCTGGTGATCAGCGCCCACGCCGCCGACTTCGTCTGGCGCGCCGGCGGAGCCATCGCGCTGCATCAGGCCAAGGGATACGAGGTGACGATCGTCTGTCTCTCCTACGGCGAGCGCGGCGAGAGCGCCAAGATCTGGAAGGAGCCGGGCGTCACGCTGGAGAAGGTCAAGACGGCGCGCCGCATCGAGGCGGAGAACGCGGCCAAGGCGCTCGACGCCCACGACATCCGTTTCTTCGATCTCGGCGACTATCCGCTGGAGATGGACAAGGACGCCAAGTTCAAGCTGGTCGACGTCATCCGCGAGGTGATGCCCACCTTCATGATGAGCCACTCGCTCTGGGACCCCTACAACACCGACCACATGAACGCGACCCGCTGGGCGCTGGAGTGCCGGATGATCGCCCAGGCCTGGGGCCACAATCCGCACGAGAAGGTGCTCGGGGCGCCGCAGCTCTATCTGTTCGAGCCGCATCAGACCGAGCAGATGCAGTGGAAGCCGGACGTGTTCCTCGACATCACCGAGGTGTGGGACAAGAAGCTCGCGGCGATCCGCTGCATGGAGGGGCAGGAGCACCTCTGGCACTACTACACCAACCTCGCCGAGAACCGCGCCAATCACTTCAAGCGCAACTCCGGCGGTCAGGCGGGCGGGCGCGCCGCGAAATATGCCGAGGGTTTCCAGTCGATGTTCCCGCGCACCGTCGACGAGCTTTGAGGTGGTCGAGATGAACGTCGTGGTGCAGAGCATCGAACGGGCCGACAGGGACGTGATCGCCGGCCTCGCCGAGTGCGGGGTGGCGACCGTCCACGAGGCGCAGGGGCGCATCGGGCTTCTCGCCGCCTACATGCGACCGATCTACTCGGGAGCGCGGGTGGCGGCTTCGGCGGTCACCGTGTCGGTGCCGCCGTGCGACAACTGGATGATCCACGTCGCGGTCGAGCAGATGAAGGCCGGCGACATCATGGTGGTGGCGCCGACCTCGCCGTCGGACGCCGGCTATTTCGGCGATCTGCTCGCCGGTTCGGTGATGGCGCGCGGCGGCGTCGGCCTGGTGATCGACGCCGGGGTGCGCGACATCCGCGATCTCACCGAGATGGGCTTCCCGGTGTGGTCGAAGTGCGTCTCGGCGCAGGGGACCGTCAAGGAGACGCTCGGCTCGGTCAACGTGGCCGTCGTCTGCGCCGGCGCCTACATCGAGGCCGGTGACGTGATCGTCGCCGACGACGACGGGGTCTGCGTGGTCAAGCGCGCCGATGCGGCGGCGGTGCTGAAGAAGGCGCAGGCGCGCATCGCCGCCGAGGGCGAGAAGCGCGAGAAGCTCAATGCCGGGGTGCTCGGGCTCGATCTCTACTCGATGCGCGAGGCCCTGGCGAAGAAGGGCCTGAAATACGTCTGAGGCGCGGCCTCGGACGGGTGTCGTCGGACGGTGATCCGAACGCGAGAGGATGTGGTGATGGACGCGAACTACATGCCCTTCCACCCGAACCCGTCGAAGCCGGCCTATGTGCCGCCGGCGGGCGCGGTGGATGCGCACTGCCACGTCTTCGGTCCCGGCGACGTCTTCCCCTATGCGCCGCAGCGCAAGTACACGCCCTGCGACGCGCCGAAGGAGAAGCTGTTCGAACTCAGGGACTTCCTCGGTTTCTCGCGCAACGTCATCGTCCAGGCGACCTGCCACGGCCACGACAACCGGGCGCTCATCGACGCGCTGAAGGCGTCGGGAGATCTCGCCCGCGGCATCGCCTCGGTCGGGCCGTCGATCACCATGGCCGAGCTCGAGGAGATGGACGCTGCGGGCGTGCGCGGGGTGCGCTTCAACTTCGTCAAGCGGCTGGTCGATGCGACGCCGAAAGAGGTCTATTTCGGCATCGCCGAGAAGATCGCGAAGCTCGGCTGGCACATCGTCGTCTATTTCGAGGCGCAGGATCTCGCCGATCTGGTGCCGTTCCTGGAGGCGCTGCCGACGCCGATCGTGGTCGACCACATGGGCCGGCCGGATCTCGCCAAGGGCGTCGATCATCCCGACTTCCAGCGCTTCGTCGACCTGATGGCGCGCAACCCGACGATCTGGTCGAAGGTGACCTGTCCCGAGCGGCTGTCGGTGTCGGGCCCGCCGTCCTACGACGACTTCGTCCCCTTCGGCCGGGCGCTGGTGACGCGCTTCCCCGATCGGGTGCTGTGGGGCACCGACTGGCCCCATCCCAACATGACCACCCACATGCCCGACGACGGCTCGCTGGTGGACATGATCCCGCGCATCGCTCCGTCGATGGAGGCGCAGAGGGCGCTCCTCGTCGACAATCCGATGCGCCTCTACTGGTCGCGGTGACGGCGCGGCCCAAGGAAGATCCGGGAGGAACGCTATGTCCACGCATACGATCCAGGAAGAGATTCCGGGCACCGTCATCTTCGACGGCCGGATGGCGATGAAGGGCTATGCCCTCAACAAGATGTGCTACTCGTTCAATTCCGCCGCCAACCGCGAGGCCTTCCGCAAGGACGAAGAGGCCTACATGGACGAGTACGGGCTGAACGACCAGCAGAAGGCGGCGATCCGCGCCCGCAACGTGCTGCAACTGATCGATGCCGGCGGCAACATCTACTATCTCGCCAAGTTCGCCGGCATCTTCGGTCTCTCGGTCCAGGACGTCGGCGCGCAGCAGACCGGCATGACCGTCGAAGAGTTCAAGGAATACCTCCGGAAGCAGGGAGAGTGAGATGGCCGAGATCATCGCAGGACTGACCTCGTCGCACATCCCGGCCGTCGGCAACGCCTATGCCCGGAAGCTCTTCGACGATCCCTACTGGAAGCCGTTCTTCGACGGCTATCCGCCGGTGCACCAGTGGCTCGACGAGCAGCAGCCCGACGTGGCGATCGTCTTCTACAACGACCACGGGCTCAACTTCTTCCTCGACAAGATGCCGACCTTCTCGATCGGCGCGGCGCCCACCTACGAGAACAAGGACGAGGGTTGGGGCATCCCGACCATCGGCACGTTCCAGGGGCATCCGGAACTGTCCTGGCACATCATCGACGGGGTGGTGGCCGACGGCTTCGACGTCTGCACCTGCCAGGAGATGGCGGTCGATCACGGCTTCACCGTGCCGGTGCAGCTGTTCTGGGGCGACCGCGAGGAGAACCCGATCAAGACCATCCCGATCTGCATCAACACGGTGCAGCATCCGCTGCCGTCGCCACGCCGCTGCTGGGAGTTCGGCAAGGCGATCGGGCGGGCGGTCGCCTCCTTCCCGGGCGCCGAGAAGGTGGTGGTGCTGGGCACCGGCGGTCTGTCGCATCAGCTCGACGGGACGCGGGCCGGCTTCATCAACAAGGAATTCGACCTGATGTGCATGGACAAGATCGTCGACGAGCCGGAGACGCTGGCGAAGTTGTCGGTCATGGACCTGGTGCGCGAGGCCGGGGCGCAGGGCGCGGAGTTCATCCTGTGGATGGCGATGCGCGGGGCGCTGGGCGACAAGGTCAAGGAGTTGCACCGCAACTACCACATTCCGATCTCCAACACCGCTGCCGGGCTGATGCTGCTCGAATGCGGCGCCTGAGATCGGCCGATCGCCGGGCACGGTGGTCGCCACGAGACACCGGGCGGAGGCATCCCCGCTCGGCAAGGAACGAAGGACCCCGCGGGAAGGGTCCCGTCCTCAACAGGGAGAGAGAGATGAACGCATCCGACATCACGCGCCGTGGCGCGTTGACCGGCTTCACCGTCGCTGCGCTGATGGTCACCACCGCGGCGTCCGCCTGGGCGCAGGAGGTGGTCAAGGTCGGCCTGATCCTGCCGATGACCGGCCCCTCGGCCTCGACCGGGCGTCAGATCGATCAGGCGGTCAAGCTCTATCAGGCGATGAACGGCGCCACGGTGGCCGGCAAGAAGGTCGAGGTGATCGTCAAGGACGACACCGGCGTCGCCGACGTCACCAAGCGCATCGCCCAGGAACTCGTCGTCAATGACAAGGTCTCGGTGCTCGCCGGCTTCGGCCTGACGCCGCTGGCGCTCGCCACCGCGCCGATCTCGGCGCAGGCCAAGGTGCCGCAGGTCGTCATGGCGGCGGCCACCGCCACCATCACCGAGGCCTCGCCCTTCATCGTGCGCACCTCCTTCACCCTGCCGCAGGCGACGGTGCCGGCGGCGGACCTCGCCTCCAAGAACGGCTGGAAGAAGGTGATCACCCTGGTCACCGACTACGGCCCGGGCATCGACGCCGAGAAGGCCTTCGGCGAGCAGTTCACCAAGAACGGCGGCACGGTGCCGGCGGCGCTGCGGGTGCCGCTGAAAAACCCGGACTTCGCACCCTTCCTGCAGCGCGTCGCCGACGAGAAGCCGGACGCGGTCTTCGTCTTCGTGCCGTCGGGCTTCGGCGCACTGGTGGTGAAGCAGTTCGTCGAGCGCGGTCTCGACAAGTCGGGCATCAAGCTCTTCGGCACCGGCGACCTGCCGGACGACGACCAGCTCGACGGCATGGGCGACGTGGTGATCGGGCTGATCTCGACCCACCACTATTCGGCGGCTCACCCGTCGCCGGAGAACAAGGCCTTCGTCGAGGCCTACCAGAAGGCCAACCCGGGCCAGCGGCCGAACTTCATGGCGGTCGGCGGATTCGACGGCATGGCGCTGATCTACAAGGCGCTGGAGAAGACCAAGGGCGACGCCGACGGCACCAAGCTGGTCGAGGCGATGAAGGGGCTCTCGTGGGTCAGCCCGCGCGGGCCGATGTCGATCGATCCCGATACCCGCGACGTGATCCAGAACATCTACGTCCGCAAGGTCGAGAAGGTCGACGGCCATCTGTGGAACATCGAGACCGAGACCTTCGAGAAGGTCAAGGACCCGGTGAAGGCCGCCAAGATGGGCAAGTGAGGCGACGGGCGGCGAGGGTCCATCTCCTTCGATGCTTCGAATCGGAGGGACGCTCAGCCCCCCCCTCCCTGTCCCTCCCCCTCCAGGGGGGAGGGAACGGCAGAGGAGGCGATCGTCGTATCGCGACCGCAGCTCTGGGAGATCCGTCGTGATCCCTCGGAGCCGATGCCCTCCACTCGGCGCAGCCGTCGTCTCGGGCCTCTCCCCATCGTCCCCTCCCCCCTGGAGGGGGAGGGACAGGGAGGGAGGGCGCGGCGGTGCCGCCGATCGAAAGCCTCGCGAACACTTCGACCGAACCCCGCAGGACATCCGCATGCTGACCATCCTCTTCGACGGCATATCGACGGGCATGTTGCTCTTCGTGCTGGCCTGCGGGCTCGCCGTGACGCTCGGTCTGATGAA
>ERZ1645187.1527-NODE-1527-length-21227-cov-7.620442_pt1 | contig 21227 bp, 14 predicted proteins | sample MGYA00575352_ERZ1645187 | MGnify/ENA primary metagenome ERZ1645187 (study PRJEB40837, sample SAMN11349314) | freshwater sediment metagenome | isolation source: river sediment | host: Sediment | place: India: Wazaribad , New Delhi | collected 2017-02-21 ... | reverse complement strand
CCGTCCAGCTGGTCCAGCATCAGGCGCACGGCCTGTTCCAGCCGGCGGCGGTCGATGGTGGTGAAGTCGCGGTCCAGCTGGATCTCCAGCTTGCCCACGGCGGCCACGCATTTGCCCCGCCCGCCCTTGCGGTCGAACTGAAAGCTGGTCTTGGCCCGGGCCGGCCGTTCGGGCCGCACCGCGCGCGGCGCAGGCGCCTGCGGGCTGTCGTCGGTCTCACCGGCAAAGCGGCGCAGCACGGCCAGTTCGTCGCTGACCGAGCGGGTATCCCAATCAGCCAGTTCGGCCCGGATCAGCGGCACCAGGCCCTCCACCTCTTCCAGCCGGCGGGCCAGCGCCAGGCCAAGCGCGCGCGGAATCTCTTGCGGGTACATCAGGTCGCCCCCCAGGCGCTGCACCACGGTCACGAAGGTGCGGATGTAGCTGCGCTTCTGGTAGCCGGCCGAGCGGAACAGCGCCACCACCGCCTTGTCGGGGTCGTGGATCGTGGTGCCCGGATCGGCGGCGAAGTCGATCGCCAGCGCCGCCATCTCGGCAAAGGAGATGTCCTTTCGCACCAGGTTTTCGTCGACCATCTTGCGATACAGCGCGTCCAGATCCTCGCCCGGCTGGCTGACCGCGGCCGGAATGGCGCCGTAGCGGTCGGCGTCGCCGGTTTCCTCAAGCAGCTCGCGATAGGCGGTCAGGCGGCGATAGCCCTGGATCAGCTCGAACCGGCCATCGGCGCGCGCCTCCAGCCGGATCGGGTTCGACAGGCCCAGGTCGCGGATCGAGGCCTTCAGCTCGGCCATCTCGGCATCGGGGCCCTTCTTGCGGTCGCGCACCAGCTTGGCCATGGCGATCCGGTCCAGCGGCACCAGATCGACCACCAGCCCCAGCCGGCGCAGCCGCACATGTTCATGCGCCAGGGCATCGTTTTCCGCCCGGATCTGCGTTTCGATCTGCTGGCGTTCGCGGCTGGCGTCGGCGGTCTCGGCGATGGCGGCGGCCATCGGGCCGCGGCGCGGCGGGTCGGCGACCTTCCCTGCGGGGAAGGTTTCGGGCACCGGGCCTTCGGGCAGGTCGATATCGAACATGCGGCGCTTTTTCGTCATGGGCTACCCCCTTCAGATCCTGTCCCAGGCGGCCAGCACGCTGGCCCGGAATTCCTCATACGCGCGGTCGAAACTGGCGCGGGCGCGGCGCCAGGTCTCGCGCGTCATCTCGCGGTAGTCGATTTCATAGACCGACGACAGGAAGCGGCCCGATTGTTCGACGGCCCGCGTCATCTCGATCGGGTGTTCGGCGACATGTGGGCCGAAAACCTTGCGGAAAGCTTCGAACATCGCGCGGTGCAGGTCGTTGCCGGGCTCGTAGCGCGTCATCAGGAAGCGGACGTCGGCAAAGGCCTTGGGCAGGGCAATCTTCCCCGCGGGGAAGGTCGGGCCAAAGCCCGACAGATCGGCCAGCGCCTCGGCCAACTGGCCGATGAAGCTGGTGGTGCTGTCATATTCCCAGTAGCCGGGGCCGGAGGGGATATACAGCATGTCGGCGGCGAAGACCGCGTTCATCGACTGGTAGCCGATGGCGGGCGGGCAGTCGAACAGGATCAGGTCGTAGTCGTCATCACCCAGCCCGTCGAGGTAGCGGCTGACGGCGGCAAAGAACGACCACTCGGGGTTCAGGTGGCGGTACTGGGCGGAGGCGAACTCGACGAAGGCGGCGTTGGCGCAAGAGGGCACGATGTCGATGGTCGACCAGGCGGTCGGCTTGATGAAGTCGGCGTGGCGCAGATCGCCCAGGCCGAGGTCGCGGATGCTGGCCGGGATCTGCCGGCGGGGCAGGGCGGTCCCGCTGGCGGCGCCGGTGGCGGCGGCGTTCATGCGGTCGGTCTCGCGGATCAGGTCGCGCGCCATGATGCCCCAGACGGTGTAGTCCTCGGCCACGTCGGTCAGGCCCATGGAGTGCGAGAGGGTGGCCTGCGGGTCGAAGTCGACCAGGAGCACGCGGTAGCCGTCCAGCGCGGCGGCATGGGCGAAGTGCAGCGCCACGGTCGACTTGCCGGCGCCGCCCTTGAAGTTGGCGACCGCGGCACGGAAGGCGCGCTTGCCGCGGGGGCGGGGGGGCATCAGGGTCTTGCGGTTGATCTTCATCTTGCGGCGGAGCGCGTTGATCTCGTCGAGGGAGAACCAGCGCTGGCGGCCATCGGGTTCGACTTCCCCGCCGGGAAGGTCGGGCTCGGCCGCCAGGCGGCCGCGGAAGGTGGACTGGTTGATCTGGAAGATCAGCTCGGCCACCTCCCACGAGGAGAACCGGCGCAGGGTCTTGCGGTTCTCGGGGCTGAAGGTCTGCTGACGGATCCAGCTTTGCATCTTGAGCGACTGCGCCTGCAGCCGGGCCAGATCTTCATGCGTGTACATGCGCGCCTCGTTGGAACGTAAATTCTTGTCCGTTTCCGAAATACGCCGGATTTGCCAGGAATGCAAAAGCCAAGTTAGGATGTGGCAGACCTTCCCCGCGGGGAAGATTGCGGGCCGGAAACAAGGGCCGGCGCGGCGAATCGGGGGCGGGGCGCGCGGCCCGCAAGGCCGGCGGGGCAGTGGCCACAAATGGGGGACAAGCCGCGCCGTCCTACTGCATATTGGGGGACATTTCGCCCCCATTGGGGGACAGTCAGGATGACCCCCAATACCAATGATACCTGCATTCTTCGAATGGATTGGGATCGGGAAACCCCCTCTTGGCCGGCGCCGCTTGACAGAATCGAAAATGTGGACGCAAATGCCAGCAAGACGCCGAAGAGCGTTGCGTTAACCGTCTGGCAACCCGATCCCGGGCAGGACGGCCGAGGCAAGCCGGGCCAGGATGGAACCGGCAAGAGGCAGGAGACCGACATGCAGCTTCCCCGGCCCGTCGGGCGCGAGGCGGCATCCCGCAAATACGACATCCTGTCGGCGCTGATGGCATTCGCGCTGTCGCAGGACAAGCATGTGCAGCGCCAGGTGCTGCGGGTCATGGCGCTGATCACCACGCGCTACAACTGGCAGCGCGACGAACTGACGATGGGCCAGGCCGAGATCGCCCGGCTGTGGTCGGTCGACGACCGCACCGTCAAGCGCGAGATGGCGCGGCTGCGGGCACAGGGCTGGCTGGTGCTGAAACGCCAGGGCGCGCGTGGCCGGGTCAGCAGCTACGGCCTGGACCTGAACCGGATGCTGGAAGACACCCGCCCCGCCTGGCCGCTGATCGGCGAGGATTTCCGCGCTCGGCTGGACCCCGGCGAACCGGTGGGGCAGGGCGCGTCCAACGTGGTGCCGCTGCGCGCGGCGGTGCCGGCGCCGGCCAACGACGGCTCGGTCTGGGCGGCGGCGCAGGCCTGGCTGCACCAGGAGGATGCCGCGACCTATGGCGCGTGGTTCCACGCCCTGACCGAGGCCGGCATCGAGGCGAATTGCCTGACGCTGGCCGCGCCGACGCGGTTCCATGCCAGCTATGTCGCCACCAACCTGAAGGACCGCCTGCTGGTCGCGCTGCGCCGCCAGGACCCGGCGTTGCGCGAGGTGCGGATCGTCGGCTAGGGCTAGCCCCGGCTGTTGCGCCAGGCGATGGCGGCCTTCAGCCCCTGCTCGCGGCGGATGCGGTTGAACTCGGCCCGTTCCGGCCCGCCCGAGGTTTCGATCACCAGATCGGTTTCCACCGCCGCCAGAAGCGCGTTGCGCATGCCGCGGATGTCGTAGCTGCGGTTGATCGCGCGCTTGGTCAGCTCGACCGACAGGGGGGCTGCGGCGACGATCTCGCGCGCTTTCTCGAACGCGCGTTCGATATGCTGGCCGGCGGCGACGGTTTCGGTGACAAGCCCGATCTGGGCGGCGCGGTCGGCGGTGATCCTGTCGTTGCCGGTCAAGAGGATGTCCTTTGCGTGTTTCGGCCCCACCATCCAGGGCAGCAGCAGCGCCACGATGCCCGAGCCGAAGCGCACCTCGGGTTCGCCGAAGATGGCGGTTTCGTCGGCGATGGCGATGTCGCAGGCGGCTGCCAGCTCCAGCCCGCCGCCGATGCAGGGGCCGTGGATGGCGGCGATGGTGGGTTTCGGGCAATCCCAGAACTGCATGATGAAGTCGAAGTCGGCCTCCAGCACGCGGCGCCAGTCGGACACGCTGCGTTCGCCCGCGGCGGCGGATTCCTTGAGGTCGAAGCCCGCCGAAAACGCCCGCCCCTGACCCGAGAGGACCAGGCAGCGGATCGCCGGATCGCGTTGCAGCGCGGCCAGGGTCGCGGTGACTTCGGCCATCAGGACCGAGTTGATCGCGTTCAGCACCTGCGGGCGGTTCAGCCGGATATGGGCGATGCCGTCGTCTGTGATCTCCAGCAGCAGGGTTTCGGGATCGGTCATGGCTGGGGGTTCCTTGCGCGCAGGGTGATGCAATCGACGGCGACGGCGCCTTGCGGGCCGGCCAGGACGGGGTTGATCTCGATCTCGGCGATCTGGCCGCGGGCGGCGGCGGCGAGGTCGCCAAAACGGGCGATCAGGCGGCACAGGGCGCCCAGGTCGGCGGGCGGGCGGCCGCGGGCGCCGGTCAGCAAGGCAAAGCCCGCCAGCCCCTGCAAGGCGCGCAGCGCCTGGTCGGGGGTGAAGGGCGGGATCAGCGCGGTGGTGTCGCGCAGGATCTCGGCGAAGATGCCGCCCAGGCCCAGCGTCACCAGCGGGCCGAAATCGGGGTCGGTGGTCATGCCCAGGATGACCTCGGTGCCCGCGCCCATGGCCTGCGCCAGGATCGGGGCGCCGGGGTGGCGGGCGCGCAGCCGGTCCAGCGCCAGCGCGGCCTGGGCCAGCGAGCATAGGTTCAGTTCCACGCCGCCCAGGTCGGATTTGTGGGCGATGGCGGGATCGTCGATCTTCAGCGCGATGGGCAGGCCGTTGCGGGCGGCAAAGGCGGCGATGTCGCCGGGGGTGCGGATGTCGGCGCAAGGCGCGCAAGCGATGCCGGCGGCGTGCAGCAGGCGAAAGCCGTCCAGCGCGCGCAGGCTGTCTTGCGGCGCGGCCTGAAGGAGGCGCTGCGCGGCGGCGGGCAGGGGAGGGGGCGGCGGCGGCGTCTCGGGTGGCGGCGCAAAGCGGTGGCGTTGCAGATGCGCCAGCGCGGCCAGCCCGGTGACGGTGCCCATCAGGACGGCGATGCCGCGGCTGCGCAGATCGGCGGCCAGGGCGGGCGACAGGGTGGTGGCGATGTTGCCCATCACCACCACGGGCTTGTCGGTGGCCTGATGCACCTTGCGGATGGCGGCGGCAGAGAGTTCCGAGAAGTTGCGGTCGGCGGGCAGGTTGGTGGCCATCACCACCAGGCCGACGCCGGGGTCGCGGGCCATTTCGGTCAGCACCGGGGCCATGACGTCGCCGCCGTCGCCCCAGTAATCCAGCGGGTTGGCGGGTTCCATGCCGGGGTCCAGATGCGCGGCGATGGCCTTCAGGGTCTGCGGCTGCAAGGCGGCGAAGGGCAGGCCGCGGTCGGCGGCCAGGTCGGCGATCAGCTGCCGCTCGCCGCCGGAATCGGTGCCAAGCGCGATGCCGGGGGCGGTCATCGGGCGGGACATGGCGCACAGCTCGGCGGTGTCCAGCAGTTCGTCCAGGCTGCGCACGGCGATGATGCCCAGCCGGGCGAACATCGCGTCATAGGCGGCCGAGGCGCCCGACAGCGCGCCGGAATGCGACAGGGCAAAGGCCCGGGCGGTGTCGCTGCGGCCCAGTTTCAGCGCGATGATGGCGACGCCGCGCGCGCGCGCCAGTTCGGCCGCGGCGATGAAGGCGGCCGGGTCGCGGACGGTCTCCAGGATGCAGGCGATCACCCGGATGGCGGGCTGGTCCAGGAAATGGCGGATATAGTCGGCCAAGCCGGTCGCCAGTTCCTGCCCCGCCGAGACGGCGTAGTCAAAGCCCATCTGCCGGCCGTTGCCGATCAGCCCCGACCAGCTGGAGCCGGAATGCGAGATCAGCGCCACGCCCGAGGGCGCGGGCAGGTTGCGAAACGGCATCGCGGTCATCTGCAGCCGGTCGTGCAGGTTCAGGAAGCCCATGCAGTTGGCGCCGCAGACCGCCATCCCGGCCTCGCGCGCGATGGCGGCGATGGCCTGGGTGCGCGGCGTGCCAGAGTCGGTGTCGCCATGGGCGCGGCCGAACAGCACCGCGGCGCGGACGCCGGCCTGGGCGGCGGCGGTGACGGCCTGAACGATCTGGGCATCGCCAAGGGCGAAGGCGGCGCAATCGACGCCGCCGGGAATGGCGGCCAGGTCGGGCAGGCAGGGCGCCTGGTCGATGCGGTCGTAGTGCGGGTTTACCAGGTGGACCGCACCGGCATAGCACAGAGAGCCGATCGCCGCCGTCAGGCTGGCGCCAAAGCTGCCGGGGCGGGGGCTGGCGCCCACCACCGCGATCGAGCGCGGCGCCAGCAGCGCGTCAAGGGCGGCGGTCATTGGCCGGCCTCGGCGGTGGACAGACCCGACAGAAAGCGCCGGGTGACGGCCAGCCCGTCATGCACCGCCTCTTCGGCGCTGCGGGCCATGGTGCAATCGCCCACCGTGACGAAGGGCAGGCCCGCGCCTTGCAACTGCCGCTCCAGCGCCGTCTGCGGGGCCTGACCGGCGACCGAGACGACGGTGTCGACACCCTCCAGCACGATGGGCTCGCCGCTGGCGGCGTGGGTGAAATAGGCCGCCGTGGCATCCAGCCCGAACAGCCGGGCATAGGTGATCACCTGCACCCCGGCCTGATGCAGCCGGCCGGCCCAGAGGTCGCGCACATATTGTTGCAGGTTCTGCCCGGCGCAGATGCCGTTCACCGCCAGCCGCACCTGATGGCCGTTGCGGGCCAGCAGCATCGCCAGCCCCGGCCCGATCCAGTCGCAGCGCCAGTCGGCCACCACGACGCGGCCGCCGGGCGTGGCGGCGCCGGTCAGCACCTGTGCGGCCTCGACCAGCGGGCCTTCGCCTTCGACCTCGGCCGGCAGCGGGGCCGAGCCGGTGGCCAGGATCGCCGCCTGGGCGCCCGAGGCGCGCAGAAAGGCCGGATCGACGCGGGTGTTCAGCCGCACCTCGACCTGGCGCAGGGCCAGTTCGCTGCGCAGGTTGGTGATCAGCCCGCCGAATTCGGCGCGGTCGGGCAGCAGCTGCGCCAACAGCGCCTGGCCCCCCAGTTGCGGCCCGGCCTCGGCCAGCAGGACCGAGTGGCCCATCTCGGCCGCTGTCACCGCGGCCTTCATGCCGGCCGGCCCGCCGCCGGCCACCACCACCCGCAGCGGGCGGGGCGCCGCCGGCACCGGCGCCAGCCGCACCTCACGCCCCGTGACCGGGTTCTGGATGCAGGAAATCCGCGCGCCCGAGTGGAAATGGCCGATGCAGCCCTGGTTGCAGCCGATGCAGGCGCGGATCTCGTCGGCCCGGCCCTCGCGCGCTTTGCGCGGCATGTCGGGGTCGGCGATCAGGGCGCGGGTCATGCCGCACATGTCGGCCTGCCCGGCGGCCAGCACCGATTCCGCGATCTGCGGCTGGTTGATGCGACCGGCGACAAAGACCGGCACCGGGACCGCGGCGCGGATCGCCGCCGCGCGTGGCGCGACATAGGCGGGCGCGATTTCCATCGGCGGCACGACGTGGATCGAGCCGCCAAGCGCGGCCATGGTGCCCATCGTGGTGTTGATGTAGTCGACCAGCCCTTCGGCGGCCAGCTGGCGGCAGATCTCGATCACGCTGCGCTGGTCCAGGCCGCCGATGTCGTCTTCGTCGGCGGAAATGCGCAGGCCCAGGATGACGTCCTGGCCAATGGCCTTGCGGGCGCCGATCAGCGCCTGGCGCAGCGGGCGCAGCCGGTTTTCGGCCGAGCCGCCGTAGATGTCGCTGCGCCGGTTCGCGGCGGGGTTCAGGAACTGCGCGAACAACAGGCCGTGGCTGGCGATCAGTTCAACGCCATCGTAACCGGCCTCGGCATAGCGGCGGGCGCCTTGGGCGGCGGCCTCGATGATCTCGGCCACCATCTCGGTCGGCATTTCGCGCGGGACGGTGTGAAAACGGTTTTCAGGCAGCGGCGAGGGGGCATAGACCACCCCGCGCATGCCATCGGTCATCCGCCGGGTGACGCGGCCGGAATGCGACAGCTGGCCGAAGATGCGCGCGCCGTGGCGATGCACCGCGGCGGCCAACCGGGCGTAATGGGGGATGGCATCGTCGGACAGGATCACCAGTTCGGGCGACTCGGTCAGGGTCGAGGCATGGAAGCGGGCGGATTCGTTGACGATCAGCCCGGCGCCGCCTTTGGCCCGCGCCGCGTGATAGGCGATCAGGTCGTCGCCGGGCAGGTTGCCCTGCGCCAGCCAGGTCTGGTGGCCGGTCGACAGGATGCGGTTGCGGATCTCGCGGCCGCGGATCGTCAGGGCCGAGAACAGGGTGGGAAAGCGGGCGGTCATGCGGAAATCCCGGGTCAGGTTGGCGGCCAGCATAGCAATGCGGGCTATCCTGCCAGCCGCAGAAATAGTAGGACCATCATTACCTGAGGTTGGGACGGACCGGATGACCCTGCGCAGCAGATTGCCGTCTTCGGGCGCGCTGTTCATGTTCGAGGCCGCGGCGCGGCACCTGAACTTCACCCTTGCCGCACGCGAATTCAACGTGACCCAGCCGGCGATCAGCCGGATGGTGGCGCGGCTTGAGGCGCATCTGGGCGCCGCGCTGTTCCGCCGCCGCCCCACCGGGCTGGAGCTGCCCGACGAGCGCCGCCTCTTGGCGCGCGCGCTGCGCGACGGGTTCGACCGCATCGAGGACGCGCTTTCGGAGATCGAGGCCGGCCGGCACCGCGAAGACGTGGTGACGCTGTCGGTCACCTCGGCCTTCGCGATCCACTGGATGATGCCGCGGCTGGACCGTTTCCGCCGCGAGGTGCCGGGCGTGACGATGCGGCTGGACCTGATCCATGGCGAGCCGATGGGACGGCTGGGCGCGGCCGACCTGGGCCTGCGCTATGGCGTGGCCGAGGGCGAGGATGTCGACCATTGGCCCTTGGTCCCCGAGGTGGTGATCCCGGTGTGCAGCCCCGGCTATCTGGCCGCGCATGGCCCGATCGACGGGCCGCAGGGCCTGTCGGGGCATGTGCTGGCCAGCCTGACGGGGCGGATGCGCATTCCCTGGCCGCGGTTCCTTGAGATGCTGGGCCTGGGGTCCTTGCGCGATGCGACCGAGCTGGGGTTTTCCGACTATGCGCTGGTGATCCAGGGCGCGACCAAGGGGCAGGGCGTGGCGCTTGGCTGGTGGCATGTGGTGGCGGGCGAGATGCTGGCGCAGGCGCTGGTGCCGGCCAGCGGGCGGATGTTGCAGACCGGGGCGTTCTATGACCTGGTGGGCCGCCGTTCGGCGGTGGGGCGGCCGGCGGTGCAGCGGGTGCGGGCCTGGTTGCAGGCCGAATTCGCCGCGCTGGAGGGCCGGCGGGCGGGCCTGGGGCTGGTTGCCGTCGCCGGCCCCTCTATCCCGCCGGAGTAAGGATCTGGGCCGCCAGCGGGTCGCGGGGCAGGGCGGCGGGCGGCAGGGCAGGGCGGCCGCGGATCATGTCGGCGGCCTTTTCGGCGATCATGATCACGGTTGCGTTCAGGTTCGCCCCCACCACCTGCGGCATGACCGAGGCATCGACCACCCGCAGCCCGGCGATGCCGTTCAGCCGCAATTCCGGGTCGACCACGGCGCCGGCATCCACCCCCATCCGGCAGGTGCAAGAGGGGTGGAATTCGGTCTTCACGCCCTGGCGCAGGGCCTCGTCGATCTGGGCATCGCTGCGGGCTTGCGGGCCGGGGGCCACCTCGGCGGTGCCCAGCCGGGCCAGCGGGGTCTGGGCCACGATGTCGCGCGTTGCCTTGATGCCTTCGCGCATCTCGACGATGTCGCGCGGGTCGCTGAAGAAGCGAAAGTCGATCCGCGGCGCATCCTTGGCCAGGGCGCTGCGCAGGCCGATCCGCCCGCGGCTGCGCTGGCGCAGTTGCGACAGGTGCAGGGTGAAGCCGTGCGACAGGCCAAAGCTGCCGTCGGGGCGGGCGTCGATCTTCATCGGGGCCAGGTGGTAATGCACGGTGGGCAGGGCGGAATCCGCCATCGCCCGGACAAAGCCGCCGATCTCCCAGATGTTCGAGGCGCCGGGGCCGGTCTGCCGCAAGAGCCATTCCAGCCCCACCCGCAGCTTGCCGAGCGGCGAGCCCATCCAGGCATGCGAGACCGGTTCGCGGCACTGGAACGACATGCCCAGGTCCAGGTGATCTTGCAGGTTGGCGCCGATGCCCGGCTGGTCCAGCACGACGCGGATGCCGTGCTGGCGCAATTCGTCCGCCGGGCCGATGCCCGACAGCATCAACAGCTGCGGGGTGTTGATGGCGCCGCCGCACAGGATGACCTCTCGCGTGGCAAGGGCGCGGCGGGGCTGGCCGGCCTGGGCATAGTCGATGCCGGTGGCGCGGCCGCCCTCGACCAGAACGCGCTGCGCCAGGGCGCCGGTGTGCAGCGTCAGGTTGGGGCGGGCAAGGGCGGGGCGCAGGTAGGCGACGGCGGTGCTGCACCGCCGCCCGCCGCCCTTGGAGCTGTCGAGCCGCCCGATCCCCACCGCGTCGGGGCCGTTCAGGTCGTCCACCAGCCGGTGCCCGGCATCGGCGGCGCTGGCCTGGAAGGCATCGAAGATCGGCGATTGCAGCGTGCCGCGGGCCACCTGCACCGGGCCGTCGCCGCCGCGATGGAGGCTGGCGCCGCGGTCAGAAGTTTCGGAGCGGCGGAAATAGGGCAGGCAATGGGCAAAGCTCCACCCCGGCAGCCCCTGCGCGGCCCAGGCGTCATAATCGGCCGGATGGCCGCGCAGCCAGACCATCGAGTTGATCGAGGACGAGCCGCCCAGCGTGCGCCCGCGCGGCACCGGAATGCGCCGCCCGGCCAGCCCCTCTTGCGGTTCGGACTGGTAGTTCCAGTTGAACGCGGGGTTGTGGAACACCCGGTAGACCCCGGCGGGGATCTGCATCATCAGCGAGCGGTCCGGCCCGCCGGCCTCGAGCAGCAGGACGCGGACGGCGGGGTCTTCGGTCAGCCGTGCGGCCAGCACGCAACCGGCGGAACCGGCGCCGACGATGACGTAATCGTATTCCGGGGCGGGGGTCATGGGCGGGTCCTCAGGCAGCGCGGCCGGCGATGATCCGGTCCAGCCAGCCCACCGCCATTTCGGGCACCGAGGCCAGCAGCGTTTCGGTGTAGGGTTCGTGCGGCGGCGCAAAGACCCGGGCCTTTTCGCCCTGCTCGACGATGCGGCCGGCCTGCATCACCACCACCCGGTCGGCGACGGCGCGCACCACCTCGATGTCGTGGGTGATGAACAGGAACGACACCCCCAGCCGGGCCTGCAAGACCAGCAGCATCCGCAGCACTTCGGCCTGGACCACCTTGTCCAGCGCCGAGGTGATCTCGTCGCAGATGATCAGCTCGGGTTCGGCGGCCAGGGCGCGGGCGATGGCGACGCGCTGCTTCTGCCCGCCCGACAATTGCCCCGGCAGGCGGTCGGCGTGGGTGGGCTCCATCTCGACCAGGCGCAGCAGTTCCTGCACCCGCGCCTCGCGGCGGGCGCCGCGCAGACCGTGATACAGCGTCAGCGGTCGGCCCAGGATGCGGCGCACGCTGTGGCGCGGGTTCAGCGCGGTATCGGCCGACTGGTAGATGATCTGGATACGGCGGATCGTCGGCAGCGGCCGGCGCGCGACGGTGGGCGCCAGCGGCTGGCCGTCATAGGTCAGGGTGCCGGCGGCGGGTTCCTTGAGGCCGACGATCACGCGACCCAGCGTGGACTTGCCCGAGCCGGATTCGCCCACCAGCGCCACGGTTTCGCCGCGGCCGACCTGCAACGAGATGTCGGTCAGCACCTGGAACTGCTTGTAGCGCGCGGCCAGGTCGCGGATGTCCAAGAGCGGCGCGCCCTTGCGGTCATGCGCGCCGGCGGCATCGACCGGCAGTTCATGCACGGCCCAGAGGCTGCGGGTATAGGGATGCTGCGGCGCGTCCATGATGCGGGCGATCGGCGCCTCTTCGACCACGGCGCCATGGCGCAGCACGGCGACGCGATGCGCGATCTGCGCCACCACGGCCAGGTCATGCGTGATGTAGATCGCGGCCACGCCGAAATCCTGGATCACCTTGCGGATCGAGATCAGCACCTCGACCTGGGTGGTCACGTCCAGCGCGGTGGTGGGTTCGTCAAAGACGATCAGCGCCGGGTTGCAGATCAGCGCCATCGCCACCATGGCGCGCTGCAACTGCCCGCCCGAGACCTGGTGCGGATAGCGGTCGCCGAACTGCGCCGGATCGGGCAGCCGCAGCGCGGTGAACAGGGTGACGGCGCGCTCTTCGGCCTCGGCCCGGGTCAGGCCGCCGCGGTCGACGGCGACGGCGACGATCTGGTCCATCAGCCGATGCACCGGGTTGAAGGCGGCCTGCGCGCTTTGCGCCACATAGGCGACCTGGGTGCCGCGAAAGCGGCGGCGTTCGGATTCGGGCAGGGCCAGCAGGTCCTGGCCCAAGAGGTGCACCGACCCGCCCGAGACGCGGGCGCCCGGGCGCAGGTATCCCAGGGCGGCCAGGCCGATGGTGGATTTGCCGGCGCCGGATTCGCCGACGAGGCCCAGCACCTCGCCGGGGTGGACGGCCAGCGACACGCCGCGCACGATGGCCGACCAGGCGTCATTGGCGCGGGCGTCGATGTGCAGGTTGTCGATGCGGATCACGGGGTCGGGCATCTCAGGCCTCTTCGGACAGGCCGCTGGCCCGGTTCAGCATCCAGTCGACGACGAAGTTCACCGCGATGGCCAGCAGCGCGATGGCCGCGGCCGGGATCAGCGGGGTGACGTTGCCCATGTTGATCAGCGCGGCGTTGTCGCGCACCATCGACCCCCATTCCGCGGTCGGCGGCTGGATGCCCACGCCCAGGAAGGACAGCGCGGCGATGTTGAGGAAGATGAAGCAGAACCGCATCCCCAGTTCCGACAGGATCAAGGGCAGGATGTTGGGCAGGATCTCGTTCACCGCGATCCACAGGCTGCCCTCGCCGCGGGCGCGGGCGGCCTCGACGAAATCCAGGCTGGCGACGTTCAGCGCCGCCGCGCGCGAGATGCGGTAGAACCGGGTCGAGGTGAGGACCGCGATGATCAGGATCAGGTTCAGGATCGACCCGCCCAGGATCGACAGGATCATCAGGATGAAGATCAGCTCGGGCACCGACATCAGGGCATCGACGATGCGCGACAGCACCTGATCGACCAGCCCGCCGACCAGGGCCGCGAACATGCCCAGAAGGCAGCCGAGGGTCAGCGACAGGATCGTGGTGATCAGCGCGATCGAGATCGAGTTGCGCGCCCCGTAGATCAGCCGCGACAGGAAATCGCGGCCCAATTGGTCGGTGCCCAGAAGGTGCTCGGCGCTCCAGCCATCAAAGGGCACGCGCGAGACCACCTCGACCTCGCCATAGGGCGCGATCAGGGGGGCGAAGAGGGCCACCAGCGCATAGGCCAGCGTGACCACCATGCCGAATTGCGCCGTCAGCGGCGCCGACCGCAGCAGGTGCAGGAACCGGGTCAGGCGGGGGGTCGATACGGGTCTGGCGGTGGCGTCCATGGTCCCCTCAGCGCGGATGCAGCAGGCGCGGGTTGCTGACGATCGAGATGACGTCGGCGATCAGGTTGAAGCCGATGTAGGCGGCGGCAAAGATCAGCGCGCAGGCCTGGATCACCGGCACGTCGCGGTTGCGGACGGAATCGATCATTGCCTGGCCGATGCCGGGGTAGACGAAGACCACTTCGATCACCACCACGCCGGAAATCAGGTAGGCCAGGTTCAGCGCCACCACGCTGGCAATCGGCCCGATGGCATTGGGCAGCGCCTGCCGCATCACCACGCGCGATTCCGGTTCGCCCTTCAGGCGGGCCATCTCGATATAGGGGCTGGCCATCACCGACAGGATCGCGGCGCGGGTGTTGCGCACCATGTGGGCCAGGATCACCAGAAGCAGCGTCAGGATCGGCAGGACCATGCGGTAGAGCTGGTCGCCCCAGTCCATGCTGGCGCGGATGCCGGCCATCGAGGGGAAAAGCTGCAGCTTTACCGCCAGCAGCATCATCACGATATAGGCCACGAAAAACTCGGGGATCGAGATCGAGGCCAGCGTGGTGGTCGACAGGAACTTGTCGATGAACCGGCCGCGATAGCGCGCGCAGACGATGCCAAGCGCGATCGACAGGGGCACCGCGATGGCCGCGGTGATCGCGGCCAGCACCACGGTGTTGACCAGGCGGGGGCCGATCACGTCCATCACCGGGCGGCCGGCAAAGGACATGCCCATGTCGCCGGTCGCCGCCGCCCCCAGCCAGCGCAGAAAGCGCAGGAACCAGGGGTCGTTCAGGCCCAGCTGTTCCTCCATCGCGGCGACGGCCTCGGCGGTGGCGTTCTGGCCCAGGATCGCCGAGGCATAGCTGCCGGGCAGCAGCGCCACCGCCGAAAAGATCACCAGCGACACGATCACCAGGCTGAGAAGGCCCAGCCCGAGACGGCTGAGCACCATCGACAGGATCGGCCGGGAACTGAAGGACATGCGCCGCGAACTCCGTCTGGGCTGCTTCATCGACGATCCGGCGCCCGCGGCGCGACCGGCGCGTCAGGCATCGAGCCGCCACCAGCGCTCCGCCGCGCGATGGTTGTCGCCGGGCAGCACGCCGCCCATGACACCATGGCCGATGGCCGAAGACATCGCCAGACGCCAGCTGACGAAGGCCACCGTGATCACGCCGCCGTCGTCGTGCAGGATCTGCTGCATCTCGGCATAAAGGGCGGCCCGCTTGGCGGGGTCAAGCTCGGTCCGGGCGGCCTTGTGCAGCTCGTCGAAGCGGGCGTTGGAAAAGCCGGTGTTGTTCCACGGCGAATCCGAGGTGTAGGAGGTGGCGAACAGCCAGTCCAGCGTCACCCGCCCGTACCAGTCGGACGCGTTGAAAGGCTTTTTCAGCCAGACGTTGTCCCAATAGCCATCGTCGGCCTCGTTCACCACGTTGACGGTGATGCCGGCCTTGGCGGCGTGTTCCTTGAACAGCACTGCCGCCTCGACCGCGCCCGGAAAGGCGGATTCGGCCACCGACAGATCGACGGTCACGCCGTCCAGCCCGGCCTCGGCCAGGATCGCGCGGGCGGCTTCGGGGTCGTAGGCGTATTGCGGCGGGGTTTCGGCGAACAGCGGCATGATGCGCGCCACCGGGGTATCGTTGCCAACCTCGGCCTCGCCCAGGAAGACCTTTTGCACGATGTCGTCGCGGTCGATGGCCAGCTTCAGCGCCTTGCGCACCGCCGGATTGTCATAGGGCGCGACCGAGCAGTTCATGTCGAAGGTCAGGTGGCGCAGGCTGGGGGTGCGCACCACCTTGAGGTCGGGGTTGCCCTCGACCATCGCGATGTTGCGGATGTCGACGTCTTCGATCACGTCGACCTCGCCGGTCAGAAGGGCGTTCAGGCGGGCGGTGCTGTCGGGGATGTTGATGATCTCGACCGCATCGAAATGCGGCAGGCCGGGCTTGTGATAGGCCGGGTTGCGCACCAGGCTGATGGCGATGCCGGGCTCAAAGCTTTCCAGCTTGAAGGCGCCGGTGCCGATGCCGGACTGCCAGTCGATGCCGCCGCCGTCGCGCGCGGGAAAGATCGACAGGTGGTAGTCGGTCAGCAGCGCCGGGAAGTCGGCGTTGCCGGCCTTCAGCGTGAACACCAGGTCCTCGCCCTGCACGGCGACATCGGCGATCTGGTCCACGATGGCCAGCGCGCCCGAGGTGCTGCCCTCGCCCATGTGGTGCAGCATCGACTGGCGGGCATCCTCGGCGGTGAAGGGGCGGCCGTCGTGAAAGGTGACGCCCTTGCGCAGCACGAAGGTCCAGCGCGCGGCGCCGTCGTCGGCGGTCCAGCTTTCGGCCAGGTCGCCCGCCACCGAGCCGTCGGGCATCAGCTCGACCAGGTTGTTGCAGAGCGCGCCGTTGAAGGCGACCCCTGTCGCCACCGTGGCCCAGCCGGCCGGATCCAGCGTTTCGTTCTGCGACCCGTCGTTCACGGCATAGCGCAGGGTTCCGCCCTGTTTCGGGGTGTCCTGCGCCAGGGCGCCGCGCGGCAGGGCCAGCGTGCCGGCCGAAACGGCCAGGCCGGCCAGGAAACCGCGCCGTCCGGGCGCAAGCAGGCGGGAAAGGTGGGTCATGGGGCGGATCCGCGCAAAAGGGGGAAAGGGGCCGGGCGGACGCGGGGTCCGCCCGGGGCTTGGATGCGTCAGGCCTTGCGCCACCAGCGTTCGCAGATGCGCATGTTGTCCAGCGGCATCAGGCCGCCAACCTCGGCATAGCCGATGGCGTTCGAGATGCCGTTGCGCCAGTCGACGAAGGCGACGGTCAGGATGTTGCCTTCGTCATGCACGATCTGCTGCATCTCGGCATAGTATTCCATCCGCTTGGCCTCGTCGGTTTCGGCGCGGGCCAGGGCGTGCAGCTCGTCGAAGCGGGCGTTCGACCAGCCGGCGTTCCACGGCGCGTCCGAGGTGTAGATCGTCGAGAACAGCCAGTCGGGCGTGGCGCGGCCGAACCAGTCGACCCCGGCGAAAGGCTTTTTCAGCCAGACGTTCTCCCAGTAGCCATCGGCGGCCTCGCGCACCACGTTGATGGTGATGCCCGCCGGCGCGGCGTGTTCGGCATAGAGCACCGCAGCCTCGATCGCGCCGGCAAAGGCGTTTTCGGCCACATGCAGATCGACGGTCAGGGTTTCCAGCCCGGCCTTGGCCAGATGCTCTTTCGCCTTCTCGATGCTGTAGTCGCGCTGCGGCATCTGGTGCCAGAACTTCTGGATCTGCGACACCGGGTTGTCGTTGCCCTTGCGGCCTTCGCCCAGGAACACCTTTTCGATGATGTCGTCGCGGTCCAGCGCGTATTTCAGCGCCAGCCGCACATCGGGATTGTCGAAGGGCGCAACGCGGGTGTCCATGTCAAAGCTGAAGTGGCGCAGGCCCGGAACGCGCTGGACGTGGAAATCGGCGCTGGCTTCGACCATCGCGACGTTGCGGATGTCGACGTCCTGGATGAAGTCGACCTCGCCGGTCAGCAGCGCGTTCAGCCGTGCCGTCGCATCGGGGATCGAGATGAACTCGACCTCGTCGAAATAGGGCAGGGGCTTGTGATAGGTGGGGTTGCGCACCAGTTTCGTGGCGATCCCCGGCTCAAAGCTGGCCAGCGTGAAGGCGCCGGTGCCGTTGCCCGACATGTCGATGCCGCCGCCTTCGGCCGCGGGCAGGATCGACAGGTGGTAATCCGACAGAAGGTAGGGGAAGTCGGCGTTGCCCTCTTTCAGCGTGAAGATCACGGTGTCGTCGCCTTCGATGGCGATCGTCTCGATCTGGGCCACGATCGCCCGCCCGCCCGAGGTGGAATCGGGCTTCATGTGGTGTTCGATCGACTGGCGCACGTCTTCGGCCACCAGGGCGCGGCCGTCGTGGAACTTGATGCCGGCCTTCAGCTTGAACCGCCAGACCTTGGCGGCGTCGGACGGCTCCCAGCTTTCGGCCAGGTCGCCGGCGACCGACCCGTCGGGCAGGATCTCGACCAGGTTGTTGTAGATGCCGCCGTTGAAGCCCGCGCCCGTCCAGCTGGTCGACCAGGTGCCCGGGTCCAGGTTGTCGTTCTGCGAGGCGTTGTGCAGCCCCAGGCGGAACACGCCGCCGGCCTTGGGCGCATCTTGCGCGCGGGCGACGCCGGGCAGCGAGGCCACCGCCAGAAGCGCAGACATCTGCGTCAGGAAGGTGCGGCGGGAAACCGTGCCGCGGCGCAAGGCGCTGGCCAGCACGTCGATCTGGCGGTGATGCGATTCGTTCATGTCAAACCCTGTTGCCATTGTCGCTGTTCAGTTTTCCGGACAGTCCCGGGCCACCGCGGGACCGTTCCCGTTGGCAGATGCCCCGACCTGATTCACACTATGCGGAAATGCGTGGCTGTCAACAAACTGATTGACCGATCAATCACGGACTGCCTTAGTTGCAGCCGGAAAGCAGGGGGAAAAGCATGACCGGAACCGACCTTGCCCATATCGGTGCCGCGCAGGCGCTGCGGCTGTTCCGCGCCCGCCAGCTGTCTCCGGTCGAGCTGCTGGAGGCGCAGCTGGCGCGCATCGAGGCCGCTGCCGGGCCGCTGAACGCGATCTGCTTCACCTATGAGGAAGAGGCCCGCGACGCCGCCCGCCGGGCCGAGGCGCGCTATGCCGCCGGCCAGCCCACCGACGCGCTGGAGGGGCTGCCGACCGCGCTGAAGGACGAAAACATGATGGCGGGCAAGGTCACCACCTATGGCTCGTTGCTTTATGCCGACCATGTGGCCGACCGGAATGCGCCGGTGGTGCAGCGGCTTCTGGATGCCGGGGCCGTCGTGCATGCCCGCACCACCACGCCCGAGTTTTCCTGCGCGCCGTTCTGCCATTCGCGGCAGTGGGGCGTGACGCGCAACCCCTGGAACCGCGATTTCACGCCGGGCGGGGCTTCGGGCGGGGCGGGGGCGGCGCTGGCGGCGGGGCTGACGACGCTTGCCACCGGCTCGGACATCGGCGGGTCGATCCGCATTCCGGCGGCGGCCTCGGGGGTGGTGGGGTTCAAGCCGCCCTATGGCCGCGTGCCCTCGACCCCGCCGTTCAACCTGGATCCCTACAACCACCCCGGCCCGATGGCGCGCAGCGTCGAGGATTGCCTGCTGATGCAGAACGTGCTGGCCGGGCCGCACCCGCAGGACATCGCCTCGCTGAAGCCCAAGCTGACGCTTCCGGTGGATCGCGGCGGGGTCAGGGGCTGGCGCATCGCCTATTCGGTCGACTTCGGCTTCATGCCGGTCGACCCGGAGGTGCGCGCCAACACCCTGCGTGCGGTCGAGGTGTTCCGCGACCTGGGCGCCGCGGTGGTCGAGGTCGACCTGGGCTGGACCTGGGAGGTCTATCACGCCGCCGCCACCCATCACGCCACGCTGTTCGGGGCCTGGCTGGCCGATTACCTGGACCAGGCCGACCGGATGACCGATTACGCGGTGGATTTCGCCCGCCGGTCGCTGGCCGTCACCACCCGCGACTACCTGGCCAGCCTGGAGGTCGAGGGGCGCATCTATGCCCGGTTCGGCCCGATGATCGAGGCGTTCGACCTGTTCCTGTGCCCGACGCTGGCGATCCCGGCGGTGCCGGCCGACTTCGGCCCGGGCGACCCGCTGACCGTCGATGGCGTGGCGGTCGACCCCTATATGGGCTGGACGATGGCCTGGCCCTTCAACATGCTGGGCCGCTGTCCGGTGCTGGCGCTGCCCTCGGGGCGGGCGGCGAACGGGGTGCCGACGGGCATCCAGCTGGTCGGCCGCACCTATGACGACGCCGCGGTGTTCCGCGCCGGCCTGGCCTTCGAATCGGCGGTCGGCGGGTGGTATCAGTCGGCCGAAACCCGCCCCGCCCTGCCGTTCTGAGGATCGCCCATGAAAACCGTTTTCACCGAAGCCCACGCGCTGCAAAGTGTTGAAACCGAGTTCTACCGCGGCAAATGGGTCGAGGCGTTCGAGATCCCGCGCCGGGCCGAACTGGTGCTGGCGGCGGTGCGCCAGGCCGGCCTTGGCCCGGTGATCGCGCCCCTGGGCTTTGGCCTGGCGCCGGTGCAGGCGGTGCATGACGCGGCCTTCCTGCGCTTTCTGGAAACGCTGTGGGACGACTGGGTGGCCGAGGTCGGAGAGACCCCGGCCTATCCCAACATCTGGCCGCCGCGGCGGACGCGGATGATCCCGACCCGCCGCCCCGGCGCCGAACTGGGCCGCTATGCGGTGGACATGAGCAGCCCGATCCTGAAGGGCACCTGGCAGGCGGCGCGGGCGGCGGTGGATTGCGCGCTGACCGGCGCCAGCCTGATCGAGGCCGGCGAGCGGGCGGCCTTTGCCCTGTGCCGCCCGCCCGGCCACCACGCCGGCCGCGACTATTTCGGCGGCTACTGTTTCCTGAACAACGCCGCCATCGCCGCGCAATGGTTCCGCGATGCCGGCGCGGCGCGGGTGGCGGTGCTGGACGTCGATTACCACCACGGCAACGGCACGCAGGATATCTTTTATGACCGGGGCGACGTGCTGACCCTGTCGATCCATGCCGATCCGGTGCAGGAATACCCCTATTACATCGGCTTCGCCGATGAGACGGGCAGCGGCGCGGGGCAGGACGCCAACCTGAACCTGCCCTTGCCCTGGGGGTCGGACTTCACCGCCTGGGGCGCCGCGATGGACCGGGCGCTGGCCACCTTGCGCGCCTTTGCGCCCGACCGGCTGGTGGTGTCGCTGGGCGTGGATGCCTTTGACGGCGATCCGATCAGCCGGTTCCGGTTGCAGGGCGCGGATTTTCTGGAAATCGGCCGCCGGATCGGCCGGCTGGGCCTGCCCACGCTGTTCGTGATGGAGGGCGGCTATGCGGTGGCGGCCATCGGCGACAATGTCGTCAACGTGCTGCGCGGGTTCCAGGCGCCCTAGGCGGCGGGGTCAGAAATCCTGCGGGAAGGGGCCGCGCATCAGGGCCAGGCAGGCGGCATGGCCGCGCTGCTGCACCTCGGCCAGCGGCGCGGGCGACAGCAGGCCTTCGATCCACAGGCCCGAGATCATCGCGTTCAGCGACAGCGCCAGCTGCGGCGCATCCACCGTCACGCCGCGCTGCGCCGCCAGTTCGGCGATGTCGGCCGCGACGGCCTGGTTGTACTGGTCGCGCAGCGAGGCGCAGCGCTTGCGATAGGAGGTGACGCGCGCCGCCTCGGCCCAGAACGACAGCCACAGCGCGATCGACGACCGGCCGGCGGCCTTGCTGCTGAAATCGGTGTCGATCATGCTGCGGATGCGGTCGGCCGGCCCCAGGGCCGAGGCCGCCAGCTTGCCCAGATAGGCCTCGTACTCGGCGGCGGTGTGGTCCAGCGCGGCGAAGATCACGCCTTCCTTCGACTTGAAGTGAAAGGCGACGACCCCGTAGGAACACTTCGCCTCGGCCGCGATCGAGTTGATGGTGACCCCGGTCAGCCCCTTTTTCGAGATCACCTTGACCGCGGCGACCATCAGGCTGCGGCGGCGGTCGCTGACCTGATCGTCGCGGCTGGCGCGGGCCTTGCGCGCCGGGGTGCGGCGGGTGGCGGGGGGCTTCAGCTCAGACATGGCGCGTGA
>ERZ1645187.1526-NODE-1526-length-21227-cov-8.891508_pt1 | contig 21227 bp, 16 predicted proteins | sample MGYA00575352_ERZ1645187 | MGnify/ENA primary metagenome ERZ1645187 (study PRJEB40837, sample SAMN11349314) | freshwater sediment metagenome | isolation source: river sediment | host: Sediment | place: India: Wazaribad , New Delhi | collected 2017-02-21 ... | reverse complement strand
ACGCCGGACAGCAGGAGCTACGGCTCCTATACGCTGAAACTGCCTATAAGCGCGGTGTCCGCGAGCGGCCCGGTGATGACCTTCTACCTCGGCACCTCCGATGCCACGCCCCCGGCCACCATAGCCGCCGTTTACGACGGCCTGACGTCGGGTTCCGATATAACGCGCACCGGCTCCACCAGCCAGCTGTCCGCCAACTGGACCGCCTCCTCCGACGCAGACACCGGCCTGGCCGGCTACCAGTACGCCATAGGCACGGTGTCCGGCACGCCGGGCCTCGCTGGCTGGACCGACAACGGGACCTCGCTTTACGTGACCCGCACCGGGCTCACCCTGGCCGAGGGTACCACTTACTACTTCGGCGTCAGGGCGGTTAACGGCGTGGGGGTAACCTCGACGCCGACCTGGTCCAACGGCCAGTACGTGGACACCAGCATGCCGGAGAGCGTGCCCTACGTCTACGACAGCACCGGCACCGACATAGATCACCTTAACTCCTTGTCCAGGCTTTCCGCCAACTGGGGGGCTTCGCCTTCCAGCGGCGTCACCGAATACCAGTACGCGGCCGGCACGGTTCCCGGCGGCGAACAGCTGCAAAGCTGGACCAGCGCCGCCCTTGCCACCTCGGTCACCCTCACCGGCCTGACCCTCGCCGAGGGCACCACGTATTACGTGACCGTGCGCGCCTATAATTCCGTTTCCGGCAAGTATTCCGCGGACCTCTCCTCCGACGGGCAGATGGTGGACGTCACCAGCCCGACCGCCCGCGTGATACTCTCCTCGCCCCTGACCAACGGGGCCTTCACCGGCAAGCTGGTGCTGACCGAGGCCACCGGCGCGCTGGCCTGGGGCCCGCGCCTCACGCTGACCACGTCGGGCGGCTACTCAGCCCCGCTGACGCTGACCTACCTGACCGGCTCCACGTGGACGATCTCCGGCTTCGTCGAGTCCTACTATTCGACCGGCACGGCCTCGCTCTCCTTCAGGGCCGCCGACGCCGCCGGCAATACCGGCTCGTCGATAACCTCGGGCGCCTCGCCGGCCATAAGCCAGGCCATCACCGGCTCGGCCGGCGGCACGGTGCGGAACAGCGACGGCGACTACGTGACGGTGCCGGCGGGCGCCTATACGGGAACGCTGTTCGTCTCCATCTCCACCGCCGCCGCCTCGCGCAGCGCCGCGGCCGATTCGGCCGCCGTCACCTCATCGAAAATTCAGTCCTCGGACCTGGTCCGCGAGTTCTCCGCGCGCGACCTTTCCGGCGCCGAGGTGACCTCGTTCTCCTCGCCGCTCAAGGTCTCGCTGGCCTATCCCGACGCCAACGGCGACGGGCGCATAGACGGCGACTATGTCAGCGAGGGCCTGGCCTGGCTGTACTACCTGGACGAGGCCGCCGGGCGCTGGACGCCGGTGAGCGGCACCGTGCGCGACGCGTCGGCCAACACCGTCTCCGCCCAGGTCTCCCATTTCTCCGTCTATTCGGTGCGCGTGGCCGACGGCAGCGCGCTGTCGCTGTCGAACCTCAAGGCCTATCCCAATCCCTGCGACCTGTCCAAGGTCGCGGCGCTGACCATGTCAGGCATACCGGTGGACGCCTCCGACGTTAAAGTGCACATCTTCAACTCGGCGGGCGAGCTGGTGCGTACGCTGTCCTCCGGCGACGGCGTGGACGGCGTTAATACCGTCACCTGGGATGGGAGGGGGAAGGGCGGCTCCAGGGCCGCGAGCGGGCTTTACATCTACCTGGTCAAGACCGGCAATTACGGCAAAGGCAAGGGCAAGTTCTTCGTGATATGGTGAAACTGCTGCTCATACTGGCGATGGCGGCTCCGCTGGGCGCGGAGACCGGCACCACCGCCATGCCTTTCCTGAAGATGGACGCCGGGGCGCGCGCCGCGGCGCTGGGCGGCGCCTATACGGCCCTCGGCGACGACGCGGGCGCCGTTTTCTACAACCCGGCCTCAGCGGCCCTGGTGACGCGCAAGGAGGTCATGCTGGGCCACAACGAGTGGCTGGAGGGCCTGCGCAACGAGAACGCCGCCTACGTGCACCCGGTGGACTACGCCGGCGCGGCCTTCGCCGGCTTCAACGCCCTGTTCAGCGGCAGCATGGACAAGTACGACGAGTACGGCGCCGCGCAGGGCTCTTTCAGCTCGCTCGAGGGCGCGCTGACCCTGGGCTACGCGGCCCCGCTCGGCGGCGGCTTTTACGGCGGAGCCGCGCTGAAATCTCTTTACCAGAAGGCCGACTCCTACGGCGCCATGGCCTGGGCCGGCGACGCCGGCCTGCTTAAGGTCGCGGACGACTGGCGTTTCGGCGCTTCGGTCTCCAATTTCGGCACCGGTATGAAGCTGGGCGAGGAATCCTTCGGCCTGCCGCTGACCATGCGGGCCGGCGCGGCCTGGGACTGGCGCGGCAGGGTCTCGCTGTCCGCGGACGCGGTGAAGGCGGGGGAGAACTCCCCGGCCGCGGCCGCCGGCGCGGAGCTGCATATAGTTTCATCTCCAGGCGAGGCTTTCTTCCTGCGCGGCGGCTACCGCACCGGGCGCACCAGTTACGCCGGGCCGGGCTGGAGCGCAGGCTTCGGCCTGCAGAACGGGGATATCAGAATAGATTACGCTTTCACGCCCTACGGCGAACTGGGTTCGGCGCACCGCCTTAACATCTCGCTGCGTTTCGGCGCCGAGAAGCAGACGCGCCGCGCGCGGCGCTCCGCCTCGCAGCCGGCGAAGAAACAGCCGGTTAAGGAAAAGACCGGGAAAGTTCAGAAGCAGCAGAAGAAGACGGGCGGGGAGAACCCGGTCTATTTCATGTGGTGAGGGCCTCCGTCCAGGAGGCCAGCGACTTGTCCATACCAAAATCGGCCGCACGTACCAGGCCCGAGGCGGCGTAGCCGCGCAGCGCGGCCTGGTCGCCCAGCGCGGCGGAGAGCTCCGCCGCCCAGGCCAGTTCAGCCGGCTCCGGCGGCGCGCCGGCCGGCCGCCATGCGCCGGAGAGCACCGGCAGCAGCACGCCGTAGGCGCCGGCCTCGCCGGCCTGGGAGCCGGGGGCCAGTATTTCCCGCGGCCCGGAAGAACAGTCCGACGAGAAGACCGGGGTGCCGCAGATCAGCGCCTCGGCAAGAGCGTTAGGAAAACCTTCCCACAGCGAAGTGAAAGCGAACAGGCGCGCCCTGGCCAGGAAGGCGTAGGGGTTCCCGACGTAACCGGCGAAATACACGTCGGCGTCAGGCGCCGGGGCGCCAAAGCATACGCGCAGGCCCAGCCCTGCGGCCAGCGCCGAGAGGCGCCCGGCCAGCTCTCCGTCGCCCAGCAGCACCAGCGCTGCGCCGGGGACCTGTTTCTTTACCAGCGAGAAGATCTTAAGGAGGTGCCAGTGGCCCTTGGCCGCCGTCAGCCTGCCGCTGGTCACCACCGTCGGGCGGGCCAGCACGGCGTCCCAGCCCTGCGGCAGCGGGCGCGCCGCGGCTGCCCTTATGCCGGCCAGGTCGTAGCCGTTGTATATCACTTTTATCCCGCCGGGCGGCACGCCGAAGTTCTTCTCCAGGTCCGCCCTTACCCCTTCGGAGTTCGCCACCACCAGGGCCGCGCGCGGGTAGTAGCGCCTTATCAGCGGGCGCATCAGCGCGCCGCGCAGGCCGGAGAACTCGCCGGACGGGCGGGTGCGCTCGCAGATGACGGCCCTGTGCCCGGAGATCGCGGCGGCGGCCACGTTCACTATGTTGGCGCGCTCCATGAAGGAGAGCACCGTGTCGCCGGGGCCGGTCAGGGCCGCGAGGCGGCGGGCGTAAAGAGGTATGCAGGCGGTCTTGAGCAGGGAACTGGTGGAGGCGCCGTGGCCCGAGAGGGGGACCGGGGCGGGGCCGGGCACCGGCAGGTCCACCTCGTCCTCCAGCAGCAGCAGCCCGTCGTGGGGCAGCGAGCCCGCCAGAGCGGCCAGCTGCTTTTCCGCGCCTCCGCGGAAAAGGGAGTTTATCAGCAGCTTAAGGGCCATGGCATAATTCTAGAATATTTTTCCCGCCGGGGGGCGTATTGTGTAGAATATAGCCGGAGGGGAATATGAAGACCTTACTGACGCTTTTATCGTTCTGCTGCCCGGCCGGCGCCGTCCTGCCTGACTCCGTCGTCCTGTACGGACATAGCGCGGCGGTCGAGGCGGTGGCCTTCTCGCCCGACGGGCAGTACGCGGCCTCGGCCGGCCTGGACACCAACGTGCGGCTGTGGAGCGTGAAGACCGGCAAGGTGAAGAAGGTCATAACCGGCCACACCGATTCCGTCTGGGGTCTGGATTTCTCTCCGGACGGCTCCGAGCTGGCCTCCATAGGCAACCAGGTCGTGGAGGTCTGGAAAGTGCCTGGCGGCAAGAACGTCCGCAGCCTCCCGGGCCAGAGCTTCAGCATGTACAGCGTGCGCTTCTCGCAGAGCGGCGACTACATAGTCTCCGGCGGCTACGCCTCCGTGGGCGTATGGACCTGGCCGGAGGGCGACCAGTACCGGACGATGAAAGCACCGGTGCAGAGCGTGAACGCCGTGACGCTGCTGCCCAACGGCAACTCCGTCGTGACGGGCGACGGGGACGGCACGGTGGCCGTCTGGAACATGAACAGCGGCAAGGTGACCCTTTCGGTAAAGGCCCATGCCGAGCCTGTGCGCGCGCTGGCGCTGACGCCCGACGCCTCCCGCGCCGTCTCGGCCGGCATGGACGGGAGCGTGAAGGTGGTACGTCTGCTCGACGGCGTGGTGGAGAACACCTTTGCCGCCCATCCCGGCGGTGCCCGCGCGGTGGCCGTCTCCCACGACGGCAAGACCATAGCCAGCGGCGGCATGGACGGCGTGATACGTCTTTGGCGCCTTACCGGCCAGCAGAAGGCGGCCTTCAAGGAACTCAAGGGGCACGAGGACAGCGTAGAGTCCCTGGCCTTCTCTCCCGACGGCAAGAGCCTGCTCTCCGGTTCCAAGGACAAGACCGTCCGTATCTGGAAACTGAAGTAGCCCGCGGCCGGGCATGAAAAAAGCGCGGACCCGTGTCCGCGCTTTTTTTGCGCCTCCGCCTTTTACAGCAGGAAGCCGGTTATCGCCGCGCTCATGAAGCAGGCGAGCGAGCCGGACAGCACGGCGTAGAGGCCGAGGCGGGCTATGTCGTGGCGGCGCTCCGGCGCCAGCGCGCCGAGGCCGCCTATCTGTATGGCTATCGACAGGAAGTTCGAGAAGCCGGCCAGCGCGTGCGCGGCTATGATCAGCGAGCGCTGGCTTATAGCCGACGGGTTCGCCTTCAGGAACTCCGACATGTTGAAATAGGCCACGAACTCGTTGAGCACGGTCTTCTGGCCTATCCAGCTGCCTACCTGGGAGGCCTCGCTCATCGGTATGCCGGTCAGCCAGGCCACCGGCGTGAATATCCAGCCGAAGATCTTCTCGAGCGACAGGCCCTGCACGTTGAAGTAGGCCGCGCCGTGGCCTATCATGAAGTTCAGCATAGCGAGCAGCGCCATGAAGGCCAGCAGGCAGCCGCCGACGTTCAGGGCCATCTGCAGGCCGGTGGTGGCGCCGTTGGCGGCCGCGTCTATGACGTTCTTGTCCGGGAGCTCGAGCTTCATGTCCAGCTTGCCGCCGGTCACGGGCTCTCCGGTCTCGGGGATCATCAGCTTCGCTATGACGAGCGAGCCGACGGAGGACATGATGCAGGCCGCGAGCAGGTGGCCGCCTATGCCGGGCACGTAGGGCAGCAGCATGCCGGTGTAGCTGCCCATCACGCCGCCGGCGAGGGTGCCCATGCCGGCCGTCATCACGACGAACAGCTCGGACTCGGTGAGCTTGGGCATATAGGGCTTTATCGCGAGCGGGGCCTCGGTCTGGCCGACGAAGATGTTGGCGCTGGCGACGAGGGATTCCGCGCCGGAGGACTTCATGAAGCGGGTCATCACCCACGCGAAGCCCTTAACGATCTTCTGCATGACGCCGAGGTAGTACAGCACGGCCATCAGCGAGGAGAAGAAGATTATCGTCGGCAGCACCTGGAAGGCGAAGACGAAGCCTATGGACGGGTTGTCCATCAGGCCGCCGAAGACGAACTTGGAACCCTCGTTGGTGAAGGACAGCAGCTTCACTATGATATCGTTGAGGAACATGAAGAAGCGCTGGCCGAGCGGCACCTTCATGATCAGCACGCCGAGCAGCACCTGCAGCAGGGTGCCGGCCGCGACGGCCTTGTAATTTATCGCCTTGCGGTTCCGGCTGCAGAGCCAGGCCACGCCGAGTATCGCGAACATGCCGAAGATGCTGACTATTCTCATGGTCTCTCCTTGGGGGCGTTCTAGGACAATAAAGTCTAGATTATTTGGGACGGCGCCTCAATACGTCAGGGCAGCGCCACCGGCAGGTGGCCGGAGGGCGTAAGGGCCCCGGTCAGCGCCTCGCCGGCCGCGGCCATCGACGGGGCCGTCATGCCGTAGAGGGCCAGCACGCAGGCGGCCTCGGGGTAGCCGGAGATGTCGTACGGGTTCATCAGGCTCAGCAGCACGGCGGGCTTGCCGGAAGCGAGGAGCGCCTTTATGGTGGCGCGCTGGGCGGCGTTCTGCGCGCCGGCCCACTGGAAGCTGCCTATCACCAGCTGTTCCGCGGCCGCCGCGGCCGCCAGGGCCTTGGCGCGTTCCCCGTCGGAGGGGCCTATGCCGAAGAGGTACTGGCTGGCGTCGTAGCCCTTGTCCAGCAGCTCGCGGTAAAGGTGTATGGAGTTGTCCGCGAAGCGCGGCGGCGCGAAGATGATGACCGCGGTCCTCTTCGCCTTGTCGAGCGGCAGCAGTCCGGCTCCGCGGGCGGCGGTAAGCGCCCGGCGCGAGAGTTCTCCGGTTATCTCGAGGTAGGCCTTGTCGAAGGGGGAGGGCTTCTCCTGCCCGTCCATCAGGCCGGCCGCGCGCTTGGCTGCCAGCACCCGCGAGTAGGCGTCGTCGAGGCGGGCGGCGCTTATCCGGCCGTTGCGCACCTGGGCCGAGATCTCCTTCACGGCTGCGCGGAAGTCGCCCTTGCCTATCAGCAGCACGTCGGCGCCGGCCTTCAGCGCGGCGGCCGCGGCCTTCGCTATGGTCGTGCGCGAGGTTATGGCGCGCATGTCCAGGCTGTCGGTCATCACCAGGCCGCCGAAGCCCATGTCGCCCTTGAGCAGGCCCGTCAGCACGGCGGAGGAGAGCGTGGCCGGGTTGCGCCCGTCCAGCGCCGGGAAGAGTATGTGCACCGTCATCACGGCGGGCACGCCCTGCCTTATGGCGGCGCGGAACGGCACCAGGTGCGTCACCGCCAGCTCCGACGTGGAGATGTCTATCTGCGGCATGGTCTTATGCGTGTCCTGCCGCGCGGCGCCGTGGCCGGGGAAATGCTTGGCCACGGCCACTATGCCGGCCGCCTTCAGGCCGTTGATTATGGCCGAGCCCAGGCGGGCGGCCTCCAGCGGGTCGGAGCCCAGCGAGCGTATGCCTATGATCGGGTTCTTCGGGTTGGTGTTGACGTCCAGCACGGGGCCGAGCGCCATGTTGATGCCGGCCCGGCGCAGTTCCTTGCCGGCCAGGTAGAACAGCGTGGCGGTGTCGTTCTCGTCGGCCGCCGCGCCGAGCGTCATGTTGGTGGGCAGTTCCAGCAGGCCCAGCGTGGTGGGCACATAGACGCTCCCGCCCTCGTAGTCCACCGAGATGAACAGCGGCGTGCCCTCCGCCGAGGCTGCGGCGGCTTCCTGCAGCGAGGCGGTGAGGGCGCGCGTGTCCTCGAGCGAGTACGAGCCCCACTGCAGCTGCACGCCGCCCAGGCCGGCGCGCGCCGCCCCGCGGGCGGCGGCCACGTCGGCCGAGTCGGCCGCTATCATTATGAGCTGGGCCGCCTTCTCCTCCACGGAGGGGGCGGCCAGCGTCCGCTGTACCGGCGCGAGGAGCAGGGTCAGGGCGAGAAGCCGGCGGAGTCGGGGCATTACTTCGAGAACTTATACCCGCGCTTCACGGCCTGCTTCCTTATGGTGTCTATCATGGCCTTGTCCAGCGTGTTGGCGCCGGCCGTCTTCTTCTCTTCCTGAGCTATATAGGCCTTGCGCTCTCCCTGCAGGCGCACGATCTCTTCCTTTATCTTCCTGCGCTCGGCCAGCTTGTCGTCGATGTACTTGTCGCGGGCCTTCTTGTCCATCTTGCGCAGTTCCTCGGGGAGCTGCTCGGTCTTTATCTCGTCGCGTTTCACCGCTCCGCTCTCCACGGCCGAGACCACGTCCCAGGAGGCGTCGGCGGCCGCGGCGGCCGGGGCCGAGGCCTGGTAGGCCGCGCGCTCGGCTGCCACGAAGGAGCCGGCGCTCTTGGCCAGCGAGAGGGATTCCCTCTTCTTGGCTATGCCCTTGTCGCCGGAGGACCCGTAGGCCACGTAGGTGTCGTTGAGCCTGGAGCTGAGCTCGGCTATGCGGTCGTCCTGCGGCGCCGCCACCACGTAGTCGCGCGCGCCCTGGTCGATGTTGGCGTAGTCGCCCTCGGCCAGTTCGGCGCCGGTCTTCCACTGCTCGGCTATGCCCTGCTGGCGCGAGCCGCAGAATATGGTGTTGACGAAGATGCCCTTGGCCTTGGCTTTGGCCGCGGCGTCCTGGAAGGGCACCGTGCCCTGCGTGAACGGCTCGTTGCCGGCTATGAAGATGGCCTTGTACACGTCGGACTTGGGGCTCCACTTAAGGCCTTCCACGGCTTCCTTTATGACGCGGCCGCAGTGCTCGTCGCCGCCGTTGGTCCTGAGGGCGAACAGCTCTTTCGCCACGTTGTCGAGGTCGGAGGTGAAGGGGAGAACGCGGCGTATCCAGCCGCTATCCGCGGGCAGCGAGGAGTTGCCGTATTCGTAAAGGGCTACCTCTATGACGGGTTTCGAGCCGCTCTTCTCGGAGGAGACCAGCTCGTTGACTATCTTCCAGACCTGGGTGCGGGCCTGGTTTATCAGGCCGTCCATGGAATTGGAGGTGTCGAGCAGTATGGCCACCTGCACCAGCGGCCTGGAGCCGTAGTTCTGCGGCGGCTTCTGCGGGGTGACCGTGTCCTTCCACGTCTTCTCTATATCCGCGGAAGCGGCGGAGAGTATGCGTCCTGTCTCCGTTTCCACCACGCGGGCGTTGATCTCGGTGCGGCCTTCCTTCAGGTCGTTGAGCGTGCCGAGCACCACCGCGTCGGCGCCCAGCATCTTGCCCAGTTTCTTGGCGGTCTCGTCGTCGACGGCGCCGGAGGACTGCAGGTTCAGTTCGCCGAGCACTTTCTTAAGGAGGGAGCGCTCTATCAGTGTTATCTTCTTGTCCTGCGCCAGCGAGGTGGTGAGGCGTTCCTGCACCACCACCGGGCCCTCGGAGGCCTGGCCGCCGGCGTAGGGGAACTCCAGCACCGCCAGCTTTATCGCGGTCTTGTCCTTAAGCCCGTCGGCCAGTTTGCCGGCCAGCTTGTCCAGCGGCTGGGCCGCGGCCGCCGTGGCCGTAAGAACGGCCGTCAGGAACGAAAATATAATATTCTTCATACGCCTCCCTTTTCTGACTCACAGGATACCATAAGCGGGGCGTCAAGGCAAAACCCGGCGCTCTTGAAAACCCGCGAATAAAAATGTAGTTTAATACGATGCCTACAAGGGGGACGCAAGTGAAGAAAGCCTGTCTTATTTTCCCGCTGCTGGCCGCCGGCCTGCTGGCGGGCTGCGGAGCCGGGGAGGAAGCCGCCTACAAGGAGACCTCGCTGCTGATGAGCGCGCCCGTGGTGATAAAGGTCTACGGCGCGGGCCAGGCCGAGGGCGCCGAGGTCGCCGCGGCCCTCCTCAAGGAACTCAACCGCATTTCCGACGAGTTCAACTACAACGACCCGTACAGCATGACCTCGGTGGTCAACAAGAAGGCCTACGGGCAGTGGGTAAAGACCGACGACGAGTTCATGACCATGCTGACGCTGGCGATGGACTATTACCGGCTGACCGGCGGCGCCTTCGACATCACCTTCGCGCCGCTCTGGCCGATCTGGAGGGAGGCCGCCTCCACCCGCAAGATGCCTGCGAAGGACCAGATAGACGCGGCGCTCGCCAACGTCGGCTCGGGCTACATAGAGATGGACCCGGCCGCGAAGGCCGTGCGCTTCTCCAAGCCCGTGCAGCTGAACATGGGCGGCATGCTGCGCGGCTACTGTTTCGTGCGGGCCATCCAGGTGCTGAAGGCCATGGACGTGAAGTACCCGGTGGAACTGCGCCTGGGCGTGGACATGCTGGCCTACGGCAAGCGGAACTGGCGCTACGAGGTGATGGACCCGTTCGACGAGAAGAAGCACTTCGGCAGCTTCGAGTTCCCCGGCGGCATCATCATGTCCTCGTCGGGCCGCGAACATTTCGTGCAGATAGAGGGCAAGCTCTACTCGCACATACTGGACCTGAAGACCGGCTACCCGCTGAAGGACTTCTCCAACCTGGTGGTTTATTTCCCGTCGATGGACAGCGGCAGTTTCCTGACCTCCACCTGCCTCGCCGTGATGGGCCGCGACAAGGCCTTCAGCCTGCTCGGCAGGATGAAAGGCACGTCGGCCGTCTGGCTGGACGGCCAGGGCAGGGAGACCGTGTTCCAGAACGGCGACAGCGGCGCGAAGTGGAAGAGGGCCGGCGGCCTGTTCTGAGCCCCGCGCGGGCATGAAAAAACCCGGGGCCTTCCCCGGGTTTTTTTGCGCCCTGCCGCGCTAGTTGATCTCCTCGAACTCGCCCTTCGCCTTGTTCTTGCGGCAGTTGTTCCAGTTGAAGTAGCGCCCGTTCATCGCTATGTAGACGCCGGGGGGGAGCACCTGCGCGAACGAGAGCGCCGACCCGAGGTTGAACATCCCGTCGGAGGAGCCGAACTTGTACGGCACCATCGCGCCGGTCAGCACCACGGTCTTGTCCTTCACGGCCGGGCCCAGCACGCGGGCGGTCTCCGGCATGGTGTCCGTGCCGTGGGTGATGACGATGCGCTTCTCCTTGGAGGAGACGCATTCCTTCAGTATCTTCCGCCGGTGCGCGGCGTTCATGAAGAGGCTGTCTATCATCATCAGCGTCTTGATCTTCACCGGCACGCGGTTGCGGCCCAGCGAGAGCATCTCGAGGAGATGCGTCTTGCGGAAGAAGAGCTCGCCGTTGAGCTCGTTGTATTCCTTGTCGAAGGTGCCGCCGGTGATCAGCAGTTTTATCATCATTGAAGTGTAAGGGCCGGGGCCTCGCGGCCCCGGCTCCCTCCGTCGCCTATTTCCGGCCGTCCTTCATGAAGGCCAGGTAGCCCTTGTAGGCCATGTAGATGTCCAGCTTGCCGGCCAGTTCCATGGGCGCGTGCATCGAGAACAGGCCGACGCCGCAGTCCACCACCTTCATGCCGTAGCGGGCCATGAACTGGGCGATGGTGCCGCCGCCGCCCTGGTCCACCTTGCCGAGCTCGCCGGTCTGCCAGACGACGCCGTTCCTGTCGAAGATGCGGCGTATGTGGGCGAGGAACTCGGCCGAGGCGTCGGACGAGCCGCTCTTGCCGCGGGCGCCGGTGTACTTGGTGACGCAGACGCCGTGGTTGAGCATCGCGGAGTTCTTCTTGTCGGAGACCGACGGGAACATCGGGTCGAACAGCGCGTTGACGTCGGCGGAGAGCATCCAGGAGTTCTGGAGGCCGCGCTTGAGCGCCAGTTCGCTGTAGCTGGCGGAAGTGAGGTTGAGCAGCTCGGAGGCCGCGTTCTCGAAGAGGTTCGAGGCCATGCCGGTGGCGCCGACGGAGCCTATCTCCTCCTTGTCGCAGAGCAGCACGCAGGCGGTGTACTCGGGGACGCCCTTGAGGTCCAGCAGGGCCTTCAGGCCGGCGTAGGCGCAGACGCGGTCGTCGTGGCCGTAGGCCAGCACCATCGAGCGGTCGAAGCCTACCTCGCGGGGCTTGCCGGCGGGCACGATCTCGAGCTCGGCGGAGAGGAAGTCCTCCTCCTTGACGCCGTACTTGGAGTTGAGGAGCTTGAGCACGTTGTACTTGAACTTCTCCTTGCGGTCCTTCTCGGAGGTCGGGACGGAGCCGGCCACCACGTCGAGGCCCTCGCCGGGGATGCCCTCGGAAAGGCTCTTCTTGTACTGGTCGGCCGCGAGGTGCGGCAGCAGGTCGGTGATGCAGAACACCGGGTCGGACGGGTCCTCGCCGATGCTGAGGCTGACCTTCTTGCCGTCGGGCTTCACGAAGACGCCGTGCAGCGCCAGCGGGATGGTGACCCACTGGTACTTCTTTATGCCGCCGTAGTAATGGGTGTCGAGCAGCGCGAGGCCGCCGTTCTCGTAAAGCGGGTTCTGCTTGAGGTCGATGCGGGGGGAATCTGTATGGCCGCCGACGATGTGCATGCCGGCCTCGAAGGGCTGCCGGCCTATGACCAGCGCCATCAGCGTCTTGCCCTCGCTGGAGCGGTACACCTTGTCGCCGGGGACCAGCTTGGTGCCGGAAACCTCGTAGTCGCGCATGTCGCGGAAACCGGCGGCTTCGAGCAGGAGGATGGCTTCGTCGTTGGCCTCGCGCTCGGTCTTGGCCTTGCCGATGTACTCCATGTAGGCCTTGTTGATCTCCTCGCAGTGCTTCAGGTCCGCGGGCGTGGCGCGTTCGTAGCCGTTCTTGGGGGCGTAGGTAAGGTCGTGGGACGCCGAAGTTCTGGGAGCGGTCTTCTTCTTCATGGGTTCCTCCTTGGGGTTGGAAAACTAAACATATATTAGCATAATCTATTTGCTATCATAGTGTTACGGCTACATGAATTCCGACGCATACGCAAAGCGCATACTGACCCTGATATTCTGCCTGAGCCTGTTCAACTACATAGACAGGCAGGTGCTGTACGCCGTTTTCCCGCTGATAAAAGCCGACCTGCATCTCTCAGACGCCCAGCTCGGCCTGCTGGCCTCCTCGTTCATGGTGGTCTACATGTGCTTCGCGCCTTTCGTCGGCTATTTCGGCGACCGCGTGAAGAGGCCCCTGATCATAGGCGCCAGCGCCATCTTCTGGAGCATCTCGACGCTGTTCAGCGGCCTGGCCCGCGGCTACGGCCAGCTGCTGCTGACCCGCTCGGCGGTCGGCGTGGGCGAGGCCGGCTACGGCACCGTTTCCCCGTCTTTCCTCGCCGAGTGGTTCCCCGCGGAAAGGCGCGCGCGGGTGCTGGCGATGTACGCGCTGGCCATACCGGCCGGCAGCGCCATAGGCTACCTGCTGGGCGGCACGCTGGGCCAGCATTTCGGGTGGCGCAACGCCTTCTACATAGTGGCCGTGCCGGGAATGCTGATGGGCACGGCGGCGCTGTTCCTTAAGGAAACTCCGGAGAAGCTCGAGCGCTCCGGGCATATCCCTTTTTCCGGCTACAAGGCGCTGTTCGCCAACCGCACCTACATGCTGGTCTGCCTCTCCCAGTCCATAGGCACCTTCGCCGTCGGCGGCCTCGCCGCGTGGATGCCGTCCTATTTCGTGCGCGAGTTCGGCGTCTCGGTGGCCAAGGCCGGCTTCCTGTTCGGGGCGGTGACGGTGGCCGCGGGTCTCGCCGGCAACTTCGCCGGCGGCTGGGCCGCGGACTGGCTGCATAAGCGCACCCGCCGCGCCTACTTCGTGGTGGGCTACCTCAGTTTCTTCCTCAGCATACCTTTCGGCGTAAGCGCCGTGCTGACCTCGGACCTCAACGTCTCGCTCGCGATGATCTTCTTCGCCGAGTTCTTCATCTTCGCCTATTCCGGTCCCTATCACGCGGCCATCGTCGAGACCGTGCCGGTCACCATGCGCTCGATGGCCTTCGCCGTGGACATCTTCATCATACACGCTCTCGGCGACGCGGTGTCTCCGTTCCTGCTCGGGGTGCTCTCCGACAGCGCGGGCCTGCCTTTCGCCATGTTCGCCGCCATGCTGTACCTGCTCCTGGGCGGCGTTACCTCCATACTGGCCGGCGAGGCCTACAAAAAGGACTTCCCTAATGCCCATACCTAAGTTCGACGTCGTACTCGAGACCCCGGAGCTGCTGGTCGTGAACAAGCCCTCCGGCCTGCTGACCATGCCGGCCCGCGGGGACCTGGCGAAGGAAAAGCACCTGGTAGGCCTGCTGCACCAGCGCTTCGGCAGGGTCTTCGTCACGCACAGGCTCGACCGCGACGCCAGCGGCCTCATCATCTTCGCGCGCACGCCGGAGGCGCACCGCTATTATTCCGGCCTCTTCGAGACCCGCGAGGTGGAGAAGCACTACCTGGTGGCGGCGGAGGGGAAACTGGCCGGGGACCACGGCGAGATAGACAAGCCGCTCAAGCAGCGCGGCTCCGGCCGCGTGTCGGTGGTGTTCGACGGCAAGGCCTCGCTTACCCGCTGGAAGGTGCTGGAACGCCACGCTGGAGCCACCGTGCTGGACGTTTCCATAGTTACCGGGCGCCGGCACCAGATAAGGGCGCACCTCTATTCCATAGGCCACCCGGTGATAGGCGACAGCCTTTACGGCGACGCGGCCAAGCAGGCCCGCTACCCGAGGCTGATGCTGCATTCCTGGAAACTGAAGTTCAAGGATATGGCCGGCAAGCCGCAGTCGTTCGAGGCGGACCCGCCCGCGGATTTCATAGGCGTGCTGGACGCGCTGTAATTTGCTATAAATACCGCGGCTACCCGCGTAAGGCACCCCGGCCGAGGGTGCCTTTTTTTATGAACCCTTTCGGGGGGGCGGGCATCTAATATGGAAGGGAGAACAGGAGGCTTTATGGCTTTCATGGACAGCGGAACTTCGGAAGAGGTGCGCAAGCGGCTGGCGGAACTGCCGCCCGGCGTGAAGATAGTGTTCTTCAAGGAAATGCTGGTCTGCGCGACCTGCGGCCCGGCGGAGGAGTTCTACCGGGAACTCGCGGCCCTGGGGCCCGGCCTTACGCTGGAGGTGTACAACCAGGTGACCGACGCGGCAAAGGCCGCGGCCTACGGCGTGACGCGGGTCCCCGCCGCCGTGGTAGAGGGCCCGAACGGGGCGCGCGCCCGTTTTTACGGCATACCGGCCGGCTACGAACTGGTCTCGCTGCTCGAGGCTCTCAAGAACTCGGCCGCGCCGTCGCAGGACCTGCGGCCCGAGACCCTCTCGGCGCTCGGAGCGCTGAAAGCGCCGGTGAACATAAAGGTCTTCGTAACGCCGTCCTGCCCGTACTGCCCGTCCGCGGTGGCGCTGTCGCAGAAGTTCGCGATGGCCTCGCCGCTGGTCACGGCGGAGATGATAGAGTCCGCCGAGTTCCCGGAGCTGGCTGACCGCTACGGCGTGGCCGGGGTGCCGCATATAGTCGTCAACGAGAAGGACTCGCTGGTGGGCGCCCAGTCGGAGGAGGCCCTGCTGAAGGCCGTGACCGGCGCGGCCGGGGGCTGAAAGGCCGGCGGGTATTTGCTAGAATTCCTTGACGGCAAGGAGAAGAACATGAAAAGAGAACAACCCACGGCCCTCCTGATGGTCATCGACGCGATGGGCCTTTCCACGCTCGAATACCTGCTTTCCCGCTACAAGGGCAAGGTCAGCCTGCCAAACCTGTGCCGCCTCGGCCTCGGCGAGCTGCTCTCGCCGGAGTCGAAGGCCCGCCTCGGCGGCAGGTTCGACGGCAAGTCCTACGCCGCCGCGGTCAGCCAGGTTTCAGCGACCGCCGACAGCCTCGTCGGGCACCGCGAGATGATGGGCGTCACCGACAAGCGCACCTACGACCTTTTCGAGAAGGGCTTCAGCCGCGAGTACATCGCGGAACTCGAGAAACGCATAGGCCGCAAGACCTTCTTCAACAAGATGGCCGGCGGCATGGAGGCCATAGAGCTCAACGCCGCCGAACACGAGCGCACGGGCAAGCCGATAGTCTACGCCAGCAAGTGCGACCCGCTGATACAGCTGGCGATGAACGAGGACGTGATCCCGGTGGCGGAACAGCACCGCATCGCCGACACGGCCTTCGCGCTGGGCATGGAGATGGGGATACCGATAACCCGCGCCATCGCGCGCTCCTACGTCAAGAACGCGGCGGGGGAGATCATACGCACCTCCAACCGCCACGACGCGGTGCTGCCGATAGAGCAGGACACCCTCGTCGACATACTGCGCGACGCCTCGGTGTGGACCGTGGCCGTAGGCAAGACCAGCGACCTGGTGAACACCGCCTACCACGCGAAGATAAAGCTGAACAGGGAGATCTATATAGACCCGGCGCTCGGCCTGCGCTTCGTGCACCCGAAGAAGAAGGACACCAACCCCTTCTCCATCCAGGGCACGATCAACGCCCTCGAGGCCGCGCACGCGGTGTACCGCCCGAAGGGCACCTTCATCTTCACCAACCTCGTCGACACCGACAGCGTCTACGGCCATACCCGCGACATAGAGGGCGGCCTGAGGTCGCTGGAGGAGATAGACCGCTGCATGCCGCTCCTGGAGAAGAACCTGGCCGACGGCGACCTGCTGTGCGTCACCGCCGACCACGGCATGCTGCACCGCGAGGACTACGGCTACCACAACAACGAGCCGCTGCCCTGCCTGGCGATGCGCAAGGGCCGCGGCGCGGACCTCGGCGGGCTCAAGACCGGCCGGATGCCCGGCCTGCTCGACATAGGCAACCTGGTGGCGCAGTACTTCGGCGTGCAGCCGGCCTACGCTAAGATAGCAAAGAAATAGCCGCCGACGGGCAAAAAGAAAAGGCCGGGTCTCCCCGGCCTTTTTCTTTGCCCGCCCGGCTTACTTGTAGTCGGGGTCCACGTACGAGCGGTACACCGACGGGGTGAGGGCCGACCAGGTGTACTTGTTGGCCGGGTTCCACAGCACCCAGCTGTGCAGCAGGTTCTTGCGGGTGGCCATCAGCTGCGCGCGCACCTCGTTGGGCCCGTAATGCACGCCGAACAGCGAGAAGTCCTGCAGGTAGGGGCGCAGCTTCGCGTAGTCGTCGCCGAGCTTGCCCATGGCGTCCCGGAGGCCGCGGTTTATCACCTTGTAGGGCTCCTTGTTGGGGTTCTTCAGGTTGTACTCGCCGGGGTAGTAGTGCGACGGGTACATCATCGGGTAGACGTAGTCGGCGCCGGAGGCCAGCGTCTTTATGTCCTGGCCTATGCCCATGTCGTCCTTCACGGTGGTGGTCAGGCCGAACACGTCGGCGGAGATCTTCACGTTGTAGGGCGCGAGGCGCTTGCGCTGGTAGTCCAGGAAATCCTTGAGGTTCACTATCGCGGTGCGCGGGTTGTGCGGCCTGGAGTAGCGGCACAGCTTGGTGTTGCCCTCGGAGGGGTAGCGGATGTAGTCGAACTGTATCTCGTCGAAGCCGAGCTTGGCGCAGCGTTCGGCGATGTCGCCGATATATTCCCAGACCTCGCGGCTGTACTGGTCCACCCAGGTGGAGCCGTTGTGGCTGCGCCAGACGCCGCCGTCGGGCGTGCGCACCGCCATGTCCCTGCGGGACTTGGGAAGGACCTTGTCCTTGAAGACAACGATGCGGGCCACGGTGTAGAGCTTGGCGCCCTTGAAGTCCTTTATCATCTCCTCGGGCTGCGGGATGGCCGCGGTGTAGGAGTGCCATTTCTCGGCCTTCTCCACGCCGGGGATGTAGACCATGCCGTCGGTCTCCTTGACGGCCACGACGACGGTGTTCACCACCGAGCCGGAGATCTTGTGTATAAGCTCGCGGCGGGTCTTGGCGGAGCCGGCGCCCCAGCTGGTCAGGTGTATGCCGCGCACCACCGGGGCCGCGTCGGTAAGGCGCTGTATGGCGGCGGTGGAGAACTGCACGGTGGCCGTCGCGGTGCTGGCCTGTTCGCCGGCCGAAACGGGGGTTGTGTTAGCGAGGAGTAAAAAAAGCACTGTATGGAGCATATGCATATATTTTACAATTTATACCTTGGCACGGACACGGGGTGATATGAATAAAATAAAAACGCTGGTACTGGGAGCAACTCTTATGGCACAGCCCGCTTTCGCCGCGGACGCGATGCGCGTACATTACAGCCGTCTCGACGGGGACTATTCCGGCTGGAAGCTGTGGGTCTGGAACGAGACCGACCGGGCGCCGGGCTTCGACCTGCGGCCTTCGGGCGCGGACGCCTTCGGCGCCGTGTTCACGCTGGACCTGCGGGCCTCGGGCCTCTCCGGCAAGAAAGCCGGCCTGCTGCCCCGCAAGGGCGACTGGGCGGCCAAGGACGCCCCCGACCGCTTCGCCATGGTGGCGCCCGGCGACATCTACCTGCTCGAGGGCGACGGCGCCGTCTATTCCGCGCCTCCGAAGGTCTCCACCGAGATCACCGGGGCCTGGCTGGACAGCCCGGCGGACCTGCGCGTGACCTTCAGCCGCCCGCTGGACCGGGCCTTCCTTGAGAAGCAGGGCTTCTACCTGACCAGGGGCGAATCGGCCTTCCAGCCCGTGCGCGTGCTCCCGTCCTCCGGCGACTATTCCCGCGCCGCCGTGATGACGTTCGACAGCCTGGGCACGCCCGACTATGCCGCGCTGAACGCCGGCAAGTACGAACTGCATTCCCGCGACTTCAGGCCGCGCCGGGTCATGCTGGGCGACGCCGTCTACGGCCGCGCCTTCGCGAGCCAGCTGCCCATGGGCCTCGTGACCGAGAACGGCTCCCCGGTGCTGCGCGTGTTCGCCCCGACGGCCACCCGCGTGGAAGCGCTGGTCTACGACGGGCTTTCGTCCAAGCCGGAGACGTACAAGCTGGAGCGCGCCGACCACGGCGTCTGGCAGCGCTCCTTCGGCTTCCCGATGGAGGGGAAGTACTACCGCCTCAGGACCGAGCAGGACGGCTCGGTATACGAGGGACTGGACCCCTACGCCCGCTGCGTCACCGCCGACGACGGCAAGGCGCTGGTGCTGGCCGACAAGACGCCCGTGGCCGACGGGCCGAAGTTCGGCGCCGACGAGACCGTGCTCTACGAGGTGCACCTGCGCGACCTGACCTCCGACCCCTTCTCCGGCGTGAAGAACAAGGGCAAGTACCTCGGCGCGGCGGAGGCCGGCACACGCCATCCTGAATTCCCGGAGATAACCACCGGCCTCGACCACATAGCCGAGCTCGGAGTGAACGCGGTGCACGTACTGCCGTTCCAGGACTTCGAGAACGGCGACAGCACCACGTCCTACAACTGGGGCTATATGCCGGTCAACTTCAATTCGCCGGAAGGCTCCTACGCCACCCGTACCGACGACGCGAGCCGCGTGCGCGAGGCCAAGGCCATGGTGGACGCCTTCCACCGCAAGGGGCTCAAGGTCATCATGGACGTGGTGTACAACCACACCGCCGAGACCCGCTCGCGCGTGTACAACTTCAACGCCCTGGCGATGGACTATTACTACCGCGTGAAGCCCGACGGCACCTACTACAACGGCTCCGGCTGCGGCAACGAGTTCCGCACCGAGGCCCCGATGGCCCGCAAGTTCCTCATCGACAGCCTGGTCTACTGGGTGAAGGAATACAAGGTGGACGGTTTCCGTTTCGACCTGATGGGCCTTATCGACCTCGACGCGGCCTCCGAGATCGTGCGCGAACTGCGCAAGGTGAAGCCGGACATACTGATCTACGGCGAGCCCTGGACCGCCGGCGAAAGCCCGGCGCGCGGCGTTAAGAAAGGCACACAGCGCGGCAGGGGCTTCTCGGTGTTCAACGACAACTTCCGCGACGCCATAAAAGGCAGCGTGTTCTCCCTGAAGGACCTCGGCTACGTCGAGGCCGCGAAGAACCGCGACGCCGTGATGAAGGGGATACGCGGCTCGGTGGACGACTTCACCGACGGGCCGCTGGAGACCATCAACTACGTCTCCTGCCACGACAACCACACGCTGTGGGACAGGCTGGACCTGTCCGTGAAGGACGCCACGTTCGCCGAGAAGGTCGCCATGGACAAGCTCGCGAACGCGCTGGTGCTCACCTCGCAGGGCATACCGTTCATACACGCCGGCGAGGAGTTCCTGCGCACGAAGAAGGGCGAGGAGAACTCCTACAACCTGCCCGACGAGATAAACAAGCTCGACTGGACGCGCAAGAAGGAGAACATCGGGGTCTTCGACTACTACCGCGGCCTGATAGCCATGCGCAAGGCGCACCCCGCCTTCAGGATGAGGACGGCCGCCGAGGCCCGCGAGAACCTGAAGTTCTTCGAGGAGCTGGGGCTGAAAGTGGAGCCGCCGGCCATAGCCTACATGCTGTACGGGGCCAGGGCGGGGGACTCGTGGGGCCGCATCGCCGTGCTGGTGAACCCGCTCAAGACGCCGCTGAAGTTCCAGCTGCCGCAGGGCAAGTGGCTGCCGGCCTTCGGTCCGGACGGCGCCGCTCCGGAGAACGGGACGCCGGTGACCGGGTCGTTCGAGGCGGAGCCGCTGTCCCTGAACGTGCTGCGCCAGTAAAGAGCGCCTGGCGGGAGAAGGCGGGGCTCCGGCCCCGCCTTTTTTTTGTGTAGAATGAAGTGAACTTTTCCGGGTCCCGGGCGCACTAATCAGAAGGACCCGGCGGAACTATGACCGAAACCAGCGACGAGGAACTTATAAGGGCGGCGGCGGCCGGCGACGGCGCCGCGCTCGGCGTCCTTATAGAGCGCTACAAGGACAGCGTTCTCAGCTTCATGGCCTGGCACTTCTCGCTGCCGCCCGAGGAGGCCCGCGACATGGCGCAGGAGGCCTTCGTGGCCGTCTGGAAGAGCGCCGCCTCGTTCCGCGGCGAGTCTTCGTTCCGCACCTGGCTTTTCTCGGTCGCCCGCAACGTCGGGCTGGGCTATTTCCGGCATTACGTCGCCAAGAAGTCCGAAAGCGCCGGGCTGCTGTTCGGCGACGAGGAGTTCGAGAACATCCCGGACGGCGCCCGGGGACTGCTGGAGGACCTGGAAACGGCGGAGCGCGCCGCGCTGGTGCGCGCCGCCGTGGACGCGCTGCCCGACAAGCTGAAGGCCGCGCTGCTGCTGCGCGAATGGGAGGGGCTTTCCTACGAGGAGGCCGCCGCCGTGCTGGGCGTGCCGGTGGGCACGGTGCGCTCCCGGCTGCACAACGCGCACGCGCGCCTGCTGAAGGCGCTTACGGAGAGATCATGAGCTGCGATAACGATAACAGAAGGTTGACGATGTCGCTCGCGCTCGGCGAACTGTCCGGCGACGAGGCCGCCGGCGCCGCGCGCCACACCGGGACCTGCCCGGACTGCGCCGCGCTGCTGAAGGCCGTGGGCGCCCAGCGCGCCGCGCTGGCCGCCGCCCCGCTGACGCCGGCCGGCGCCGGCTTCGCCTCAGCCGT
>ERZ1645187.1525-NODE-1525-length-21227-cov-23.067211_pt1 | contig 21227 bp, 21 predicted proteins | sample MGYA00575352_ERZ1645187 | MGnify/ENA primary metagenome ERZ1645187 (study PRJEB40837, sample SAMN11349314) | freshwater sediment metagenome | isolation source: river sediment | host: Sediment | place: India: Wazaribad , New Delhi | collected 2017-02-21 ... | reverse complement strand
TCTGCGCCATCCCCGGCAACGGCTGGAACGTGAAGGACTGGCCGCTCGAGCACGAAGGCCGTCTCTACCACTTCAACTCGGAGATCGATCGCTGGGTGTTCCAGCAGGAACCGACCCGCTACCGCGATCACATGTCGCTGGTCGATCGCTTCCTGGCCGGCGAGATCCAGCCGCCGGATCTGCTCGGGGCGCTCGCCTACATGGGCCTCGCGCCGGGTGAGATGGGCGACGACGCCCACGGCTACGCCTGGGTCGACGCCTATCGCGACATCCGCCGCGCCGCCGAGTGATCCCGCCGCCGCGACGACCGATCCGCGCCCGTCGATCCTCGACGGGCGGACGGGCGGTCGCGGCCCAGAGCCCCCGTCATCGAAGGAGCCTCAGATGGCCCTGTTTCCCGTGATCTCCAACTTCCAGCACGACTTCGTCCTGCTGCTCGTTCCCGTCGACACCGAGAACACCATGGACGAGGTGGCCGCCGCCGCCGCGCACCATTCGGTCGGCACCCGCGTCGCGCCGCGGCCCGACAAGGTCGTCCGGGTCCGCCGCCAGGGCGCGGCCGAGTTCTTCCCGCGCGACGCCCGCCTCCGCGAGACCGACATCCGGCCGATGGAGACGCTCGAATTCATCTTCTGCGACGCGTGAGAGCCATGACCTACGAGAAAGCATGCACCCTGGACGACCTGTGGGAAGGCGACATGACCGAGGTCGAGGTCGGCGGACACTCGATCCTGCTGGTCTGGCCCGAGGGCGGCGAGATCCGCGCCTTTCAAGGCATCTGTCCGCATCAGGACATCCCGCTCGCCGAGGGCAGGTTCGACGGTCGCGTCGTCATGTGCCGCGCCCATCAGTGGACCTTCGACGCGAAGTCCGGCGAAGGGGTCAACCCCAAGGACTGCCGATTGGCCGAATACCCGGTGAAGGTCGAAGGCGAGATCGTCCTGGTCTCGACCGAGGGGGTGACGCCTCTCTTCGCCCATTCCTGAAGAAGAAACGACGGGAGGAAACACGATGAGCACCAACGACGTCGCCAATGCCTATCGCAACAATCGGGTCGGGCCGATCCTCAGGGCCGGACCGCTGACCGAAGGCGTCATCGAGGCCGCCCAGGAGGACAATCCGGGCAAGACCATCCGCGTCGACGACAAGGTCGCCTACGTGCGCATCGACACCGAGGGCGAGCTGATCCTGCGTCGCGAGACGCTCGAGCGCACCCTGGGACGGCCGTTCCGCATGTCGGAGCTCGAGGTCGAACTCGGCTCCTTTGCCGGCCGCATCGAGACGACGGACGACCACGTCCGCTTCTATTACGAAAAGACTCTGTGATCTCGGGGGAAACGATGAACCAGCCCGCCGTTCTCCAGCCGCTGAAGACCTGGAGCCATCTCGCCGCCCGCCGCCGCAAGCCGAGCGAATACGAGATCGTCTCGACCAATCTCCACTACACCACCGATCGCCCGGACGCGCCGTTCGAGCTCGACCCGAACTTCCCGACCGCGACGTGGTTCAAGACCCACCGCAACGCCTCGCCCTTGAAGCATCCCGACTGGAACGCCTTCCGCGATCCCGACGAGATGGTCTACCGCACCTACAACATGCTCCAGGACGGCCAGGAGAACTACGTCTTCGGCCTCTTCGACCAGTTCTCCGAACGCGGCCACGACGCCATGCTCGAGGCCTCCTGGGCGCGGCATCTGGCGCGGATCTACACCCCCGCGCGCCATCTCTTCCATGCGCTGCAGATGGGCTCGGCCTATCTCTGCCAGATCGCCCCGGCCTCGACGATCTCCAACTGCGCCACCTACCAGACCGCCGACAGCCTGCGCTGGCTGACCCACACCGCCTACCGCACCAAGGAACTGTCGAAGTCCTTCGACGGCTTCGGATTCGGCACCGGCGAACGGGCGATCTGGGAGACCGACGCCTCCTGGCAGGGCTTCCGCGAGCTCGTCGAGAAGGGCCTCGTCGCCTACGACTGGGGCGAACACTTCGTGGCGATGAACCTGGTCGCCCGCCCCGCCGTCGAGGAGGCGGTGCTGCGTGGGCTCGGCCAGACCGCCCGCCACAACGGCGATGCGCTGCTCGGCCTGCTCTGCGACGCCCAACTGCTCGACGCCGATCGTCACCGCCGCTGGACCGCGGCCCTGGTGAAGATGGCGCTCGACGTGGACGGCAATCGCGAGGTGCTCGCCGGTTGGCTGGCGAAGTGGGTGCCGCTCGGCGACGCCGCGATCACCGCCTATTGCGGCCGTCTGCCCGACGCCCGCGACGTCGGCGCGGCGGCGCGCGAGGGGGCCGCGGCCTTCCGCCGCGGCCTCGGCCTGTGACGGCGGACGTCCGACGATGACCCACCGGATCGAACTGGAGAGCGGAGGCGTCTTCGACGTCTCCGCCGACGAAGACACCCTGCTCCGGGGCGCCCTGCGCGCCGGGGTGGGCTTCCCCCACGACTGCAACGTCGGCGGCTGCGGCTCCTGCCGTTTCGACCTCGTCTCCGGCGAGATGGAGACGCTGTGGGCCGAGGCCCCCGGCCTCTCCGAACGCGACCGCCGCCGCGGCAAGCGCCTCGCCTGCCAGTCGCGCCCGCTCGGCGACTGCACCATCCGGGTGCGTCCCTCCGAGGAGTACCGCCCCGTCGTCCCGCCGCGGCGGATGACGGCGGTGCTGCGCCGGCGCACCGCGATCACCGCCGACATCACCGAATTCGTCTTCGAGACGGACGCGCCGGCGCGTTTCGTCGCCGGCCAATACGCCCTCTTCCGCCCGCCGGGGGTCGAAGGCGTCCGCGCCTATTCGATGTCGAACCTGCCCAACGACGGCCGCGAATGGCGCTTCGTCGTCCGCCGCGTGCCGGGCGGACGCGGCAGCGCGGCGATGTTCGACGACGTCGCGATCGGCGACGCCCTCCCCCTCGACGGCCCCCATGGCCACGCCCACTTCCGCGCCGACGCGCCCCGCGACGTGGTCTGCGTCGCCGGCGGCTCGGGGATCGGCCCGATCGTTTCGATCGCGCGGGCCGCGATCGCCGCTGCCGAGCCGCGCCGGGTGTTCGTCTTCGAGGGTGCCCGCACCCGCGACGACCTCTGCTTCCCGACTCTCTTCGGCGAGGATCTGCGGCGGATCGAAGCCTTCGCCCCGGTCCTGTCGGCCGAAGCCGAGGGAAGCGACTGGTCGGGCGCGCGCGGCTTCGTCCACGAGGAGGTCGAGCGCGCGCTCGGCGACCGGCTGGCCGACTGCGAGATCTACTTCGCCGGTCCGCCGCCGATGATCGAGGCGCTCCAGGAGCTCCTGATCATGCGCCGGACGGTCCCGATCTCGCAGATCCACTACGATCGCTTCTTCTGAGGGCGCAGGTCGCGAAGCGATCGGTGCGAAACGGTTCGATCGCGTCGACAGACGATGGAAAGGCACCCATGAAAGGGCGTATGACGGATCGAAGCCCCAAGACGACGGATCGAGAGATGTCCGACGCCGCGACCTCGACGAACAAGGCAACGGGCCTCGGGGACATCCACGTCCCCGAGATCCACGATCTCGCCAACCGGCTGCGCTTCGCCCCGCAGCAGGGCCGCATCTGGCTCGACGACCAGCGCATGATGCTGATGCACGTCGCCTCGCTCGGCGCGCTCCGTCAGGAACTGATCGAGAGCCTCGGCAAGGAGACGGCGCGCGGGCTGATCACCCGCATCGGCTATCAGGCCGGCGCCTCCGACGCCGAGATGGCCAAGAAGCTGCGCTCCGGCTCCTCGACCTACGACAGCTTCCTCGCCGGGCCGCAGCTGGTCTCGCTCGAGGGCATCGTCCACTGCGAGCCGGTCGCGCTCGACATCGACGTCGGCAAGGGGCGCTATTTCGGCGACTTCCACCTGATCGACTGCTTCGAGGCGGAGGCGCATCTCAACAGTTACGGCATCGGCGACGAGCCGGCGTGCTGGATGCTGGTCGGCTATGCCTGCGGCTACACCTCGACCTTCATGGGGCGGCCGATCCTGTGGCGGGAGACCGAGTGCAAGTGCACCGGGCACTCCAAGTGCCGGGTGGTCGGACGGCCGGCGGAGGAATGGGGCGACGACGCCCTCGACGATCTGCGCTTCCTGCAGATCGGCGACTTCGTCAAGTTCAACCCGACCACGCCGGACAGGTTGCCGGCGACGTCGCGGCTGGCCACGCTCTCGACCGCCGGCACCGACAACGACTTCGGCATGGTCGGAATCTCCTCCGGCTTCTCGACCGTCTGTCACCTCGTGAAGAAGGTGGCGCCGACCGAGGCGACGGTGCTGTTCCTCGGCGAGAGCGGCGTCGGCAAGGAGATCTTCTCGCACAACCTCCATCGCCTGAGCCCGCGCGCGAACGGCCCCTTCGTCGCGGTCAACTGTGCCTCGATCCCCGATCAGTTGATCGAATCCGAACTCTTCGGCGTCGAAAAGGGCGCCTTCACCGGCGCCACCGTGTCGCGCCCCGGCCGCTTCGAGCGCGCCCACGGCGGCACCCTGTTTCTCGACGAGATCGGCACCCTCAGTTTCACGGCTCAGGGAAAACTCCTGCGCGCCCTCCAGGAGGGCGAGATCGAGCGCGTCGGCGATCTGCGCGTCCGCAAGGTCGACGTCCGCGTCATCGCGGCCACCAACGTCGACCTGCGCGCCGCGGTCAAACAGGGCACCTTCCGCGAAGACCTCTTCTATCGCCTGAACGTCTTCCCGATCCGGGTGCCGCCGTTGCGCGATCGCCGCGACGACATTCCTCTGCTGATGAACTGGTTCATGCGCCGCTCCTCGGCCAAACACGGCAAGTCGATCACCGGCTTCCGGGAACGGGCCGTCGACACGCTGATCAACTATCGCTGGCCCGGCAACGTCCGCGAGATGGAGAATCTGATCGAACGGGCCGTCATCCTCGCCGACGACGGCGGCTCGCTCGACCTCTGCCATCTCTTCACCACCGGCGAGGAGATCAACACGAACACCTTCGTGGTCCGCCGCGACGGCGCCCTGCTGCCGGCATCGGACCTCGACGACGTCGATCTCGCCCAGGGCTCCGGCGGCCTCTCCACCCTGGCCGACACCGAGGTCCGCATGATGCGGCTCGCCCTCTCCGAGGCGAAGGGCAACCTGTCGCTGGCCGCCAGACTGCTCGGTATCAGCCGGGCGACGCTGGCCTACCGCCTGAAGAAGCACGACATCGTCTGACGGCGAAGGATTCCGACGAAGGTATGATCCTCGAGGCGGCCCAACCCATGATCGCGACGAGCGTGTCAAACCGTTTGAAACAAAGAAAGATACGCCCCCGCGTTCCGTGTCGCCTTCGATGGATATTATTGAGCCACCTCAATACTTTTTCATGAAAACCTCTACCATTCCGTGTGAACATTGATTACCTTCGGCCCTCTTCGTTCGGTCGGGTGATCCATGCCGTTACTTTCGACGAGATCTGGCGTAGCCGCCGTGAGTAGACGCGTAGAGGACTTGGCGCAGATCTTCGACCTCTCCATGGGGGAGGAAGAAATCTGGTCTCGCCTCATGGTGGAGGTCGGCGCTCGCTATGGGATCGACCACGCTCTCTATGGTTTCACGCATTCGGTCGTGACGGCGAAGCGCCGCGGGGTGACACGGTCGATCTATTTTCGACACAACTACCCCTCGCAATACGTCGAGGCCGTGGGCAAGAGTCGTTTTCTCGACGACGACATCTGCACCGCCTCCATCATCTTCGATCACGAACCGCTGCTGTGGAGCGACGCCGACGCCCTCGCCACGCCGGAACAGAAGCGCCGCATCGAGCTCGACGAAGACTTCGGCATGATGGTCGGCGCCTCCTTCGCGCTGCCCTTCGACGAAGGACGCGGGGTCGGCGGCATCGGCCTGTGCAGTCGCAGCCGCAGCGAGGCCGACTTCGAACGCGGCTGGCGCGAGCAGAGGGGCGAGATGGAGTTTCTCGTCCACTGTTTCGACGCCGTGATGCGCGGGCCCATGGTCCACCGTCTCTTCCAGTTGCCTCCGCGCGAGCGGGACGTGCTCGCCTATACCGCCGCCGGCCTCGGGGCCAAGGAGATCGCCTGGCATCTCGGGATCGAGACCAAGTCGGTCTCCAATGCCCTGGCCCGCGCGCGCCTTTCGATGGACGCCAAGACCACGGCCGAGGCCGTCGCCAAGGCCTACGTCTACCGGCTGATCTGAACCGCCGCCCTCTCCGGCCCGCGTCCCCTCCCCCCTCGAGCGAGAGACCCCCGTGCTTCCGGCCGTCCTGACCTCCACCTTCGCGGCAGCCGTCGCCTACGGCGTGACCTTCCCGCATCTGGCGACGCATCTCGAGGCCTGGGGCGTCTCCGGCGAGCTCCTGGGATTGAACGCCGCCATGCCCGCTCTGGGGTGGTTCCTGGGCAGTTTCGCCCTGCCACTGCTCCAGGCGCGGTTCACAACGGCCATCATCCTGGTCGTCTCCCTCCTCGTCGCGATCGTCGCGTGGCTCGGCTTCTTCGCTCGGGCCGACTATGGGACTTGGACGGCGCTGCGCTTCGTCTTCGGCGGATCCGTCGGGCTCTTCTTTCGAACCATCGAGTTCGGGCTCAATGCCGCGTCCTCGGACGATCGTCGCGGCTGGACCTTCGGTCTCTACAATCTCGCCTTCGGTCTGGGCATCGCGCTGGGCGCCGCGCTCGAGCCCGTGTTGGGAGAAGACGGATCGATCCCGGCCGTCGTCGTCGCCGGCGGTTTCGCCGTCGCCGCTCTCGCGGCCTCGCGGTTGCGGAGTGACATCGTCACCGTCGCCGAAAGACCGACCCTCGAGGGATGGCTCGGCGCCGCACGTCGGGCGCCCCTCCCCCTCCTGGCCGGTCTCGCCTATGGCTTCGTCGAGGACATCCCGGCCTATCTCCTGTCGATCTATGCGCTGCGCAACGGTCTCGGCAGCGAGGTCGCCGCCTATACACTGACCGCCGCCGCCCTCGGCTCGATCACGCTGCCTCTCGCCCTCGGCATTCTCGCCGATCGGGCCGGGCGACGCTTCGTCCTGCTCGTGGCCTCGCTCGGAGCCGCCGCCACCGCCGCCGTCATTCCCTTCGCCCTCGCCTCGAGCTGGGTCTTCCTGACGGCGATCGCCGTCTGGACCGGGTTCGGCGCGGCCCTCTACACGACGGGCCTCGCCATCGTCGGCGATACCTGGCCGCGAGACGGGCTCAGCACCGCCAACGCCGCCTTCGGCGCCACCTATGCGACGGGCGGCCTGATCGGCCCGCTCGTCAACGGCGCCGCCATAGATCTCCTCTCGTCCCACGGCCTGATGGTGTCGGCGGCGGCGGTGCCGGCGCTGCTCGCCCTCGTCCTCGCCGTCGCGGCGGACGGATCCTCGCGAAGGCTGCGACCGCGACCGGCCCCGAAGGCGTGACACCGGCCGACGTGCCATGACGGCGCACGGTCGTCACCAGGGCTCGCAGGTGTAGGCGTTGCCCTCGAAGACGCCGATGCGTGGCGCCTTGTTGTAGAAGGCTCCGACGCCGTCCTCGTCCGAGGGCGGATCGGCCGCGTCGATGAAGAAGACCACGTCGTCGGAGAGATCGCCGCGGATCCAGCAGGACTCCTCGGCCCTGACGACCGTCGCGAAATAGCGCCCCTCCCGCAGGCGCTTCGCCTGATCGGCGTCGAGCCAGATGCGGCGGATCTTGCGTTCGGGATCTCGGGTGAGCTCCTTGCGCTCGCCCCCGCGCATCGGAACGAGGCTCATCGGGCGACGACCGGCCGCGTCCGGAGCCCCCAATCTCACCTGGAGGACGCCGGCGTAATGCGACCGGCACAGATGGATCGGCGTCTCGGCCGAGACGTCGTTCCAGTTCGAGGGGAATCGGGCACGTTGCTTCTCGCACTCGTCCGGCGCCACCGCCAGAGCGGACGGGACCGACACCGCGAGCGCGACGAGTGCCGACGCGACGACGAGCACCGACGTCCACACGTTCCTTCCGAACGTACACATGGGGAACCTCCTCCACGGTCGGATCGACCGGATCGACGATCTCGTCGCGAGGCGAAGGTCTGCGGCGAAGCAAGGGTCGTGGGACCGACCCTCGCAGTGTCGCACGACGGCGGGCTGCACCCCAGTCGTCGAATCGACGCGCCCGTGGGGGGCGCCGATCCGGACCAGCCGCGTCGCCGCTCGCCGAGCGGCTCCCACTGCGACCTCCGATCACCCCCCCCGTTTGGCCGAGCGCCGATCGGAAGGCGAGTGACCGGCCTCATCCGAGACCGGGATAGGCCGGGTCGAGGATGAAGGGATAGGGCCCGTCGTGGCGCTCCACATACGCCTGATGGCTGACCACCGCGCCGTCGACCAGGACATGGACGAGATAGGCCGACGGTTCCATCACGAAGGCCGACGGCCCGTCGACGGAGAGGTCCAGGACCACCTGATGGGCGACGGACGGTGCCACCTGGAGGATGGTGCCGGCGAAGCGCGACTGGATCGGGCGATGGTGGTGACCGGCGAGCACGCGTTCGACATGGGGATGTCGCGCGACGATCTCGGCGAAGCGGTCCGCGCCCTCCAGGAGGGCGATCCGATCCATGTGGCCGATGCCGCAGGTGGCCGGCGGATGATGCATGGCGATCAGCGTCGGGACATCGGGCCGAGCGGCGAGAAGCGCGTCGAGATGCGCGAGACGGTGCTCGCACAACAGACCGAAGGACGCCCCGGGGACCACCGTGTCGATCCCGATCAGCCGCACGCCGTCGACCTCGACGTCGAAGCCGGTGAAGCCGTCGGCGGCCCCTTCCGCCTCGCCGAAGACCTCGCGAAACGCCTCACGGCGATCGTGATTTCCCAGCACGAGATGGACCGGCATCGGCAGGCGCTTCAGTTGGCGCGTCAGCTCCTCGTATTCCTCGACGAGGCCGCAATCGGTGAGATCGCCGGTGATCACCACCGCGTCGGGCCGCGGTTCGAGCGCCAGCAGCGCATCGACGGCACGGGCGAAGAGTTTGTTGGTCTCGGCGACCCGATAGGCGGGAACGCCGACGGGACGGACATGGAGGTCGGAGAGATGCGCGAGGATCATGCGTCGGGTCTCGGTCTCGAGGAAGGAAACGGGGGTGGGACGGGACGAGCCCGCATCCCCGATGGGACGCGGGCTCGCAGGTCGCATGGTCTTGCGCCGATCACTTCGGCAGATTCATCGCGGTCGCGGCGACGTAAGGGCTCATGATCTCCTCGGCCTTCGCCTGAGCGGCCTTCAGCGCTTCGAGCGGCTTCTTCTTGCCGGAGAGAACCGCCTGGACCTCGTCTTCGAGCGCCTTGCGCACGGCGACGGTCGAATAGGTGGCGAACCAGGACCGGGCGTAGGCGAGTTGATCGACGCCGACCTTCGCGTCCGGATTCTCGGCGAGGAAGGTCTTCATCTCGGGCAGATCGTAGGCCGCCCTGTTGGGGGCGAAATAGCCGGTGAAGCGGCTCCAGTGACCGGACACCTCGGGGCTGGTCAGCCAGTTGATCAGGATCCACGAGGCCTTCTTCTGTTCCTCCGTCAGCCCCTTCGGCATCATCAGCGAGGCGCCGCCGATGGCGACCGCGTTGCGGATGTTGGCCGGCACGAAGGCGACCGCGTAGCCCTGCTTCATGTTCTCGCGAATGAAGGAGAGCGAGCCCGTCGACAGCACCACCATCGAGGCCTCGCCGGCGAAGAAGGCGGTCGAGACCACCTTGCCGTCGGTGGTGCCCTCCGGCATCACCTTGTCGCGATGAACGAGGTTGTCGACGAAGGTCAGCGCCCCGCGCATCGACGGCTGGTCGTAATAGACCTCACCGCCATATTCGGTGTTGTAGTACTGACCGCCGTTCGACATGTCGAGCGCGGTCATGGTCCAGCCGAGATAGTCGTAGTTAGACGGCAACATGAGACCCCAGCGAGTGGTCTTGTCACCGTCGCGCCTGGTCAGCTTCTTGGCGGCATCGGACCATTCGACCCAGGTCTCGGGCGGCTTCGACGGATCGAGGCCGGCTTCCTTGAAGTGGTCGGTGTTGTAGTAGAGCAGCGGTGTCGAGTTGTGGAACGGCACCGCCCAGACCTTGCCGGCGAAGCGGGCGTTGCCGTGCAGCGCCGGCCAGAACTGCCCCATGAAGGCGTCCGGGGTCTTGCCGTCGGCTTCGATCAACGGATCGAGCGCCTCGATTTCGTCGCCGATCTGGTACTCGAGCACGAAGTTGGCGCTCATGATCACCGCCGCCGGCGGCCGGCCGGCCTTGATCGCGGCATGGGTCTTGAGGTTGGTCTCGTCGTAGGAGCCGGTGTAGACGGCCTTCGCCCTGATGTCCGGATGGGAGGCGTTGAAACGCTCCATCAGGGCCTGCATCTCCTTGGCGAGTTTGCCTTCGACGGGCACGGGAAAGAACATCTCGATCTCGGTGGCGGCCTCGGCCGAACCGAGTCCGAGGGAGAGGGCGAATGCGGTCGCCGCGGCGACCTTCGACAGGGGATGCATCGTCGTTCTCCTCATTTGACACCGGAAAAAAGGAAGGAATTGACGAACTGCCGCTGGAACAGCGCGAAGGCGGTCATCAGCGGCGCGGCGACGAGGAAGGTTCCCGCCGCGATGACGCCCCATTGCGAGGCGCTCTCCGCTCCTTGCGTGAAGGAGGCGAGACCGATGGTCAGCGTCTGGTTCTCGGTCGAGGAAATCACCATCAGCGGCCACAGGAACTCGTTCCAATGGGCCACCACCGAGACGATGGAAAAGGCGACGAGGCCGGGACGGGCGAGCGGCACCAGGACACGAGCGACCACCTGCCACCATGCGGCGCCTTCCATGATCGCCGCCTCTTCGTAGTCGCGCGGGATGGTGCGGAAGGTCTGGCGCATCAGAAAGACGCCGAAGGCCGAGGCGAAATAGGGCGCCATCACTGCGGTCAGCGTGTCGTAGAGCCCGAGCCGGGTGATCGTCACCAGATTGGGAACGATCAGGATCGGCGGCACCAGCATCAGCTGCAGCAGGAACGCGTAGAACAGCACCGCACGACCGCGGAACTCGAGACGCGCGAAGGCCCAGCCGGCGAGCGTGATCGTGACGAGTTGCACCGTCAGGATGCCGAGGCACACGATCGCGGTGTTGAGGTAGAGGCGCGCGAAGTCGGCGCTGTCGAGCGCCTCGCGCCAATTGGCGAGCGTCGGCGTGAAGTTCGGCGTGAGCGACGCCATGTCGAGGCCGCCGAAACTCTGCGGCCGGAACGAGGCGACGATCATCCAGGCGAGCGGCGTCGACCAGACGAGCGCCACCGCCGCGAGAAACACGATGCCGAGGAGAAGGAGCGGATCGGGGCGGCGGGCCGTGCGAGGTGCTGCCATGGGTCAGGTCTCGTAGTGAACCGCGCGCTCGAGGGTGCGTAGCGACAGGACCGAGAGCGCCGAGAGTGCGACGAGCGACACCACCGTGGCGGCGGCGGCCTTGCCGGTGTCGAAGTTCTCGTGGGCCTGCTGATAGATGTAGAAGAGCACCAGATTGGTGCTGTCGGACGGGCCGCCCTTGGTCAGAACCACGACGTGATCGACCTGGGTGACGACGTTGACGAGCGCGATCACCACGACGAAGGCGAAGGTCGGGCCGAGCAACGGCAGGGTCACGCGGGTGAACCGCCGGATCGCCGACGCGCCCTCGATGCGCGACGCCTCGTAGAGATCGGCGGGGATCGCCTGGAGACCCGCGAGGAAGAACAGCATGTAATAGGCGGCGTTCTTCCAGACGGTGAGGCCGATCAGCGACCAGAGCGCGACGTCCGGATCGCCGAGCCAGTTGGTACGGGGCACGCCGAGCTTCGCCAGATGATGGTCGAGAAGCCCGATGCCGGGCAGGAAGACGAAGAGAAACAGCGCCGCCGCCGCGACGAGCGGGATCAGCACGGGGAAGAAGACCACGGTGCGGATGGTCGTGGCGAGGCCGGTCGCCTCTTCGAGCCCCACGGCGAGCGCCAGCGCCAGCGCGATCGAGGGCACCACCGTGCCGACGGCGTAGATCAGATTGTTCGTCACGGCACGAGCGAAGGCGGGATCGTCGAAGAGCCGGGCGAAGTTGCCGAGGCCGTAGGCGACCGTCTTCGAGCCGAAGGTGGTGAGGGTGACGGAATCGACGGCGACCCGAACGATCGGCCAGTAGGTGAAGAGCACCAGGAAGACGAGCGAAGGCGCGAGAAGTGCCAGAGCGAGGTGGGTGCGACGACGCCCGCCCGCCGCCACGCGCGGCGCGAGGCCCACATCGGTGTCCGTCGCCTCGATCGCCGTCATCTCGTCTCCCGCCCCCGGAACCGAGGCGAGACTGGCCGGGCCACATGACGACGCCGCGTCCGTTCGATGACGTTTCGGCGAAGATGGAGGCCTGCGCCGTCAGCGCAAGCCCGCGCTCATGAACGACTGGACGAACCGGCGCTGGAACACCAGGAAGGCGAGCAGCAGCGGCGCCGACGTCATCAACGTCGCGGCGGTGATCACCGACCAGTCGATGCCCTGATCGACCGAGGCGAAGACCGAGAGGCCGACGGTGAGTGGACGATTTTCGACCGAATTGGTGATGATCAACGGCCACAGGAAGTTGTTCCAGTGCCAGCTCGCCTGGACGAGACCATAGGCGAGGTGGACCGGCCGAGCGGCGGGCACATAGACCCGCCACAGCACGCCGAGCGTGCCGCACCCCTCGATGCGGGCGGCGTCCTCGAGGTCCTGCGGCACGGTGCGGAAGGTCTGTCGAAGCAGGAAGATGCCGAAGGCGGAGGTCAGGTAGGGCAGCACGATGCCCCAGATCGTGTCGACCGCGCCGAGCGCCTTCATGGTGCGGTAGTTGGCGACCGCCAGGATCTCCGGTGCGATCATCAACTGCAGGAGGATCACCGCGAAGACGAGGTCGCGACCACGGAAGGTGAAACGGGCGAGCGCGAAGGCCGCGAGCGTACCGAGGACGATCTGCGAGACGACGATCAGCGCGACGATCACCACCGTGTTGAGGAAATAGCGCGCGAAGGGCGCCGCTTCCCAGGCGCGGTGGAAATTGTCGAGTGTCAGTGGCGCGCCGAGATCGAACCGGGTGGCGAAGGCCGGTGGGTGGACGGCCGTCCACACGGCATAGAGGAGCGGCGCGAGCCAGGCGAGGCCGAGAACCCAGGCGAGCACCGTCTCGATCGCCGACGCGAGAGGGGCGAGCCGCCGGTTCATCGATAGTGCACCCCGCGGCCCGCGAGGAGAAACTGAAGGAGCGCCAGCCCCGACAGCACCGCGATCAGCACGACCGTCAGTGCCGAGGCCTGTCCCTGGTCCCAGAACTTGAAGCCGAGTTCGTAGAGCCGGAAGAGCAGCAGATTGGTGGCGTTGTCGGGTCCCCCGCCGGTCATCATGAAGATGTGGTCGACGGTTCGGAAGGCGTTGATCACCGCGTTGACCAGCACGAACAGCGTCACCGGCATCAGGAGCGGCCAAGTCACCCGGCGAAAGAAGCCGAAGCGCGACGCGCCTTCGATCGCCGCCGCGTCGCGCAGGTCCGGTGGGATCTGCTGGAGGGCGGCAAGATAGAAGATCATGAAGAACCCCGCCTCCTTCCACACCGCCACCACCATGACCGCGATCAGCGCCGAGGACGGATCGCCGAGCCGATTGGTGGCGGCGAGCCCGAACAGCTCGCGGATCTGATCGAACAGACCGTAATCGGGGGTGTAGAAGAACAGCCAGATGTCGGCGACCGCGATCATCGGCAACACCGTCGGGGTGAAATAGGCCATGCGAAGCAGGCCCCGGCCGGGGATCCTGCCGTTCACCCACAGTGCCATCAGAAGCGCGAGGCCGACCGAAACCGGGATCGTGCCGAGTGCGTAGAACGCGTTGTTGACCAACGCCTTCCAGAAGATCGGATCGTGGACGAGATCGGTCCAGTTGTCGAAGCCGACGAACTGCGACGGCCGCCGCCCTTTCGGCGTCGACCAGAAGGCGTCGATGAACGTGCGGACGAAGGGGACGTGGGTGAAGGTGGCGAAGAGAACGACCGACGGCAGCAGCAGCAGCCACGCCTCGACCGTGCGCAGGCGCGGGAACCGGAAGGGTCCGACGGACCGCCCGGTCCCCGGCATATCGGAACGGCTGAGGGCCCGCATCGGCAGCGTCCGACCTCGTTCGTCTCGGGGAGCGGAGACCTGAGGCGCGGTAAAACCGCGCCTCACGTCCGGCGGCGTCAACGCCAGGACTTCAGGAGCCGATCGGCTTCGGTCTGCGCATCCTTCATCGCCTGCGCAGGGGTCTTCGTGCCCGTCAGGGCCGCCTGAAGCCCGTCGTTGAGAGCCTTGGTGACGCGCTGGTTGTCGTGGGTGGAGAGCTCCGCGACGGCATGCTCGAGCTGATCGCGGGCGATCGCGGCGGCGGGGAAGTCGGCGACGTAGGCCTTCATCCTGTCGGTCGCCCAGGCCGCCGGCGAGGTGGCGACGTAGCCGGTGGCGATCGACCATTCCGCGGCGCGCTCCGGTGTCGTCATCCACCTCACGAACGCGACCACGGCCTTCTGCTGCTCCGGGCTCGAGCCCTTGAACAGATAGAAGTTGCCGCCGCCGGTCGGGGTGCCGCGACGCTTCTCGGCCGGCAGCATGGCGACGCCGAACGCGAACTTGGCGTTGGTGCGCACGTTGGTGAGATTGCCGGTCGTCTGCCACATCATCGCGGTCTTCCCCTCGAGGAAGTCCTTGGGCGTCGTGCCCCATTCGACGATGCCGGTCGGGTGGACCTTGTCCTTGGTCGAGAGGTCGACCCAGTACTGCAGCGCCTCGACCACCTTCGGGTCGTCGAAGGCGACCTCGGTGCCTTCCTCGTTCGCCAGGATCGCACCGTTCTCGGTGGAAAGCCCCTGGAACAGCCAGTAGGGGAAGCCCGAGGACGGGATCTCGATGCCCCAACGCGTGACGTTGCCGGCGGCGTCGCGCTCCGTCGTCTTGGCGGCAAAGTCACGCATCTCCGCCCAGGTCGCCGGCGCCTTCTCCGGGTCGAGGCCGACTTGCCTGAAGACGTCCTTGTTCCAGTACATGACGACGGTCGAGCGCTGGAAGGGAATGCCCCAGGTCTTGCCGCCGGTGCGGCTGTTGGCCATGAAACCGGGATAGAAGCCGTCGAACCACGCCTTCGCGTCCGGGCCCGCGGCCTCGTCGAAGGGCAGGATCGCGTCTTCGTCGACGAAGGTGAACATGTCGGTCGACAGCGCCACGGCCACGTTGGGGGCGTTGCCACCCTTCACCGCGGTCAGAATCTTGGCGGTGGTGTCCTGATAGGACCCGGAATAGACCGCCTCGACCTTCACGTCCGGGTGATCCTTCTCGAAGCCGGCGACGAGACCATCGACGATCTTGGTGACCGGCCCACCGACCGCGACGGGGAAGTAGAAGGTGATCTTCGTCTCGGCGGACGCCGACGCGACGCCGGCGAGGAGCGTGCCCACGAGGATCGGGGCGGCGAGAAGGGGGCGGTGCGGGATCATCATGCTCTGACGGCCTCTCTGCTCGAGGAAAGGACGACGCCGGTGTCGAGACGCCGGCCGGTCGACGGATCGAAGCGATGTTCGTGGGCCGGTCTCCACGCGAGCCCGACCGCCTCGCCGACCCAAACGCCGACGCGACCGGGGTGGCGGACGGCGAAGGCGGCGCCGTCGTCGGCCGTCACGGCGACGACGGTATCGGCGCCGTGATATTCGAGGGCGCCGATCCGGCCGGTGCGACGCCCCTCGCCCGGTTCGACGAGATCGACGTGTTCGGCGCGCACGCCGCAGAGCGTCGGCTCGCCGCGTTCGTCCTCGTCGGCGAAGAGATTCATCGCCGGTGAACCGACGAACCGGGCGGTGAAGACGGTCGCCGGACGCTCGTAGAGGTCGGCCGGGGCGCCCTGTTGTTCGATCCGTCCCTCGTTCATCAGCACGACCTTGTCGGCCATCGTCATGGCCTCGACCTGGTCGTGGGTGACGTAGAGCATGGTCATGCCGAGGCGCTGTTGCAGCGCGCGGATCTCGAGCCGCATTTCGGCCCTGAGCTTGGCGTCGAGGTTGGAAAGGGGTTCGTCCATCAGGCAGATCGGCTGTTCGCCGGCGATGGCGCGGGCGAGCGCGACGCGCTGACGCTGGCCGCCGGAAAGTTGCGACGGCTTGCGATCGAGATAAGGCTCGAGACCGGTCATCGCCGCGACCCGCGCGAGCCGCTCGGCCCGGACCGCCTTGGGAACGCCCCGCACCTCGAGACCGAAGACGATGTTCTTGGCGACCGAGAGATGCGGGAAGAGCGCATAGGATTGGAAGACCATCGAGATGCGCCGGTCCTTCGGGGCGAGAGCGCCGACGTCGGCGTCGGCGACGAAGATCCGGCCCGCACACGGCTGCTCGAGGCCGGCGACGAGCCGCAGCGTCGTCGATTTGCCGCAGCCCGAGGGGCCGAGCAGAACGCAGAGTTCGCCGGATCCGACCTCGAAATCGATCGCGTCGACGGCCGGGCGGCCGTCGAAGGTCTTGGTCAGTCCCTCGATGCGTACGGCCGACAAGGCTTCCTCCCTCCGCAACGTTGGTCTCGGAGGGGTATGCGGTTCCGACAACAGTTTGATGTCGCCTCGGCCCGCTCGATCGAGTGGCCGGCATTCACGGTTCACGCTCGCGTCATGCAAACGTCGGAGACCCGTCATCCGGCTCGCTCAGAGTGCCGCGGTCCCAGGTTCGGGTCCCCCGATCCCGCTCCTGGCATTTCGAGGTTGCGACGATGAAGAAGATGCTGCTCGCCTCCGCTACGCTGGCGGTCCTCGGGCTTTCGCCGGCCGCCGGAGCGGCGGAGAAGGTCAAGTTCGATTTCTGGTTCGGCCTCTCGGGTGACCTCGAGAAGCGCGTGCAGGAGGTGTGTGGCCGCTTCAACGCCTCGCAGAACGACTACGAAGTCGTCTGCACCTCGCAGGGCAACTACGATGCCGCCCTTCAGAACACGATCGCCGCCTTCCGCGCCGGCAAGCAGCCGACCGTCGTGCAGGTCTACGACGTCGGCACCGCCACCATGATGCTCTCCGACGCCTTCGTGCCGGCGTACGAGTTGATGGAAAAGAACGGCTACGCGGTCGACTGGAACGACTACATCGGCGGCATCGCCGGCTATTACGCCTCGTCGAAGGGCAGGATGTTTTCCTTCCCCTTCAACTCCTCGACCCCACTCCTCTATTGGAACAAGGGGGCCTTCGAGAAGATCGGCAAGACCGCCGCGCCGAAGACCTGGGAAGAGGCCCACGACGACATGATCGCCCTGCAGAAGGCAGGTTACGCCTGCCCGATGGCGATCAACGTCTCGGCCAACGAGAGTTGGCAGCTGATGGAGCAGTTCTCGGCCATCCACGGCGAGCCGATCGCCACCAGGAACAACGGCTACGACGGCCTCGACGCCGAGCTGACCTTCAACAAGACCAGGTTCGTCCAGTACGTCGGCGACCTCAAGGCCTGGTTCGACGCCGGTCTCGTCAAGATCAAGTCGAAGGAGCTCGGTCAGGACATGGTCCAGGCCTTCGCCGGCGGCGATTGCCAGATGATCATGACCTCGGTCGGCGACCACGGCACCGTCGGCCGCACCGCCAAGGAAGGCGTGACCTGGGACGTCGCCATGTTGCCGGTCTACGAGGGCACGCAGCGCAAGAACAGCCTCGTCGGCGGCGCCTCACTGTGGACCCTGAAGGGCAAGTCGGAAGCCGAATACAAGGGCGCCGCCGCCTTCCTCGCCTTCGTCGCCGAGCCGGAGAGCGCGCTGTTCTGGTCGACCGTCACCGGCTACATCCCGGTCACCAAGTCGGGCTTCGAGTTCATGAAGAAGGAAGGCTTCTACGACAAGGCCCCCTACAAGGGCCGCGAAGCCGCGATCGAATCGCTGACCTTCACGCCCCCCACCCCACTCACCCGCGGCATCCGCCTGGGCAACTTCACCCAGATCCGCGCCGAAGTCGGCAACGGTCTGCAGGCGATCTTCGCCGGCAAGGAAGAAGTCCAGCCGGCGATCGACGGCATGGTCGAGCGCGGCAACGCCGTGCTGCGTCGCTTCGAGGCGACCTACAAGGGCAAGCAACTGCCCTGATCGCCCCCCTCGCGCGGGCGCTCCTCCTCGAGGGAGCGCCCGTCGCGCGTCTTCGGACGCCGCCTTCGCGGGCTGCCCTCCTCGGACCTCACGGAACCACCATGGATCGACGCGCGAGTTTCCGGCACTGGTGGATCGGCATCGCCTTCGCGATCCCGCAGATCGTCCTGATCTTCACCTTCTTCTATTGGCCGGCCGGTCAGGCGGTCTATTGGTCGATGACGCTGCAGCAGCCCTGGGGCGGCGGCAACATCTGGGTCGGCTTCGAGAACTTCCGCCAGATCTTCGCCGATCCGCTCTATTGGAACTCGGTTCTGCGCTCGATCGTCTTCGCGCTGGTCTCCACCGCTCTGTCGATGAGCGCGGCCCTCGTCCTCGCCGTCCTGGTCGATCGTGATCTCGCCGGTTCCAAGATCTACCGCGTGGTGATGATCTGGCCCTACGGCATCGCCGCGCCGGCCCTGGCGCTCGCCTTCCGTTTCATCATGGCGCCGGAGGCCGGGTTCCTGTCCTTCGTCAACCGCATCTGGCCGGGCCTGTGGGATCCGGCGCTCGACGGGACCGACGCGATGATCTCGGTGATCGTCGCCTTCTCGTGGAAATACATCGGCTACGACTTCGTCTTCTTCCTCTCCGCGCTCCAGGGTATCCCCAAGGCGCTGACGGAGGCCGCAGCCCTCGATGGTGCCGGCTGGCTACGTCGGCTGCGCGACATCCAGTTGCCCCTGCTGACGCCGACCGTGTTCTTCCTCCTGGTGATCGACATCACCGAGAGCTTTCAGGACAGTTTCGGCATCGTCGACATCATGACCTCCGGCGGCCCCGCCAGGGCCACCGAGCTGATGGTCTACAAGATCTGGTTCGACGGGTTTCGCGGGTTGGACTATTCCGGCGCCGCCGCCCAGTCGATCATCCTGATGGGCCTGATCGTCGCGCTCACCGTCCTCCAGTTCCGCTTCATCGAGCGGCGCGTGCACTACAAGTGAGGCGGCGATGATCGAACGCACCCCGATCCTGAACGCCGTCACCCACGTCGTCTTGGTCCTCGGCCTCGCCATCTCGATCGCGCCCTTCGTGATCGTCGCGATCGCCGCCTCGCACGATCTCGTCGCCGTCAACCTCGTGCCGATGCCGCTGACCCCGGGCGGTCATCTCCTCGAGAACCTGCGCGAGGCCTGGACCCGCGCCGATCTCGCACCCAAGCTCCTCAACAGCTTCGTCTTCGCCGGCGGCGTGGCGCTGGGCAAGGTGGTGATCTCGGCGCTCACCGCCTTCGCCATCGTCTTCTTCCGCTTCCCCGGCCGGCAGGCGATCTTCTGGGCGATCTTCATCACTCTGATGCTGCCGCTCGAGGTGCGCATCGTCCCGACCTACGCCGTCGCGGCGGACGTCTTCGAACCCTACCGCGCCATCCTCGACGTCACCGGGATCAACGCCCTCGTCGAGCATTTCACCGGTGGGCGCATCGACCTGAAGTTCGGACTCCTGAACTCCTACGCCGGGCTGATCCTGCCGCTGGTCGCCACCGCCACCGGCACCTTCCTCTATCGCCAGTTCTTCATGACCATTCCCGACGAGTTGGTCGAGGCGGCCAAGATGGACGGGGCGAGGCCGATCCGCTTCTTCATCGACGTGCTCGTGCCGCTGTCGATCAACAACGTCGCGGCGCTCGCCACCATCATGTTCCTGTGGGCCTGGAACCAGTACCTCTGGCCGCTGCTCGTCACCACCGACCCGAGCCACGCGACCGCCGTCACCGAACTGAAACAGTTGATCCCCAACGTCGGTGGCATCCCCCAATGGAACATCGCCATGGCCGGCACGCTGATCGTCATGACGCCGACCCTCGTGGTGGTGGTGGCGATGCAGCGCTGGTTCGTGCGCGGCCTGATCGCCACCGAGAAGTGAGAGAGCCGAGGACCGATCGATGGCCGAAATCTCCCTGCGTAGGGTCGCCAAGTCCTACGGCGCCGCGCCCGTGGTCCACGCTCTCGACCTCGACATCGCCTCGGGCGAATTCGTGGTGATCCTCGGGCCGTCGGGCTGCGGCAAGTCGACCCTCCTGCGCATGATCGCCGGGCTCGAGGACCTGACCTCGGGCGAACTCGACATCGACGGCCGTCGCGCCGATCGCCTCGAGCCGCGAGAACGCGGCTGCGCCATGGTCTTCCAGAACTACGCGCTCTACCCCCACATGACGGTCGGCGAGAACATCGGCTACGCTCTCAAGGTCGCCGGCCTCCCGCGCACCGAGCGCAGGGAGCGCGTGGCGAAGGTCGCCGAGGCGCTCGGCCTCGTCGAGCTCCTCGACCGCCGTCCCGCCCAGCTCTCCGGCGGCCAGCGCCAACGCGTCGCCATGGGCCGCGCGATGATCCGCGAACCGTCGGTCTTTCTCTTCGACGAGCCGCTCTCCAACCTCGACGCCGAACTGCGCGTGCGCATGCGTGTCGAGATTCGCCGCCTCCACGATCGCCTCGGCGCCACGTCGATCTTCGTCACCCACGACCAGATCGAAGCGATGACCCTCGCCGATCGCATCGTGGTGCTGAATACCGGGAGGATCGAACAGGTGGGCACACCGTCGGAGATCTGGAGCCGGCCCGCGAGCTGCTTCGTCGCCGGCTTCATCGGCTCTCCGCCGATGAACCTTCTCGCCGCCGTGATCGACGAGAACGGCGAAATTCGTCTGACCGACGGCACCGGTCTCGCTTCACCCGTCGGCGGTCTCGCGGCGGGACGACGGCTCACCCTCGGCATTCGCCCCGAAGACGTGCGGATCGCCGAGGCGCCCGATGTCGAGAACGCGGTACGTATGTCCGTCACCTTCACCGAGCGTCTCGGGGCGACCACCCTGCTCCACGGTCGATTGGGCGATTGCGATGTGGTGGTTTCCGGCCCACCGTGGTTTGCCGACGGTGCGCCGGAGGCCCTCGCTCTCGAAATCGAGACATCGACGCTTCATGTGTTCGATGCCGAGACCGGCCTCCGCATGGACACGGCCGCGCTCCGTGCCGGCGCAACGGGTCACCGCTCGGCCTCCGTTGGCGAGCCGAGCATCGGACCGCTCATGGAAATCGCCGCACGCCCCGCTTGGGAAGACACACTAGTGGATTGATTCCAACGCTTGGAACCCTCTGTTTCGGGCTGCGATGATGGCG
>ERZ1645187.1524-NODE-1524-length-21228-cov-13.549615_pt1 | contig 21228 bp, 7 predicted proteins | sample MGYA00575352_ERZ1645187 | MGnify/ENA primary metagenome ERZ1645187 (study PRJEB40837, sample SAMN11349314) | freshwater sediment metagenome | isolation source: river sediment | host: Sediment | place: India: Wazaribad , New Delhi | collected 2017-02-21 ... | reverse complement strand
GCCAAGCCATCTTGGCTGCTCACAGGCGGAAAGACCACTCAACGGACCTGTTCAAATTCCCGAAGCCACCTCTGTCTCGAGCGGCTCCGCCGGGCGGTGCCCCGCGTGTCGACCGCTTTCGTGACCCGGTCGTGAAACGCCTCCGCCTGCGCCGCGTCGCAGCGCAGGACGAACTCGCAGAACCCGCTCTCGTCGACGCCGGGACGGCCACGAACGCCCGCTCGCCGCCGGCGGGGCCGGGCCGGGCCGATGTGATCGTCGTCGTGGGCGTCCGCTCGCTCTTCGTCGCGCGGTCACTTCTCTCGGAAGGCGCGTAGGACCTGATCGGCGAGCGGCTTGACGAAGTAGCTCAGCACGGTGCGCTCGTCGGTCGCCGCGAACACCTCGACCGGCATGCCGGCGGTCAGCCGAACCCCGCCGAGCCGCGCCATCTCCGCCGCGCTCGCCTTGACCCGGATCGTGTAGAACGTCCCGCCCGAGCGCTGGTCGACGGTCACGTCCGGCGACACGTAGGCGACCGTTCCGGCGATCTCCGGCGTCGTCCGCGCGTTGAAGGCCGAGAAGCGCAGCCCTGCCGACTGACCGATCCGCAGCCGGTCGATCTCCATCGGCGACACCTTGGCCTCGACCGACAGGTCCTCCGCCTCCGGCACCACCAGCATCAGCGCCTCGCCCGGACCGACGACGCCGCCGACCGTGTGGACGTTGAGCTGATGCACGATCCCGCTCATCGGCGCGCGGATGTCGACCCGCTTCAGACTGTCCTCGGCCGCCGCGAGACGCTCGACCACTTCGCCGATGCGCCCGTCGGTCTCCTTGGTGTCGCGCGCCACCTCGCTGGCGAGTTCGGCCTCGATCTGACCGATCTGCATCTCGATCTCGGTGATCCGCCCTTCGGTCTGCGCCGTCGCCGAGGCCAGTTGCGCCCGCTCGCCGAGGAGTCGCGCCTGCTCGCGCTGCAAGGCGACGAGGCGGGTCAGCTGCACCAGGTTCTTGTCGTAGAGCGCCCGCACGCCGGCGAGTTCCTGCACCACCAGCTCGAGTTCGCGGCCGCGCGCGTCGCGCTGTGCCGTCTGCCCCTCGATCTCCTCGCGCAGCTGCACGATCCGCTGCCGCAGCTGCTCGGTCTGACCCAGACGCGCCGCCCGCCGCTTAGCGAACAGCTTGCGCTCGTTGTCCACCGCCTGCCGCAGATCGCCCTCCTCGGGCCCGGCCGCCAGCCCCGGCGGATCGCTCATCGCCGCCGCCCCGTCGCGTTCGGCGTCGAGACGCGCCCGCCGCGCGACCAGATCGGCGAGGCTCTTGCGAGCGATGCCGACATTGGCCCGCACCAGCGTGTCGTCGAGCCGCGCGACGATCGCCCCCGCCTCGACCCGGTCGCCCTCGCGCACCGCGAGGCTGCCGACCACGCCGCCGGTGGGGTGTTGAACCTTCTTGACGTTGCCGTCGACGACGAGCTGGCCCTGCGCCACCACGGCGCCGGCGAACTGCGTCGTCGCCGCCCAGCCGCCGAAGCCGACGGTGAGCCCCGCCACCAGCACGAAGCCGGCGAGGAGGTTGTTGCGCAGCGAACGATCGGTGAGGTGCGGTTCGGTCATCTCAGGCGCCCTGCTGCTGCGGAAGGATCTTGAAGGTGCCGAACGGCGGCGGGTCGCGCCGCACCGGCCGTGCCGGCGCCTCCTGCTTCGGCCCGAACGACTGCTGCTGACCGCCGACCAGGGTCAGCACGTGCGTCGCCGCATCGAGCACGCTCGGCCGATGCGACACCACCACCACGACCGCCCCGCGGTCGCGGGTCGCCTCGATCGCCCGCTTCAACGCCGCCTCGCCGTCGGTGTCGAGGTTGGAGTTCGGCTCGTCGAGCACCACCAGGAACGGCGCGCCGTAGAGCGCCCGCGCCAGCGCCACCCGCTGCCGCTGCCCGGCCGCCAACACCGAGCCGCGATCGCCGACCCGCGTGTCGTAGCCTTCCGGCAGCGCCACGATCATCTCGTGCACCCCCGCCGTCTGCGCCGCCGCCACCACCGCCGCCGGATCCGCCGCCGGATCGAACCGGGCGATGTTCTCGGCGATGGTCCCGTCGATCAGTTCGACCTCCTGCGGCAGATGGCCGACGTGACGCCCCAGCGCCTCGCCGTCCCACTGGTCGAGCGACGCCCCGTCGAGCTTGACCGCCCCGCGCTGCGGTCGCCACAGACCGACGAGCGTCCGCACCAGCGTCGATTTGCCGGCGGCGCTGTGGCCGATCACGCAGACGCAGTCGCCGGCCGAGAGCGTGAAGCGCACGTCGGCCAGCGTCGGCCGCTTGGCTCCCGGCGGGGTCGTGGTGACCGCCTCCACCGACAGCGTCCGCGACGGCGCCGGCAGGGCGAACACCTCGCCGCGCGGCGGCAGCGCCGCGAACAGCCGCTCGAGACGCCCCCACGCCTGACGCGCCGCGATGAAACCCTTCCAATGGGCGATCGTCGCATCGAGCGGCGCCAAGGCACGGCCCGACAGGATCGACGACGCGATGATGATCCCCGCCGACGCCTCCTGATGGATCACCAGCCAGGCGCCGACCGCCAGCATCGCCGACTGCAGCGTCATCCGGAACACCTTGCCGAGGGCGGTGAAGGCCGCGGTGGTGTCGCCGGCCCGCGCCTGCGCCTCGCCGTGCGCCCGGTCGTGTTCGCTCCACCGCGCCCGCATCCGCCCGACCATGCCCATGGCGACGATCGCCTCGGACCCGCGCCGGCATGCCTCGAGCAGCCGCATGCGCTGATTGCCGGTCTCGGTCGCCGCGACCACGGCCCGCCGCGACATCCGCTCGGTCGCCACGGTGAACAGCCCCAGCACCACCATGCCGAACAGCGCCGTCAGACCGATCAGCGGATGAAAGGCGAAACAGATCGCCAGATAAAACGGCAGCCACGGCAGATCGAACAGCGCCGCCGGCCCCTGGCCCGCGAGGAAGGACCGCAGCACGTCGAGATCGCGCACCGGCGCGGTCGCGTCGGCGCCGCCCCGCAGCGGCAGATGGACCGCCAGTTCGAAGGCACGCGGCGCCAGCGCCTTCTCGACGCCGTCGCCGATCCGCAGGAACACCCGCGCCCGCACGATCTCCAGCCCGGCCTGGAAGGCGTAGAGCATCGCCACCAGCGCCGCCAGACCGACCAGCGTCGGCACGCTGCGGCTCGGCAGGACCCGATCGTAGACCTCGAGCATGAACAGCGAGCCGGTCAGCATCAGCATGTTGATGATCGCCGAGAACAGCGCCTGACCGACGAAGGCACCGCGAAAGACCCCGAGGGCCCCGCGCAGCTCGGAATGGACAGGGCCGCCGGGGCCGATCTTGTCGTTGCTCACCACTACCTTCCCTCTGAACTCGATCGGACGCGCTCGGAGGTGACCTCCGACGAAAATGGCGCCCGTACACGGGGGTACGAGCGCCATAGACGCTTCATGTGTCAGTGACGCGACGGTCGCCGCGCCCCTCGCCTCAGACGAGGTACTGGTGGATCAGCTGCAGCTGGCCACCCTCGACCACCGCCGGATCCGCCGACGGGGCATGGTTCTGGGTGTCGAGCAGGTAGTAGCTCTCGCCCGCACCGGCCCCCAGCAGCGACGACACGTCGATGACGCCCGAAGCCTCTTCGTCCTGGGTGAGGAAGTTCGCTCCGCCGGCCTGGAACCGGCTCGGATCGTGAACGGCGATCTGCGACAGGGCATCGGTCGCCGGATCGTACTGCCAGACCTTGCCGAGCAGCGCGTTGTTGCCGACGTCCTCGAGCAGGGTGAGCTTGCCGTCGGCCGAGACGGTGAGGTTGTCGAACATCTGCTGGCCTTCGCTGCCGTTGAGCAGCAGCTTGATGGTGCCGCCCAGTTCCGGCTTCGAAGAGTCGACGAAGTCCATCGCCCACAGGCGGGAGGTCGACCCGACCGACGCCGTCGTGACGAAGTAGTAGCGGTTCGGGTTCACGGTGTCCCACGCACCGTCTTCCGGCCGCAGGAACGAGGTGACGCCGTGGGCGTCGCCCTCCGCCTGGATCTGCGCGCCGGTCTTCCCGCTCACGTCACCGAAGTCGTAGAGCGTGAAGGCCGACTGCTCGTCGGCACCGAGCGGCGTGCCGCCGGTCTTTTCGATGTTGGCGGTCGCCTCGAGTTCGCTCACGTGCACGCCGTAGAGCGAGCCGCCGGTGAGACCGGCCTTGTCGAGGATCGAGCCGGACGCCTTCTTGTCGCCGGCATAGAAGTAGACCTGACCCGGCGTGCTGTCGTCGTTGAGCGCCACCACCGTCTTGGCCCCGGCATAGGGGTTGGCGAGGGCATTCTCGTAGGACATGTTGCCGAAAGCCGCCACTTCGTAGGCCTTGCCGGCATCCGCGCCCGAGGCGACATGGGCGAAGGCCTTGCCTTCGACACCGGTTTCCTCGCCGTTGAGGTAGATGCGGCCGCCGTCGTAGCCGAGCCCGGTCGCCGCGTCGTAGAAGGCGCCGACCGCCGGCAGGTCCGCCGAGCAGAACCGGCCGTAGGCATAGCCGTTGCCGAGCGCCGCGCTGTGCTCGACCCAGCTCTGGGTCGTGGCATCGTAGGTGTAGACCGAGGTGTCGAGATCGTGGCCCGACACCACCTGATGGGTCTTGGCGTCGATCACCCAGCTCGACACGAAGGCGCCCTTGGCACCGCTGGCATGGACGACACCGGAGGTGTTGCCGAGCTCGTGGTTCATCAACAGAGTGAAGGTGCCGTCACCGTTGTCGAAGGCGCCGAGACCGTCGGGAATACCGGCCATCTTGTAGCCGCCGACCGTGTCACCGGCGGTGAGCAGCGACTGCACCGACACCGTCGGATCGACCGACACCAGATAGGGCGTGGTGGTGGTCGACGGCCCGGTCGAGGCGGTCGAGACGATGAACTGATCCGCGGTGAGGCTCGCCTTGGCGATCCCGGTCAACGTGATCTTGTTGCCCGAACCGAAGTCGACGACCGTGTCCTTGCCGGCCTGCGTGGCCAGCGCCAGCACCGCCGCGGCCGAACCGTAGCCGAGCGCCGAGACGTCGATCCGATCGTCCGCCTTGAGGTCGGTGATCGTGTCGGCCCCGGTCGTACCGCGGAACACGAAGGTGTCGGCACCCGCCCCGCCGGTCAGACGGTCATCGCCCTCGCCACCGGCCAGGATGTCGCGACCGGCACCGCCGTCGAGCTTGTCGTTGCCGGCCTCGCCGGCCAGACCGTCGTCGCCGTCGCCGCCGACCACCTGGTCGTTGCCGGCGCCGCCCTTCATGAGGTCGTTGCCCAGCCCGCCGGTCATGGTGTCGTTGCCGACACCACCGCTGACGAAGTCGACACCGTCGCCGCCGTCGAGACGATCGTCGCCGGCGCCACCGACGACGACGTCGTCCCCGGCCCCCGCGAACGCGGTGTCGTTGCCGTCGCCGCCGTCGAGCGCGTCGTTGCCGGCCCCGCCGGCCAGAGCGTCGTTGCCCGCCCCGCCGTCGAGACGATCGGCCCCGTCGTCGCCGTTGAGACGATCGTCGCCGTCGCCGCCGATCACCACGTCGTCGCCGGCACCGGCGAAGATCGTGTCGTTGCCGAGACCGCCGTCGATACGGTTGGCACCGACGTTGCCGCCGATGGCGTTGTCGAGCTCGTTGCCGGTGGCGTCGATCGCCGCCGTGCCGGTCAGGACCAGATTCTCGATATTGGCACCGAGCGCGAAGCTCACCGACGAGCGGACGATGTCGAGCCCCGTGTCGGCCCCTTCGACCACCACGTCGCCGGCATTGTCGACATAGTAGCTGTCGTTGCCGGCGCCGCCCTCGAGACGATCCGCCCCGAGACCGCCGTCGAGCGAGTCGTTGCCGGCTCCGGCCAGCACGACGTCGTTGCCGGCACCCGCGGTGATCCGGTCGTTGCCGTCGCCACCGTCGATCTGATCGACGCCGTCGCCGCCGTCGAGACGATCGTCGCCGGCGCCACCGACGACGACGTCGTCCCCGGCCCCCGCGAACGCGGTGTCGTTGCCGTCGCCGCCGTCGAGCGCGTCGTTGCCGGCCCCGCCGGCCAGAGCGTCGTTGCCCGCCCCGCCGTCGAGACGATCGGCCCCGTCGTCGCCGTTGAGACGATCGTCGCCGTCGCCGCCGATCACCACGTCGTCGCCGGCACCGGCGAAGATCGTGTCGTTGCCGAGACCGCCGTCGATACGGTTGGCACCGACGTTGCCGCCGATGGCGTTGTCGAGCTCGTTGCCGGTGGCGTCGATCGCCGCCGTGCCGGTCAGGACCAGATTCTCGATATTGGCACCGAGCGCGAAGCTCACCGACGAGCGGACGATGTCGAGCCCCGTGTCGGCCCCTTCGACCACCACGTCGCCGGCATTGTCGACATAGTAGCTGTCGTTGCCGGCGCCGCCCTCGAGACGATCCGCCCCGAGACCGCCGTCGAGCGAGTCGTTGCCGGCTCCGGCCAGCACGACGTCGTTGCCGGCACCCGCGGTGATCCGGTCGTTGCCGTCGCCACCGGTCAGCTTGTCGGCGCCGTTGCCGCCGAGGATGACGTCGTTGCCGGCACCACCGTCGACGACGGCATTGCCGATGGCGCCCGCGACGAGCTTGTCGTCGCCGGCCGTACCGATGACCGCCGCGTTGTCGAAGACCGTGTCGGCCTTGAGCGACAGGTTCTGGATGCGCTGATCCTGAGCCGCCGGGGTATCGGCGACGCCGTAGGCGGTCGCCGCAGTGCCGTGCACCTCGGTCATGTAGGTCTCGAAGGCCGCCTGCTCGCCCATCGCATTGGCCGGCAGGTTGGCCGCAGCGGTGAAGTCGAGCGAACGGTCGAGCGCCGTGCCCAGGGTTCCGTCGGCGAGCAGATAGCGGAAGTTGTCGGCGAGGAAGGTGCCGTCGGCCGCCTTCATCGTCTTGATCGGATAGCCGTCGCCGCCGTTGGCGGTGAAGTTGAGCGCCACCACCGAGATCTTGGCCGGCGCGCCGGCCAGGATGGACCCGTCGTCGGCGACCAGAGCGACGATCTTGCCGGAGGCGTCGATCAGCGCGATGTCGCTGACCCGCGACCCGGCCGGCTTGGTCGGATCATAGGAGAACTTGACGCCGCCCAGCTGCGGGAAGCCGCCGTTGCCCGGCGCCAGACCCGCACCATACTCGAGGATCTTCTTGAGGCCCTCGGCATTGGTGTCGAACACCATCAGCTTGTTGTCGAAGCGCAGGGCGTTCTCGACGTCGAGCCGCGACACGTTGCCGGCCGCGGTTCCGGTGGTGTTGGCGATCTTGCCGCCGTCCTCGTCGATCATGCCGATCGAGGCGCGCAGACCGCCGCCGTTCTTCAGCGACACCATCGGCACGCTGCCGACCGTGCCCTTGGCGGCATGGATGTTGGCGTCGGCGGTGATGTCGCCGAGGTTGGTCTCTTCGGCACGGCCGTAGACGCGGTCGCCTTCGAGGTAGACGTTCGAGAAGCCGAACTTGGCGCCGTCCTTGGCGACCACCACGGCGTTCACCGCATCGGCGATGGTCTTCACCGCGGTGCCGGTGGTCGAACCGGCGATGATCGTCGCCGCCGAGTCGGTGGTGCCGTAGACCTGCTGCAGGGTCGCCTCGTTCGAGGCATAGGCGCCGTTGATGGTGGCGCTGTCGGCGACGCCGGCCAGGATCGGCTTGCCGGCGGCGTCGAGGACGATCTTGCCGTTCTGATCGAACTCGATCACCAGGCGGCTGAGATAGGAATACTCGGTGTCGGTGGTGACGATCAGCGTCTTGTTGCCGTCCTTGTCGGTGGCGACCTGCGGATAGCCGTCGGCGAAGGTGGCGTCGTGGCCGTTGAAGGCCCCGGCGGTGTCGGTCGCATCACCGAGGCGCTCGTGCCCGCCTCCCGCGACCATCACGTCGACGCCCGACAGCATCGGCGCCAGGAGCTTGTTGCGCTCGACCGTGTCGAGCTGATCGACCATCACGATCTTGTCGATGCCGGCGGCGCGCAGGGCGTCGACCGAGTTCTGCACGTAGACCGCGATCTCCTGCAGATCGTCGGTGGCCGCATTGCCGTCGTCCTTCGGCTTGGTGCCGTTCGGCGAGGTCTTCGACAGCAGCTCCGGCGTGGTTGCACCGACGATGCCGATCTTCTCGCCGTTGACGGTCACGACCGCATAGGGCGCGATCTTGGCCTTGATCGTCGACGCCTCGGCGCCGGCGATCGCCCCGGCGGTGCCGCCGAGCGAGGTGTCGGCACGCCCCTTCAGCGAGCTGTCGGCCGAGAAGTCGAGGTTGGAGGTGATGAACGGGAACTGAGCCCCGGCCCAGGCCCCCGACCCGGCGATCGCCGAGGAGACGACGCTCGAGCCGAGATCGAACTCGTGATTGCCCAGCGCCGACGCCTGGACGCCGAGAGCGTTCATGATGGCGATGTCCGGACGACCCAGCGCCGCGGCACCGATCACCGGGTTCAGCGACGGGTCGGCACCGGCGACCAGCCACGGACCCGGGATCCAGGTGTCGCCCTCGGCCAGCACCAGCGTGTTGGCTTCCTGCGCTTTGAACTTCTGAACCATCGCGCCCATGATCGGCGCGGTCTGGTCGGCGAGAACACCCGCCTCACCATAGAGGCTCAGAACCTGCAGACGGAAATTCGGGGCTACCATTTCGATCCTCGTTACGAGCGGGTCGTGATCACTGGTCTGGTCGGCGAAGTCGGCGTTGATCCGCACGACGTCGAATTCGGCCTTGGTGGCGAGCGCATTGCTGACCAGAACGTGGTCGAGCGCTTCGGAATTGCCTTCGAAGACGTAATCGGTCTGCTCGGAGGCCGGCAGCGTTTCGGCGAGGTCGTGCAACACCGCGGTGCCGCCGGCGGTGTAGGTCGCCGTGGCGTCGATCGTGTCGGCGGTGGGGACGTGATAGTTCGTCACCGTCGCTTCGCCGCGCAGCACCGTCATCGGCTGTTCGAAGCCGAATTCGTTGAGATCGCCGGACACGACGATCTTCGCCTTGGCGTTGCCGGCGAGCACGCCGTCGACGAAGCCGTTGATCGCCTGAGCCTGCGCCGCACGCTGCACTTCACCGGCATTGAGCGGCGTCGCGTCGTTGCCCATCAGCACGCCGCTGCCACCCTTCGAGGTCGAGTGGACGTTGATCACCGTCACCGCCTCGTCGCCGAAGTGGAACGTCGCCACCAGCGGCAACCGCGACCCGTAGAACGGATTGTCGATGTTGGTCGCCTGATCGGTCGACTGACCGACGCCGACCGCCGACCCGTCGGCGGCGATGGTCTTGATCGACCCCGCCTCCAGGCTGACGCGGTCGTCGCGATACAGGAACGCGTTGCGGATGTTGCCGTTCGGCTGACCGCCGACCGCGCCGCCGACGACGAACGGATTGTCGACCCAGGCGTAGTGCGCACTCGATCCGGCTGCCGAGGCGAGCGCATTGACCTTGTCGACCAGGGTCTGCAGCGTCACGTCGGCCGCGGTCACCGACGACGCTTCGGCACCGTCGTTGTCCTGCACCTCCTGCAGCGAGACGATGTCCGGCGCCTTCAGCGTCGAGAAGATCTGCGCGGCGATCGTGTCGAACTTGCCGTTGCCCAGATCGTCGTCGACGTTGCTCGTCGACTTGTTGGCGACCAGCGCGACGTTCTCGAGCTTCGGATCGAGGTTTTCGGCGTTGTAGCTGGCGATGGTGAGATGGCGGTCGTCACCGACCAGCGCGGTCGTCTCCTTGGCGAGCGGGCTCGCCTGGGTCACGGTGAAGGCCTTGGTCGGCATCACCTCGTAATTGCCGAAGGCATAGCCGACGACACCTTCGATGTCCGAGAACTGCGCACCGGTGGCGACCTGCGGATCGGCCACGCCGGCGAGCACGCCGGTGTCGATGTCGATCTGGATGCGCTCCGGATTGAAGTCGCCACCGACCGCATCGGTGTTGCCGAAATCGGCCCGACCACCCGAGATCGCCAGACCGCCGCGCGCGGTGACGCCGGTCGCCCCCTCGACCACGGTGTAGATCTCACCGTAGGAATTGGTCGGCGACACCGCCGTCGGCGTGTCGATCACCACCTTCATGCCTTCCAGGCTCTCCCAGAAGGCGACGCCGGCGGCGAGATCGGCGGCCGGCGGCGTCAGCCCACCGACGCCGCCGATCTCGACCGGCGTCACGGTGGTCGGCGCCGCACCGAGGTCGACGACGCTGGTGACGCTGGTGATCTCGGTCAGCGACAGGCTGTTCAGATAGGCACCCGACGGGGTGAATTCGGCGACCGTGCCCTTGACCTCGACATAGGCGCCGACGGTCGGCAGCGTGCCGGTCGGACGATAGACGAACACGCCGTCCGACGTGGTGGCGTCGCCGTCGCCGAAGGCGTCCTGGATCCAGAAGCCCTTGGAGCCGTTGGTGTCGACCGCCGTGACGATGCCGACGGTGGTCACCGCCTGCCCGACCAGCGGCGAGGCGTTGCCCGACCCCTGGATGTCGTAGACGTGGGTGAAGTCGTCGTTGGTGATGGTGCCGGTGGCGACGGCGGCCGCCGTGTCGATCGTCGCGGCGACACCGGCGACGGTCGCCCCCGCCGTGTCGGTGATGGTCAGAGCCGCGCTCTTCAGGGTCAGCGTGAAGGCCTCGTCGGCCTCCTTGACCGTGTCGCCGGTGACGTCGACCGTCACCGTCGCCGTGGTCGCACCGGCCGCGATCGTACCGGTGACGATGCGCGGCAGCGCGCCGCCGCCGAAGTCGCTGCCGTCGGCCGCGGTCGACGCCAGGTCCATGGTGAAGGACAGCGCACCGAGCGTGCCGCCGGTCCGTTCCACGGTGAAGGCGAAGGCGGTCGTGCCGCCGTCGCCCTCGGCATGGGTCACGACCTTGGTGGCGTCGGCGATCTTGACCGTCTGGGTGTAGCCGGCCGGCAGCGCCGCATAGAGCACCGTGGTGCCGCCGACTTCGTTGGCCGTGACCACCAGATCGACACCGGTCGCATTGGCGGCGGCGGCGACGAACTTGGTCACTTCCGGCCCGTGGTCGGTCGACGTCGCCGGACGGAAGCCGACGTATTTGGCATCGGCCGGATCGGTGACGTCGTAGACCATCACGCCGCCGACCCGCTCGAGGTTGACGAAGGCGTAGGTCTTGCCGCCGATCACGCCGATGTCGACGCCCTCCGGCTCCGGACCCTTGTCGTCGGAGCGGGCGTCGGTCGTGCCGGCGGCCTGGTTCTGGTTGAACATGGTCGGGTCGAAGGCGGCGATGATCTTCTCGAACTCGCCACCGGATTCGAACACCTTGACGATGGTGCCGTCGGCCTTCTGCTCGAAGATCGAGAAGCCGCGACCGCCCAGCGTGTAGATCTGGTCGATGTCGCCGTCGCCGTCGGTGTCGCCGAGCTTGGAGAGCACGTTGAGGCGGTTGAACGCCGCGTCGGCCTTGAGCGCCGCCGCATTGGGATAGGCGGTCGGATCGAGGACATAGGAGGCGTCGGAGAGTCGCACGCTGTCGGCGAGACCGCCGACGCGGCTGTCACCCTCGTTGGCGGTGACGAAATAGCTGCGCCCGCCGGTCGCGAAGGTGGCGATGGCATCGGGCTGCAGCAGACCCTCGACGTCCCAGGCGCCGATGTTCACCACCGGAGTGCCCTTGTCGGACGGATCGAACTCGTTGCCGGCCAGCGCATGGTCGACCGAGCCGAGCGGCAGCAGCGCCAGCGGCTTGGTGGCGCTCGCGTCGGTGAGGTCGATCACCGCGACCGCATCGACCTCCTGCAGCGTGACATAGGCGCGAGTACCGTCGGCCGAGACCGAGATGTACTCCGGCTCGATGTCGGCCGAGGCGGCCTGCCCCGGGTAGATCGCCACGCCGGCGGCGCGCAGCAGCGCCTCGGCGCCGTCGAGCGCCCCGAAGCCGATGGTGGTGCCGACGACGGCATTGGCCGCCCCCGCCGCCAGATCGATGATCGTGACGCTACCGGCCGGATTGGCGGTCGCCGAGACCGCTTCCGCCTCGTCTGCGACCAGGATCTTGGTGCCGTCCGGCGTGAAGGTGACCATGTCCGGCCCGACGCCGACCGTGACGGTCGTGAGCTTGGTGCCGGCGCTGTCCCAGAGGGTGACGAAGCCCTTCTGATCGGCGGCGGCATTGGCATAGGCCACGGCGACGACGCCGTTCTTCACCGCGATCGAATTGGCCGAGCCGAAGCCCGGCTCGGCCGCCACGTCGATGGTCGAGGCGAGGCTGAGCGAGCCGTCGGCGCCGAGGGTCAGCACGTTGACCTTGCCGCCGGCCGTGTCGAGCGAGAAGACCTTGCCGCTGTGCGCGTCGAAGGCGACGGACTCGGCGATGCCGGTGGCCGGCTTGAACGCCCCGATGCGCACCAGCTGCAGCGACCCGGTCCCGACCGGAGCCTCGCTCGCCGTCGCGCCGACGTGACCGGCCAGCGACGTCGCCGGATCGAGAATGGCGATGCCGCCGATCTCGCGGGTCGGGGCCGCATCGTCGTTGAGAATGGTCGCGGTCGCATCGACGGCGCTGCCCAGCGCCACGGTGGCGGTCGCGACGGGGTTGGAAACCGAGGTCAGCGTCAGCGAGAACGCCTCGTTGGCCTCGACGACGACGTCGCCGGCGACCGAGACGGTGACGGTCGCGCTGGTCGCGCCGGCCGCGATCGTGCCGGAGAACGTGGCCGGCACGGTCCCGCCGAAATCGGCCGCATCGCTGGCACCGGCCGCGATCGTGCCGGAGAACGACACCGCACCGCTGGTGCCGCCCGCGCGCACCACGGTGAAGGTGAAATCGGTCGTGCCGCTGTTGCCCTCGGCCTTCGACACCGTCACCGAGGCGGCGTCGAACTGCACGGTCTGGGTCTCGACCGGCGTATCGGCGAGGACGGTGAAGCCGGTGGTGATCTGGGTCAGGGCCGCGTCGCTGCCGGTCCAGTTGGCCGGATTGCCGATCGCCGCGATCAGCTGCGCCTTGGTGCCGCTGGTCGGGCCGGAATAGACCACGTCGTCCCACTCGCCGCCGGTCCCGCCGTTGGCGGCCGGCGTCGCCTTGCCGCGCGCCAGCGCCGTCTGGTCGACGACGAGGCCGGTCGGCAGCGCCGTCGACTGGGAAGTCGTCGCGTCGCTGAACGCATTGCCGTGGATCGACAGCGCATAGAGCAGGGTCGGCGCGCCGGAGGTGCCGGTGAAGGCGATCAGCTGATCGCCGTCGGTCGACAGCGACACGCCGTTGGTGCCCACCACCGCGTCGTTGGCGGCGGCGAACTGCGCCGTGGCATTGGCGTAGTTGACCACGGTGCCGGCCGTCAGATCCGACGGCGCCGTCCAGACGAGCGCGCCTTCACCGCCGCGGAAGCCGCCGGTGCTCTTCCAACCGGAGTCGGTGAAGAAGATCTTCTGACCGGCGGTCACCGGATCGAGCAGGACGAACGAGAAATTGTCGGGATTGTCGGCATTCATGCCGATGATGGCGATGGAACCGGGACCGAGGGCCATTGTCGTCCTACTCCGAGCAACAGGCTCTCGTTCGCTCCGGACGGGGCTCCGGATGCGCGCGAGATGCCGAAAAAAGTTTCCGGAGTGTTAAAACCGGCCCACTTGAAACAACGATGACGGACCGATGTCTCTGATTTGACAATCGTCCGATCGGACCTCGCCTCGCACGGAATCGCCACCCTCGCCCGCCACCGTCGCCCGCCGATCGTCGGTCGCCGGTCGTCGGTCGTCGGTCGTCGCGCCACGACGCCCCTCTTGCCGCGGCGGCGGCGATCGCGTTAGAAGTCTGCATCGGTCGGCAGTTCACCGAGGCGTCGCCCCCCGCGAGGGGATGCTGAACCTGCCGAGACGGTCGGATGCTCGCCACCCTCCGGTGTGCCGCGTCGACAAGGGCGACCATCGACGATCCCTTCGGGGCCGAGGCACATCGCACGAGGACGAGCGATGTCCAGAACACTCATCCCCTTCGCCGTCGACGACGTCGCGGCCTTCGCCCGCGGTCTCGAACGCCGCCTCGCCGAGCACGACGGCCTGCCCGGTCACGTCGACATGCTCAACATGTTGGCCACCGCCGCCGGCTTCCGCAACTTCCAGCACTTCCGCGCCCAGTCGGAGACCGCCGAGCGCCTCGCCCGGCCGCTACCCGTCCCGGTGCCGGTCGACGGCGCCCGTCTCGCCCGCCTCGTGCGCTATTTCGACGGCAAGGGTCGCCTGCTGCGCTGGCCGTCCAAGGCGAGCCATCGTCCCGATTGTCTGTGGGTGATGTGGTCGCGCCTGCCGGCCCGCACCGAATTCGACGAGATCGCCATCGGTCGCGCCCTCGCCGAGCATCACACCTTCGGCGATCATGCCCTGCTGCGCCGCGAACTCGCCGACGGCGGCCTCGTCTGGCGCACCGTCGACGGCCGCCGCTATCGCCGGCTGGAAAAGACGCCGCCGCCCGAGGCGCGCGCCCTGATCCGCCTGCTCGCCGAGCGCCGCGCCGCCCGTTGACCACCGCGACGGCGCCCCGCCTCCGCACGACCGCTCCCGCCGACGAGCCGTCTCGCCGGCGGGATGCGGCCGTGCATCGCCTCACGCCACGCCGACCATCACGTCCGACGCCTTGACGATCGCCACGACCGCCTTGCCGGCGGCGAGACCCAATTCGTCGGCCGCCTCGTTGGTGATCGCCGCGGTGACCACGGCCCCGCCGCCGAGCGCGATGGTGACATGCGCCGTCGTCGCGCCCTTGGTCACCGCCGTCACCGTGCCGGCCAGCTGATTGCGAGCGGAAATCTTCATCGCGGAACTCCTCGTCTCGAGGTCGCGACACCGCGCCGCGACGCCTCGATCATGAGGCCGCATCGGTCGAATGCGCTGTATAAATGAAATGCACAGCGCTGAAATGTCGAGCGACCGTCACCCGCCGCGCAATCGCCGTTGCTCCACGCCGGCCAGGATCGCCTCGGCCAGCGGCCCGCCGAACAGGTCGTCGACCGTCGCCGCCAGCCGCCGCCGCCAGTTCGGCCGCTCGCGATCGGTGCCGGGCAGATTGAGCCGCTCGCTCTCGCCCGACAGGTCGTCGGCCTGCACCAGCATCAGGGCCGACGCGCCCTCCGCCGCATAGGCGTGGATCGCCCCGGCGATCGCCTCCGGCAGCGGCCCGCGCAGCGTCTCCTCGCCCCAGGCCGGCGACAACAGCCCGGCGCCGACCAGCGTCTCCACCAGGATCCGCTTCTCCGTCGCCCGCTCCTCGCGCGCCCGCACCTCGGCATCCGCCGGCATCCGCCCGAGCCGGAGATCGTCGGCGATGTCGCTCGCCGTCCACCAGCCGGCCAGCGTGGCGAGATCGTGGGTGCCGACCACCGCCGTCCCCAGCCGCGGATAGGACTTCGGCGAGCGGAACCCCTGTCCCTCGCGCTCGAACCACACCACCTGATAGGACAGGATCTTCGCCTCGGCCATCCGCTCGCGGAAGCCCCATGGCACCGAGCCGAGATCCTCGCCGACCACCACGCAGCCTGCCCGCCGGCTCTCCAGCGTCAATTGCCCGATCAGATCCTCGAACGGCTGATCGACATAGGCCCCCTCCGCCCCCTTGGCGCCGTCCGGCACCACGAACAGCCGCCTCAGACCGAGCACGTGGTCGATCCGGAGCGCCCCGGCATGGGTCATGTTGGCCCGGATCAGCTCGGCGAAACCGGCATGACCGATCCGCGCGCTCTCCACCGGATTGGGCGGCGGCAGCGACCACACCTGCCCGTCGGCGGCGAACGGATCGGGCGGCGCCCCGACCGAGACGTGCCGCATCAGCCGCGCCCCGGCCCCCCAGGCCTCCGCCCCGTCCGGCGCACAGCCGACCGCCAGATCGCGATAGAAGCCGAGTTCGAGCCCCGCCCCGCGCGCCGCGTCGGCGGCCTGCGTGAACTGCCGCGCCGCCAGCCACTGCAGGAACATCGACCACCGCACCACCCGGCCGTGCCGGCCGGCGAAGGCGGCGACCCCCGAAGCATCGTGCGCCGACAATTCGGCCGGAAAGCCGCTCGACGTCGTCGCCCCGGTCACCGCGGCGATCGCCTCGAAGGTCGCGAACCGTTCGAGCCCCTCCCCGCCCGCCGTCACGAAGGCGGCGAAGTCGGCGACGAGCCCGTCGTCCGGCCGCTCCGTGCAGAGCCGCTCGAAGGCCGAGAAGGCGCCGCGCAGCAGCGCCGTCTTGGCGGTCCACACCGCCGGCCAGTCGATGTGGCTCATCGTCGACAGCCGCGAGAATTCCAGCGCCGCCCGCGGCGCCTCCGCCCCGATCCCGGCGAGGAGCGCCGCCGGCAGTCGTTCGACGTCGATGTAGATCGGATCGAGGAAGCGCCGGTCCGACGGCGAATAGGGGCTCGCCCGCTCCCGATCGCCGGGAAACAGCGCATGCAGCGGATTGAGACCGACCGTCGCCGCCCCGGCCGCCGCCGCCGCCCGCGACACGTCGGCGAGCGCCGTGAAGTCGCCGATGCCCTGATCGCCCGGCCGCCGCAGCGTGTAGAGATGCGAGGCGAGCCCCCAGACGCGATCGCCGCGCTCCAGCCGCTGCGGCCAATGGCAGGTCCGCGGCGCCACGGTGAGCGCGCTCGTCGCCTCGTCGCCGTCGATGCGCAGCCGATGCCGGCCGATCGGCAGATCCGGCAGCGCCACCCAGCGCCGGGTGGTCGCCCGCCCGTCCGCCGTCGTCACCCGCTCGACCCGGCCCTCGCCCGGCTGCACCACGAAGCGCCGCCGCTCGCCGCCCTCGCAATCGACCGTCACCGCGAACGACCGCCCGCCGCGCGCCGCGAAGCCGGCCAGCGGCACCTCTGCCGTCCCGCCCTCGAACAGCGTATGGGCGAGCGGCAGCGCCCGCCGCGTCGTCTCCTCGACCAGCCGTTCGAGACTGTCCTGCGCCTCCGCCAGCGTCGCCGCCGGCAGCCCCATCGAGGCGAGGATCGCCCGCTTGGTGTCGTCGCCGACCTGGGTGCAGCGCCCGGAGAGATCCCACCATTCCGGCGCGATCCCGGCCGCCCGCGCCAGCCGATCGAGCGTGCCGGCATCGGTCTTGCGGATCCGCATCTCGTCCGGCACCGGCTCCTCGACGACGAAGGTCACCGAGCGACCGTCGATCGCGAACTTGTGGGCGATCGTCGCCTCGCGGTCGGGATGGGCACTGTCGAGCGCCAGCCGCCAGCACATCCCCGGCCGCGGCGCCGGCGGCACGAACACCGCCGGCCGCGGATCGACCGACAGGATCACCGCCACCCGGTCGATCGTCCCGTCGCGCCCGCGCGCCGTCAGCACCGCCACCAGACGGAAATTGTCGGGATCGTGCCAATCGGCCGACTCGAAGGTCTTCCCCCCGAGCGTCCGCCAGTCGACGTCGACCAGCCCGGTGTCGCCGAACGGCTCGCCGGTCGGCGGCCGCGGATCGCTGAGCGCCGGATGCGCCCGCCGGAGCGCCACCAGCCGTCGCGTGAAGTCGATCAGCCCGCGATCCGCCCGCTCCCAGTCGATCCACGACAGCGCATTGTCCTGGGCATAGGCGTTGTTGTTGCCGTGCTGCGTCCGCCCCAACTCGTCGCCCATCGCGATCATCGGCGTGCCGCGCGAGGCCAGGAGCGTCGCCATCAGCGCCCGGACGTCGCGCGCCCGCGCCGCCAGGATCGCCGCGTCCCCGGTCGCGCCCTCGATGCCGTGGTTCCACGAGTGGTTGGAATCGGAGCCGTCGCGATTGGCCTCGCCGTTGGCCTCGTTGTGCTTCACCGAATGGGCGACGAGATCGGCCAGCGTGAAACCGTCGTGCGCCGTGACGAAGTTGACGCTGTCGCTCGCCAGCCGCCGCCGCGGCCCGAACACGTCGGACGACCCGACGAAACGCGTCGCCACCGCCCCGACCAGGCCCTCCTCGCCGCGCCAGAACCGCCGCATCGTGTCGCGATAGCGATCGTTCCACTCGCCCCAGCCGGCCGGAAACGCCCCCAGCCGATAGCCGCCCGGCCCGATGTCCCACGGCTCGGCGACATGGATCAGCTCGCGCAGCACCGGATCCTGCTCGAGCGCCGCCAGGAACGGCGCCGAAGCGTCGAACCCGTCGCTGCGCCGCCCCAGCGTCGTGGCGAGATCGTAGCGAAAACCGTCGAACCCGCCGACCTGGGCGGCGAGCCGCAGCGCATCGAGCCCCAGCCGCATCGCCGCCTGCCGGTAGAGCGCCGGCACGTTGCCGCAGCCGGCGTCGTCGATGTAGCGCGCCGCATCGTCCGGCCGCAGTTGATAGTAGAGCGCATTGTCGAGCCCGCGCAGCGCCACCGTCGGCCCGAGATGATCGCTCTCGCCGGTGTGGTTCAGCACCACGTCGAGGATCACCGCGATCCCCGCCTCGTGCAGCGCGTCGACCGCCGCCCGCACCTCGTCCCAGCCCCCCGGCGCCAGCCGCGGGTCCGGCGCCATCGGCACCACCGGATTGTAGTTCCAGTAGTTGGTGAGCCCGAGCGGCGGCAGATGGCGCTCGTCGATGCCCGCCCAGATCGGCATCACCTCGACCACCGTGACGCCGAGCTGCACCAGGTGCCCGATCGCCGCCGGATGGGCGAGCCCGGCGAAGGTGCCGCGGATCGCCTCCGGGATCTCCGGATGGGTCTTGGTGAAGCCGCGCACGTGCAGCTCGTAGATCACCCGGTCGGCCGGCGCGATCCGCGGCCGGATCACCGGCACCAGCGGCCGCGCCGCCTCGACGATCGCCTTGGGCACGAACGGCCCGGAATCGACCGTGTCCGCCGTCTCCCCCAGCACCCGCCGATCGATCAGCGAGGGATGCAGCCGAAACGGCCGATCGAGCCGCCGCGCATGCGGATCGACCAGCAGCTTGGTCGGATTGAAGCGATGCCCTTCGCTCGGCCGCCACGGTCCGTCGACCCGGAACCCGTAGCGCGTGCCGACCGCCAGCCCGTCGATGCGGCCGTGGAAGACGTCGCCGGTGCGCGCCGGCAGGCGCCACCGCGCCACCTCGTGCTCGCCGGTCTCGTCGTAGACGCAGAAGTCGACGGCGGTGCCGTTCGCCGACACCACGGCGACGTTGACGCCGGTGCCGTCGTGGCTCACGCCGAGCGGCTCGGGAAGACCGATCCCGATCCCTGCATCGATCATTCCGTCCGTCCCCCCTCGCGTCGGCGACCGTCCCCCCCGTCCGCCGACCGCCGCCTCGCTCAGCCGCCGCGCTCGCCGACCAGATCGCGGTAGAGGCGAGCATAGCGTGCCGCCGACCGCGCCCACGACACGTCGGTCTTCATCGCATTCTTCATCAGCCGCCGCCACGTCGGCTGATCGGCATAGAGATCGGCCGCCCGCTGGATCGCCGCCCGATACATCTCCGCCTGCGGCGGCGTGAACATCACGCCCGTCCCTGTTCCGGCGTCGAGCGCCATCTCGTTGGCGTCGATGATCGTGTCGGCGAGCCCACCGACCCGCGTGACGATCGGGATCGCCCCGTAACGCAACGCGCACAGCTGCGTCAGCCCGCACGGCTCGAACCGCGACGGCACCAGCAGCGCGTCCGACCCCGCCTGGATCAGATGGGCAAGGCTCTCGTCGTAACCGATCACCACCCCGACGCGCCCCGGATGCGCCACCGCCGCCTGCCGGAAGCCCTCGACCAGATCGCGGTCGCCCGAGCCGAGCAGCGCCAGCTGTCCGCCCGCCGCCAGGATCGCATCGATCCCGTCGCGCACCATGTCGAGGCCCTTCTGCCACGACAGCCGGCTGACCACCCCGAACACCATCGCCTTGCGGTCGATCTTCAGCCCGAAACGCCGCTGCAGCGCCGACTTGTTCGGCTTGCGCGCCGACGGCGAGCCGGCGTCGTAATGCGCCGCGATCAGCGGATCGCTCGCCGGGTTCCACACCTCGGTGTCGATGCCGTTGAGAATGCCGTGCACGACGTTCGCCCGCCCGGCCAGCAGCCCGCCGAGCCCCATGCCGCCCTCGCCGGTGCGGATCTCCGCCGCATAGGTCGGCGACACCGTCGTCACCCGGTCGGACATCCTGAGCGCCGCCTTGAGGAAGCCGATCGTGTCGTAATACTCGACCCCGTCGACCCCCCAGGCATGCGGCGGCAGCCGCAGCGCCGCCAGCATCTCCTGCGGATATTGTCCCTGGAAGGCGAGGTTGTGCACCGTCGCCACCGTGCCCGGTCGCCGCCGCCCGTCGTATTCGAGATAGGCCGGCGTCAGCCCGGTCTGCCAGTCGTGGGTGTGGACGACGTCCGGCTGGAAGGCCGCCACCGCCCCGAAACCGAGCTCCGCCGCCACCCGCGACAGCGCCGCGAAGCGGAACGGATTGTCCGGCCAGTCGACGCCCTCGCCGTCGTGATAGGGATTGCCCGGCCGATCGAACAGATGCGGCGCGTCGAGCACGAACAGATCGAGCCCCTTGGCCCGCCCGGCGATCACCCGCGCCTTGCCGCCGAACAGATCCTTGAGCGCGAACACCACCTCGCCGCCGTCGAGCGCCGCCGTCACCGACGGATAGCCCGGCACCAGGGTCCGCATCTCGACGCCCTCGCGCGCCAGCGCGCCCGGAAGCGCCCCGGCGACGTCGGCGAGCCCGCCGGTCTTGATCAGCGGATAGACCTCGGACACCACCGAGAGAACCCTGGTTCCCGTCATGCCTCGCCCCCCGTTTCGCACCACCGCCCCGTCACAGACCGATCAGGTCGATCATCGGCTGGGTGATCAGGCAGATGCCCTTCTCCGAGCGCCGGAAGCGCTTGGCGTCGAGTTCCGGATCCTCGCCGACAACCAGCCCGTCCGGGATCTTCACCCGCGCGTCGATCACCACGTTCGACAGCCGGCAACCGCGACCGATCTCGACATAGGGCAGCACCACCGACTTCTCGACGTGGCTGTAGGAATTGATCCGCACGCCGGTGAACAGCAGCGACCGCTTCAGGAAGGCGCCCGACACGATGCAGCCGCCCGACACCAGCGACGACACCGCCGAACCGCGCCGCCCCTCGACGTCGTGCACGAACTTCGCCGGCGGCGTGATCTCGCCATAGGTCCAGATCGGCCAGTCGCTGTCGTAGAGATCGAGGTCCGGCACCACGTCGGTGAGATCGATGTTGGCCTCCCAATAGGCGTCGACCGTGCCGACGTCGCGCCAATAGGGCTCCGCCTCGTGGCTGGACCGCACGCAGGACTTCGAGAAGTGATGCGCGACCGCCTTCCCGTGCTTGACGATGTAGGGAATGATGTCCTTGCCGAAGTCGC
>ERZ1645187.1523-NODE-1523-length-21252-cov-17.924612_pt1 | contig 21252 bp, 16 predicted proteins | sample MGYA00575352_ERZ1645187 | MGnify/ENA primary metagenome ERZ1645187 (study PRJEB40837, sample SAMN11349314) | freshwater sediment metagenome | isolation source: river sediment | host: Sediment | place: India: Wazaribad , New Delhi | collected 2017-02-21 ... | reverse complement strand
ACGCGGCCGCTGCGCAGTCGCTTTTGAGTCCGTCGTCAGCGGCGCGTGCGCTGGCAGCCGGCGCGCAGAACATCGAGCGGGTCGACAAGCTGGTGCAGGCGATCGCGGCGCAGAAGGGCATGCGTTTGCCGGCGATCGACGAAACCGTGGCTCTGGTCGATGGTTGGCTCGCCACGAATCGGCGCAAGATCGCCTGACGTTCCGCGCCAATTGTAAGGTATGGCACAACGACAAAGGCCCCACTCTCGCGAGCGGGGCCTTTCGTTATTGCTGCAAACCGTGCGGGCCGATCAGGCCTTCGGCTCTTCGGCCGGAACTTCGGTGACGGCGGCCTCGGCGATCAGGCGCTGGGCCTGGCCGACCCAGTCGTCCTTCTCGATGCGGCCGTCGAGCTGCAGTGCTTCCTCGACGTTGGCGATGTCGTCGTCCGAGAGGTTGGCGACCTGCTCCAGCTTCATCAGGTTGAGCTGCTTCAGGCGGGCGAACAGGTCGGCGTCGATGCCGTTGATCTGCGTCAGGTCGTCGGCCTCGCCCTTCGGCTTCTTGAAGCCCTTCCAGGCGGCGTTGAGGCGGCGAGCGCGCGCGTCGGTGCGCTCGACGATACGGGCGGCCTTACCGCGGCGGCCACGCAGGTAGTAGAGCTTCGCGCGGCGGACGCGGCCACGGCGGATGACCTCGATGTTGGTGATGAACGGCGAGTAGATCGGGAACACGCGCTCCACGCCCTCGCCGTAGGAGATCTTGCGGACGGTGAAGCTCTCGTTGATGCCGGCGCCGAAGCGGGCGATGCAGACGCCCTCGTAGGCCTGGTTGCGGGTGTTGTTGCCCTCGACCACCTTGACGAGCACCTTGAGCGTGTCGCCGGGGCCGAACTCCGGCACGGCGCGCTTCGCGGTGATCGCCTTGATCTGCTCGAGCTCGAGCTCCTGAATGATGTTCATTTCTTTGATTCCTTGTTGTTCATCAATGCAGAGGAGCCGCGCTCTCGCGTCCGGCCTTGCGGCTGGAGCGGGTCACGGCTCGTGCGGCCCGGTGCGGGCGATCCCGTTCGAGGGGAGTTCTTGTGCGGGCGCGTATAGCTGAAACGCGGCGGCTTGTCGAGGCGGTGGGCTCTCGTGGGCGCTGCCGGTCGGCGGCGCCCGTGAGCTCGGGCCAAGAGGGTCGCGGGGCACCCGAGCGGCTCAACCTCCACTCGGCGCCGGGCCGGTCATGTGGCGCATCACGCGGTCTGCAGTCGTTGCAATACCGATCTGTAGCGGCGTGGCGCGCAGTGACGGTGGCAGGCTGCCGGGCTCCACGCTCATGTCCCGAGCGTTGGACGGAGTCGTGTCGAACTGCACGTAGAGTGACCGCTGCATTCGAGCTTCGACGTGCCGGACTACCTCGAGCACACTGGTGGGTTTTCCGCTCGCCAGTAAGTGCGTGGCGGACGGCGCACGGTAGACGACCGCGTCGGCGATGAAACGGGCAATGTCATCTGCGAACACATAATCGCGGATAGTGTTGGGATTGCCAAAAATGCGCGTGGTGCGGCGGCGGATGGCATCGCCTGCGAGAGCGGCGACGAGGCCGGTTCGACCACGCGGCGCAAAGCCGTAGACCGAGGTCGGACGGTAGATCTGAGTGTTGATGCGTCCCGGAAGATCGCGCGTCAGTGCCTCTTGTTCGAGCTTTATACGACCGTAGGGCCGCAGCGGCTCGGGCCGTGTCGAACCACTGACATGGCGCCGGCCTTCGAACAGACCGCCGGCTGAGCTTAGCAAATGGAAGGTGTGTTCGGAGTCGGGCAGGCGGGTGGCGAGCCGTCTCGCGAAATCGAGCACAGCGCCGAAAGCCCGGCGTTCCGTTTCGAATGCTTCGGCCGGAGTTGCGAAACCTCCGACGCCCGCGCACCAGACACAATCAAAGAGCGACTGCTGGCCGGCTATGTCGAGATTCGTCGCTTGCCGCGCGACCGCGTGTTCGATCGCTGCGGACTGCAGCGCGAAGGGTGCGGCCGGCCCCCAGCCGAAGGGTAGAAGGTCGTTTGCCGCGATCAACCGTTGCCGCAGTTCGTGCTGTAGCGCGGAGCCGATCAGACCGAGGCCGAACAGCGCGATGACGTGATGTCGCCCGGTCGCGTGCGCCCGACCTGAGGCCAAGATCATGGGCCGGCGTCCGCGAAGTGACCGCGCAGGACAGCATCGCTCGAGCGGTCGATTACGAAATAGAGAGGGCGGCCATGCGCGCGCAAAATCAGGACCGACATGTACTCGAGCACGATGCCAAGCATCAGAAGGATGAGACCGCCAAGGAACATCGTCGTCAGCATGAGTGACGTCCAACCCTGAATTGGAAAGACGCTTGGATTGATCAGCTTCGCGAGCAGAACCCAGGCGGCCAGCAGCGCGCTCGCCGCCACGATGGCAATACCAATGCCGGTGCCGAGCCGCAGCACCTTGAGCTGGTTCGAGAACAACAGCTTGCGCGCATGCGAGAGCAGCCGCAGCAGACTGTAGCCGCTGCTCTTCGAGTGCTGGAAACGTTCGTCGGTCAGGGTCATCTCGACGCTTCCAACTCGTCCGGTGAACCACGATAGCGCCACATCAAAGTAGGTATCATAGGAACATACGCTCGACGCCGCTCGCGCGACCGGGCCGCGCATCAAGCGAAAGCTGTTGAAGTGCACCGCATGCGGGCTGTTGGCCAACCAGCAGATCAGACGCTTGTAGCTGCGCGAGGCGAAATCGCGGAACGCGCTGTGGATGCGGCCCTGCGCATTGGCGTAGACGATGTCGCTGCTGCGCTCCGCAGCCGTGCGCAAGAGGTCGACGATGCGCGACGGTGGATGCTGCAGGTCCTCGTCCAGGGTCACCACCCAGTCGCCAGAGGTGTAAAGAATACCGGCTGCGGTCGCTGCGTGCTGGCCGCTGTTCCGTCCGAGGTGGAGTGCGGTCACCCAAGCGTGCTTTGCTGCCAGCCGATCGATGATCTCGGGCGAGCCGTCGCGTGCGCAGTCATCGACCAGCACGACCTCCGAGAGGAAGAACGGACGTCCCGAAGCCGCCCACGCATTACGCACCGCTTCGATCTCTCCAATCAGCTTTTCGATGTAGCGTTCACCGGAATAGACCGGCACGACGACCGAGACTGTGATGACTGTGCTGGTCGGTTCTATCGTCATTGCGGCATCGGCGGAGAGGGTTGCGGGTTCGCGAGCGAAGTTGGTCTTCTCAGCGAGACTGCTGACGCGTGAATACCCATTGGTTCATTGCGAGGTAGGTAAGGATGGGTATGGTCGCTATAACGGCGATCATGCCGTAGGCGTAGTGCAGTCCCAGTCCCTCGACCACGACAGCCATCGCGGCGGCCGACAACAGCAGATTGGCTCCTTGCACAACCGAGTACTTCGGTGCTTCGACTTTCAGCGCGCCCTTCGAGTTGAAGGAGTAGCTGCGCTGGAGCACGAAGTTGACGGGGATCGCGATGGCGTAGCCGGCGGCACTGGCGAGCGTGGCGTCGGCGCCTAGCACCGAAATGGCTAGCGCCGTCGCCAGCGCGTAGACGGCGGCACTCAACATGCCGACGCCGACGAAGCGAATGATCTTGGTGAACTCGTGGCTCGACGGCAGCGCAGTTGCGACGCCCGATGGAGAACCAGTCTCGTCGCAATCGCGGCTGCGGTTCACGTTCGGCCTCTTGTGAAATACTGGGCGCCCAGAGGCATTCGTGAGATCGCCCCCTCGACGCTACGAACCAGGGGGCCGGTGGCGGGAATGGCGGCGATGTAGCGGGTAGCGACGTCCTTGAACCCGGCGCCGGAAAGGAGCGCCTCGGTCTTGCGAGCCGTAAGCAGCACGGCGTCGGCGTCGAACTCGCAGCGCGCCACGGTGTAGCGCGTCAGAAGATTGTACGGATTGTGCTCGAAAACAAGCGCGACGCCTTCCGGGCGGAGCACACGTTTCATCTCAGCCACGAATGCGGTCCACTGTGCGGGCGGTACGTGATGCATGACGCAGATGGTGTAGGCGAGGTCGAAGCTCGCGTCTGCGAATGGTAGACGATTGCCATCGTAAGCTTCATAGCGCACGCCTGGATGGTCGGCACGAGCGCGCGTGATGCTGTCGACGGAGACGTCGACGCCGCTCAGTGTTCCGAGACTTTGCAGGATGTGAGGATGAATGGTGCCGACGCCACAACCGATGTCGAGAGCATCGACGCGCCCGGGATGGGTGAATTCCTCCGCCAACACCGCCTTGATGTAGTCGGCCTTGATTTTGGTGAACAGGTCGACCTTGAGTCCGGTGAACGCCAGCGACTTGTTGACGGTCGCCTCGTAGGATGTGGCGTAGTCGTCGAACTCGCTCTTTTGTCGGCCGGGTTCGGTCACAGCGCGCCTCCGCTAGGTCCGTTGGTGGATAGCGGGTCCGCCCCGACAGGGCAAGCACGAGCGTGGCCTCACCCCTCGGCCTTGAAGGGGCGGGCGAGAAGGGCGGCGATGGCGTCGTCGACGCTGGCGCGGGCCTCGACGATGGCGTGCACCGCTTCTGCGATCGGCATCTCGATCCCGCGCTCACGGGCGAGGCGGACGACGGCGGCGGCGGTCCACACGCCTTCGGTCACGGCGCGGCGCGCGCCGAGGATTTCGTCGATCGACCGGCCCTCGCCGAGCGCGCGCCCGAGGCTCATGTTGCGCGATTGCGGACTGCCGCAGGTGAGGATCAGGTCGCCCAGGCCGGAGAGGCCCATCAACGTCTCGGGCTCGGCCCCGAACGCCTGGCCGAAGCGGCGCAACTCCGCGAAGCCACGCGCGACGAGGGCGGCATGCGCGCTGGCGCCGAGGCCCTTGCCGGCGACGATGCCGGCGGCGATGGCGAGCACGTTCTTCACCGCGCCGCCGATCTCGGCGCCGACCGGGTCGCGCGACCAGTAGAGGCGGAACTGGCGGTAGCCGAGCGACTCCGCGAGACGGCGGCCGAGGTCCTCGCGCTCGGTGGCGATGGTCAGCGCCGTCGGCAGGCCGCGCGCCACATCCGCCGCGAAGCTCGGGCCCGAGAGCACGGCGAGCGAGGCCTCGGGCAGCGCCTCGGCCAGCACCTCGCCCATCAGCTTGCCGGTCGCCTGTTCGATGCCCTTGGCGCAGTTGACGACGATGTGGCCGGGGCGCAGCAGCGGGCGCAGATCGCGCGCGACGGCGCGGACGTGCTGGGCCGGCGCCACCATCAGGATGATGTCCGAGGCGGCAATGCCGGCAAGGTCGCTGGTCGCGGTGAGGCCGGCATCGAGCTCCACGCCCGGCAGGAACAGCGCGTTGACGTGGCGCTCGGCGATGTCGGCGACGACTTCCGGCTCGCGCGCCCACAGCGTCGCCTTGCGCCCGGCGAGACGCTGCGTCTGCGCCAGCGCCGTGCCCCACGCGCCGCCCCCGATCACACCGACGCTGTCCATGGCCGCCCCCTTGTCCTGTCCGCGCGCCGTCTTACCACACGGGTACCAAGCGCCGCACCCCGCACCGGACCGAGCCGGTCTGTTCGGTTCAGTCGGGGGCGCTGGGCTGGAGTGCGGACGCCAAAGCCTGTGGCGCTGTCGTTTTCAGAGCCGCATCGGCGCCGACGGCATCGAAAGGTCGGGCAGGACGGCGGGCGCGCCTGCCGCGGACGCCTCGCCCTCGGGCACGACGACGCGGCGGTAGAGGTGCCAGGTCGTGTGGCCGAGGACCGGCAGCGTGACGATCAGGCCGACGAACATCGGCAATGCCGAAATCACCAGTGTCACGACGATGATCGCCGCCCAGCCGATCATCGGGCCCGGGCTCGCCGCCACCGCCCTGACGCTGGTGACCATGGCCGTCACCAGATCGACATCGCGGTCGAGCACGAGCGGGAAGGACACCACCGTCAGCGTGAAAATGAGCAGAGAGATCGCCGCCCCCACGAGGTTGCCGATGGCGAGGAACGTCAGGCCCTCGCTGGTCGTGAGGATGGTCGTCAGGAATTCGCGCAGGCTGGCATCCGCGCCGCTCATGCCGAGGAAAATCGCCATGAGAAAGCGCACCTGATACATCCACATGATGAAAATGAAGAGCGTGACGAAGCCCATCCATCGCACCTCGCTTCGGTTCATGACGGTGCGCCAGATGAAGCCGAGGCCGGGCGCGGGACGCCCGTGCTCGAGTTCGCGGCTGACGACGTAGAGGCCGGTCGCCAGATGCGGGGCGATGATCGCGAAGCCGGCGGCGATGGGGTAGGCGAGGTAGACCATCTTGAGCGCGGTGAGGCTCGCCACGATGAGAATGCCGCCGACCGCGACGAACGTGCCGAGCAGCAGCCCGAATCGCGGTGCCCGCTGGAAATCGCGCAGGCCGGCGGCGAAGGATTCGACGAGGTCGTTACGGGTGATGGTGCGCACGACGGGGTCGCGCTTGCCTGAGATCGCGGTGTTCATTTGCGCCTCGCTGTCGGTCGATTCGCGCGCTCTGCCGGACGCGCGCGCCCGCGACATTCTGGCACACCCATGTCGTGGTTTGGAAGGCCGTCGCGCTGCCTCTGCTGACGTGGCTCAGCCGCCCGCTGACGGCGGTTTTCCGCAAGCGTCGGGCGACACTCCGGGGCGCTGGGCGCCGAGTATCAGACGGTGTGAAGCTAGGCTTTGGCGCCCTTGAGGCCGGCACCGAGGGCGGGTGTGGCGGCGGCATCGAGAGGCCAACGCGGGCGGGCGCGGTCGTCGGCCGGATCGACGAGACCGTGCGTCAGGCGTTCCGCGCCAGTCCAGGCGATCATGGCGGCGTTGTCGCCGCAGAGCGCGATCGGCGGTGCGTGGAACGAATACCTGCGCGTGTCTGCCAGCGTGGTCAGCGCGGCGCGCAGCGCGAGGTTCGCGGCGACGCCGCCGGCTACGACGAGATGACGGCCGCTCGACACCGGCAGGATCTCCTCGGCGATGTCCATGGCGCGGCGCGTACGGTCGGCGACCGCCTCGGTGACGGCGGCCTGAAAGCTGGCGCAGAGGTCGGCGACATCCTGGTCGGTGAGGGGGGCGATGGCGAGTGCCTGCTGGCGGACGGCCGTCTTGAGCCCCGCGAACGAGAAGTGCGGTTCCGGGCGGCCGAGCATGGGACGGGGAAGGGAAAAGCGCGCGGCGTCGCCGGACCGAGCGGCGCGCTCGACCGAGGGGCCGCCGGGCATGGCGAGGCCGATCAGCTTGGCGGTCTTGTCGAAGGCCTCGCCGAGCGCGTCGTCGATGGTGGTGCCGAGCCGGCGATAGCGGCCGATGCCTTCGACGAGGATCAGTTGCGTGTGGCCGCCCGAGACGAGCAGCAGCAGATAGGGCGGTGCGAGACCGTCGGTGAGGCCGACGGTGAGCGCGTGCGCCTCGAGGTGGTTGACGGCGATCACCGGCTTGCCGAGCGCCAAGCCCAGTGCCTTGGCGGTGACGAGGCCGACGATGAGACCGCCGATCAGGCCCGGGCCGGCCGTGGCGGCGATGGCGTCGAGGTCGTCCAGTGTGATGCCGGCCGTGCGCGCGGCTTCGCTGATGAGCGTGTCGAGACATTCGACGTGGGCGCGCGCGGCGATTTCCGGCACGACGCCGCCGAAGGCGCGATGCTGTTCCCACTGCGAGCGCACCACGCTCGACAGGATCTCGCCGCTGCCATCCGCACGGCGGCGCACGATGGCCGCCGCCGTCTCGTCGCAGCTCGTCTCGATGCCGAGCACCAGCAGGTCGCGCGGCGGTGGAGCGGCGGGTGGAATGGGCGATGTCGTCACGGTTCTGTCATTCCAGCACGTGATGCCGCGATCCATGCCGCAACCAATGCCGGAGCTGGCGGTGATCTGGATCCCGGGGACGAGCCCCGGGATGACATATGAGGGGGCTGGCGACAAGGAATTCGAGACGCGCGTGGGTTCCCGGCCTGCGCCGCGATGAACGCGAGGGTCGGGGCGAGCGGTTATAACGAACAGCACCGTCACCCCGACGCAGGTCGGGGCCCACGCATGCTTCCGAAGCCGCGGCGATGACAGGGGACACGCCCGCGCGGCCATCGCTCGTCGCAGGTCCAACGTCGAGGCTGGCGAGACGGATGGGGGACCCCGGCCTGTTGGCGGAGGGCTGGGGCGGGCGGCCGGTCCCTCGTCCTGAATGAGGGGAGGTGACTGGCAAAGGGCACGCGCGCGCACGCACCTGGCGCCGGTAGGGTTTGCGTTCGGGCGGGGGTGGGGGCATTAATGCGCCGAACTTCGCCGCGCCGCCGATGTCGGCCGGCGCTTCGCCCTATACCCGGAGCCTTCTTCTTGCAACCGACCACGCTTCGTATCGGCACCCGCGGCTCGCCGCTCGCCCTCGCCCAGGCGCACGAGGTGCGCGCCCGCCTGATGGCCGCGCACGGACTGCCGGAGTCGGCGTTCGAGATCGTCGTCATCAAGACGGCGGGCGATCGCATCCTCGACCGGCCGCTGGCCGAGGTCGGCGGAAAGGGGCTGTTCACCAAGGAGATCGAGGACGCCCTGCTGGCGAACGAGATCGATCTCGCGGTGCATTCCATGAAGGACATGCAGACGGAGCTGTCCGAGGGGCTCGTCATCGGCGCCACGCTGCCGCGCGAGGACGTGCGCGATGCCTTCATCAGTCTCCAGTACGGGTCGCTCGCGGAACTGCCGAAGGGCGCGGTTGTCGGCACCTCGTCGTTGCGGCGACAGGCGCAGGTGAAGCGCCTGCGGCCCGATCTCGAAGTGGTCGGCTTTCGCGGAAATGTGCAGACGCGTCTGAAGAAGCTGCAGGATGGCGTCGCCATGGCGACGTTCCTCGCCTGCGCCGGGCTCAATCGACTCGGTCTCGCGGATCGCATCGCCCGCGCGGTGCCGGTGGACGAGATGCTGCCGGCGGTGGCACAGGCGGCGATCGGCATCGAGATCCGTGGTGGTGACGCGAAGACGAAGTCCCTGATCGCGCCGCTCGATCATGCCGACACGGGCGTCTGCGTCGCCGCCGAGCGCGCCTTCCTGAAGCGGCTCGAAGGCTCGTGCAGAACACCGATCGGCGGTCTCGCGACACTCGACGGCGACCGCATCCGCTTCCGGGGCGAGATCCTCACCCCCGATGGCCGCGCGCATCACGCCTGCGAGCACGAAGGCCCGCGCGCCGATGCCGAGCAAATCGGTGATGCAGCGGCGCGCGAACTGCTGGGTCGCGCGGGACCGGATTTCTTCAAGGCGGCGAGCTGACCCGCAGCGGAGCGCGAACGCGCCATGCACGTGCTCATCACCCGACCCGAACCCGACGCGAGTGAGATGCGCGAAGCGCTGGCGCGCGAGGGCCACACCGCCGATGTCGCGCCGCTGCTGGAGATCGCGCTCGAACCGCCGCCGGTCGAGGTGTTCGATGGCATCGCGGGGCTGGTCGTGACCAGCCGCAATGGATTGCGCGCGATTGCCGCGAGTCCTGCGCTGCCGAAGCTCCTGCACCTGCCGCTGTTCGTGGTCGGCTCGGGTACCGCGAAGACGGCGCGCGAACTCGGCTTCACCGACGTGATGCTCGGCCCCGCGGCGGCAAAGGACCTGCTGCCGGTGATCCTCGACGGTTTCCCGCGACTCGTGCGGGAGAAGGGGCTGACCGGTGATCTGCTGCATGTCTCGGGCGACAAGCTGTCGTTCGATCTGGCGCCGCCGCTCAGCCAGCACGGCATCCGGCTCCGCCGCACGATCGTCTATCGCTCGGTTCCGGCCAGCGGTCTCGCTCCCGAGGTGCTGAGCCAACTCGGCCGCCGCGCCTACGACGCGGTCGTGCTGATGTCCCCCGTCACGGCGCAAACATATCTTCATCATGTCGGCGTAAACGGGCTGACAGAAGCCGCGCGCCACCCGGCTTATCTCTGTCTTTCCGGGGGGATAGCACAGAGTCTGACGCCGCTCGGCGCGGTTCGCGTGCGCGTCGCGGCAAAACCGAATATAGAGGAAGCCGTTGCGCTGGTGCGTCATCTGGCGGAAGAATTGGAGCGACGGTCGCCAGTCCCCCCCGGCTAGCGCGGCACGCAGCCCTCGAAGGAAACACGTTGGAAATTCGTACCGTTCGTTCCGCGGCTTGCGCCTGGCGGACGGTCGGCAGTGCGTAAAGTGAGTGGAGGTTCCGGTCCCATGAGCAGCCCCAAGGACGACGGCAAGAAGGATCCGCTGCGGCAGGGAGACCCCAAGCGCCCGCACGCGACGCTCGATCTCAAGGCGGTCGAGATCAAGCCGCTCGAGACGAAGCCGGCCGAGACGAAGGCGACGGATACCAAGCCTGCCGATACCAGGCCGGGCGACGTGAAGTCAGAGGCTCAGAAGTCGACGGATACGAAGCCGAACGAGAGTTCCGCGGCGGCCGGCGCTGCTTCGGCGAGTGCGCCGGCAAGCGCGGCGACGGGCGCGAAGCCTTCCGCCTCGTCGGTGCCGCCTGCCGGCGCAAAGCCCGATGCCAAGACCGACCCCAAAGCAGCAGCGAAAGCCGTACCGACGCCTCCGCCCGCGGCGGCGCGCAGTGGCGGCTCGGGCATCGGCCGCTTCTTCACGCACACCATGGCCGGCGTCGTCGGTGGTTTCCTGGCGCTGCTCGGCGCCGATACGCTGTCGCCGCATCTGAGCCAGCTCGGCCTGCCGGTCGGCGCGGGCAACAGCCAGGCGACCAACGAACTCAAGGCGCGCCTGATGGCGCTGGAAAAGGCGCAGCAGTCGGTGGCGACGGCGGCGGATGCCGACCTCGGTGAAAAGCTCGCCGCGGCGAATGCGCGCCTCGCCAGGCTCGAAGCGCTCGATGGACGGCTGGCGGCCGTTACTGAGGCGCAGGGGCAACTGAAGTCCGAAGCCGAGGCGATGGCGAAGAAGCTCGCCGAAGGCCCGGCGGCCGGCACCGCCGCGGATGCGCGCGTCGTCAAGCTGGAGCAGCAGCTCGCCATGCTGGCGTCCGCTGCCGATGGTAACAAGGGCGCCGCCGCCCTGCCGCAGCTCGCCGCCGTCACCGGCAAGATTTCCGATCTCGAGGGGACGCTCGCCAATCAGATTGCGTCGCTGAGGAAGAGCGTCAGCGAAGAGATCGACACGCGCATCGCCCGCACCGCCGAAGCCTCGGAGGCCGCGCGCTCGGGTACGCAGCGCATCGACCGCGAGATGGCCGATGTGAAGACCGAAGGCGCCCGCGTCAACCAGCGCCTCGAGGCGCTGAAGGCCGATACGCAGCGGGTTTCCGATACCCTGCGCGTGGTGCAGGAGGAAACCGGCAAGGTCGCTTCGGCGGTCGAGGCGCTGAAGGGTGACGTCGCGCAGCGCTTCAAGAGCGTCGCCAAGCCCGAGGACGTGTCGAGCGCTGTGGCGCCGGTCGCGAGCAAGGTCGCGACGCTGGAAAAGAGCGTCGAGGGCGTCGTCACGGCGGAGGAGAACCGCAAGGCCAACGCCGAGCGCATCGTCATGTCGCTCGAACTCGCCAACCTGAAGCGCGTCGTCGAGCGCGGTCTCGCCTATTCCGACGAGTTGGCGCAGGTGAAGAAGGCGTCGGGCGGCAAAATCGATCTCGCCGCTCTGGAGAAGTACAAGACCGAAGGCGTATCGACGCTCCCCGAGCTGCAGAAGACGTTCCAGCCGCTCACCTATGCGATCATCGATGCCGCCAGCGCACCGGCCGAAACCGGCGTGGTCGACCGGCTGCTGTCGGGCGCGAAGTCGGTCATCCGCGTGCGCAAGGTTTCGCACTCGGCCGAGGATGACAGCGTCGAGGCGGTCGTCGCGCGCATGGACAAGGCGCTCGACGAGGGCCGCATCAGCGACTTCATGGCGTTGAAGCCGAAACTGCCGCCCAACGCGCTGATGCCGGCGACCGCATTCCTGCAGAAAGTCGAGGCGCGCTACGCCGTCGACAAGGCGCTCGCCGACATCGAAACCCAGCTCAAGTCCTCGCTCGGCAGTGCCGCCGCGCCGGCCCCCGCCACGCGTTAAGGAGCAGCAAGCATGTTGCGTCTCGTCCTGTTTCTGCTCGCCATCGTCGCGCTCGCCACCGGCTTCTCGTGGCTCGCCGACCGTCCCGGCCTCATCACCTTCAACTGGGAAGGCTACGAGGGCGAGATCACCGTGTTCCGCGCCGTCGTGTTCGGTGCGGTGCTCGCCGGTGTGCTGATCCTGCTGTGGACCCTGCTGCGCACCATCTGGTTCGGCCCGGCCGAGCTCGGCCGCTACTTCTATCGCCGCCGCCAGAAGCGCGGTCTCGACGCGCTGTCGTCCGGCATGATCGCCATCGGCGCCGGCGACAAGTCGAACGCCATGCGTTACGCCATCCAGGCGAGGAAGACGCTGCCGAACGAACCCTTGACGCACCTGCTGCGCGCCCAGGCGGCGCAGCTCTCCGGCGACAAGGCGACTTCGCGGCGCATCTTCGAAGCCATGCTGGCGACGCCCGACACCGAGCAGCTGGGTCTGCGCGGCCTGTTCCTCGAGGCGCAGCGCGAGGGTGAGACGGAAGCGGCGCGGCAGTTCGCCGAGCGGGCACTGTCGCTCAATCCGCGGCTCGGCTGGTCGGCGGAAGCTCTGTTCGACCTGCAGTGCAAGCAGCACGACTGGAACGGCGCGCTGACCACGCTCGCCTCGGGCAAGAAGTTCGGCCATATGGAAAAGGCGGTCGCTGACCGTCGCCGCGCGGTGCTGCTGACGGCGCAGGCGCAAGCGCTGGAAGACAGCGATGCCGAGCGGGCGCTGAACCTCGCCACGGAAGCCCACAACCTGGCGCCGGGTCTGGTGCCTGCAGCAGCCATCGCCGGGCGCATCCTCGCCGCGCGCGGCAACGTCGGCAAGGCGGCCAAGATCATCCAGAAGACCTGGCTGAAGACGCCGCACCCCGACCTCGCGGCGGCCTACGCCTATGCGCGCGTGGGCGACAGCCCGCGCGATCGCCTCGATCGCGTGCGCCAGCTCGCCGCGCTCACCACAAACTCCATGGAAGGCCCGATCGCAGTCGCCCGCACGGCCATCGAGGCGCGCGACTTCGATACGGCCCGCCATGCCCTGGAACCGTTCCTCGACGAGCGGCTGACGCAGCGCGTCGCCACGCTGATGGCGCGTATCGAGGCCGAGCAGTCGGGCGACAAGGGCCGCGTCCGCGAGTGGCTGGCACGTGCCGCTCATGCCGGCCGCGACCCGGTGTGGACCGCCGACGGCGTCGTCTCCGAAACGTGGGCGCCGATGTCGCCGGTGACAGGTCAGCTCGATGCGTTCGAGTGGCGCGTGCTGGACGCCGTGCCGAGCGCCGAAGGCGCCTTGCTCGCGCAGCAGATCGAGGAATACACCGCCATCGGCTCCCCGCTCGAGGCGCTGCCCGGCAAGGCCGTCGAAGTGACGGCGACCACGGTAACCGCTGCGGCAGCGGCGCAGGCTGCGGCGGCGACCACCGCTCCGGCCAAGGCCGAGGCGAAGCCGGCGACGGCGGTGGCTCCGGCCGTGCCTGCCGAAAAGGCGGCGCCTGCAACTCCGGCCCGCCCCGTCGCGCCAGCTCCTATAGATGCCGAGGTCGTCGAGCCGAAGACCGTGGCGCCCGCCCCGGCGACGGTCGAGACGCGTGCCGCACCAGCGGTCGTGGTGGAACCCGCGCCCTCGAAGGCTGCCGCGGCCGCTGCGGCGAGCGCCGCCGTCGCGGCCAGGCCGGCAACGGCTGCGCCTTCGACTACGGTGACGGTGGTGGCGTCCGCCGCCGTAAAGCCGGTTGCGGCACCGGGCGGCGTGGCCGGGGCCAAGTCGCCGCCGCAATCGACCGGCGACGCCAAAGGATCTGCCCCGGCCGGCCAGGAGGCTATACTCGTGACACCAGCGCCAGCGCCGGCGCCTGCGCGGACTTCCGCCGTCTCGGTACAGCCCGGCGCTCCAGCCGCCGATGCGAACCGTGCGCCTGTGAAGGTGCCGGCGGCCGGCGTGGAGGCCAAGCCCGTCGATGGGAAGCCGGGGAAGGCGGAGCCCGCGATCTTCATCTCTCCGCGCGCACCCGACGATCCAGGACCGGACGGTGACGAGGGCGACGGCACGCCGGTCCGCCAGCGCTACGGAACGACGCGCTAAAGCAGCTTCAACTGGAGGAGCATCGAGCGCGAACGATCAGGCTCCACGTGCGGTCGTCTCGCCGATAGACCACCAAGGCAGCCGACCGCCGAAGACTTCAGGACGCCGCGGCCGATCGCCTGATCGTCCCGCGGCGTCTGCATTCCGGCAACGGCATGGAGCTGCTGCACGGAGCAGCCCCCCGGCGACGTGCGGATCATTCCGGCGCAGCGTCCACTGCTGGTGCATACAACGCCACCTACCCCGCCGGGCGGGGCGTGCCACCGTCTTGTGCTGGTGCGGACCCGCCACTTTCGACGGTCTTAAACCCTGCGGCAAAGTGTACTAAGTAACCGACCGTGTTTCGCGGGCCGGTCAGCGCCCGCACGCCGCGACTCCGCGCCAGGACATACAGGTCCTTGAAACAGCAACAGGATTTCGAAATGTCGAGACAGGCTCTGAACGAGCAGTTTCTCCGCACATCCTTCCTCGACGGCGCCAATGCCGCCTACATCGAGGAGCTGCAGGCCGCCTATCAGAACAATCCCGCCTCCGTCAGCGACGAGTGGCGAAGCTTTTTCGAAAGCCTCAAGGCGCAGGAAGGCGCGGCCGAGACCAGCAACGGCGCCTCGTGGGGCGTGCCGCTCGACGAGCTGACGCCGACCGACGACCTGACGAATGCCTTGTCTGGCGCCTACCAGCCGGCCGAACGCACCATCCGCAATCGCATCGAGGCGCGCGCCCAGTCGATGGGCGTCGAACTGCCGCCGATGGCCGCGCAGCGCGCGACGCAGGATTCGATCCGCGCGCTCATGCTGATCCGCGCCTACCGCGTCATGGGCCACTTCGCGGCGACGCTCGATCCGCTCGGCCTCGACGAGCCGAAGTCGCATCGTGAGCTCAAGCCCGAGACCTACGGCTTCACCGAGGGCGACATGGATCGCCCGATCTTCATCGATCACGTGCTGGGCATGGAGACGGCGACCATCCGCCAGATCCTCGCGGTGTTGCGACGGACCTACTGCCGTCACATCGGCGTCGAGTTCATGCACATCACATCGCCGGCGCAGAAGTCGTGGCTGCAGGAGCGCATCGAGGGTCCGGAGAAGGACATCCATTTCACGCCGCAGGGCAAGAAGGCGATCCTCAACAAGCTGATCGAGGCGGAAACCTTCGAGAAGTTCTCCGACGTCAAGTACACCGGCACCAAGCGCTTCGGTCTCGACGGCGGCGAGGCGATGGTCCCGGCGCTCGAGCAGATCATCAAGCGCGGCGGCCAGCTCGGCGTGCGCGACATCGTGCTCGGCATGGCGCATCGCGGCCGTCTCAACGTGCTCGCCAACGTCATGGGCAAGCCGCACCGCGCCATCTTCAACGAGTTCAAGGGCGGCTCGTTCAAGCCTGAGGAAGTCGAGGGTTCGGGCGACGTGAAGTACCATCTCGGTGCTTCGTCCGACCGCTCGTTCGACGGCAACAACGTCCACCTGTCGCTGACCGCCAACCCGTCGCATCTCGAGATCGTCGATCCGGTGGTGCTCGGCAAGGTGCGCGCCAAGCAGGACCAGCACGGCTGCAAGGCCGGCGAGCGCTGGCCGGTGCTGCCGCTGCTCATTCACGGTGACGCGGCGTTCGCGGGCCAGGGCGTGGTGGCCGAGTGCTTCGGTCTCTCGGGCCTCAAGGGCCACCGCACCGGCGGCTCGATCCACTTCGTCATCAACAACCAGATCGGCTTCACCACCAATCCGCGCCACTCGCGCAGCGCGCCGTACTGCACCGACGTCGCCAAGATCGTCGAGGCGCCGATCTTCCACGTCAACGGCGACGATCCGGAAGCGGTCGTGCACGTCGCCAAGATCGCGACGGAGTTCCGGCAGAAGTTCCAGAAGCCGGTCGTCATCGACATGGTCTGCTATCGCCGCTTCGGTCACAACGAGACCGACGAGCCGATGTTCACGCAGCCGCGCATGTACCGCGCCATCAAGCAGCATCCGAGCGTCGTCGAGATCTACTCGAAGAAGCTGGTCGACGAGGGCGTCATGACGCCGGCCGAGGTCGATGCGATGAAGGCCGCGTTCCGCGATCACCTCGAGGCGGAGTTCCAGAACTCCGACAGCTACAAGCCGAACAAGGCGGACTGGCTCGACGGGCGCTGGGCCGAGATCGGCTTCGCCGAGGACGAGGCGCGGCGCGGCAATACCGGCGTCGCCATCGACAAGCTCAAGGACATCGGCCGGCGCATCACACGCATTCCCGCGGACTTCAATGTCCACAAGACCGTCGGCCGCCTGCTCGACAAGCGCCGCGAGATGGTCGAGACCGGCGCCGGGATCGACTGGGGCATGGCCGAGCACCTGGCGTTCGGCTCGCTGGTGACGGAGGGCATCCCGGTCCGGCTGTCGGGCCAGGATTGCGAGCGCGGCACCTTCTCGCAGCGCCACTCGGTGCTGATCGACCAGGACACCGAGCGGCGCTGGACGCCGCTGCGTCATATCTCGCCGGATCAGGCGCGCTACGAGGTCATCAACTCGAGCCTGTCGGAAGAAGCGGTGCTCGGCTTCGAGTACGGCTACTCGCTGGCCGAGCCGAATGCGCTGACCATGTGGGAAGGCCAGTTCGGTGACTTCGCCAACGGCGCCCAGGTGGTGTTCGATCAGTTCCTGTCGTCGGGCGAGCGCAAGTGGCTGCGCATGTCGGGCCTCGTCTGCCTGCTGCCGCATGGCTACGAGGGCCAGGGACCGGAGCACTCTTCGGCGCGCCTCGAGCGCTTCCTGCAGCTCTCGGCGGAAGACAACTGGCAGGTCGCGAACTGCACGACGCCCGCCAACTACTTCCACATCCTGCGCCGGCAGATCCACCGCAAGTTCCGCAAGCCTTTGATCCTGATGACGCCGAAGTCGCTGCTGCGCCACAAGCGCGTCATCTCCGATCTTGCAGAGCTCGGCGAAGGCACGTCGTTCCATCGCGTGCTGTGGGACAGCTGCGATCGCACCATGCGCAAGGACGTCAACGAGAAGATCGTCCTGAAGCCCGACAACGAGATCAAGCGCGTCGTCCTGTGCACCGGCAAGGTCTATTACGATCTCGTCGACGCGCGCGAGGCGGCGGGCATCACCGACACCTACATCCTGCGCGTCGAGCAGCTCTACCCGTTCCCGGCGCGCACGCTCATCCACGAGCTGTCGCGGTTCCAGAATGTCACCGATGTCGTCTGGTGTCAGGAAGAGCCGAAGAACATGGGCGCGTGGTCGTTCATCGAGCCGAACATCGAGTGGGTGCTGGCGCACCTCTCGGGCGGCAAGGTCAAGCGCGCTCGCTATGCTGGCCGCCCGGCCTCGGCCTCGACGGCGACCGGCCTCGCCAAGAAACACATGCAGGAGCAGAAGGCGCTCGTCGAGGAGGCGTTCGCCTGAGACGCGATGCGCCGCATCGGGCCCGCAAGGGTCGTTGCGGCGCTCCATACCCCCACAACCCCGGTCGCAACCTCAACGCAGCCGGGGCCATCATCAGAGCGAAGCGCGGCGCGGACGACGGCGGAAGGGTTCCGGCGGATCGTTCGTGGCGGCACCGGAAAAGGACGGACGTGAGATGGCGATTGAAATTCGGGTTCCCACACTCGGCGAGTCGGTGACCGAGGCGACCGTCGGCAAGTGGCTGAAGAAGCCCGGCGACGCGGTGAAGGCCGACGAGCCGCTGGTGGAACTCGAGACGGACAAGGTGTCGGTCGAGGTTCCCGCCCCCGCTGCCGGCGTGCTCGGCGAAATCGCCGTTGCCGAGGGCGCAACCGTCGCCGTCGGGGCCGTGCTCGGCCTGCTCGGAGATGGCGCGGGCGCGGCTGCGAAGCCCGCCGCGGCTGCACCGGCACCGGCGGCTGCGCCCGCCAAACCCGCCGAGCCGAAGCCCGCTCCCGCCGCCGCCAAGGCCGAGCCGGTCGCCGAGAAGCCGAAGGCCGCAACCGGTGGCGACATGCCGCCCTCGCCCGCCGCACGCAAGGCGCTCGACGAAGCCGGTCTCGCGGCCGGTGATGTGCAGGGCTCCGGCAAGCGCGGTCAGGTGCTGAAGGAGGATGTCGCCGCCGCGGTCGAGCGCCGCGTCGAGCCGGCCGCCAACGCCGCGCCGGCCGCTTCTTCCGCTTCGACGCAGCCGGTCGCCTATCAGGCCGCGCCGACGCCGCTGGTGCCGCAGCAATCGCGCGCGCCGTCGGTCGCCAACGACGCGGTGCGCGAGGAGCGCGTGAAGATGACGCGCCTGCGCCAGACCATCGCGCGACGCCTGAAGGACGCGCAGAACTCCGCCGCCATGCTTACGACGTTCAACGACGTCGACATGGGCAACCTGATGGCGCTGCGCAGCCAGTACAAGGACCTGTTCGAGAAGCGCCACGGTGCCAAGCTCGGCTTCATGGGCTTCTTCGTGAAGGCGTGCATCCAGGCGCTGAAGGAAATTCCGGCGGTCAACGCCGAGATCGACGGCAACGATCTCATCTACAAGAACTACTATCACGTCGGCGTCGCCGTCGGCACCGAGAAGGGCCTCGTCGTTCCGGTGGTGCGCGAGGCGGATCGCCTGTCGATCTCCGAGATCGAGGGCAGAATCGCCGATTTCGGCAAGCGCGCGCGTGACGGCAAGCTCGGCATCGAGGAGATGCAGGGCGGCACCTTCACCATCTCCAACGGCGGTGTATACGGCTCGCTGCTGTCGACGCCGATCCTCAACGCGCCGCAGTCCGGCATTCTCGGCATGCACCGCATCGAGGAGCGTCCGGTGGCGCGCAAGGGCCAGGTCGTCATCCGCCCGATGATGTATCTCGCCTTGAGCTACGATCACCGCATCGTCGACGGCAAGGAAGCCGTCACGTTCCTCGTGCGCGTGAAGGAGAACCTCGAGGACCCGGCGCGCTTCATCCTGGATTTGTGATAGTCTGGGCGCGATATCCCTCAGAGGCGCGTGCTCATGGCGGACGACATCATCGACTTCCGGTTTCTCGGCAAGCAGGTTCAGGCTCTGCAGGGTGAAGTACGCACTCTCAGGGCCGACCAGCTCCGGCTGGAAAGCGATGTCACCGCCATGCGCGCGGACATCGCCCAGCTCCGCTCGGATACCGAGGGTCGCTTCGAGTCGATTGATAGTCGGTTGGACCAGATCGAAACGGAGGTGCGCCAAGGCTTCAGCGGCGTCCAGGAACAGTTTCGATCCGTCGAAGCGCAGTTCCGCTCCGTCGATGCCCGCTTCGAGCAGTTGAACCGGACGATGGCGACGAACCTCGAAGTTCTGCTCGCCGCTATCAAAAAGTAGCGCTCGCTCCCTGTTCGCGCCAACGCGATATTTCACCTCCGATGGCGATGCGTCGAGCCTCAACGGCGTACGCGTTTCCGCAGTCTCTGACTTCAAGGCTAGCCTCACCATGACCACCACCTACGACCTGATCGTCATCGGCACCGGCCCCGGCGGCTACGTGTGCGCTATCCGCGCGGCGCAGCTCGGCCTCAAGGTGGCCGTCGTCGAGAAGCGCAAGACGCACGGCGGCACCTGCCTCAACGTCGGCTGCATTCCGTCGAAGGCGCTGCTGCACGCGAGCGAGATGTACGAGGAGGCGAAGCACCATTTCGCCACCATGGGCATCAACGTCGCGCCGACGCTCGATCTCGGCCGCATGCAGGCGTTCAAGGACGAGGGCGTCAAGGGCAACACCGAGGGCGTCGCGTTCCTGCTGAAGAAGAACAAGATCGACGCCTTTCACGGCACCGGCCACATCGTGGCGCCGGGCCGCGTCGAGGTGACCAAGGCCGAGGGCGGTACGGTGACGCTCGAGACCAAGAACATCGTCATCGCCACGGGCTCGGATGTCGCGAAGCTGCCGGGCATCGCCATCGACGAGAAGCAGGTGGTGTCGTCGACGGGTGCCCTCGAACTGAAGAAGGTGCCGGCGACCATGATGGTGGTCGGCGCCGGCGTCATCGGCCTCGAACTCGGCTCGGTGTGGCGCCGCCTCGGCGCGGAGGTCACCGTGGTCGAATATCTCGACCGCATCCTGCCGGGCGTCGATCTCGACGTGGCGAAGCAGTTCCAGAAGATCCTCGCCAAGCAGGGCTTCAAGTTCGTGCTCGGCTCGAAGGTGACGGGCATCGAAAAGAGCGATCACGGCTGCTCGGTGACAGTCGAACCGGCGGCGGGCGGCGCGGCGCAGAAGATCGCGGCCGATGTCGTGCTCGTCGCCATCGGCCGCGTGCCTTACACGCAGGACCTCGGCCTCGCGGAGGCCGGCGTGCAGCTCGATCAGAGGAAGCGCGTGGTCGTCGATCACCACTTCCAGACCAACGTGAAGGGCATCTATGCCATCGGCGACGTCATCGCCGGACCGATGCTCGCACACAAGGCCGAGGACGAGGGCGTCGCGGTCGCGGAGATTCTCGCCGGCCAGTCGGGCCACGTGAACTACGATGTCATTCCAGGTGTCGTCTACACGTCGCCGGAACTCGCGACCGTCGGCAAGACCGAGGAAGAGCTGAAGGACGCGGGGCTCGCCTACAACGTCGGCAAGTTCCCGTTCACCGCGAACGGCCGCGCCAAGGTCAACCGCACCACCGACGGCTTCGTGAAGGTCATCGCCGACGCCAAGACGGATCGCATCCTCGGCGTGCACATGATCGGCCCGCACGTCGGCGAGATGATCGCGGAGGCTGCGGTCGTCATGGAGTTCGGCGGCTCGGCGGAAGACCTCGCGCGCACCTGTCACGCGCACCCGACGCTGACCGAAGCGGTGAAGGAAGCCGCCCTCGCCGTCGACAAGCGCCCGATCCACATGTGAGGCGCGGTGTGGGCACTGCATGGCCGGATCAAGTCCGGCCATTGACGATGTGGAGCAGGTGACGGCGCCAACAAGCCGTGACACATCGATGCGCCGCCTGCCCTTGCTGGATATGACCAATGACAAAGCCCGGCTGACAGCGTCAGCCGGGCTTTGTCATGTCAGGTGATGGCGATGATGATCAGCGGTTGCCGCGGCTGGTCCAGTTCGACCACGGCGAGGGACCACCGGCCGCGGTACTGCGCTTGTCGCCACTGCGCGTCGGGCGGGCGTCGCCGCTGCTGCCGCGCGCGTCGCCGCGCGGAGCGTGGCTGCGAGCCGGACGGTCACCGTTGGCGTGGCGGGCTTCACCGCGCTGCTCGCCACGGGCTTCGCCGCGCGGAGCGTGGCTGCGAGCCGGACGGTCACCGTTGGCGTGGCGGGCTT
>ERZ1645187.1522-NODE-1522-length-21259-cov-11.754716_pt1 | contig 21259 bp, 18 predicted proteins | sample MGYA00575352_ERZ1645187 | MGnify/ENA primary metagenome ERZ1645187 (study PRJEB40837, sample SAMN11349314) | freshwater sediment metagenome | isolation source: river sediment | host: Sediment | place: India: Wazaribad , New Delhi | collected 2017-02-21 ... | reverse complement strand
GCGACCCCCGGCGTGACAGGCCGGTATTCTAACCAACTGAACTACCGCTCCATTCCCGTCGCTCGGCGACGAGAGCGGCGGATTATAGCGGCTTTCACCGCCCGCGCAACTGCCGCGTCACACCCGCTCGAAAATTCCCGCCGCGCCCATGCCGGTGCCGACGCACATGGTCACCATGCCGTACTTGAGCCCGGGATCGCGCTGGAAGGCATGCACCAAGGTGGCGGTGCGGATGGCGCCGGTGGCGCCGAGCGGATGGCCGAGCGCGATGGCGCCGCCCAGCGGATTCACCCTGGCCGGATCGAGGTCGAGTTCCTTCATCACCGCCAGCGACTGCGCGGCGAAGGCTTCGTTCAGCTCGATCCAGTCCATCTGCGCCTGGGTCACGCCGCCGAGCCTGCATGCGCGCGGAATGGCCTCGATCGGGCCGATGCCCATGATCTCCGGCGGCACGCCGACCACGGCATGGGAGACGAAGCGCGCCAGCGGCTTGAGGTTGTAGCGCTTGACGGCCGCCTCGCTCATCAGCAGCACCGCCGCGGCGCCGTCGGACATCTGCGAGGCGTTGCCGGCGGTCACGGAGCCTCTCGCCGCGAACACCGGCTTCAGCCTGGCGAGCGTTTCGGCGGTGGTGCCGGGCCGCGGGCCTTCGTCGTTCCCGACCAGGCGTTGCCGAATCCTCACGCTGCCGCTGGCGAGGTCGGGCAGATGCTCGCGCACGTCGTAGGGCGAGATTTCGGCCTTGAAGCGGCCGTCCGCGATGGCCGCCAGCGCCCGGCGGTGCGATTCGGCGGCGAAGGCGTCCTGCTGCTCGCGGGTGACCTGCCAGCGCGCCGCCACGTTCTCGGCGGTGATGCCCATGCCGAAGGCGATGGCGCGGTTTTCGTCGGTGAAAAAGGCGGGGTTGGCGGCCACCTTGTTGCCGACCATCTGCGCCATGACGGTCATCGATTCCGTGCCGGCGCCGATGGCGACCTCGCACTCGCCCAGGCGGATGCGGTCGGCGGCCATGACCACGGCATTGAGGCCGGAGGCGCAGAAGCGATTGACGGTGACGGCCGGCACGCTGGCGGGCAGACCGGCCAGCAGCGCGCCGATGCGGGCGACGTTCATGCCCTGCTCGGCTTCCGGCATGGCGCAGCCGACCACCACGTCGCCGATCTCCCGGGCGTCGAGCCCCGGCGCGGCGGCCAGCGCCTGTTTCAGCACGTGGGCCAGCATGTCGTCCGGGCGCACGTTGGCGAAAGCGCCCTTGCGCCGCGCCACCGGCGTGCGCGTGGCGGCGACGATGTAGGCATCCTGCACGATCTTGCTCATGTCATTCTCCTCGTTCGGCCGCCTCAGTTGCGCAGGGGCTTGCCGGTTTCCAGCATGTGGGCGATGCGCGCCTGAGTCTCGGGCGTCTTCAGCAGCGCGACGAATTCGCGCCGCTCGATGTCGAGCAGCCATTGCTCGTCGACCAGGGAGCCGCTCTCGATCTCGCCGCCGCACAGCGCCACCGCCGCCGCGCGGGCGACGCGATAGTCGTGGTCGGAAATCTGGCCGCCGGCGCGCATGTTGGTCAGCGCCATCTCGCAGTTGGCGATGCCGGTGCGTCCCGCCACCGGAATGGCGTTCGGCCGGGCCGGCGGCGCGTAAGCGGATTCCGCCAGCGCGCGCGCCTGCCGGAGGGCGACGTACAAGAGTTCATGCGGGTTGAACACGATGGTGTCGGTCGGCTCCAGGAAGCCCATGGCCCGCGCCTCCAGCGCCGAGCCGGAGGTCTGGCCCTGGGCGATCTGCATGAACGGATTGTGCAGGAAGGGGAAAGGCTCGCCATACGCCGCCTGGGCGGCCAGCGCGGCGGCGCGCCTGGCGAAATGGGTGCAGCCGCCGCCGGCGGGAATCAGGCCGACGCCGGCCTCGACCAGGCCGATGTACGACTCGAAGGCGACGACGCGGTGCGTGACGGCCACCGCGAACTCGCAGCCGCCGCCGAGCGCCATGCCCTGCACCGCCGCCACCGTCGGCACGGCGGCATAGCGCAAGGCCATGGCCGCCTGCTGGAACGCTGCGACATGCTGGTCCAGTTCCTCGAACCGCCCCGCCGCCACGGCCTCGGCCACCTCCTTGAGGTTGGCGCCGACGGCGAACGGCGCCTCGTGCCAGATCACCAGCCCGGCGAAATCGCGCTCGGCCAGCGTCACGGCTTCCTTGAGGCCGGCGATGACGTCGCGGCCGAGCGAGTGCATCTTCGTGGTGACCGAGAGGATGGCGATACCGGCATCGACGTCGTCGCGCACCCACAGGCGCAGGCCCTCGTTCGCCCAGACCTGGCGTCCCGCCACGGCTGACTTTTCGCCGACCAGCGGATCGGGCGCCAACTGGCGCGCATACACGGGCAGCGCCGAGCGCGCGACGCGCCGGCCGGCGCTGGCCGACCACGAACCGTCGGCGCCGTGCACGCCATCGACCTGGCTCACCCAGTCCGGCAGCGGCACGCCGGCCATCGCCTTGCCGGCCGCGATGTCCTCGGCGACCATGGCCGCGACCTCACGCCAGCCCGCCGCCTGCCACAGCTCGAACGGCCCGCGGCTCCAGCCGTAACCCCAGCGCATCGCCAGGTCGACGTCGCGCGCCGAATGGGCGATCCCGCCCAGATGCACCGCGCAGTAGTGGAAGATGTCGCGATGCACGGCCCACAGCAGCTGCGCCTGCGGATGGCCGGCGGCACGCAACTGGCGCAGCCGTTCGGCGGGGTCCTTGAGCTTGAGGATGGCATCGACCTCCGGCGCCACCGCGCCGGCCGACTCGCGGTAATCGGCCAGCTTGAGGTCGAGCACTTTCGTCACCTTGCCCTCGCGGCGATAGACGCCGGCGCCGACCTTCTGGCCGATGGCGCCCTTGGCGATCAGGGCCTGCGCCCATGCCGGCACGCCGTAGTAGGCATGCCACGGATCGTCCGGCAGGCCGTTCTTCATGGTGTTGATGACATGGCCCATGGTGTCCATGCCGACCACGTCGAGCAGCCGGTAGGTCGCCGACTTCGGCAGGCCGATGCGCGCGCCGGTCAGGGCATCCACTTCGTCGAAGCTCAGGCCGAGCCGCTCGGTGTGATGCGCCACCATCAGCAGCCAGGCCACGCCGACGCGGTTGGCGACGAAGTTCGGCGTGTCGAGCGCGCGGATGACGCCCTTGCCCAGGCGCGTGGTCAGCCAGCTTTCCAGGTTGTCGAGCATGCCCGCGTCCGAGGTGACGCAGGGAATGATTTCGACCAGCGCCATGTAGCGCGGCGGGTTGAAGAAGTGGATGCCGCAGAAATTGGGCCGGTGCGCTTCCGGCATCGCCCCGGCCAGCCGGTTGATCGACAGGCCCGAGGTGTTGGAGGCGATGATGGTGCCCGGCTTCACGTGCGGCGCGATCTTCTTGTAGAGGTCTTCCTTCCACTCGAACTTCTCGGCGATCGCCTCGATCACCAGGTCGCAGCCGGCCAGCTTGCCCAGGCCGTCGTTGTAGTTGGCCGGCTCGATCAGGCCGGGCCGGTCCGCCGCGCCGAACGGCGTCGGCTTGAGTTTCCTCAGACCGTCGAGCGCCTTCCGGACGATGCCGTCGGGATTGCCTTCGGGCGCGGCCAGGTCGAACAGCACCACGGGAATGTCGGCATTGGCCAGGTGGGCGGCGATCTGCGCGCCCATCACGCCCGCGCCCAGCACCGCCACCTTGCGGACGAACAATTTGCTCACTGTGTTCTCCTTGAAAAATCCTGCCCGACCGCCGGCCGGCTCACGCCAGCCCGGTCATCAACTGCACCATCACCGTGTCGCCGGGACTGACTTTGTCGCGCTCCGGTTCGAGCACGATCAGGCAGTCGGCCTTCGCCATCGAGCTCAGCACGCCCGAGCCCTGCGCGCCGGTCGGCCGCACGCACCACGCGCCCTCCTGCTGGAACAGGATGCCGCGCTGGAACTCGGTGCGGCCGCGGCCCTTCTTCATCGCCTCGACGCAGCGCGCCGGGAAGGCGGGAAACTCCGGCACCGGGTCGACGCCCATCAGCTTGAGCAGCGCCGGCCGCACGAACTGGTAGAAGGTCACCATCACCGCCACCGGATTGCCCGGCAGGCCGAACAGCCAGGCGCCCCCGCCCGCCGCGCCGGCGTGCATGCGGCCGAAGGCCATGGGCCGGCCGGGCTTCATGGCGATCTTCCAGAACGCCACTTCGCCGAGCTTGGCCATCATCCGCCGGATGAAGTCGGCCTCGCCCACCGACACGCCGCCGCTGGTGACGATGGCGTCGGCGCAGGCCGAGGCTTCGCGGAAGGCGTTTTCCAGCGCCTCCGGCTGGTCCCTGACCACGCCCATGTCGATCACCTCGCAGCCCAGCCGCGTCAGCATGCCCCAGAGCGTGTACCGATTGCTGTCATACACCGCGCCCGGGAACAGCGGCGTGCCGATCGAGCAAAGTTCGTCGCCGGTCGAGAACAGCGCCACGCGCACGCGCCGGCGCACCGAGACCTCGGCCACGCCCAGCGAGGCGACGATGCCGATCTCGGCCGGCCGCAGCAGCGCGCCGGCATGGATGGCGGCCTCGCCCGCCTTCAGATCCTCGCCGGCGCGGCGCAGGTTCTGCCCGGCGCGCTGCCCCGGCGGGATGATCACTTCGTCGCCCTCGACGCGCGCCACCTCCTGGATCACCACGCAATCGGCGCCTTCGGGCAGCACGGCGCCGGTCATGATGCGCAGCGCCTCGCCACGGCTGACTTTGCCGTCGAAGGCGCGTCCCGCGAAAGCCGTGCCGATGTTCCTCAGGCGCGTTTCGCCCATCTCCCCCGCCTCCGCCAGGTCGGCGTGGCGCACCGCCCAGCCGTCCATGGCCGAGTTGTCGTGGCCGGGCACGGCCACCGGCGAGATGACATCCGCGGCCAGCACGCGGCCGAGCGCCTGGCGCGCGAACACGCGCTCGTGGCCGGTCACCGGCGCCAGCATGTCCAGCACGATGCGGCGCGCCCGGTCGACCGGCAGGGCATTCGGGTCGTAATCGTCGAGACAGGAAAAGTTCAGCGAAGTCATCGCGACACCGAAAAACGGGTTGGAAGCGCATTCTAGTGCGCTTGGCGGCGGAATTTCCGGCGCCATTCCAGCGACTACAATAATCCGGTCGCACGCCATCCTCCAAACGCCCCATGATCGCCAGCATCAAGGAATTCTTCGACCGCTTCATCGAGCCCGGCACGCGGCCGGAAGCCGCTTGCGCCACGCATTCGCTGCAAGTGGCGACGGCGGCGCTGCTGCTGGAAATGATGAGGATGGATTCGCACCTCAAGCCGGAAGAGCGCGAGGGCATCGCGGCGACGCTGCGACACGAGTTCGGCCTGGACGCGGACGAGCTCGCGACCCTGATGGCGCTGGCCGAGCACGAGGCGCGGCAGGCGCACGACTACTACCAGTTCACCGCGCTGATCAACCGCCACTGCGACGCCGCGCAGAAAGTGCGCATCGTCGAAAACCTGTGGCACGTGGCGATGGTGGATGGCCATCTCGATGCCCACGAACTGCATCTGATGCGCAAGCTGGCCGATCTGCTGCACGTCGGCCATGGCGACTACGTGGCCGCCAAGCAGCGCGCTCGGGAGCGGGCCGGGCTGCCCGCGGCTTGAGGAAACGGCGATGGCCAGCACCGGTCGCGAACGGATCGCCGCCCTCACCGACGCCCTCGCCGACGGCCTGGTCGAGCGCCGCCGGCATGTGCGGCTCGCGCTGCTCGCGGCGCTGGCGGGCGAGCACACGCTGCTGATCGGTCCGCCGGGCACGGCCAAGAGTGAACTTTCGCGCCGCCTGCACACGGCCTTCCGCGACGCCCGCTACTTCGAGCGCTTGCTGACGCGCTTCTCGGTGCCCGAGGAACTGTTCGGCCCGCTGTCGATCAAGGCGCTCGAAGAGGACCGCTACGAGCGCCAGACCGCCGGTTTCCTGCCCGAGGCCTCGATCGCCTTCATCGACGAAGTGTTCAAGGCCAACAGCGCCATCCTCAACGCGCTGCTGACGCTGCTCAACGAACGCGAGTTCGACAACGGCGCCGGCCGCCAGGCCTGCCCGCTGATCAGCGTCATCGGCGCCACCAACGCCGTTCCCGAGGACGAGGTCGGCGAAGCCTTTTTCGACCGCTTCCTGCTGCGGCTGCCGGTGGAGGCCGTCAGCGAGGCCGGCTTCGACGCGCTGCTGAAAGTCAGCCGTGGCGACACGCCAATGGACTCCACGCTGGCGCTCGACAACGGCGATCTCGCCGCGCTGGGCCGCGCCGCCGGGCAGGTGGCGCTGCCCGCCGCCATCGTCGAGCGGCTGGCCGAGCTGCGCCGGCACTGCGCGGCCGGGGAAATCATCGTCTCCGACCGCCGCTGGGTGAAGATCGTCCGCCTGCTGCGCGTCGCCGCCGCCAGCGCGGGCCGGAACGCCATCTCGCAATGGGATCTGTTGCTGCTGCCGCAGTGCATCGCGCCGGATGCCGCTCGCCAGGCGCTGCTTGCCGACTGGCTGGCCGCGCGCCTGGGCGTGCGCGAGGCCTTTTCGCCGGCGCTGCTGACGCGCGTCGTCGAGGCCTTCGAGGCGCAGCTCGATCTCGAACAGAAGGCCAACGACCTCGACTACGACGAACGCGGCCGGTTGAAGTTCTCGCCGACTGAACTCGCAAGCAACATTGCAGAGGACATCGGCGACGCCAAGGGCGGCTCCGCCGCCCTGCGCATGACGTATACGCGCAAGCGCCGCTACGGCGCGCGGCACATCGAGGCGCGCACGGGCCAGATCGACGACGCGCTCGCCCGCATCGCCGGCTATGCGGCGGAACTCGCCGAGGCTCGCCGCGATCTCGACATGTTCCGTACCCGCAACCTCTGGCTCGACGAGCCGCTGCTCGACCGGGTCGCGGCCAACCTGGCCGGCACCGCCGCCGCGATCGCCAGCCTCGCAAAACGGCTGCGCGCGGCACGCGACGGCTTCCTCGCCCTGCCCCGGCTGGAAAACGACGATGGCATGGTGCCGGAACCCGTCGTTATCGGCAGCCTCGCCGCGTGATCCCGCCTTCTCCCATTCTGTTCGAGGGCCGCGAAGCGCGCCTCGCCGCGCTGAACGCGCTTTCGCGCCAGCACTGGCTCCAGGGCCTCGTCCATTCGCAGGGCTCGCTCGAACCGCGCCTGGCCACATTGGTCGCGCTGCGTCGCGGCCTCTTCGCGGGCGAACCGCCGCCGGCCGAAGCATGGCGCTGGCCGCCGCCCGCGATCGCCCGTCCGCTGGACGCCGCCATCGCAAAGCTCGGCCTTGCGCGTTACTGCGCCGGCCGGCAGGAACTCGCCGATACCGTCGTCATGAGCGTCCTGTTCCATCTCGACTTCATCGTCGATTATATGGATCGCGGCGCCGCCGAATCGGATGCCCTCGCCATGGCGATCGAATCCTTCTCGGACGACTGGCGCGAGCGCCGCGGCCAGTTCGACGAGCTGATCGAAGTGTTCGGCATGCTGCCCGAAGACGGCAAGAACACGAACTGGGACCAGCTGCGCGGACTGCTGCGCTCATCGGGCTGGCAGGAAGTGTTGCGCATCCGCCGCCTGCTCGAACGGCTGCCGGAATTGGCGAAGCTCATCGCCAGCCTCGGCCGCGCGCGGCTGACCGACGAGGACGACCCGCTTCGCCAGGAAACCGTCGAGGTTCTGGAACGAGCGACGGCCCTGCTGCCGACCGCCCGCAGCCAGCGCATTCCCGACATGCCGGGCGAGACGCGCGGCGTGCGCCGCTCCGACCGCGTCGCGCGCATGCTGCCGGCCGAGGCCATGCTGCTCGGGCATCCGAAGCTGCGCCTCGTCTGGCATGCGCGCCGCGCGGAGCGCACCCTGCTCTCCTACGAGGACGACGACCGCATGCGCGAGATCCGGCTGCTGCCGGCGCCGGTGCCGCGTCACGTGCCGGGGCCGCGCGCCGGCAAGCGCGCCGAGACGGGGCCGATGATCGTCTGCGTGGACACTTCCGGCTCGATGCAGGGCGGCGCCGAGGCGGTGGCCAAGGCCGTCGTGCTCGAAGCCATGCGCACCGCACACGCGCAGCGGCGCGCCTGCCATGTCTTCGCCTTCGGCGGACCGGACGAGGTGATCGAGATGGAACTCGGCGTCGATGCGGGCGGCATCGAGCGGCTCGCCGGATTTCTGGGACAGGCATTCCGGGGCGGCACGGACATCTGCGGCCCGCTGGACAAGGCATTGGCGAAACTCGAAAGTCAGTCGTGGCGACACGCCGACCTGCTGATCGCCTCCGACGGCGAATTCGGCGCCACGCCCGACATGGCGGCGCGGCTGGGCGAGGCCAAACGGACGCTCGGCCTGCGCGTGCAGGGCGTGCTGATCGGCGACCGCGAAACCGTCGGCTTCCTCGAAATCGCCGACGATATTTTTCCGGTGCGCGACTGGCGGAAGCTCGGCGGCGCCACGACCGGCTCACCGGTGCACACGCATCGCCTCACCGCCATGTACTTCCCCGGCGCGCTGCGCAGCCGGGAAAACATCGACGCCACCGTATCGCCCGAAGCGGCGGCCGATGCCGTGCGCAGGGGCCGCAACCCGCCCCGGCCGCCATGACCACCATGCCCGCCATGACCGATATGACATTTGCCGCCCGCTATCTCGGCCAACTTGAAGCCTTCGCCGCAATCTTTCCGCCGCCGCGCGTGCGCGCGCTGCACCTGCCGCCCGCCATGCCGGTGGAAGAGCGCAACGCCAACCAGGGCGAGTTCTGCGCGCTGGAACTGGACGACGGTTCGCTCGGCCTGTCCTATGTGCTGCTCGACGACACGCTGGAACGCCTGCGCGCCGGAGAAGGGGATTTTCATCTTGCCGGCGCCGACGCGCTGGCCGTCGCGCGCGGCTACCTCGACGGGGCCGGGCTGCGCAAGACGCTCGGCTTCGCCGCCGCCAACGCGCTGACGCGCTGCCTGTTCGACCGCGCCGGCTTCGCGCCGTCCGCCAGCACCGACTCGATCGGCCAGATGGCCCCCCGGGCCGGCGAGCACATCGGCATGATCGGCCTGTTCCGGCCGCTGCTCGGACGAATCCTGGAAAGCGGCGCGCGGCTGACGGTCGTCGAGCTGAACCCGGAACTCGCCGGCGCACAGGAAGGTTATGTCGTCACGCTCGACGCCGCGGCGCTGGCCGATTGCGACAAGGTGGTGTCGACCTCGACGCTACTGCTCAACAACACGCTCGACCGCATGCTCGCCAACTGCCGCCACACGCGCTGGTTCGCCATGGTCGGCCCGGGCGCCGGCTGCCTGCCCGACGCCCTGTTCGAGCGCGGCGTGACGATGCTCGGCGGCAACTGGATCGTCGACGGGCCGAACTTCGTCGACGCCCTGCGCCGCGGCGAATCGACCAGCCCCTTCAGCCGCAAGTCGGCCATCACCCTGGCCGGCTATCCGGGCACGGCGGAATTGCTGCGGCGCATCCGGCAGCCGCGCCGCTAGCTGACGCCCCGGCTGTTGAGGAAGTCCTTGTAGCGCATGTCCTCGCCGAGGATGTGGGTCATCCACCACTGGCGGAGATACGCATGTATCTCGGCCACGGGCACTTCGGTCATGGCCCGGACATTCGTTTCGATCATCCACTCCTGGTAGGACTCGTGCGCGGCCCGCTGCGCCGCCACCGGGTAGCCGTGCCGTTCGAGCAGTTGCTCCTCCGCCGCGAAATGCTGCCGGCCGTAGTCGGTGATCTTCGCCAGCAGTTCGTGCATCAGTTCGAAGTCCCGCGTCGTCAAGAGTTCGCCGAGGGCCGCGATGTAGCCGAGCAGCCGCTTGTGCTGCTCGTCCATCTCGATGACGCCGACGCTATAGCTAGCGTTCCAGGTTTCCATGCGCTGTTCCGGAGGTGAGTCGACTAAGGCGCGAAGTCTATTCGAGCCGGCGGCCATCCTCCAACCGCCCCCGGCGCCGACGAGCGGGGCGCCGGCTCGTGTACCATGCCGCCTGATCCAACCACGCGGAGAAACATCATGAGCGGAATCAATTTCAAGCGCCGGATCGACGACTCGCTCGACAACGCCGTCAAGCGGGCGACCAAGGCGCTCGCGGCCGAGGGCTTCGGCATCCTGACGCGCATCGACATGCACGCCAAGATCAAGGAAAAGACCGGCAAGGACATCGTCCCGACGGTGATTCTGGGCGCCTGCAACCCGAATCTGGCCTACGAGGCCTACACCGCCAATTCCGATGTCGCCAGCCTGCTGCCCTGCAACGCCGTGGTCCGCGAAGTCGCGCCGGGCGCCATCTCGCTCGAATACGCGGCACCCTCGGGCATGATGCGCATCCTCGGCGACGCCGAACTGACCGCCCTTGCCGCCGAGGCCGACACGCGCATCCAGCGGGCGCTGGACAACACCTGAGCGTCGCGGCTGGCGGCTGGCGGGCCGGGGGCACCGGCTCAGGCCAGCCGCGGCCCGATGCGGCCGCTGGTCGGATCGGCGCGGTGGCGCGTGTATTCAGTCCCTTGGCTTGAGGCGGGCCAAGCCGATCATGCGCAACGCCCATTTCTCGAAAATGGGTTCGGTACCGCCTCGCCGCATCTTGTACATGTAGTACTTCTCGAAGGCGATCTTCGCCCAATGCGCCCACTTGCCCTGCTTGAACCAGGTGACGTTGCGCGGCGGCATTTGCGGCTGGGCGATGAATACCGCGCCGGTATCGCCGAGATCGGCGATACAGAAGGCATTCCAGGTGGCCTTGGCCGCCGGTGCGCGGCCGGCAAGTTCGGCCGCGATATTGGCCACGACGGCGCTGACCATCGACTCGATCATGTAGCCGGTCTTCGGCGGGCCTGTCGGCACGGGGGTCGGATCCACCGGCGGCAGGGCAATGCAGGCGCCGACGGCATAGATGTTCGGGTACTTCGGACTGCGCTGATGTTCGTCCACGATCACCAGCGCCTTGGGATTCACCAGGCCTTCCACCGCCGCCACCGGCGTCACGCCGCGGAAGCTCGGGACCATCATCGCGTGCGCGAAGGGAAGCTCGTACTCCTGGATCGTCTGGCCGAATCTGTCGACCTCCTCGACGAAGAATTTTCCCGGCTCGATCTTCCTGACCTTGGCGTTGGTGATCCATTTGATGTGGCGATTGCGGAACTCGTGTTCCATCATCCCCTTCGAGTCGCCAACACCGCCGATGCCGAGATGGCCGATGTACGGCTCCGCGGTGACGAAGGTGATGGGCACGCGGTCGCGCACGCGATGCCGGCGCAGCGCCGTTTCGAGAATGGCGACGTACTCGTAGGCGGGGCCGAAACAGCTGGCGCCCTGGACACCGCCGACGATCACCGGCCCCGGATTGGCGATCAGTTTCCGGACATCGGCGTGGGCCTGTTCCGCATGCTCCACGGTGCCGACCCATTGGGTGTGGCCCGGGTCCGGACCCAAGCCCGGCACATCCTCGAATGCGCAGCGCACGCCCGTGGCGATGACGAGAAAATCGTAGTCGATTTCGCGCCCGCCCTCGACGACGAGCCTGTTGTTCGCCGCATCGATGCGCTCGACCCTTCCGGCGACGAATCCGATGCCACGTTTTTCGAGATGCGGACCGGCGGGCAGAGTGATGTTTTCCCGCTTGCGCCAGCCGACCGCCAGCCACGGAATCGAGGGAACGAACTGGAAATAGTCCGCCTCGTTGATCACCGTGATCTTGTGCTCGCGGGCCAGTACTTCCCGCAATTCGTAGGCGGCAGGCATGCCGCCGAGTCCAGCGCCGAGTATCACCACATGGGCCATTTGACTTCTCCAATCGAATGAATCACCCGGCGGCCCGCGACGACGCTCGTCAAGCCCGTGCCCCGACCGGACCACCGTTCAGAACTCATAGCGCGTTTGCAAGTACACATTATCGTCGCGCGCCAACTGGCCGAACTGCCCCGTGCGCCGACCTCCGAAGAAATTGGCGCCGAGGGCAACCCAGACGCGATCGCTGATGGCGTAACGCAGCTCCGGATTGATGAAACGATCGCGGTTGCCGGCGTTGTGCGCGGCGTAGAGCGAGAGCCGCAAGGTCTGGTGCAGGAACAGCTGCGTCGCCCGCACCGTAAAGGTATCGGCACGTCGCTTCTCCATGGGCAGGCCGGCCGGCAGCGCCGCGCGATAGGCGCCATGGTCATGCATGTACTCCACGTAATACTGCAAACCCAGCGAACCCTCTTCCCATGGTTGCCACTGATAGCCGGCGAGGAATCGCGTCTGCGAATTGGGCACCGTGAAGTCGGTTCCCGAACGATCCCGACGCGAATCGTAATAGGCGAGTTCCAGGCTGACGACGCCTTCGCCGGCGCGCCCCGATGCGCTGGCGCCATAGACGGCGAGCTTGGGATGGAACAGCGTGATCCTGGCCGGCGCCGTCATGCGGTCGGGCCGCATCGAAGGCGTGCGCTGGAAACCCCTGTAGAGGTAAAGGGCGACGTCATAGCCGGCCATGTCGCGGTAGATGCGCAGCCCGGCCTCGCCCTGGTCGGGCTCGACGGTCCGGCGATCGACCAGGCCCGGCATCGGGTCGAACAGATGAAAGCGCCCGGCGTCGGGAACGCGGCTGGCGCGGAAGGATGGCGCCAGCACCAACTCGAAGGACGCGAAGGCCGGATAGACGCCGAACTTGACCGCATCGATCCCGCGCTTGAGATATTCGAGCGGCCGACCGGCGAACAGCGCTTCGTAATCCTTCGGCCAGACATCGTTCAGGAACACGATGTCGCCCAAGCCCCAGGTGAGCACCTGGCGGCCGGCACGCACGTCCCAGCCGACCTCGGTGTAATCGACATAGCCTTCGCGCAACTCGGACCGGCTGCCCCGGCCGAGGTGGTCATGGGCGACATCGCCCTTCGCCATGAAACGCCACGCGCCCGTCGAGCCATCCAGCCTGAGCTGGGCGCGCTCCTCGAGCCACTTGTGGTTGCGTCCATCCGGATTGGCGCCAGCGGTGTTGAAGGCGGTGTTCTGTTGCAGGAATCCGGCCAGCGTGACATCCGCCGCGACCGGTCCGGCGGCGCCGCACGACAGGATGCCGAGAGCCATGCCGCGCAGGCCGGGCGCCAGCCGTCGCATCAATCAACCCACTTGCGAGGTGCCTGGCGCAGAAAACGCTCGGAGAACAGGCTGTCCTCGATGCCGAGGTTGTAGTCGGCCTTGAGGTAGCTCACCTCGGTTCGATGGCCCGTTTGCAGGTTCTTCATGACACGCCGGACAACGGTGGGAAAACCCTTGATCTCCCGAATCTCCTCGGCGGTGAACAGCTTGTACGGCGCGCCTTTCCGGTCGTACTGCTCCTCCTTGAGCGGCAGGAAGCTTTCCTTGCCGACCCAGGTGAGTTTATGGGCGAAATCGGCATCGGCGGCCCTCGGCGTGCTCTTGACCACGAAGCAGTCGGTGCCGGCCAGCTTCTCCTCGCGCTCGATGGCGTGGCCGTCGTCCTCGATGTCGCGGCCGGATACATCCTCGTAGGTGAAGTCGGAGCCGACGAAGCTGGAGCGCTTGTCCTGGGCGGCGATGCGCTTGACCATGTTGATCGCGGGAATGAACAACCAGCGATCGTCATCCCTGGCCGGGTATTTGTAGGTCATGAAGCTCATGTCCTTGACGTCCGCCGGCTGAAAGAAATACATGAAATACTTCTGCTCGCCGCCGACCTCGCCCATGTTCTTCCGCAACATGGTCATCTCGCGCACTCGCTCCTGGCCATCCCGGGCGATCAGCTTCATGACCACCCGCGCCTTGAAGTCCTTGCCCGGGTAGAGAAAGCTTGCCTGGGATTTCTTCATCACTTCCTCGCCCGTCAGCGCAAACGCGGCGAAAGGCAGCAGGACCGTCATCGCGACCAGCAATCGCTTCATTGAGTGTCTCCCCGAGGTTCGTCAAGCAGCCAGCGTCGGAACAACATCACCAGGGCCGGCAGCAACAGCAGGGTCAGCAGCGCCGAGATCAGCATCATCGACACGATGAAGGCACCGACGGCGACGTAAGGCGTCAACGGCGCGGCCATCATGACCGAGAAGGCCGCGGCGAACAGCACGGCGTTGCGGACGATGCCCTTGCCGGGGCGCGCCGCCGTCCAGGTCAGGCTGGCCAACGGCGTCTCGCCACGACTGACTTCCGCGCGGCGCTGGCGGAAACGGCTGACGAAGTGAATCGCGAAATCCACCGCCATGCCGAGCGACAGGGTGCTCATCACCGACAGCGGCATGTCGAAGTCCTTGCCGGCGAAGCCCACCACCCCGTAGATGAACAGGATGGTGAACAGCAGGGGCACATATGCCACCAGCGCCCATTTGAACGACCGGAAGTCCAGCGCCAGGATGACGAACACCACGACCAGCGCCAGACTGAAACCGAACACCAGGTCGCCCAGCACCTCTTCGTTCCAGACCAGGTTGAAATAGGCGATACCGGCCGGCTTCGCCGTCACCGGCAGCGGATTGGCCTTGTGGTAGGCCTCCACGGCAGCGTGCACCCGACGCATGGCATCCGCGTCCCAGGTCTTCATCTGCACCCAAAGATTGGCCTTGGCGAAGCCTGGATCGACCACGTTGTCGAGGTCCGCCGGCTTGGCCGACATGTTGAACAGGAACAGGTACTGGCCGATGGTGTCCGCCGTCTCCGGCACGACGTCGAAGCGCGCCTCGTCGTCGTGCAGGACCCGGTTGATGCGCTTGACGTAATCGACGACGGAGAACGTCTTGCCCACGATCGGCAGCGCTTCAAGCTCGCGCTGCAGGCCCTCGATCCAGCGCATGGCTTCCGGCCGCTTCATGAACTCCGCCTTGCCCGCATCCACCACCACGTAACCGAGAGACGTGCCGCCGAGCGCCGTATTCATCGCGGTGTCGGCGACCCGTATCTCGCTGCCCTCCTTGAACCAGGCGACGAGGTTGTTGTTGACATGGATTCTCGTCGTGCCCCAGATCGAGACCGCCACCAGCGCCATGACCACGGCCACCGTCAGCGCCGGGCGCTTCGCGCCGAACTCGCCCAGGCCGCCGAGCAGGCGCGCGGTGCGGTCCAGGCTCGCATCCTCGGCCTTGCCGGCAAGCTTGTCCTCGCGCAGGAAGGTCAGCACGGCGGGAATGAAGCTGAAGGAGAGCAGGCGCAGCACCACCGTGCCGAAGGCGATCAGGCCGCCGAACACTTTCACCGGAATGATGTTCATGAACAGCAGCACGGCGAATCCGGCGGCGGTGGCAAGCGCCGTGAAGCGCACCGGCCGGCTCACCGCCGCCATGGTCGCGCGGATCGCGGCCAGCTTGTCGCCATGTTCCCGGTATCGGAAATAGAACTCGTTGAAGATGTGGATGCTGTCCGTGGCGATGGCCATCAGGAATACCGGCGCCATGGAACTCATGATGTGCACGGGAAAGCCCAGGCCAATCAGCAGGCCCATGCTCCACATGATCGCCACCATCGAGACGCCCATCATGGCCGCCGACAGCACCAGGTTGCGAAACATGAGCTGGATCGCCACGAACATGATGCCGCCGGCGATGGGCGAGAAGATCGCCATCAACTTGAACATCTCGGCGCCGAAGGTATCGCGCGCCACGGGGTCGCCGGCGATGTAATAGCGTTCCGGCCCATCCTCTTTCGCCACGATCTCCCGGATGCGGTCCGCGATCTCCGCGCCGTTGGCGCCTTGCTCCAGGGGAACATGGATCGCGGTGGTCCGGCCGTCCTTCGAGATGATGCGATCGACGAACAGCGGATTGCCGAACAGCGCCTTTCCGAGCGCATCGACCTCCATGTCGCTCTTGGGCGCCGCCGGCATCAACGGCCCGACCTTGAGCATGCCATCCCCGGCGGTGACGTTGGTGATGGTGGTGAAGCCGTTCACGTCGCGCGAAGCCACGCCCCGCAGGGCAACGATGGCCTCGGTGATGCGGGCGATGCGGCCCAGGGTGTCGCGATTGAGCACGCCCTGGTCGTTTGCCACGCCGACGACGATGGTGTCCTCGTACAGCGCGAAGGTCTTGTCCACCTCGTCGTTCCACATGCGCACGTCGGAAGTCTCGGGCAGCATGTGTTTCGGATTGGTGTCGATCCGTATCTTCGGAAACTGGGTGAGGAACAGTAGCGTCAGCAGTCCCGCGAGCGCCAGCACCAGTCGGGGCCGCCGGATGGAGAATTCGACCAGGGATAATTTCGTCATGCGCACCTCGTCTTGTCCGGCGACGCCACGCGTCGACCGGGTGCGGCCCCGAGCGGGTTCGAGGCCACGTCGGTCAGAACACGATCACCTTGTCCGCTTCGAGTGTCCAGGCGGTCAACTCGTCCATGGTGCTGCGATGCGAGCCTTCCACCAGTTCCGCCTCGGTGATGCCGCGCGCGTCCATGCAGGTACCGCAAACGCCGATGGGGCCGCCGGCGCGCACCACCATGCCGAGCATGTCGGCAATGTTGTAGTAGCCCTGCGGCACCTTCTGCCCCGCCTTCGCGCAGGAGGCGGCGTCGCCCATCAGGAAGACGCGCACCGTCTCCTTGCCGTCGCCTTTCTTCAACGCGTGCCGCGCCAGCCGCAAGGCGTTGTAGCTCCGCTCGGTGCCATAGGGTGGGTCGTTGAGAATGAACAGCATGTTCGCCATGATCCGATCGCCTCCATGAAACGTGATGCCAGGGTTGAAATGAGAATGTTCAATCGTCACACCTATAATCTAACGATTGTTAGATCATTGTAGGCAGGTGGACCTCGTTGTCAAGCTCTCGTTCGATAGAATCCGGCCATGACCAAACAGCCATTTGAAACCCGTCGCGTCAAGGACATCCTGTACGAGCAGGTGGCCCGGATCGGCAAGGCCACCAGCAGCCCGAAGCGGCTGGAACTGATCGAACTGCTCTGCCAGGGCGAGAAGACCGTCGAGGTGCTGGCGCGCGAGTCGGCCATCAGCATGAAGCTGGCCAGCGCCCACCTGCGGGAACTGCGCTCCGCCCATCTGGTGGAAACCGAGCGCAGCGGCAAGAACATCTACTACCGCATCGCCAACCGGGAAGTCGCCGAATTCTGGGTGGCGATCCGCTCGCTGGCCGAGGATCGCCTGGTCGAATTGAAAATGGCGCTCGCGCGCATCACCCATGCGCCGAAGGAACTGACTCCCAAGGATCGCGATGCCTTGGTCAAGGCCGCCCGCAAAGGCGAAGTGATCGTCCTCGACGTGCGCCCGACCGAGGAATTCGCGGCGGCGCACCTTCCGTACGCGCAGTCGATGCCGATCGACCAACTGAAGTCGCGGCTGGCGGAATTGCCGCAAGGCCGAACCATCGTCGCCTATTGCCGCGGCCCGTATTGCCTGATGGCGAAAGACGCCGTCGACCTGCTCAAGCAGCAAGGCCTGGACGCCATCCATCTGCCCGAAGGTGTCGCCGAATGGGGGCTGACGCCGGTCAGGCCTCCCGCATGACCCCCATCCGGCTGCCGGACCCCCTGGAGAAGGCGACCGCCGAGCGCATCCTCTCGATCCGGCGCTGGAACGACAAGCTGTTCTCGGTGCGGGTCACGCGCGCGGCTTCGTTTCGCTTCACGCCGGGCCAGTGGGTGCGGCTGGGCATCGCCAGCGGCAGCGGGCTGCCCGGCGCGGTGATCTGGCGCCCCTACTCCATGGCCAGCGCCGCCCACGACGACCATCTCGAATTCTTCTCCATCCTGGTGCCCGGAGGCGCGTTCAGCACGCGCCTGGCCAAGGCGCAAATCGGCGACACGCTCTACGTCGAGAAGGAGCCCTATGGCTACCTCACCACGGCGCGCTTCACCGGCGGCCGCCACCTCTGGATGCTGGCCAGCGGCACCGGCGTGGCGCCTTTCCTGTCGATCCTGCGCGACCCCGAGACCTGGCGGCGCTACGACGAACGGGTGCTGGCCTACAGCGTGCGCGAGGCCGGCGACCTGGCCTATCGCGACGAACTCGCCGCGCTCGACGGGGACGAACTGCTCGGCGCGGGGCATCCGCCGCTGCGTTTCGTCGCCATCGTCACCCGCGAGGCGGCGGCCGGCGCGCTGCGCGCCCGGCTGCCGGAACTGATCGCCAACGGCGAGCTGGAGCGGGCCGCCGGCCTGCCGTTCGCGCCGGACGACAGCCGCATCCTGGTCTGCGGCAATCCGGCCATGCTCGACGACGTGCGCGACGCGCTGGTCGCGCGCGGCCTTCGTTACGACCGCAGCGCCAATCCCGGCCAGTTCGCCACCGAGAACTACTGGTAGCCGGCGCGGCGCCGATGACAATCGGCCGGCACATCGGCGATACTTCAGCATGGCAATGATCATGCGGGCACGAAAGGAAAGAACATGATGAATTTCAACGTCAATGGCAAGACACACCGGGTCGACGTCGAGCCCGAGATGCCGCTGTTGTGGGTATTGCGGGACCACCTGGGCCTGACCGGCACCAAGTACGGCTGCGGCATTTCGGCCTGCGGTTCCTGCGTGGTGCTGGTCGATGGCGAGGCGGTGCGTTCCTGCGGTGTGCGCGCGGGCGAGCTGGCCGGCAAGAAGATCGTCACCATCGAGGGCCTCGGCCAGGACGGCCTGCACCGCATCCAGCAGGCATGGATCGACCACGAGGTGCCGCAGTGCGGCTACTGCCAGACCGGCCTGATCATGTCGGTGGCCGCGCTGCTGGCGAAGCACCCGAAGCCGACGGACGCCGACATCGACCGCGACATCACCAACCTGTGCCGATGCGGCACCTATCCGCGCGTGCGCGCCGCCATCCACGCGCTGGCCAAGGGCTGAGGAGGCGACCATGACGACCGCTCGAACCACGATGAAGCGCCGCGATTTCCTCAAGATCTCGGCCACCGCCGCCGGCGCGCTGGCGCTCGAATTCTGCTTCCCGCTGGCGGCCGCGCGCGCCGCCCCCCAGGCCGGCGTCACGGAAGTGAATGCCTGGATTCTCATCCATCCCGACGACCGCGTGGTGATCCGCATCGCCCGCTCGGAAATGGGCCAGGGCACCCTCACCGCGCTGGCGCAGCTGGTGGCGGAGGAACTCGACTGCGACTGGGCGAAGGTGGGCGCCGAGTTCGCCTCGCCCAACGAGCACTTCCGCCGCAACCGCGTCTGGGGCTCGATGTCCACGGGCGGCAGCATGGGCGTGCGCGCCTCGCAGGACTACGTGCGCCGCGCCGGCGCCAGCGCCCGCGAAATGCTGGTCGGCGCGGCGGCTCAGCGCTGGCGGGTGCCGGCGGCCGAGTGCGCCGCCGACAAGGGCATCGTCACCCATGCGCCGACCGGCCGCAAGCTGCGCTACGGCGAACTGGCGGCCGAGGCGGCGAAGATCCCGGCCCCCAAGGAGGTCAGGCTGCGCGACCCGAAGGACTGGAAGATCGCCGGCAAGTCGGTGCGCCGCCTCGACATCCCGGACAAGGTGCTGGGCAAGCCGGTGTTCGGCGTCGACGTGGCGCTGCCCGGCATGCTCCACGCCTCGATCGCGCAGTGCCCGGTATTCGGCGGCAAGCTGCGCGGCGTCGACGCCAAGGACGCCCTGGCCATGCGCGGCGTGAAGAAAGTCGTGCAACAGGAGGGCTTCGTCGCGGTCATCGCCGACAGCTGGTGGCGCGCCGACCAGGCCCTGCAGAAGCTCGACATCGAATGGGACGACGCCGGCAACGGCCGGATCGGCAACGCCGAGATCACCGCCATGCTGCGCGAGGGGCTGAACGCCGCCGGGCTGCCCAAGGCGCGCGAAACGGGCAACGTCGATCGGGCTTTCGCCGATGCCGGCCAGGTCGCCAGGGTGATCGAGGCCGAATATGCCTCGCCCTATCTCCACCACGCCACGCTGGAGCCGATGACCTGCACGGCATGGTTCAAGAGCGACGGCAGCCTGGAAATCTGGACATCGACGCAGGACGGCGAGGCGGCGATGCAGGCGGCGGCCGCCGCTTCCGGCCTGCCGCTGGAGCGGATCGAGGTGCACAAGATGATGCTCGGCGGCGGCTTCGGCCGGCGCGGCTTCCCGCAGGACTTCGTCGGCCAGGGCGTGGCGATCGCCAAGGCCATGCCCGGCGTGCCGGTGAAGCTGATGTGGTCGCGCGAGGAGGACACGCGCCACGGCCACTACCGCCCGGCCAGCATCGTGCGCATGAAGGCCGGGCTGGACAAGCAGGGCCGGCTGGTGGCCATGCAGACCAGGGTGGCCTGCCCCTCGATTCTCAAGGCGCTGATCCCGATGGCCATGCGCGACGGCATCGATTTCACGTCCGTGCTCGGCCTGGCCGACATGCCTTACACCGTGCCGCACCAGCGCGTCGAATACGCCAGCCGCGACGGCCACGTTCCCGTCGGCTTCTGGCGCGCGCCGGGGCAGCAAAACGGCTTCTACCGCGAATGCTTCATCGACGAGTTGGCGCACGCCGCCGGCCAGGACCCGCTGGCCTACCGGCTGGCCATGCTGGCGCCCGGCGACAAGGAGCGCCTGATCCTCGAAGCCACGGCCAAGGCCGCCGGCTGGGGCACGCCGCCGCCGGCCGGGCAGCATCGCGGGCTGGCGGTGATGTCCGGCTTCGGCAGCTTCGCGGCGGCCGTGGCCGAAGTGTCGGTGAGCGCGGCGGGCGCGTTGAAGGTGCATCGCGTCGTCGTCGGCGTCGATTCCGGCTACGTGGTCAATCCGGACACCTGCCGCGCCCAGGCCGAGAGCAACGTCGCCTATGGCCTGGGTCCGGTGCTCTACCAGGAAATCAACATCCGGAACGGCCGCGTGGTGGAAGCGAACTTCAACAACTTCAAGCTGCCGACCCTGGCCGAGATGCCCAAGGTGGAAACCGTGCTGGCGCCCACCGGCGGTTTCTGGGGCGGCCACGGCGAGCCGGCCATCCTGCCGGTCGCGCCGGCCATCTGCAACGCCGTCTTCGCCGCCACGGGCAAGCGGGTGCGCTCGCTGCCGCTTTCGCACCACGACCTGCGGCGACCCGCTCCGGCGTGACGCGCCGAAAGTCAGCCGTGGCGGGACGCCGAAAGTCAGCCGCGGCGGCGCGCCGATGCGCCGCTCAGGCCTCGCCGACCGCGTAGATCGCCGGCAGGTTGCGCCAGGCGCCTCGAATGTCCATGCCGCAGCCGAACACGTAGCGGTCCGGCAGCCGCAGGCCGACGAAGTCGGCCGCGACCGGCTTGGGCGCGGCGAGATCCTTTTCCGTGAGCACGGCGATCAGGCAATCGCGCGCGCCCTGGTCGAGCAGGCGCGACTTGATGGCGGCCAGGGTGATGCCTTCGTCGAGGATGTCGTCGAGCACCAGCACC
>ERZ1645187.1521-NODE-1521-length-21267-cov-6.717566_pt1 | contig 21267 bp, 24 predicted proteins | sample MGYA00575352_ERZ1645187 | MGnify/ENA primary metagenome ERZ1645187 (study PRJEB40837, sample SAMN11349314) | freshwater sediment metagenome | isolation source: river sediment | host: Sediment | place: India: Wazaribad , New Delhi | collected 2017-02-21 ... | reverse complement strand
CAAAAAAAGCCCGCAGATATAACTGCAGGCTTTGATATTAAAATTGTTTAAATCGTGTCTTCTATATCTACTCAGAGACACGCACAGGAAGGATCATATAGGTATAGCTGCTGCCTTCCACCGGAACGACAACCGCCGGCCCGTACGGAGTCGTGAGTCCGATACGGATCTTATCGTCGTCGATGACCTTGAGCGCATCGATGAAGAATTTCGAATTGAAGGCGATCTTCAGCGTCTCTCCGCTGTTTTCGATCTTGATCACTTCGTGAACACCGCCGACATCCGCGTTGGAGGTGATCGTAAGCTGATCCGGTTCAAAATCCATCTTGATCAGATTGTTTTTGCCTGCTTTTGCGAGAAGAGCAGCTCTTTCGCAGCTCTGAAGAAGGCTCTGCTTCGAGATGACGACATCTGTCGTACTCTGCTTCGGGATGATGCCTTCATAGCTGACGAATTCACCTTCGAGAAGGCGGGAAGTAAAGACCGTTTCTCCGAGCTTGAAGAAAATCTGCGATTTGCTGAATTCGACCTTTACGGGCTCCTCGATTCCGGCCAGCAGTTTAAAAAGCTCTTTCAGTGCGTTTCCGGGAATGATTACAGAAAAATCATCATCGACGCCTTTTTCAAGCTCGCCGCGTCTCAGAGCAAGCCGGTAACCGTCGAGAGAGATCATCCGGATATTTTTCTGATCCACTTCAAGCTTGATCCCGGTATGCACCGGAATACTTTCACTGAGAGCGACAGAATCCTTTGTCGAACGGATCATCTCACGCAGTAGAACAGGGGAGATTTCGAAGCTGTATTCCTCGCTTATTTTCGGGAAATCAGGAAAATCCTGAACCGGCAGCCCGTTCAGCACAAATTCAGAAAGAAGACTCTCTATTTTTACACGATTCTTTTCGTCACTCTCGAAATAAACTTCCTCGCCGGACAGCTTGCGAATTACATCGGTAATCAGAGCGGCATTGAGAATGATCTCTCCGTCATTCTGCGTCTGAGCAGGAATTTCCGTTTTAACGCCGATTTCGAGATCCGTAGCGGTAAGTCTGAGCTTATTATCATAGACAGTAAAAAGGATCCCCTGCAGTACGTCCATTGTACTGCGGGTCGATACGCCTTTGCTGACGATAGTCAGAGCGTTTAACAGATCATTTCTGGAACAGCTGAATTTCATTCCGATCTCCTTCCGGTGCGGCTGCATGCAGCAGGTTAAATACAATTATATATTAATTAATATTAATAATAAGGCCTGTGGATACTGTGGATAATCCGTCAAACTCCGCAGAGTGCGGAAAAAGCGGATTTTTTGCTGCGGATAAAGCTGTGCGCAGCCTGTGGATAACTAGTCCTCACGTGTGATTTCTTTTCGAATCATCAGTACGAGTCTCGAGAACTCCGATTCCTTGGACAGTTCCTCAGAAATCTTCTGACAGGCATGTACGACAGTCGAATGGTCGCGGCCTCCGAACGCTTCGCCGATTTTCGGAAAGCTGTTGTCCGTGAGCTCCCGGCACAGATACATTGCGACCTGGCGGGGCTGCGTAACCTTTTTCGTGCGCTTCTTCGAGTCAAGCTCGCCTGCGTCGACATCAAAGAATTTAGCGGTCGTTTCCTTTATATAGGGGATGTCGATAACGATGCTCTCGGTATGAAGGAGATCCTTCATCGCTTCCTTGGCTGTCGCTAGGGTAACCGGCTTTCCGTGAAGCTTCGCGTAGGCGGTTACTGTTGTCAGAGCCCCTTCGAGCTCCCGAATGTTCGAATGTATGTTTTCCGCGATATACGAGAGGATATCATCGCTGATGTCGCCGTCGTAGGATTCCGCTTTCTTCCTGAGAATCGCCATACGCGTTTCAAAGTTAGGCGCCGATATGTCGGTGATCAGTCCCATTTCAAAACGGGAACGAAGGCGTTCCGTCAGCTTCTGAATTTCCTTCGGAGGGCGGTCGGACGTGATGACAATCTGCTTGTCATTTTCGTAAAGCTCGTTAAACGTATGGAAGAAAGCTTCCTGTGTTTCTTCCTTGCCTGTCAGAAACTGGATGTCGTCGATGAGAAGCAGATCTGTGTTTCTGTATTTTTCCCGGAACTGCGGATTTGTGTTGTTCATAATCGAATTAATGTATTCGTTCGTGAAGCCTTCGCAGGAGATATAGATCACTTTTCTGTTCTTATTATATTCTGCCACATAGTTGCCGATGGCCTGCATCAGATGGGTCTTGCCGAGTCCGACACCTCCGTATATAAACAGAGGATTGTATTTCTTGGACGGAGATTCCGCTACTGCCACACTTGCGGCATGGGCAAACCGGTTGTTTTCACCGATAACGAAGCGTTCGAAGCTGTATCGGGGATTCAGCAGGCCTGAAACTTTTTCCGGCAGTTCTCCGGACGGCTGAGACGTCTGTTTCTCTGGAGGTTCTGTTTCTTCACTTTCGACAAGCAGTTTAACAGACTGTACGGAAGGGTCGATCATGCTCAGCGCGTTTTTAATCAGCGCGGAATAGCGTGTGTCAACCATCTCTTTATAGAATGCGTTCGGGGCTTCTAAATAGAAGACGCCGCTGACATATTTAGAAGGCTTAAGTGGACTAAACCAGGTTTTGAAAGTTACAGAGGTCAGCTCCGTTTCGAGCATTGACATCGCTTCTTTCCACATCTTCATAATATTATCCAAGTAATTCTCCAATCTATACGGGCTTCCGGCTTTCTTAGAACCCTTCTTACAGTGGATAAAACTGTTGAAAGTATACCGGGTTATAAACCTTATTGAATTATCCACAGGGCTGTGAATAAATATAAAAGTCTGTATGCACAGTAAAAACCGCAGTAAAATGCGGTTAGTAGAATTATTATCACACGAATCCACCGAATTATCCACAGTTCTGAAAAATTGTGGATAACAAAATAAGCAGGCAGTGAAAACTGTCGATAAGACGAAATAAAAGTCTTAAAAAAGAGTACGCGGAGGAACGTTCGTCAATTATTTTATTCCTTTCTTGACTTTTAAAAATGAGGATAATATAATCTATAAGAATCTTATGCACTAAAAACAGATAGACCAGACCAGTCAGGGGGTGTGATAGATGAAAAGAACTTTTCAGCCTAAAGTGCGTCAGCGTAAAAAAGAACACGGCTTTAGAAAACGGATGTCGACGAAAAACGGCCGCAACGTTTTAAAGAGCAGAAGACAAAAAGGCAGAGCGAAATTATCTGCATAACAGACCGCAGAAGCGGTCTTTTCTTTTTGTAAGACTAGACTCAGTAAGGAAGCGCAATGTTTTCCAGTTTAAAAAGCAAAACAGATTTCGATCATGTGTATGAGAAGGGTAAAATTTTCGGTAACCGGAATTTTACGCTGCGTTACGTTAAAAACGGGAAGGATGCCAATCGTCTGGGCATCGTTGTAAGCAAAAAAGTATCGAACAGAGCGGTCCACCGCAACAGGATCCGCAGACAGATTCGTGAAGCTTACAGATCAACGGAAAACGCAGTCAAGCAAGGTTACGACCTGATCATTACAGCCAAGCCGTCCTGTTTAGGGGAGGATTATTCGGTCTTAAGCAGATCGCTCAACCATCTCTTCTATAAACAGGATTTACTGAACAGGAATCAGAAGAAATGAAAAAGATATTTCTAGCCTGTATCCGTTTTTATCAGAAATTCATATCGCCGATGCTTCCGGGCTCCTGCAGATACATCCCTACATGTTCCGCATACTGCTACGAGGCGATCTCGAAATACGGAGCTTTAAAAGGCGGCTGGCTTGGATTGAAGAGGATTTTAAGATGTCATCCTTTTCATCCGGGCGGGTACGATCCCGTCCCATAATTTGAGGAGAAAATACTGAATGAGTTATTTGTACCAGGCCTTCGGATGGGTCCTCGGCCTTATCTTTCAGTTCGTTCATAGCTACGGATGGTCGATTGTTATCTTTACCATTCTCTGCAAGCTTATCCTGCTCCCGCTGAACATCAAATCGACGAAGTCGATGAAGGAAATGCAGGCGCTCAATCCAGAGCTTCAAAGGCTTCAGGCGAAATACAAAAACAATCCCGAAAAACTGAACGAAGAAACGATGAAGCTGTACAAGATCTATAAGGTCAATCCGGCAGGCGGATGTCTTCCGCTCCTGCTGCAGCTTCCGATTATCTATGCCCTGTTCGGAGTTCTGAGAAATCCGCTTGAGTATGTCGTCGGAATCAGTCAGGCGTCTATCAATGCGTCTTTTTTATGGATCTTGGATATGGGAAACCCGGATCAGTATTACATCCTGCCTATCCTCTGCGTAGTCTTCACTTATATTACGCAGAAGTTCACGATGTCGGTTCAGCCGAGCAGCGGCGGACAGGGAGAAAGCACCCAGAAGATCATGCTGTACACGATGCCGCTTATAATCGGTGTCACGGCAATGAGCATGCCCGCCGGTGTCTGCCTGTACTGGGTAGTTCAGAATATATTCTCGTTCTTCCAGCAGTTCTTCATGATGAGAAAGCCTGCGGAAAAGCTTGATCCGAAGGAAGTTGAACAGCGTCTTGCGGCCTACGAATCTGAAGAAAAGCAGAAAAAGAAGGACGCACGTCAGAACGCTTCAGACGCCCGTCAGGATATGTACAATAAGCAGAGCGGCAAAGCACCGAAAAAGCAGAAGCAGGGGAGCAGCGTTAAAATGACTCCGGCTTCAGGTAAAACGGTCAAGAGAAAAACGATCACGAAGATTCCTGAACGTAAGGACGATAAGGAATAGGTTGGAGAATTTCATGAATCAATCTGTTACTGGAACCGGAAAAACGGTCGAAGAAGCCGTCAATAACGCGCTCGCGCAGCTCGGTGTTCTCAAGGAGGACGTCGAAGTTACGATTGTACAGCAGCCTGAAAACGGCGTGTTCGGACTTTTCGGAAAGAAAGAAGCTGTCGTCGAAGTCGTAAAAAAGAATACGGCGGAAGACGCGGCAAGAGCATTTCTTACGGACGTATTCGAAGCGATGGAAATTCCGTGTGAACTTGAGATCGCAGAGAATGTCACGGACGAAGGAACGTTCCTGAATGTCAATCTGATCGGCGAAAATATGGGTATTCTGATCGGCCGCAGAGGCCAGACGCTGGATTCGATCCAGTATCTGACAAGCCTGGTCGTTAACAAGAAGGCTCAGGAATATACGAGAGTCATCGTCGATACTGAAAACTACCGTGAGAAGAGAAAGCAGACGCTCGAAGCGCTTGCCGATAAAATGGCTTCGAAGGTAGGCCGCTACAAAAAGCGGATCTCACTTGAACCGATGAACCCGGCGGAACGCCGAATTATTCACGCGAGACTGCAGGACAATGAAAATGTTGTGACTTTCAGCGAAGGAAATGATCCTTACCGTCACGTCGTGATACAATTAAATAAATAAATCTGAAGAACACCTGATGAAGGTGTTCTTTTTTGTAAGCAGGTATATTATGAACAGCAATCAGGATACGATCGCCGCAATCAGCACGGGAACGGGCAGCGCGGGGATTGGAATTATCAGAATAAGCGGACCCGATGCGGTCGGAACGGCGGCGTCGCTGTTCGTTTCAGCCACGGGAAAGGATCTGAGGACGGCCGAAGCTTCGAAAATGTATTACGGCCGCATCAGAAATCCACAGGACGATTCCGTTATAGACGAAGTGTTAATTGTCAAAATGAACGGGCCGCATTCCTATACTGCGGAGGATGTCGTTGAGATCAACTGTCACGGCGGCATCGTCCCGACACGCCGGATCCTCGAGCTGGTTCTCGCACAGGGAGTCCGTCATGCGGACCCCGGAGAGTTCACGAAACGTGCGTTTCTGAACGGCCGCATCGATCTGACTCAGGCCGAGTCGGTGATGGATGTCATCACGGCAAAGTCGGAAAAAGCGCTTGAGATCTCGGTCGGTCAGCTCTCTGGATCTCTACGGGACAAAATACGCGAGATCGACAGTCAGATTATCGACATGCTCGTTCTGATCGAATCGAATCTCGATTATCCTGAGTACGAGATCGAACAGCTGACAAACGAAAAGATTACTTCCGGAATCGAAAATGCCCGGACACTCGCTCAGAAGATCCTCGAATACGGGCGCAACAGCTATCTGATGAGAGAAGGCGTGCGAACTGCGATTATCGGTAAACCGAATGTCGGAAAGTCGTCGCTGCTGAACCTTCTTCTCGGGGAAGAGCGCGCGATTGTTACGGATATTCCGGGTACCACAAGAGATGTGATCCACGAAGCGATCCTGATCGGCGATATACCCTTTGTAATCACGGATACGGCGGGTATCCGCGAGACGGAAGATCAGGTGGAAAAGATCGGAGTCGAACGCTCCCTCAGCGCGGCAGAGTCTGCAGATCTGATCCTGTTTCTCAGAGATGCTTCGAAGGATCTTGATGATGATGAAGCGGCAGTGATCGGCACTCTGGACAGAAACAAAACAATCTTCATTGCAAATAAATCAGATAAGGCCGAAGATGTTTCACGTGAAACAAATTGGAATTATATATCTGTGAAGACCGGAGAAGGGATCGAGGATCTGAAGGAACGGATGAGCCGCGCTGTCACAGGCGGTTCGGTAGAAGGTTCAGGAAATGCCGTAATGCTCAACGAGCGTCAGGAGAATCTTCTCAGACAGACCATTCAGAGACTCGATGATGCCCGGAGGGCTATTGATGACGGACTGTCTGCCGAGTTTTACAGCGTAGATCTGACTGAAGCAGGGGAGACGCTTCGTCAGATTACCGGCGAATCTCTCGGAGAAGACGTGCTCGACACGATCTTCGAACGATTCTGCATCGGAAAATAAACAGGAAGATCTTTCTTCAAAACGCCGCAGATAGAGATACAGCGCAGGTAAAAGCAGTAAAATAGAAGCGGCAGGACGCAGCCGCAGTTCAAACAGTCATGGCGGCTTCAATCAGCAGAGGCGGGCTGCAGCAGAAAAACTAAGGAATAAATAATAGAAACTGCCGATTTTACATCGACGGTACTTTAGACCGGCACAGCCGGTATCGGAGGATTATGGAATATCAGGCAGGTGATTTTGACGTGATCGTGATCGGGGCAGGGCATGCGGGCTGCGAAGCCGCGCTGGCTGCCGCGAGAAAAGGGCTGGAAACCCTTCTTCTGACGATCAACCTGGATTCAGTGGCGATGATGCCCTGCAATCCCGCGATAGGCGGGACAGGCAAGGGACAGCTTGTCAGAGAAATCGACGCCCTCGGCGGAGAAATGGGCCGGAATATCGACGCGACGATGATTCAGGTGAAAATGCTCAATACCGGAAAGGGACCCGCGGTCCATTCGCTGCGGGCCCAGGCAGATAAAAAAGCCTATCAGCAGAGGATGAAGGAAGTCATCGAGCATCAGGAGCATCTGATTCTTCGTCAGCAGGAAGCAGTGGAGCTGACCGCCGAAAACGGCCGGATAACGGGCGTGAAGGTCAGAACGGGAGCAGTCTACGGCTGCGGCGCCTGTGTCATCGCGACTGGGACCTACTTAAAGGGGAAAATCTTTATCGGGGACGTCAGCTATGACGGCGGTCCCAACGGACTGTTTCCTGCGGAAGAGCTTTCCGGAAGCCTGAAGGATCTGGGATTTCCGCTGCAGCGGTTCAAGACGGGGACTCCGGCTAGGGTCGATAAGAAAAGTCTCGATTTTACAAAGATGATCGTGCAGCCGGGGGATGAAAAGATCGTGCCGTTTTCCTTCGAAAACGACAGAATCGATATCGAACAGGTTCCGTGCTGGCTTACCTACACGAATCCGGAGGCGCATCAGATCATTATGGATAATCTGGACAGATCTCCGCTGTATACCGGAGATGTGACAGGAATAGGTCCGAGATACTGTCCGTCCATCGAAACAAAGGTCATGCGATTCGCCGATAAAAACAGGCATCAGATCTTCATCGAACCTGAAGGGCTTAATACGAACGAAATGTACGTTCAGGGCATGTCGTCCTGTCTACCGGAAGATGTTCAGATCGCTGTTTATCGCTGCGTACCCGGCATGGAAGATGTCGAGTTTATGAGGAGCGCCTATGCGATCGAGTACGACTGCATTTATCCTACGGACCTGACAGCCAGTCTCGAATCCAAGCGGATTGCCGGACTGTTTTTTGCCGGTCAGATCAACGGAACCTCCGGATATGAAGAAGCAGGAGCGCAGGGAATTGTGGCCGGAATCAACGCTGCGGACTACGTACTCGGACAGGAACCGCTTATCCTGAGCAGGGCCGACGGGTATACCGGCGTGCTCATCGACGATATCATCACAAAGGGTACGCTGGAACCGTACCGGATGATGACATCCCGTGCGGAATACCGTCTTCTGTTAAGACAGGATAATGCGGATCAGCGGCTGACCCCTCTCGGAAGAGAGCAGGGACTGATCAGCGACGAACGCTGGGAACATTTCCTGGCCAAACAGAAACAGATCGATGAAGAAATTTACCGTCTTAAGCATCTGATTGTAAAACCCGGTGAAGCAAGCGCGAAGATCCTCGAATCGCTGAGCGCATCGCCTCTTCAGAACGGAATATCCTTTGAAGAACTCTTAAGACGTCCGGAAATTACATACGAAAACAGCCGAGGGCTCGATCCTGAACGTCCTGAACTCTCGGAATGGGTAACTCAGCAGGTGGAAGTCCGGATTAAATACGACGGCTACATTAAAAAGCAGCTCCAGCAGGTGGAACGTTTCAAGAAGCTGGAGCGTAAAAGACTGCCGGAACAGATCGACTATTCGGATATTAAGGGACTGAGAATCGAAGCCGCTGAAAAGCTCACGGAAATACGACCTGCAACGATGGGACAGGCTTCACGCATTTCCGGTGTTTCTCCGGCTGATATCTCGGTCATTCAGATTTATCTTGAGAGCCTGAAAAAATGAACCTACTGCAGATGATAGAAACGGGAGCCGCGGAGAACGGTTTTTCCGTAACCGGAGAACAGGCGGAACGACTGGCGCAGTATTCCTCCGCCGTTCTCGAGCTCAACAATAAAATCAATCTGACTGCGATCAGAGATGAAAAAGATTTTATCGAACGCAATATTCTCGATTCGCTGATGATTGCAGCGGATATTCCGGGAAGCGGAGCGTCAATCGCAGACGTCGGTACCGGAGGCGGATTTCCGGGGATTCCGCTGGCGGTATGTCTGCCCGAAGATTCCTTCGTTCTGATCGATTCGACCCGGAAAAAGCTCGATGCCGTCGAAGAGGCGGCGAAGCCGCTCGGCCTCGAAAATGTATGTTATCTGAACGGACGAGCGGAAGAGCTTGGCAGGGAAGGGGAATGGCGCGAGCATTTCGACTGTGTCGTATCCCGCGCCGTCGCATCTCTTCGCGTACTGACAGAATTATGTCTGCCGCTGGTAAAGCCCGGCGGAAAGATGATCGCGATGAAAAGCGCCCGGTATGAAGAGGAAATAGACGAAGCGAAAGAGGCTGTTGAACAGCTTGGCGGCAGGATCTCAGATGTACAGAAGCGATATCTACTGCATTCGGATATGCTTCATGTTATAATTACGATTGAAAAAATCCGGAAAACGCCGCAAAAACTGCCGCGTTCCTTCGGACAGATCAAAAAAAAGCCGCTATAACGCTTGCGCAGGCTTATGTCTGCATTTTAAATGTTTCACGTGAAACACCGGAGTTCTATGAGCAACCTTTCTGAGACAAAAATCTACAATATTCCGACTGATCAGATTTTACCGAATCCAAACCAGCCCCGAAAGCATTTCGATCAGGGGGCTCTCGACGAACTCGCCGAATCAATACGATCGTACGGGCTGATCTCGCCGATCCAGGTAAGACAGCTGAGCGACGATCTATACGAGCTGGTCGCAGGAGAACGAAGACTTCGTGCCTGCAAGATCGCCGGGCTGGAAACAGTGCCGGCGGTTCTTATCAGCATTACCGATGAGGATTCAGCTGTTATCGCGATCATGGAAAATATACAGCGTGAAAATCTTTCCTACTTCGAGGAAGCACGCTCGTACGCACAGCTTATCGAGTATTACGGTATGACACAGGAAAAGATAGCCCGAGCACTTGGAAAATCGCAGTCATTCATCGCGAATAAAATACGGCTCCTCAAACTGGATCCGCTTGTTGTCGACAAGCTCGTTCATTCCAATTTGAGCGAACGCCATGCCCGCGCGCTGCTGCGTCTTCCGGATCCCGAGCTTCAGCTGGAGGTCGTCGATAAAATCTCCGGAAGAGATTATACAGTCAAGAAAACCGAAGAGCTTGTCGAGAAGATCCGCAAAGATGTTTTGACGAATAATTACGAGGAGAAGATCACGCCTGAAAAGAAGGCGAGGGTCAAGTCCTTCATTAACGCTCAGATCTACGTCAATACGATTAAATCCGCTTTTAAAATGGTCAAAGAGAGCAGAGCTTCCGCATCTTATCAGGAAACTGATAAGGGCGACAAGATAGAGATCAAGATTACGATTCCGAAATAGAAAGGTCCATATGAATAAAATCGTTGCTGTATTCAATCAAAAAGGAGGAGTCGGAAAGACGACGACCGCGTTGAACCTGACGACTGCGCTGAGTCTGAAGGGATACCGCATTCTGACTGTGGATATCGATCCGCAGGGAAATGCCGGCAGCGGTTTCGGCCTGGACAAGACAGATATGAAACAGAGCGTATACGATGCGCTTATCGGCGAGGCAGATCCGAAAAATGTGATTCTGACCACCGGTTATGAAAATCTTCATATTCTTCCGTCGAACGTCGATCTTGCAGGCTCGGAAGTCGAAATGGCCTCGATGCCGGGCAGAGAGAAGAAGCTGAAGAACTGTCTGGATCAGGTCAGGGGCTATTACGACTACATCTTTATCGACTGCCCGCCGTCGCTGGGACTGCTGACGATAAACGCTCTGACTGCAGCCGATTCGGTACTTATCCCGATTCAGTGCGAGTTTTATGCTCTGGAAGGCGTAAGTCAGCTCATGAGCACCATCGAGCTTGTAAAGAACTCTCTGAATCCGACGCTGGAAATCGAAGGTGTTCTGCTTACGATGTTCGACAGCAGAACCAATCTTTCAGGGGAAGTCATGCAGGAAGTTCGAGAATATTTTAAGGACAAGGTATATCATACGATGATACCGCGGAATGTCCGTCTCGCGGAGGCTCCGAGCTTCGGTAAAACAATTTTCGACTATTCGTTCAATTCGAAGGGATCGAAAGCCTATCAGGAGTTTGCCGATGAATTCGAAAAAAGGCAGGGAAATTAAATGGCGCTCGGAAAAGGGCTGAAGGCGCTTATCCGCGAAGAACCAGAAAATCTGAGTTCCGCAGACGGCCGGATGGTCCTGACGATCTCGATAGACAGGCTGTTTCCGAATCCGGATCAGCCGAGAGTTCATTTTGATCAAACTGCGCTTGAAGAGCTTGCTGCTTCAATTCGCGAGCACGGCGTTATTTCGCCGCTGGTGGTCAGACAGACGGACGAAGGCTATCTGATCATTGCAGGAGAACGCAGATGGCGCGCCTCCCGGATCGCGGGGCTCACCGAGGTACCGGTGCTCGTCGAAAACATTCCCGATGACAAGATTCTTGAGATCGCGCTGATCGAAAATGTTCAGCGTGAAGACCTGAACGTCATCGAAGAAGCGTGCGCCTTTCAGAATCTGATCGATCATTTCGGCTACACGCAGGCACAGCTTGCCGAAAAGATCGGGAAGAGCAGGGCAGCCGTTGCGAATGTCTTAAGACTCAACGCGCTGCCGGATGAGATTCAGCAGATGGTCAGAGCAGGATCTCTGAGCTACGGGCATGCCCGCGCCCTTCTCGGAATTGAAGATCCGAAAACGGCCCTCGCGCTTGCCGAAGCAGCCTCCGACGGTAAAATGAGCGTTCGCCAGCTTGAAAAGAAGGCTGCCGCGTTAAAAAATCCCAAGCCGGAAACGGAAGTCCGTGAAAATCCTTATGTCAGGGATCTGGAAGACAGATTAAGCGGATATCTGGATGCTCCGGTAATTTTAAAACAGAAAAAAAACAAGGGAAAGATCGAAATTCCGTACGGTTCGCTGGACGAACTGGACAGGATTCTTTCTCTTATCGGTCTTAACAGACAGGAGGAAGAATGAATCTTTCAACAACAAGGCTCACGAAACGCCTGAAGATCTTCGATACAGCGCTGTTCTGCAACATCTTCTATCTGCTGCTGGTCCTGATCTTCAAAGGAATTCAGGGGCTGCTCGGCTCGAACGGTACGTACAATCTGATTTACGGCGTTATCGAATTTGTCGTCGTTACGTTTTACTGGGTCGGCTTTAACTGGATGATATTCCGGAAAAGCGGAACGAAAAGCCAGAAGGTCAGAATAACCTATATCCTGATCAATATGGCGCCGGCGATCATATTTACGCTGATCTCGATACTGATCATCTACGTATTCCCGGGATATGATTTCACAACTGCCTGGAATCAGTTCTCCTTTGCGATATCGCCGACACTGTTCTGGTATCTGCCCTACGGCTATCTGTATTTTGCCTTCGGCGCCGCAATGCCCATCGGACTGTTCATGTTGCTTTGTCTGGTCTACGCGTTCGGCGCGCAGGTTGTCGGCGTGATGATCGGCGCATCTCAGCAGCTTCATGAAGAAGAACATCAGAAAGAAGTCCAGCGTCAGAGGCAGCGCATCGCGAGACAGAAAGCAGCTCCGGTTGTGAGCGCTGAAAAGCCCCGGGTTTCGCCGGTACGCAGAAGAGACCGTGTTCTTGAAGCGACGGCAGCCAACCGTTACGAAAAAGAAGACGAGGATAACCCGTTCAGAGACGATTCGGATACGGAGCAGATTATCTATACGGAAGCGATCAGCACGATTACCGACGAGATGATCGAAAATTCTGTCCAGAACGGAAAGCTCTATTCTGATATTCCGTCTGAACCGGCAGAAAAAACAGAACCGGAAAAGAAACCGACGACGCCTCAGTGGGAAATCCCGAAAAAGACACGCCGTCATAGAAAGTAAGCAAAAGCCTGCAGACTGCTGCAGGCTTTTGCTGCATACAGGTATAAATTTATGAGTACAATCGTATTATTTTTGATTAATTTTCTTCCGCTTATCATCGCTCTTTCCTACGCGATGTCGGGCTGGAGAAAAGGAGCAGTCTGGGAGATTCTGAATATTGTCCGTTTCTTTGCGGCCTTCTTCTCTGCCCGGGCTTTCAGCGGCCCCCTGGCTTCCTGGTTTGTGTCCCTTCCGTGGGTCTCCTCATGGGAAGCGGGTGTGGCAGACAGCACGGCTGCGGCCGTATCTGACAAGACCTATAATATTATCGGAGCGACTCAGACCACGTCTGCGGTCAGTACGGGAATTTATTTCGTGTGTGTCGGGATCGCGTTTATCCTGATCATGTGGCTCGTATCTTTTCTGATCGGACGGGTCATGTGGATGACGCTCGGCGTGAATAAAATTCCGATTATCGGAACGCTTAATCGTCTCGGTGGATCGGCAGCCGGTCTTGTTTACGGTCTGCTCGTCGCGCTTATTCTGTACACGCTGCTCCAGTGGGCGTCATCGGCCTTCGGCTGGACGGATCTGAATCTGTATCTGAATCAGAGCTGGTGGAGCGAGATGATCGCGAAGTACGGGGTGCTGTATGGTCTATGATAATATCGGAGAAGTGATCCGCAATTTCTTTGCGAAATTCGATTTGTCCGTTATTACGGAGAAGGTAATCTCGATTCTCCTGACGATGCTGCTGTTCTTCATAATCTGGAGAATCTGCCTGCATCTCGTCACAAAGTTCTTCAGCGAAAAAAATCCGCTGACGACTTCAGACTCGAGACGAAGAATCACCCTTCTGAAAAGTTTCAAGAGCTTTATCACCTGGTCTATCGTGCTGATCTGCATGCTGGTGATCATGTCCTATTTTATCGATATCGGAGCTCTGCTCGCGGTAGCCGGGGTAGGGACCATCGCGATCGGCTTCGCGGCTCAGAGCATCGTCGAAGACGTGATGAGCGGCTTTATGATCATCCTCGAGGATCAGTTCAATGTCGGTGATTATGTCCGCATCGACGAGCATTACGGAACGGTCGAAAAGATTTCAGTACGGACAACGGCGATCCGTCAGACTGACGGCGGCGTCTTCACGATCTACAACGGCCAGATCAAACAGGCAGTCAACTACTCAAAGGGCGCGGTGATCGCAGGCGTCAATATCGGCGTCGGCAGTGTCGATAATATCGACAGGGTTATACAGATTCTGAAGGAAGGCTGCTCTGAGCTGGCCCGACGTTATCCGGAGCTGTTTAAAAAAGAGCCGACAGTCGTAGGCGTAACGGGTATGGATGCAAGTTCGATCACGCTGCGTGTCATCGCCGATTCGACGGCGCCTGACAAGGCAAGGTGCGAATCGCTGCTCTATACGCAGCTGAAAGACCGCCTTTCGACTGAAGGTGTCAAGATGCCGTTCTCGAAGATCGAGGTTCTTGATCCCAGCGTGTTCATGCCGCGTCGGGATCGCGCAGCGGACGACGCTGCGGAAGAGAAAGCGGCAGAGGCGGACAATGAATAAGGCAGCGGAAAACGAGGAGTTCAGACCCGGCATGAGGGTAATCCTGAAAAAACAGCATCCGTGCGGCTCGAGCTGCTGGGAAATACTCAGATCCGGCGCGGATGTTAAAATCCGCTGTACTGGCTGCGGTCATATACTGATGCTGCCCCGGATGAAATTTCGAAAAATGGTCCGCAGCATATGCGAAGACGGACAAAATAAGGTTATAAAACAGGAGAACGGGAAAGCTGAATAAAAAAGCTTTCCCGTTTTGTCATTTCGTGCTATAATACATCTCGTTATCCTTGCGCAGAGATGCGCCAGAGTCCATAAGGAGGTGAAAACCAATGAAATCTTACGAAACAACAGTAGTACTCCAGCCTGAACTGACGAAGGAACAGATCGACGCAGTTCTCGAAAAAATCACGGCTATAATCAATGCCGGCGGAGAAGTGGAAAATGTTGACGAATGGGGAAAGAGAAAGCTTGCCTACGAAATCGACAAAAAGTACACTGAAGGCTACTACATCGTTATCGAATTCAAGGCGACTCCGGAAGTTCTTCCGAATCTCGACCATCTGTATAAGATCAACGATGAATTTATCCGCAGCATTGTTATAAATAAAGAAAAGTAGAGGATACGGTTTTCATGAATGTAGTAATTTTAGTCGGACGTCTTACGAAGGATCCCGAGCTCAGAACGACAGGAAACGGAAAATCAGTCACTAGTTTTTCCGTTGCAGTAGATCGACAGTTCAAGCAGGAAGGTCAGCCGACCGCGGATTTCTTCAACGTAGTGGCATGGGGAAGACAGGCGGAAGTCATTAATCAGTATCTGCGCAAAGGGCGGGAAATCGCAGTGCGCGGACGTCTTCAGACCAGAAACTATACAGCCCAGGACGGAAGCAAGCGTTACGTAACGGAAGTTGTGCTCGAATCATTCGACTTCATCGGCAGCCGGTCAGATACCGGCGGTCAGAGTTACCAGAGAAGCGCTCAGCCTGCCGCTGCGGCACAGACCAACGACATTCCTCTTGATATCGACGACGACTTCAGCCTGCTGGCTGAAGACGACGACGTACCGTTTTAAGTGATTAAATAAAGGAGAACTCATGGCGAAGCCATACAGACGTAGAAGAAAAGTCTGCGAATTTTGTGAAAACAAAATCGAAAACATCGATTATAAAGATACGGCAACTCTGAAGAAGTACATTTCAGAACGCGGCAAGATCCTGCCGAGAAGAGCTACCGGCACCTGCGCGAAGCACCAGCGCAAGGTTACCGAAGCAATCAAGCGCGCAAGAAACGTTGCGCTGCTGCCGTACACTTCAAACCAGATCTAATTCCGGCTCAGCCGGAGAACCGGACCGAAAGGTCCGGTTTTTTTACGTCTGCAGTCGGTGAAAGTCTGCGTGCAGATCTGAAGAATGCGACTCTGGTTACGCTAACCTGCGGGGGAAACGATCTGCTGGGCGTTCTTTATCAGAAGATAGCCGATACATATAATGTCGGCCTGCCCGCGGAAAATCAGATAAGCGCAGCTGCTATTCCGTCAATCCTTTCAAGTCAAAGCACTGATCCTGCCGATCAGGCTCTGAAGTTTCAGGTATTATCTGCGGCTAACGCAGCTTTGACTGATCCTGCGCTTAGTACGGATATCTCTACAGCTGTCAGCTCCAGCGTAACCAGTCTCGTAACCGCAGTAAATCAGATTCATATGATTAATCCGTCGGCAGAAGTTGTCGTCATGACCCAGTACAACCCGTACAAGAACTTCGCTGGCAATGCTCTTTATACAGGGCTTAACGCTGCAGTAGAAACTGCTGTCACGTATCTGAGACAGGCAGTTGTACAGTATGCCTCCGCCGGAGGCTATCTCGTTGCGGATGTGTATTCTTCATTTGCTGCGGACAGTACAACGGAGCTCTGTTTCGCGTCGATGAATCCGCTTCAGCTTGACTTCCATCCGACACCGGCAGGTCATCAGCTTATCGCGGATACGTTCTATAGTGTTATAGAATCACATCTTCTTGCGGACGTCAGCTTCACCGAACAGCCGCAGGATATCACTGTTACGGCAGGAAGTATTACCGGAAGTCTGACTGCTAAGGTAGAAGCAGGATCCTCTGTTCCGGATCTCTACTGGTATGCGAGCGATGCAGAGGGAAACATCATCGGAGACCCCCTCGGAAACGGAGACAGCTTTGCAATTCCGGAGGACCTGACAGAAGGAACATACTATTATGTCTGCCAGGCAGTTCTTGAAGAAGCTGATTCTGTCGTTGATTCGAGAGCTGCAGCGGTCATGGTAAACGCGGCAGCAGTTGAAGAAACGACAGATAAAGAAGATGAAGGCGGTTTGTCTGATGCAGTCTCGACTGAAATCAGCAAAACGGCCCAGACAACGACGGTTTCCACCTCGCCGGGCACGGGCATCCATAACGAATACGGCGCAATGATTCTGGTTTTCTCAGCTCTGGCGGCAGCGGCTGTCGTGACGATCGTCGTTGTTAAAAGGAGACAGGCTTAAGAATAATCGCAGGTTCTGTCATTAGCAAATTCTGTTATTAAAAGAAATTTTATCAAAAAGTCGTCCTGGTAACTGAGTAGAGACGCTGTACGATATTCGTGCGGCGTCTCTTTTTAGATAAAATCGAAAAACATGAGACAAAGGGTCTGTCGGGGTAAAATCATTACAGAAGTTGTTCGATTTCGTATTATTAAATACTGAAAACTGATAAAGTCTGTTATTCTGGATATCGGCTCGGAAGGATGGAGATGTTATAATCCGGAGTCTACAGGAAGGAAACTCAATGATTATTGAAATATATGAAGCGCTCGCCCATGAGCGCAGCGACGAGGATATCCTCGTCGACGGGCTCCTCGAGGAGCTTATCGAAGCGGGGCACAGCGTGATCCGTCACGATCCCGCCGCGGAACCGGAAGCGTTCGAAGCGCCGCAGATCGTCGAGCTGCTGGAGACCTATGCGCTGCCGTATTTCTTCAAGGACGGCAGTCTGTGCTTTACCGGCAGCTACGATCTGAACGGACTGAACAGAAAGATCTCCTGCGGGGGCTGCTTGGGAGGCGGCTGTTCCGGAGGAGGGCAGGGATGTCCGAAGCAGGAGGGCGGCTGCGCCCGGGGCTCTTATCAGGAGGGCGGCTGCGAAGGATGCGGAGGCGGAACCAAACGGGAGAGCGGATGCTCAGGATGCCCGGGCTGTCCGAACAAGGCGGCCGGCTGCCTGAGGCATGAATAAAGCTGCTGAGACAGATAAAAAAACGGATTAGAAAATCGACTTATTTATCATAGACAGGACTGATGGAACTGATCAGGGAGATTGAAGAATAAAAAAGGATCCGAACGAATCGGATCCTCAGTTTCTCGGTACAAAGCTCTGATCATGCTTTAAGGGAATCACCTTGACCCGGCACGAATCGACCCGGATCCAGCGGTTCCCTGCTTTTATTTTCTGGACAAACATTTTGAGACGGACAGGGGAGCCCTCGACCTCGCAGTCCACGTCTCCGTTATCCAGATTTCTGACCCAGCCTGTAAGGCCGAGGTGAGCGGCCTCTGTCTGGCAGAACCAGCGGAAGCCGACGCCCTGAACTCTTCCTGAAAAAACGATGTAATAGCGCTCCATATGATCACCTCCGCCTGGTTCGAATAATCAGAATTTTACCGGACGGAAAGCCCGCCTCCTGTTCTGAGTTTTATCAGATTAATTATCTATTGTTGTCTGTTCTTTCGACATTGTCACATCATATTATATCGAAACGGAGCTGCGGCTGCATCATTTCGCTTCGCTGAGCAGGCGTTCGAGTTCGTCCTTCCCGAACATATATTTCGTATTGCAGTACGGGCAGACGACGGGGAAGTCGCGGTCTTCGGAAATCATTTCATTCAGGTTGTCTTTTCCCGCGCTGATCAGCGCCTGTTCCGCCTTTTCCCGCGAGCAGCCGCAGTTGAAGCGCACATCCTTTTCAAAATAGACTTCAGGCCTAAGCCCCGGCAGCAGCGCTGTCAGCAGCTCCTTCGGGTCCTCGTACTGTTCAAGCAGCTCGCAGACAGGTCTGCTCTTCGCAAGATCCTGTTCGAGAGCGGTGATGGTCTCTTCAGTCGTGTCCGGCATAAGCTGGATCAGGAAGCCGCCGGCTCTCCCGTCAGACTTCGTTTCGATATCTTCGCCGAGGGCGCAGGACGTCGGAGTCTGTTCCGAATAGGCGAAATAAGCGGTGATATCTTCCGCGATTTCACCGGTATACAGCGGGATGCTTCCGCGGTAGGGTTCGCCGACACCGAGCTCCCTGGCGATATTGAGAGTCCCTTCACCGATCGATTTCGACACCGTTTCTGAAAGATTTTCTTTGTCAAAGTCGATGAGCGCCTTGACGTCTCCGCTGGGAGCAGCCGTCGCGGTCACATAGGTAATGGCGCCCTCGCTGTTGACTGACAGTGTGAAGAGGTCGTCGTCATTTTTCATCAGCGAAGCTCCGAGAACCGCGCCTGTCAGAACGCGGCACAGCGTGTCGGAAGCGCTGCCCCCGGCATCGTGAATCCTGACGGCTTCCCGGCAGGCCTGCGTCGTATCCGCGAAGCGGACGACGATCGTATCGGCGGCAGATGCGTAGACGATTTTATTTTCCATAATACTCTCCTTTTTCAGCATTTAAGACCGAATTCATTAACGGATCTGTTCAAATTGTTTGCGACGGTGTTCCGTCCGGTTCTGATCATCAGCGGCGCCGGCCGCAGGTTTTGTCTCGAAACGGTCCATGCCTGTATGTACATTTGTCCGTCATAATCGTACGTTAAATACGAATGTGATATAATTTACAGATTAGAGCGGAATACTCTCCTTTAGAAAGGTTGATATGAAGACAAGAGCAATTACCGAAGGAGCTCTCCTTGCGGCCATTACGGTCATCACAGCGCTGATATCTAACTATATACCCTTCATGTCGGTATTGATATTTTTTCTGCCGGTACCCTGCGTAATTCTTTACCAGAGACACGGACTGGCCGTAGCGGCTGTATCGTCTGGAGCGGCGATCCTGATCCTTCTGCTGTTTATGGATCCGATAAGCGTAGTCAGCATCGGACTGTTCTCCTCATTCCCCGGACTCGTCCTGGGATGGTGCTATAAAAAGAAGAAGGACGGCTTCTTCAGACTGTGCGCAGGCTACGTTATTTATCTGTGCGTATTTATACTGGCAATACTGCTGTTTCAGCTGGTCTCCGGCGTAAGCTTCATGGAAGATTATATCAATACCCTGAACGAAGCGTCGAGCGGAGTCATGCAGGTTTATCAGTCCAGCGGCGTGCTCAGCACGGATCAGATCGCGTCTCTGCAGACAGAGGTCGATTCGCTGATGACAAGCTTCAAGCTGATGCTTCCCGCCTGCTTCCTGCTGATCCCGTTTTTCATGAGCTGGTTCACAATTGTTCTGTGCGACTATACGCTCAGGAAGCTGCGGATATCCTTTTATCCGCTGACGCCCCTGTACGAATGGCAGCTGCCGAGAAGCTTCAAGCTGTTCTCTGTCGTTCTGATTATCGGAACGGCGGTACTGATGTACGGCTTCCCCGATGTCTCGGAGACCTATTCGGTAACGATCATGGCGGTTCTGTCGGTAATCTTCGGGCTCATGGGCTTTTCGTTTATCTTCTGGCTCACACGTCTCAAGCTTGCAGGGAAAGGAAAATGGCTCAGGATCATGTACGTGATCCTGTGTCTGCTGATCCCGGTTCTGTTTGAAGTCGTATTATTTATCGGCATGCTCGATGTTTATATGGGACTGAGACGATTTTTCATCAAAAGCTAGACTGAGGAGGAACGGATCATGAAAAATAATACGAGTTTTATTATCCTGACGCTTCTCATCGGAGTTCTGTGCGGAGTCGCCCTGTACTTTTATCCTGAAGTGGGGGTCGTACTGACAGGATGTCTGCTTCTGCTTATCCTGATCAAGCTCATACGCGACCGCCGGATGCAGAACGAAGTCATGTCGGGAATCGACCGGATCTACCGGCGGTTTAACGACCTGAACCAGCATCAGATGAACCAGCTGCCTCTGGCTTTTGTCATAACGGACAAGGACGGACGCATCGTCTGGTACAACGACGCCTTTACAGCGTCATTTTATCCGCAGTCGGACGGAAAGCCCGATATCACCGGAAAGAAAATCGGAGAAGAGCTCAATCTGAATCTGGAGGAATGTCTGAAGGATCCGGATTTCGAATACTCGAACCGGAACATCGACTACAGCGTCGCCGTACAGGATCTGAAGGATTCCCGCGGCGATCTTCACATCATCAATTTTTTCGACATCACACTTCTCAAGCGTCAGAAAGAAATTTACAGCAAATACGAATCGGTATTCTGCTACATTACGATCGACAGCTACGACGACGTGATCGACTCGCTGCCGAGTCATGAAAAAAGCTCGATTCTGTCTCAGATTGACCTGAAGCTCACAGACTGGGCCAACCGCAAGGACGCGTTTATCCTGAACTACGAAACGGACCGATACCTTGTGATCTTCGAACGGGAAAAGCTGCAGATCATGGAGCGCGGGCGTTTTCACATTCTCGATGAGATCCGCGAGATCCCGACAGGCAGCACCTCACCGATCACCCTGAGTATCGGTATCGGAGTCAGCGACAAGCCGCTGACGATTCAGGAAGCGGACAATATTTCTCATTCCGCGCTGGAAATCGCTCTGGCCCGCGGCGGCG